>Ga0123342_1000399_pt1 | contig 67255 bp, 39 predicted proteins | sample Turbeawhitnodule_FD_89960 | JGI IMG/M metagenome (GOLD analysis project Ga0123342, IMG submission 89960) | Root nodule microbial communities of legume samples collected from Mexico - Turtle bean Mexico white nodule | ecosystem: Host-associated > Plants > Roots > Nodule | place: Mexico: Nepantla... | reverse complement strand
CCCGGAAGAAAAAAAAATTTTTTTTATTTCAAAAAAAAAAAAAAAAAGAAAAAAAAAATATAAAACCGTGGTTTTTTTTTAATAAAATTTTTTTTTTTTTTTGTTTTTTTATAAAAAATTTTAAAAAAATTTTTTTTTTTTTTTTTTTTTGCTTTTCTTATCTTGCTTGTTTTAGTTGGCTGGGAAAATGCTTTCAAAGCAATCCCTTTGAAAATATTGTAATAGCTAAATTCGTTCATTAGTAGTGAAAGTGTGTCAAGGGACTCCAAGTGTCACTTGCACTTTCACATAGGACACGTCTAGTTTACTTTTCCGACTTTCCTCCTTTATTTTCTTTGCCTTTAATTCCTTCTTGTTTAATTTCTTTTTTCCTTTATTTTTCTAAGTCTCCGTGATACCTAGGTGATTACTCTCCGTTTGTAGTTGATCTTTCTTTGATCACTAGGACGCCTTGCATACATCACATTTAGGAAAATTTGTTTTGAAGTTTCTTTTGAGGAAAAACTTTGTTAAGACTATCCGAGGTAAGCTCTGGCTAAGGGAAGACTTGGTATTTAAGCAGTCCTAGTGACTCACCTCTCTTTCTTAGAGTGAACTTGGAAACAATTTGACTTGTTGACTTTGATTGAAACTTCACAAACTCTAAAACCTATTTGTGAAAATATTTTTTATAACTCATTTGAAATAAAACTTTATGTGAAACTAATTTCTTTTTAATTTCAAAATGAGTGATCATAATCATGCATCTAGTGTTCAAGGTAGTAATAAGAACATAGAAAATGACTATGGGTGAAAAGAAAAGGTTAGGTTATTGAGAACCAAATTAGAAAAAATAGAGAAAATACAAATAAAAAATGTTACTTATGTTTAGGGCAAGAATAAGAGAAAAACCTAGAAAAACCATTGATAGATTCAAAGTGATCTAAACCTTGAAATCCGGGATAGGGTTGAACTTTTTCACTTTAATCATTTTAAAAACTTGAATGAAATATTTCAACAATGTGTTACGATAGAACAAGGAATTACAATAATTACTACCACTAGGGAAGACTATCTTAACACATCCTATTCCATAAGAGAGTTTAAAAGGGATCACCCATCCCAATCCAAGTATGAAAGGTCACACGAGGAAGAAAGAGAAAGAAAAATAGAAAAGAAAAAAATAGAAAAGTCTTTGTCTAGAGTTAAACCAGATATAGATATAAATTGTTTCTCCACAGAAAATACAAATGAATGTTTAATTCAAAAGGAAGAAGAAGAGGAAACCCACAAAGAATAAGAGTCTCTTATGACACCCCCTGCGGGCATAGTTGAGAAAGAATCCTTAAAGGGGGATTGCAATACTTTGAACTCTTATTTTCAATTATATAATGTTAATTCTTCTTCACAAAAATCTCAAAAACAACACTTTGTGATATTGTTTACTAGCTTGGACAATAAGCAACACAAAGTGAACAAAAATATTTTTGAGAAAGGTCCTATGTTTTTCTTTAAAAAAAATTAAAAATAAAGGACCTTATTTCTGTTTTTTTTTTAATTTTCTTTTAATAAAGAAAATTATCTCATATTTTTTTTATGTCTATTGTAGATTGACATTTGATCCAAGAGGAAAATAACAAATAAATAGAGGTTGTTGTCATTGAACATCATTCAGGATATGAGGACAGATCCTTCTCAAGAAGGAGGGAATGATGAAAACCCATCTAGCCTCGAAACATTTGGTTAAGAAGATTGGAAGCATAAAAAGGATCTTAAAAGACTCTCATCTCAGGGAGAATTAATGTTGTTTGCTCTTCCATTTTTATCTAGTTTTATAAACATTATACAAAGTAGTATAGGCTTTACTTTGGGCTTGTATTTGTGCCATTTTCTTAGGCCATGTTTCATGGGTCATGTATTGGGCCAATTAGAGTAGGGTGTAAATTTAAAAAGAAAGAGTCTAGCTAGAATTACAATTGGACCTCCTTGAACCCAGTCCAACTCTAGACCATCTGGAGAGTTTTTAGGGTTAAAGCTTGCACCTTGACTGCCCATAGCACTATAAGTACAAGTGTTAGCCCCCTTGTAAATGAGATTTCAATTGATAATGAAATGTTGTCCAAGTTGCTAGCTCATTTGTCTTCAAATTCTCACTCTCAAGTTTGCACTTCTATTAGTGTTTTGCTTGAATCTTCTTAAAAGGTGGTCACACCTCTTCTAAGCCTGTACCTCCCTTTTCATTTCATCTTCTCCGCACTTCAATTCAGCCATTGATGTCACTTTCAAGTCCATTCTTCCACAACATACAAAACTACAACAAAGAAGAAGCCAAAACAAGCTAGGTTTACATCACATTAGATGCTTGGATAAGGAAATATTTTCTCTTAATTGATTCTGTTGCGTCTTTGACTTCAATTGTATTTGAAATGTTTCTTCTTTCAGTCCCAGTGTGAATGTTGATTTATAAAATGTTGTAATCTTTGGGTATCCTTTGTTTTGGTGCATTGTTCATTGTCTTCATCACGGAAGATGCTGAATATGGCAATTGATGCTTTGATTATACTCTTTGTGCCTTTAAGCATATAAAATAATTTTGAATTGTTTCCTTTATAATCTTTTATGTGAGCATTAACCCTTTAATGCATGTGACTGATTCTTCAATCACTATCACTTGCTTCACTATAATTACCTTGGACGTTGAATATGAAAATATTTGTTTTAACATTTATTGTGCGTCTCGAGTTGTAAAAAATATTTTTCTTTTGGAAAAGTTGATTTGACTTATTTGATGCTCCTTGAATCATGTTCTCCTTCATGTAAACTTTGCTCTTTACTTGTCATGTACTTGTTATTTGAATGTCTTTTTTAATCAACTTTTCTCGAACGTTGTATTGACTCCTTCTTTATGTCAGACGCTGAATTAGGAAAGTTTTGCTTGCATCTTTAAAGTTTGTCCTCACTTGTATTTTTCATTTGTATCTCCTTTTAGATTCTCTTTCTCGTTATGTGCAGCATCTTTGAATGTCTTTAATTTCATTCCATGAATCTCGCTCTACGATAACTTTATTTTGCCTGTTGGATGCTCAAAAAGGAAATTTTTCATTGTTCTCCTCTGGTCTTGTGGTTCCTAAAGTTACATATAGAAACCTTTGTGATTACCAGTGATACTAATATTTTCAATATCTCAGAGCAAATATATCACTGAATAATATTATCTTAATATCTTTAGAATATCAAATGAATTATCAATACATTCCATTCTTAGATATTAATTTAAACTTAATATATTCAAGTTTATTAGAATAAATATGTTGCTCAATTTCTCTTGAATATATTTCATATAATGTATTTCGAAAAATCTTTAAAAATTTGAATGTGTGTGCTTTGTTTTTTGAAATCCTTTTCAAATAAAAATTTGAATATCAATTAAGAACATTTGTGCTTGTGCAAAATATCTCTTAATAAGATATATCAATTTTACTCTATGTACAAGAATGTTTTCAATATATTGGACAAAGTAGTCACAAGATATATTCGTTAAAATTCATTTGAAAACATTTTAAATCATAACTACAACACTGTGTTTTGATGCAAAGATTAATTTATATGATTTGCCTTAATCAAAACGTGTTTAGAAAATATTTAAACATGTAAGTGCTTATAAAGTGAAAGGATTAAGTTTGAAAATTTCCCTGACACTTATTTATCTAGTACATGATCATCGTCTGCCACATTCATATGATCATTGTCTGGTTGGTGCATGCTTTGTATGATCTTCTTCGTGTATCATTCAACACATTCATCAACATCGTCTTATGCGTTTAGCTTAAGCACATTGTGTTAGACTTTCAGATTGTGTAATATGGGAGTGTCTTCCGAATTGCATAATCCAGAAGTCATTTTTTGACTTTTGAATTGTGTAATTCAAAAGTACACGTGGATGATTCAATTCGTGCATTAAGCTTTTTCCTTTGTTCTTTGGATACATGTGCAAAACCCCAACACCCAAACACTTTTAAATGTGAGTATACGGGTCTTTTTCAAACCATAGCTTCTTTGGAATCTAAAAGTTCAAAGGTAGAGATTGTGATTTATTTAACAAGTAACAGGTAGTGCGAACATTGTTACTATCTTAACATTATCAATACCCACAATTTTAGCAACACTGGTGCTCTCCATCTTCACAATGCCAAAATAACCAGTTTCATATGTTGTGAAGATATCTCTTCAAGGAGTGGCATGACAATAAGCTACAATACCATGAAATTTTACCAAAATGGTGTAATCCATTTTGAAAATTACACAAATGGGAAAATGTAGAAAAAATTACAAAAAATGAGCATTTCTGAGTCAAAGTTGTCAATAGTGTAGGCAACATCAATTCAATCCACTGATCTACCACTTTTTTTCAATTAAAGTTGTCAATCAGATTGACAACTTCCGTTTAAATAAATTGTGAAGAAATTAGACACTGGGTTGGCAATTTTATTTAAATTGAAGTTGATAATTTTGTTGACAACTTCAATTGAAATATTTTTAAATAATTAATATTTTAAAAATAAAATATATATGTATATATATATATAATAATTTAAAAATTATTTAAAATTACATGAAGTGAATAAGAATGTTGTGAAAATTTAGATTTTATGGATAAATAATATTAAAAAAATTAAAACTAAATTTTGTTTTGTCAAAAAACAAAGTTACCTTAAATCAAGTTGGATTAAAAATAGGTTGCACAGTAAATATAAAATATGATAAATAAGTACAATTTATACATGATTAGAAAATAGAATTGTAGGAAAAGTTGTCATCTATGAGAAGTTGTTGCAAAAGGATAGTCTTTTTCATTTTCTTTGTGGTCGTCCTTGTGGTTGTTGTTTGGATGGAACGGTAGGAGTGGGCGAATCCACTGTTAGTGTCTTCGACTTCATTGTCCTCACTCTGATTTCCGGACACCTGTGAAGGCATTGTTGATCAATAATACTGCATGGATGGCTTGGATCGTAGGCAGAGAGGGGGGTCATGGTAGAGGTTGCAAAGGGATTTAATGGACCAACAAAAAAATTGTTGTTGAGATGGAAATGTTGAGTAGTTGAAAGGTTGTTGATAGAATGACGATTGGAATGAAATGTGTGATTGATCCCTTTATTCGAACAACTGAGTCGGTGAACACCTGGCGAACAAAAATATTGTTGTTGAAACGATTCAACTTGAGAAGAAGAACCGACATGATGCTTTTGTCAACATCAATACATTTATTTGAAATATGACTGAGAAATTTGATAATTTGGTCTTGTGCTTTATATTTAGAAACATGCACAAGAGAATTGCAGGTGCATTTAGAGGCATATGAACAAGTAGATAGCGGGCATAAAAGATCAAGCTCATCCCAAAGAATTTTTAATTGAGTGAAATAGTTTGTAACAGTAAACTCACCTTGTTTAAAAGAAGAAATCATCTCCTGGATATCAGAAATATGAATCATGTCTCCTTGTGAGAACCTTTCCTTTAAATCATTTCATATGTTAAAAGGCATTGTCCATACAGATGATGCTCTGTGCAATGGATTGAGAAACAGCCTTGAGAATCCAGGAAACAACCAGCATATTGGCTCTCTGCCATGCTGGAAACAATGCGCTCGTACTATTGGGAGCTTCTATTGTTCCATCAATGAAACCTATTTTGTTCTTTGAAATTAGGCTCATTTGAAACGAACGAGACCAATGATGATAATTTGTCCCTCAAGAATAATAGGGACAATAAGAAAGGAAGGATTATCTTATGAACTAACATGGTAAGGTGAACTAAGATCATGTGAGGGATCAACAACTTCACCCATGGATAAATGTAGCAACCAGAGCTCTGATCAGAGCTCTGATACCATATTATAAAATAGAACAGATATGAACAAAAGGGAACAAAGATGAACAAAAGAGTAAAAGGAAGGAAAAGGATATGAGAATGAATATCTCTTCAATTTTGTATTGAATCAGAACAAATAGTCTAAATATATACAAGTTGTACACTCATTCTAGGTCTAGCCAAAGGAAGAAATAATCAATCAATAAATACTAGAATCATGACAGACAAAGACAAAATAAATGTTATTCACCTCTGTAAAGAGAAACAACTAATAATTAGAAAATACACAATTAATATTAGGATCCTTCTATAACTCTGGTATACATATCCTTAATAGACTTGAAATATATATTTCAGGTTGGCTTTCTAAGTGATCGTTGACGAATGAATGTAGTTGTGACACGGTCTAGAAGCAATGTTGTCTTGTTTGTGACGTAGAGACAATAAGTGGTGACAAATTTCTAAAGCGATTAATTGAATATTTTGATGAGCATGGTGAATATTTGAGTGCTTCTGAGTACTAGAATGAGTAGGCCAGGCTCCCAAGATTAAGACATCTATCGTTGCACTCCTGCTTATTTTGGTGATGTTGTTAGTAGATTTGTAAAGGTTTCTCAAATCTTTCCTAATGTATTTTGGTGTATTTGTTAGTAGAAAAACAAATTCTTGGTGTCGAGTAATGTTATAACTCTTTTTTGTTAAGAAAATGTATTATTTATTTTAGACTTATTCAGAATTATGATGGTTATTGCAATAGATGACATGAAAAGTCTTATTTGCTATGACGGGTGTAGGAATATTTGTCATAGAAAACCACTTACTGTGACGGTTCTGATGAGAACTATCATAGTAAGTCGTATTTTCTATGACAGTTGTAGAAATACAAATCATATAAATTTTTGTCTGAACATATTATGACAGATATTTTGTACAATTTATGATGATTTTTAGACAACAGTCATTGTAAGTCAACTTACTATGTCAGTTTTCAACCGACATAAAAAATGCAAAGTTTTTATAGCTCCTGATTTTATATCGCCATCAGAACCTTCATAAAAAGTCTTGTAAAACCATCATAAAAAATCTCTTTTGCACTGGTGTTGTTTACTTTAAATTGATTTACTTGCTTGCTTTCAATGTTTTAAAAGTTTTACCATTAATGTTATAGTATTTCTTCATTTCTGCAATTTTTTCTTTCTAATTACCTTTTATCTTAAAAAAATTGAAAACTTATTTTAGTGATATGAAAACATTCTAAAAACAAAATCAATTTTATATACAACTACAATTCGAGTATTCAAAAGGTTTTTTTACTTTCAATAAAAGAAATATATGAAGTATATGTTTTTATAATTGTTCCGGTAGAGTTCGTATGAATGAGACCATGACTCGGCAAGCTGACCAATACGCCTAAGCAGGATTAGTGAGGCTAATCAACAATCAAGAGCTAGGTAATGTTCTAAACATGACCTAACTCCCTAATCCGACCAAATAAGAAAGGACCCATAAAAATAATATAAATAGCACAGTTTCCAAGAATCAAGGACGTCATTACACAGTGCTTAGGGTACCGAGTGTCGAATACTAAATACTAACTTGAGCGTCGAAGTTCCTTTTGCAGGTACCATCCGAGCCTGGACTTTGTAGAAACCGAGAAATGGAGCAGTAAAAGGGGAGCAAGGAGTTCTTTTGGAGAAGAAGGAATGGAGAGTTGCCCGACCGACCGAGAAGGAGTTCCAATAGTTCTCTTGGTTCCAATCCCGTTCGAGAATAATTGGCGCCCACCCTGGGACCGACAGAATCAGCTTGAAAAAGAAAGTAGATGGTATCAACCCGGAGCATGGTGAACGAGAATATGTCTGATGCTGCTCAAACGACGCTCTTAATGTCTATGCAAAAGGAGATGGTCGAGATGAAGAGAAAGAATGAAGAGACTAAGCGGAAGAATGAGGATGAGATCCTAGCTCTCCGAAAGTAGAATGAAGAGATGAAAAGGAAGTTCGTGGAGGGGGGTCCATCCACCAGACCGGGAGGTCTTTCACTATTGAGGAACGAAAGGATAAGATCCACACCAAGGAAGTCGAGGTCGAATCTTATCCAAACAGATCGATCCCTACGACCGGTACCATGGACTCGGCCCGCTGACACCCCTTCACTGATTCCATAATAAGTGGAAAGGCTTTAACAGGGATCGTTATGACGACACGACTGACCTTGACAAGCACATGGACATGTACACCACACACATGAGCTTGTACACTTCAGACGATGCAGTTATGTGCCGAGTGTTCCCTGCGTCACTAAAATAAGGAGTTTTGAGTTGGTTTACAAAGCTCCCTCCAAACTCCATCGACAATTTTAAGACGTTGGTGTCCAAGTTCAAGACACAGTTCGCTACCAGCGGACCGCATCACTTGACCTCCATCGCCTTGGTCAACATTCGCAGAAGAAGGGGGAGTTCTTGAGGAAGTTCATCGATAGGTTTGGGAAGGTGGCCATGAGAATTTGGAATCTGAGCCTGGATGTGGCCATGCACCACATGGTCACGGCCTTACGATCAGGACCTTTTGCTGACAGTTTAGGCGAAAGGCCGTTAAGTTCATGTAGCTGGAGGAGCTGAGAGAGTTCAAAAATTAGGATAGAGCTTAAGCATGCGGAGATAAGGAGAAGGAGGAGAAGGAGCATCAGAACCGATCGATTATCGGTCAAGGAGATAGACGCAGAGACAACCGAGGACACCAGTTCACAAGATATACTCCCTTAAACGCCGACAAGGGAAAAATCTTAGATGAGACTTTGAGTGCCGAGTTGATTCCACTGCCAAGGAGGGCTGCAAGCCCTGAGAACGCCGACCATACTTGCTGATTTTTGTACCACAGAAACAGTGGACACACCACTGATGAGTGCCAGGCACTAAAGGATAAGATCGATGAACTTATCCAAGTCGGGCATCTCCGTCGACTTGTACAATGGGCCAAGTTGCGAAGCGGTTCCCACGAAGGGAAGAGCCGACAAGACGGAGAGACTACACTCCTCCGAGAGCACAAGAAGACGACCGCCAACCTGAGCATCGACCTAGAAGGGAGGATCCTCCAAGAAGAGATGGAAGAAGGGATGACCGAGAGATCATCAACACAATTGTTGGGGGAGGCAGCTCCAACAGCGCCAGGAAGAAACACTTTAGGACAGTGCATCAGGTGAGCACCATCTCATTCCGACCGAGGATGTCACTCATCACCTTCACTGATGAAGATTTTAAGGGTGTTGACCCTTCACAAGACGATATTATGGTGATATCAGTTGACATTTTCAAGTTCACCATAATGAAAACGTTGGTGGATCATGGTAGTTCAGTGGACATCCTCTACTCGAAAACATTCAGATGAGGATAGTCGAGGAGCAGATGAATTCGTACGACGATCATGTGGTCAACTTCTCGGGTGAGAGAGTGGGGAACCTAGGGGTATATTGAGCTCTATACCACCTTAGGCGAGGGAGAGGTGAACAAGACGATTAAAATTTGATACCTAGTAATTGACGCCAACACCTCCTACAACATCCTGTTGGAATGGCTGTCTATTAACAGATTGAGGGCGATCGTTTCCACACCTCATCTAGCAAGGAAGTTTTTGTCGGTGTCAGAAGACATTCTCACGGTGCACGTGGATCAAAAAATGGTATGAGAATGTTACGCCGAAAGCCTAAAGGTGGAGCCTACACGGCAAGACTCCCATCACGACCGATCCCCTAGCCGTTAATCCTCTCGAGGATGGAGATCCCCTCAAAGAGAGGTCCAACTGGTGCGTAGAGAGCACATGTTCGCCTTAGTTGACCTGGATCCCCAAATGGTCGAGCCGAGGCTAGAAGGTGAGGAAGAATTGCGTCAAGTTCCTCTCCTCGATGAGGAACACAGTACCTGTATAGGCACGACCATAGTAGCGGCTGAGACCGAGTTGATACATAAGGCGTTGAAGAAAAATGTTGATCTCTTCGCATGGACGACATCTGATATGTTGGGGGTGAGCTCGGATATCATTACTCACAAGCTCTCGGTTAATAAGGAGGCGCGTCCGGTTGCACAGAAAAAGTGCAAGCTTGGCAAGGAGAAGAGATTGGAAGTGAAAGAGGAGGCTGAGAAGCTTCTATCGGTCGGGTTTATACGAGAGTCTCGGTATACCACTTGGTTGGTCAATGTAGTCATGGTCACTAAGGCTAATGGCAAATGGAAGATGTGTATGGGCTAAACCGGCTTCAAAATGGTATGCTTCCCCATAAAAGAAAAGATAAAGGAACCATCCAAAAAGACAGAGGCAAACCCTATTACCTTAGGGTCTACTGAGTCAAACTCCAAGGGGTGGGACGATTGTTCTAAGGGATCCTACTGGTCGGTAGCACCTTCCGGATCATCTGCCCTTACAACATCCTCCACAAGGGACAATACCTGAATTGCCCCGACCAACAAAGGCCCAGTCGTGGAGGAGCTGGAAGAAGAAGAGGACGAGAATGAGGGAGAAGGAGATAAAGAAGACATGACTAACCTCTCTGATAAGGAACGTAACGCGCCAGGATGAATGGGTTTCAGGTATCGGAGCAAGGAAGCAGAAACTTGACACTGTAGGGGATCACTATTTATAGCCTTTGAGGGGCTCAGGAGACAAATCATCACTTTCATCTCAACCGCTGAATCCCCCTCAATCCAATGGTCCTCGTCAGTTCGCACCCAAAAAGCGATTCATTAATGCGCGTCACGTCACACTTTTGGCACCACCAACATCACGTCCAACCTCAGGAAGCCCAACCATCATAATGGTCTCGGACAAAGACTCTTCAAATTAAATATCCTCGAAGTTGGGGGGCAAGTGTACCGGTGGAGTTCGTACGACCGAAACCATGACTTGGCAAGTTGACCGATACTTTAAGGACCATTACGCCTAAGCAGAATTAGTAAGGCTAATCAACAATCAAGAGCTAGGTAATGCACTTCTGAACATGACCCAACTCCCTAATCCGACCCAATAAGGAAGGGCCCAAAAAATAATAAAAATAGCATAGATTCCAAGAATCAAGGACGTCATTACACAGTGCTCAGGGTACCAAGTGCTAAATACTAAATACTGACTTGAGCGTCGGAGTGTCTTTTGCAGGTATCATCCGAGCATGGACTTTGTAGAGATCGAGAAGTGGAGCAGTAAAAGGGGAGGAAGGAGTTCGTTTGGAGAACAATGAAGGAAGAGTTGACCGACCGACCGAGAAGGAGTTCCAATAGTTCTTTTGGTTTCAATCCCGTTGAGAACAATAATTATAAAAAAATATAATATAATTCAATTTTGTTTTGAAAAAATGATTAAGTTGATAATCTAGTATGTTAATTTATGTGATTTTAGTCAATATGAAAAAAAAAAATAACACTTGAATTAAAATTATAGTATTGCTGGTCCTAAATTAAAAAAATTACAATGTTTATTTATTTTGAACTTTGATAGTTCACATATAAGAAAATTTCATGAAAAACAATTACTCAGTTAAAGGTCTTAATAGTTTATAGATCGAAGAGCTAATTTAAAAGAAAACAAAAAGAACCAATAAAAGGAAATAAAACAAGAGGACAAAAAAATCATGTCCCATGCGTTCTTGTTGTCACTTGATAAATTACTTACAGATAATTGCTTCCTAACGTAATTATATTTTATGAGTGTTGTTTCCTCTAAATATTGTACTTCACACAAATTAGTTCGTACTTTGTAGTACTTCTTGTCATTGACATTACCTCTTCTTTCGCGTATTTCGCCAGTGTATACTTTTTATTATATTTTTTTCTTCATACATCAATAATATACTAGTAACCTTGCAATTTTTTTATTTGTGGAATTACTGGTTCCTAACTTTTGTTAAATATATATATAATTACAACAAATCGAGCCACAGAAATTGACCAAACATTTTCTTTGGTTTAGGATACATTTTTTGTTGACATTTATCATTTGGAAAGCAATGTTTCTTCTTCCGTTTAAGCAACAATACTTAATTTATTTACAAGTATAGTAAAGAAATAAATAAAATATATTTAAGAGCTGTTAATGGCATGGGAAAGGCATGGGAAACGTACTTTTGTCGAAAACAAAAATAGGATTACACCCGAGTTAAAGATATTAAAGAAAAATTAAATAAAGATAATTACATATATAGAAAATCTCATGAAATTAGTATGGGATAATCCGATTATGATTTTGATTGAGTTTAGAGATACTCTTTAGGAGGTAATTCTCCTTTCAGATTTTTTTTATCAGAAAAAATGAAATAAATTATCAGACATTTCAATAATATTTCAATCTTTATACAAGTCTCAACGTACTTCCTTCATACTTACAAGACAAAAATAAAAATTCTCCTTTTTAAATTCTCCTTTTTGATACAAAGGATTGTGGTGAACATATGAGAATTTTATCGGGTGACAAAAACTATTATATATTTATGCAGAATCTGATCTGATATGGCTAATGTTGACATATTTCTAAAGATTTTCAGAGGTGAATTGAGATGGATTATGCAAGATCAAACGTTTTTATTGGGAAGTTTTTAGCTATGTAGGAGTAACATGTTAGTTTATATTTGAATGAAATATGATGAATCTCTATATCAAGGTGAATTGAATTTGCCTAATGGCCTTTAAAGGCGTAATTTGTTTAGACCAATTCTCATGATTTGGACAGTATGCAACACATATGGTGTTAAACTTTTTATATTCAAAATAAACTGCAGTTGTACACATTAATAAGTAAGAAATAAAAATTTCAATGAAAGTATATATATATATATATGTTATATATTCTCTTCATTATTATATTGAGTATTATGGCTATGCACCTCTTGGATTGCAAAAGTCAACTCATATGCTACTATATATATATAACCTACTTAAACCAAATGTGTGAAGCAAATAGTGAGGAATTCTGCAGATTCAATCATCTGAGGGCATTGCAAGCATGGCTTCACAAGTGAAATTCTCATTCTTCATAGCCCTTTTCATTGTTTTGGTTGCAGTTGTAGCTGCTCATGAGGGTCATCATCACATGGCTCCTGCAGAACCACCTTCTAGTCATGCAAGTAGCCTCAACAACCACCATGCAGCGGTGGCCGGAATCTTTCCCCTTCTGCTTGCTCTTCTCATTGCCAGAGAGAGGCTTTGAAAGCTTTCAGTGTTTGTCTTGACACAGCTCCTTGTTTTGTTTGTCCTTGTTGATTTTATTTGGACATATTCACATTTTCTGCTTCTTTCTCTTCTGTGCTCATCATTTCAATAAGCTGTGTTATGATCTTATAATACACACGCGTTGTTTTTTATAGTTCATATGAGAATATAGTGATTATGATTTTTTTGTATCAATAAATATGCTTAATATATATAGAGATGGAACTATTTATGTTTTTGTATATTAGTTTTCCTCCCATTTTGCACAATTAAGACTATTTAAAGGAAAATTATCTTTTTTGTTAACATCCAATAATCACTTGACAACTTGATTTTAAAAATAATGTGTGACCATTAAAAATAAGTAATTTTTATAATAGTAAAGAAAAAGAGAAATAAAGGTAAAATAATAGGTATAAAGTGAGGGTAAAAATTAAAAATATGCCTAGATATCAAAATACCATTCCTCTTTTATAAACTTAGATTCCCATCTATAACTTTTTTTTAATCTAAAGAAGAAATAATGAAAAAAATATATAATAGAAATGTGTAAAAAGAGAAAGAAAATAGAAATTTAGGAAAATGTTTAGTTATTTAAGAGAAATACTTAAGAAAATAAAGTGATGAAAATATACAAGAGTATTTGATTTGTTGGAAATGGCAATAGTAAATTGGTTAATACAATTAATGTCAATGTGAACACATTTCCACTCTTCTAGAGAGATTGTTAGTGTTGATGAGATGAAATAGAAACTTTCCACATGTTGGACATTTTTAATGAACAAAAGGGGCAATTGCAATGGTGGGTTCTAATTTTGGAGAAAAGAATAACATAAATTAGAACTTTGATGCATTTTCTTTTGTGTGTAAAATTGGACAATTTGAAAGCCACGGTGTCAATAGTATACCAAGTTATAGTGAGAAATACAAAAATGAATAAACAATTTATTGGGTTTTGATAAAGTCAAGGATTAAAATATTGGGCATACAATTCCTTGAAAATAACTTAATTTCAATTTACTTATATTAATGATTCCCCCCTTTAAAAAATATATTATATTCGTCCTTCAATTTTTCTATAATCAATCTAAAACGGTTGAAATATCAAGGCAAAGTTCAACCATAACTTTTTACCAATATTTATAAGTTAAAAGCATTTCTTACTCTTAAAAGACAAAACATCATTTATATAGACTTGTGAGAGTTGATTATATCACCTTTCGTAGATTAATATACTTGTAGATTGAGTTGGATTAATTTCAGACTTTTTTTTCACCTTAATAATTTTTTTTAACATCTCCATTCATTTTTTTAATATATTTTTTACATTTATTTATTAGGTAAATATTCTTATTTTTGCGAAAAGAACATGCTAAGCTCTAAGTCACATCTTCTGAAATATCCACAATATAAAAAAACAAAAGTTGCATAGTTATTATAATAAACAAATATATTTATTTTAATATTATTTGAAAATATCTTACTAATTTATTTTAATTTCAAATTATTCTTGCTAATTTTTAAATCATTTCTTCTTTCTCTCTTTCGTCTCTCACTCAGGCCTTCTTGCGTGGCTCTTTCTCTCACTAATTACCTCCATTATATGACTTTGCTACTCATCCCTTAGTTCAACAAATTCTCCTCTTACATTTTTTTGAATATGAAATAAAGTTGCAAAACTTTTGACGGGAATAAATATTAAATTTAACTAGAATGTTCAAAAATTATTTTAAAGTATTTTGCAATAACTATTTTGAAAAAGGGCGAGTGACTAAGGAAGGAAGTGAGCAACGAAACCACAAAGGATGAGTGACAAATGAAAGAAGGTGAATAGAAAACTGTTCCCAAAAACCTTTGAAATTGAAAATAAATTAGAAGGGTATTTAAGAGAAATTATTCTATTTAGACTAAAATTTTAATATTCTTTACTAGTAATAAATTATTTTTATAGCAATTATTAAATATATAAGGGAAAAGTTATAAAAAGAAAAAACTAACTTGAGACTTTAAATGTGTAAAAGAAATCAGTTATAAATCTTTCTTAAGCATCTTTCTATTAATAACCTTTGTGTTGCATCTCTTTTAATTATATTATTAGAGTGAATGTTTATAATTTTCTTGCAACTAATCTTTTGAGATAATGATTAACTATCTTTAGGGGGACTTTTCTCTTAGAGTCATATTTTTGTTTAACTAAATAAAAACATCACTTAAAGATATTGAGATCATATACTATTTTAAGGGACATGAAATGTTATTAAGACACATTTAGTATTTAGTTTTTTTCTATTAAGAATTTATTTCAACTCATTAATTTTTAAAAGATTAGTTTATTTCGTATACAGTAAAAATCAAACATAAACTTTCTGGTAACATATGCATGCATATGATTTATATAATACTTAGTTTATATAATGACAAGCATGCAGTGCATTACGATTAAAACAAAGCACCCTTTTGCTGAATTCATTTTATTCATCGATCATATATTTTTCCATTCAAACAACAAACAACATTCAGGAGCCAAATCCGAGAACACCATTGTGCACAACCATCTGGCCTAAGCAGTGCAACCTCAACTTTGTTCACTATTTATATTCAAAACAGCATAAAAAATCTCCAACTCCAAGTGCAATAATCAGCAAAAGGGTACCTCAGATATGGCTTCATCACTCAAATTCTCTATGTTCTCAGCTTGTGTTTTGGTTTTGTGTGTGGTGGTTGCAGCTCAATATGGAGATAGTGGTGGATCCAGCTATGGCTCTGACATGCCCAACATGGTTATGGGTCCTGCACCAACCAGTGCTTCTCCAAGAACCCTAACTTACCCTGCAATCTTAACTATTATCCTTCCCTGTGTGCTTACCTTTCTTGCAGCTAAGGAGAGAATTTAATAAACATCTTTTCATGAAGATTTCCTTGGCTTAGTATTTTTTATGCCCTCCTTTAGTTACGTGTTGTGTCTGTGTTGGTTGTATTTGTCATAATATCATTGAAGTTTAAGTTGTGGACTTGAAGCTAAACTCATGTAATAATTCAAATCTTTATTTTGCTAGCCTTTGGCTGCGTTAAATAACATGGATTTGGTTAATTATAGTTTTCATTTTTGTTCTATAATTAAGGTCTCAATGTGGGTGTTCTTTTTATTCATACGAGTATTAAGCTATTCGCTCATAATAACCCACACATACATTTTAGTCAATTGATTTGTTTGTCTCTCCTTTATAAAATCATTTTTAAGTTCTTTTTTGTCTTAATTAGTTTTTTTACCAAAATATTTTGAATTACAAGTAGTATATATATTTCGTTAAAAACGTAAATAAAAAATCTTTCTCTTTATCTAAAAGCTTAACAAGAATTTTGTACATAGTTCTACATGAACTTTAAATTCCTAAACTCTAACATGCATCGATCTTTCTAGAAACACCTTTTAAGAACCTAGGCTAAGTTATTAACTTCTTAAAAATCTCTTAAAAATTAAGAATACCATTCACTTTATAAAAGCTTTAAAATAAAAGCCAATAATTTTTAATTATTAAGATCATAGCATCTTTAAAATTTCAGCATATTTCAGTTTAATTCCTCTCTTGTATTCATCAATACATCAATTATTTGTTTATTAGCCTACACATAGCATGTGTTGACAATAGTGAGGTTTATTTAGTTGTAATCGTTTTCATTTTTGTATATTCACATGCTTTGCACAACAACAACAAAAAAGCATAACATTATAATTAGGGTGGACAAAATACATGAATTAAACTATAGTATTGTAAATTGAACTAAATTTTAAAACATTAATTTGATAGACTAAACTGAATTATATAATTATTTAAATGAATTAAATTAAACTGTATCATAGTTTAAGTAAAATAAATAAAATTAAGTTATTCTAAATTGTTTACAGTATAGGAATTGTTTGAATTAGTATTGACAAAAAAATATTTTAAAGTATATTTTTTAATCTTACAAGTTATAATCTAGTTAAATTTAAATAATCATGTTTAAAAATAATTGAATTTCTTAAAACTAAACTAATATAACAAGTAAGTGCGGTTTTTGTTTTCTAACATTTTTCTTTTTATGCAACTCTATCCACTATTAATTTGATTCTTTTAAATATTTTTTATGAGTCCTATCTGCAACAATAACTGTCTCCTCGATGTGTGAAATGTGAATGCACTCTTATTCCACAATAACAAGTGTCCCTTACCCTCCAACTCTTTACACAACCTTCAATATTAACTTCAACTTTCATGAATTAATTATTGGAACTTGAAGGAGAGAAGGCTGAACCAGAGACAGTGTCTTGTGGGTGCATGTGTGGATAAGAAGATAAGGAACTGCATGTGTGAATGTTGAACTATATTGCTCAATATACAAACTTTTCTACAAAGCTTTATAATATTTTTTCTTTTCTATACCACTCTTCACCGCATCATTATCTTTTTTCCCCCCACCCTTTCATCTTCTTTTTTTCATTGTACAAAACTATACAAATCAGTTTTAGAAATACAGTTTCTAGAAAAATGCTTGCATTTAACAGTATTATTCATTTGAGACAATTTTATTTATTCTATCAGAGTCAAAATATCTACCAAAATGAAAACTAACAAGAATAATCAAATCAAATATATTGTTTGGGTTCCTTTTCAAATGTCATTCTTAATTTCTTTTACTTGTTTATTTATCAATTTTTAAGTTGAAGATAATATTTTTCTTTTACCAATCATACCTTTACTCTGTAGCTATTTTTTAGTTAATTTAACCTTAAGAAGTAAAAATATGATAGTACTTAAAAACATTAAAAAGAATGAGAGAGAACAAAGGGAATGCCCCGTTCTTGTATAGATTCCATTAATTTTTTAATACTTGTAATTATATTCATACATAGTAGCATGCATAAGTTACACTATTTATAAATGAAGAAAACAATTCAAACAACTTAAAAAACGTTTAACGGGCCCCTCTTTAAATTTGAAACAACAGATGGAAAAAATTAAGAAAAGCTTGGCCAGCTAGTGAGCTGGCTCTTAGTAGCAGTGACAGTAGTATTACCACTCTTTTAGTTGTCGCATCCACTTTGGATGCACTTTTATTTATCTATTAAATAACGTGTCCAATAACAGAACACCTCTTCAATTGTTGTTGCATTGCATCCGATTAGGTTGATTCTACACCTCATTGGGTCATTATTAAGAACAGTTGGTTGCAATAGGATTTTTTAAATAATGCACCATTGTCAATATCCTCTGAAGCCAAGTTTAAACTAGAAAGTTTAGTTAGACAACATCTCTCTGCTTGTTTTTGTCGCCATTTTACCAACTGAAGCATTGCTGCTATTTACATCGTGTAAATTGTCTTCTAGAGACATCATTAGGACATTAAATAATTAAAGGCCATCAATAAATAAAATACGCAATCCCTGCTGCCAATTATTGCACTAGTAATAATAATTTCCAACAAAAATCAAGGTTCTAAGAAAGAGTCCAAAGTCTATCTTAAATATGCGAGATGAATCATTATGCGAATTGACTGGGCAGGGGCAAAAAGTAAAGTAAAATAAAAAGCTAAAGGAATGCTGAAATAACTAAACTCAGCTCAATTCTAGAAATTAAAAATTACAAAATTAAAAAGACCATTAAACAAGAAAATACCTGACCCTATCCTCCAATGATTTGCCATTACTTGTAAACAAAAATTACAACCCGCGCAGAGAGTTAATCATGCTTCATCAATAAATCAAACAATTTACAAGTACGAATTCTTAAGATGAGCTACATAGAGACAAATAAAAGGAAAGGGGAAAGGGATTATACATAAACAATGAGTTGTTGTCATCCCTGACAAGCTTTGAGTGACCGACAGAAAACCTTCCAACAACATTTGCTGTTGCTTTGTCAAGAGCTTCTTCTTAACTTGCACGAGTGCTAAACAATCAAAAGGGTGCAGATCAACTGATTATAGTTTTAGAGTGGAATTCTTAATTTTCCAATTCTCACCTTAGCAAGCCTTTCTCTTATCGACTCTTAAGTGGAGATTATACCATTTCTTCTTCTTTGGCCGATCTCTTGTACTCCTCTTCTCTCTTGTTTGGCCATCTTCTTTGTTCTCCTTGGAAGAACTTTTACTTCTGCTCTTACTTGTACTCCGTTTAAAGGGAGTAATAGTGTATGATGCATGTATTTCATTTCTATGCTTCAGTAGCTCGTCAATCTGCACAGGAATAAATAACAAAAGTTCAGTGGTTTCCATTTTGATGAATTTTTGCCCCCAAAGAGGGAGAGGGTATCGGGGCGGATGCTACACAGAAACCGTTGTAAAATAAGAACTCACTGATTGAATTTCATGTGCATATCTACTTGTCATCTCTGAGAATTGAGCCAGAACCTACAAAGACCCAGCATGAGATTTGACGAAAAGTAATGTAATTATAGCCATACAGATCAAGTGCCCACCTCTCGATATTCTGCCTCAAACTTTGATATTTCGGCCCTTTTAGACAAGATTTGAGCTTCTATACTTCTTAAATTTTCTTTTTCTTCACTAAGAGGTGCAGCACAGAGAGCTTCTATTGTATAATTTGCACTTTTGAAAAAGTTGTCACCTAGAAGAAATTTGACAGTCAATTCATGTGGCAAAAATTACAGCAACCAACATAACAAGCAGCACTGGCTTACTGGGCATAAAAGTAGGCATTTACCATAGACAGCAAATACATGGGTACCAGCCTTTAATTCATTTAATTCACAAGGCTGAAACCCATCCAACTTTCTGAAAAAAGATGTATCTGGATCCTTAGCAGCTATCTGTAGAGAAATAATTCAACAGCCAATTTTTTTAAATGAAAATGGATAGACAAAATTTAAATTAAATACTATCTTGTTACAGTAGCTACTCACAGAGTTCATTGTTTGGTCCAATCGATAAACAGGAAACCCAAGAAAATACATCCCAGCAGTGGTAATCTTCCCTGTTTTTGCACTGTCTTCCTACAACAATTAGTAATGTACTATTGTCACGGAATGCTCAAAAGTCAAAATACGAAAGAGATAAAAAAAAGTATGACTATGAAATAACTACCCGAGAGCCATTAAAATTCAACTTAACCATTACATCAGAAATAATTAATTCCTCAAGGAAAAATACAAGCATTGTGTTTACAAACATACAGAAGAAAGTGTATAATACCTGGAGTGCAAGACTTAAACCACCATTGTCTTCCTGATCAAAATATAATAACTGTGGAAAGAAAATCAAAGTATCAAACACCATAAAAAAAGGGATCATTTATCAATTGAACACATTGATGTTTTTAAATATTAAAATTATATGAAAATCATCCAGAACATTAGTATAAACTCACATAATTGTTTTACAGTATAAGAGGAAAAGAGAATACTTTTTGAAACTGTAAAAACAGAGCACAAAAATAAGTTACACAGCCATGGGATAATTCAATGTTTTGCAATGAAGAAACTGAATAAATTTGCAAAGAGATCAAGTTCAAAGTTCCCTAAGAACAAATCATTACTGTGAAATAGAATCAATCACCTAGCTAATTGAGAGCATTTAGAATCTTAAGTAAACCTAAGCTCCCAAATATGCACTAAATTAGAAACAGCTTCAACAACCAATTAGTCTTGCAGTTGCATTGGGAAAAAATTGAAATTCTTGAATAGTGTTATGATTCAACTTCCAATTTTTCTTTTATTTTCTCATGAAATTGTTGATGTATTGAGAACATCCAATCCCAAAAGCTAATCTTAAAAGAAAGAGATAGAGAATTCTGTGTAAAAATCAGTTTCCATAAGGCAAAAATAAAGATCTTAATATTGTCTGGTTGAGCATTACTCTTGCTCAATCTTTCTTGAATGACAGAGATGAAATTCCAACCTTGAACTTGCTTTTGTCTGATGATAGTACTCGACAAACAAATCCAGCTCGTGCTTCCTCTTCTGTTATTGTAACTGAGTAGAAGTGTGCACATTGCTTCTCAACCTGTAAGATGAAGGCACCAAAACAAGAACAACTGTAAGAAAACTATGACTAAAAAGGGATCAATTAATTAAAAAAAGAGGCAGCTCACCCTTTTAGATACATAATGTCCTAACGGAAGTGGACGAATGGTCACTAAACCATTCAGTGCCTCTTCCAAAACAGATGCGGATACAGTTGTCTTAATTGGCACACCAAGTTTACTGTCATTCATGGAGAAAGTAAATCATGAGTAGGAGAGAAAAGTTAAAAAACAAAAAATGTAGCAATGTTCTAAGCATTCATTAAAGAAAAAAACTTGAGAGTGAAGAGGAAGAAAAGCACATTCAATCTTGCTACCTAAAAAGTGCTGCAAACATTGTATTGACAGCCCCCAAACTTGAAAGATCTAACTCCAATTCTTGGTTGTCTGATTCAACGGCCTATACATGGACATGACATAGATCATATCAGACAATCAGAGGTTCAAAACTATTTTTTCAGCAATGAAGTTTGGAGACAAATTTGGGACAGAAATGGAATCTTCAAAAAGCAATGATAAAATGCAAATCAGAAGGAACAATGACCATCCTAAAGTCTTAATGATTCGAAATAGTAAGAAATCTTATATGACCTCAAAACCAGCCGAGTCATATTGACGCCGTTTGTCAGGATCTGAGAGGATATTGTAAGAAAAGGTAACCTCTTTAAACATATCAGCTGCTTTAGGATCATTTGCATTCTTGTCCGGATGATATCTGAAATGAAATTGATTTAGCTAATTAATATATTAACCCTCCCTGCTCAGAGCTTTAGATGAAAAGAAGACAGGAAGGAAGAACAGTCAATTGACAATGTACACCAGAAAGAATACTTTATTTGGACAAATTTTTCCATACTTCTAAGAGAGAAAAATAAGAAGAAAAAGTGAGGTTGAGTTTCTCCAAAAGTCAAAATTAGTTTTTTCATAAGCTAGTTTGTTGAAGCTCTCTCATATGACTTCTCTAAATTCATAATTTTTATACATAAGCGAATTTTAATGTATAGAAAATTTCATTTTTTTCTCTTATTTTTCTCTTCTAGAAGCCCATTAGCAAGAACGAAAAACGAAAACATTCAGGTTCTCTGCCTAGAATCAAATGAATATTTTCCAAAGTTCTACTCTTTCCTTTCCACAACTAATATAAACTATATAATCTAAAATTGATTCTAACACCAAAATAATTTCCGCTACAAATAAAAGTATAAAAAGATCTTTTATGTACCTTCCATACAATTAAGCATAAACAGTATCAACAACAACAAGAAAGCTCAGAAGACTACTTTCACCAATCATCTACTCTACAATCAAGGTTATAAACTGGGTGGTCACTGTTTCATCACAATCCTTGATATGGTAGGAAATTGCAGAAAATGAAACCGATGCGGTAACGGTGATCACACATCTTTCCATAAAACCATGACAAGAATAGATTATACACACACTCATACACAGATATTAAAAAAGGGAAGACCGAGATTTAGTAAGGGGTTGTCAAAGTCTAGACCAAAGTGGCTGCAGCGGCGTCTTCAATCAAGAGACTCTGAGAATTAAAATAAGAAGTATTCTTTTCGTAAGTAACCTTAGCATCAACTAGATGAACGATTTAACAAAGAAATGCTTCAAACACGGTTCAAACACTTAAATAACAATCCAAAAACCCTAATTAAATATATAATAACAGCATCGACTCCACTACTATCTCCGTTCTCAGCACACTCAAAAGAAACAACACCACAAATTAAAAAAAACAACAGTACAACACCGCGAGAGGGGGATTGGAAACGCACTTGAGCGCCATTTTTCGGTACGCGGTTTTGATTTCCTGATCCATGGAGTTGCGCGAGACTCCAAGGACCTCGTAGGGGTCCCGCCGGAGCTGCTTCTCGCCGTCGTCGTGCTTCTCCGACTTCGAGCGGTGCCCCGGCATCCTGCGTCGCGTTCAAACGAAACGACGTTGTGCACGCGTGTTATCCGCTGTTCGGCAAAACCCTAAAACTCGGGACCAGAGAGAGAGAAAAGAATCTCAGGTAGAATCGAGATCGAAACGGGAAGGTTGGAGAGGGAGTGGTATATTCCCCGCGGGTGAGTCACGGGGAAGGGGAGAGGTTGAAGGAGCATTGGGAAGGTGTGGCGGTGGCGATGACGGTGAGATCCAGAAAGTGGACCATGGACCCTCCTAGCTGGAGCTGAGCTTCGGCGTAAGAGAGAGAAAAAATACGGAAGAGACAACAAGAGGACCAGAAATTGGAGGGGAATTAAGAAATTTGGTTATTTTATTTTTTAATTTAAAATTTTAGAATACTTCTTTATTCCATTTAAATTTGGATGCGATTTTGAAAACAAGTAACGTTACTGGTAAACTACGCTCAGTGCGTAGTGCGCATGGGGAAGTTGACGTTTGAAAACTCCGTTTCAACTGATACTTGGTAATTGTGCATTTGGAGGGAGAGAGAGATTTGTGACATTAAATTATGGTAAATGCGTTTTAATAAGATGGTGTTAAGTTAATTATTGCTGAAAACAAAAATTGATACCGTCATTAGTGCCTTTCTATTTTGGAATCACCTGTTTGTTAATCTACTTTTGTTTTTACAATTCATTGGGAAACAACATTTTGGAATATTTTTTTTTTATTATACGTAAATTATTTTTATTATAATATAATAGTGGAAACTCATCTACTCTCCCGTGCGACTATATGTTTAACTTTTAAATATTTTTAAAAGTTTGTTGTGTGTTTTTTTATTATAAATATTATATATTATAATTTTATAATAATTTCAGTTTTATATAAAGTAATATATAATAATATAACATAAATTTATAAATATGTAAAAAAAAAAAATTCCTTTTTTGATAAAAAATTATTTTATTATAATATCTATTAAAATAAAATTATATTATTAAGTTATAAAAGTATTTTAATTAAAATTAAATATAAAAGATAGTATTTCATTAGGAAGAATTATTTGAATTTTAAAAAAAAGTACTTATTTAAAGGATAAAATTGTAAGAATTTATGTTTTTTTCTAATTCCATTTTTCCAAAATAAAATTCAAAATTTATTTTAAAATTGATAATTTTTAAATTTATTATATTTTAATATTATAAATTATAAAATTGAAAAACAATTATGTATAAAAAATATTTAAATATTGTTATAGACTTGCGGAATATTCATTTTAAATTAAGATATAAATAAATAAATTGTGAATAATCAATTTAAATATAAGTTAAAAAATAAATACAAATATTTTTTCTTGTTTAATGATATAATTTCTAAAATATTCTTCATTTAATTGTGATTTTGTTTCATTTATGATATCAAGTTTTACTGAAGTTAAAACAATCGTTTGTATTGACTTTTTAACAAGGGTAAAATTAATTAATTATTAAAAGTAATACATTATTTTAAGAATTATTGTGTTTTTAATGAAATTTATTACAAATTTAAAATAAAAAAGTTATTAAATGAGTATTGAGGTTTGTTTTCTTTTCAATAAACTTTTGTTGAATTAGACAATGTAATTCATTCCCACTTTATTTACCCAGTACAACCTTTTCTTTCTGTCAATGCTATGTGAAAAATAGAATTTACAGTTTTTTTTTATGGTGGTCAGAGGAGGAGGTTGGTATTAGATTGACTCAGCAGAACTCTAATATGTTTTTTTAAATTAAAATAATAATAACATATATTAATGTAACTAAAGAAAATTAATATATAGTAATAAAGTAACATTAATAATTTTAAATATTAATGAAATAATATAAATTAATAATAACAACTTCAGTTGTTTTAAAATTAATATATTAGTCAAAACAAATTAAATAAATTTTTTAATATTTTAAATTTATTACTATTATCATTTATTTATTTTTGGTAAATTTATGATAGTGTTATTATTAATAATTATTTCCTTACAAATTAATTTATATATTAATAATTCTTTAGATCATGTATATTAATAGTTTAGTTAGTAAAGTTATTATTATTAATTTCAGACATATCTTTAGATTATGTATATTAATAGTTTTAATTGCCAATTATTATTAATACATTTATAAATTTATTATTTAGTTCGAATTTAATTTATGGTCCTTAATTTATTAACCTTAGTTATAAAATTGATCTGAAGGTGAAATTTAGTTTATGGACGTCGAATTTAATCTTTGATAATAGTTTTTTAAACTTAAGTTGAAATTTAGTTGATGTTGACTGATTTTTAATCTTTAGTAATAGTTTGTTAAACTTAGTTCAAATTCAATATTAAGTGGAAAAATAATTATTTTGAAGTTAAAGCTAAATTTTGAAATTTAATTTATAGTAATAAAGTAGTAAATATTGAATATAAGTAAATAATTCTTTTAAATAAAAAAAATATTTCACTATTAAATAAATGGATAAATTATGCATGACATAATATAAATATAAAAATGTTAACACGATTGCTGAAATGGAAAATAATTTAAAATATAATACAATATTAGTGAAATGACATAATAATTAATGATTTAATATTTTTTTTAAATATGAAATTCATTTATATATTAATCTATTTTTATTTTTTTCAAACAGTCACAAAAACATGTGTAGTTGCATTTTCTAAACATGTTTGAACAAACAATTCAATTTTAGTGCATAATTTTTTAAAAAACATAACTATTGTAAAAATTATTTTGTCTTAGTTCAAGATTTGATCATTTGGATAATATATTGTGATCAATAATTAATTGCGGACAATTTTGAAATAAACAACTCTTATGGGATGGTGGTCCAAAATAACGTATGTAAAGCATTCTCCAAGACTTCATTTAAGGTTCAAGTATGTTAAATAATTTTTCTTATATGAAAACAATTGAAAGTGGTATTAGAACCACAAGAAATGTCAAAGATTATTGCTCTTTGAACATAGTCATCAAAGTAAATAATGTTTTTGGTTGAATTGATGAGTTTTGTGACGAGCTTGGACATGTTATTCTCAAGATTAATGTTATTTGTAGAGAAGATCATTGCTAGGAAAATGCAAATAGTTTAGTGTTTGTAAGAAAATGCTATAAGTATATGTTTATATGCATATTGAAACAATTTGAGTTTGTTGAAATTGTTGATGCAACATGGTTGTTTGTTTGGCCTATTAGTTAAGTTGTGCGAATCAATACTATTGTATAGTGAATCAATGTAAAGATCTAAGGATGCAAATAAACAATATACAATTTCTAATGTGTGAAGAATAATGTCTTGTGAATGCCTATAAGACTCCTAACAAATGCTCGTTAACGTCAATTAACTGCAACAATATTTCTCACATGTGAATAAACTCACTTATAATAAACATTGTGGGCTTCACATTGCAACATTGCTAATCGCCTTCCTCTTTCTCCCAAGGCCTCTATTATTCTATTATTGGAAATGAATCGTCATTGAAATAATGTAGAGGCACGACAAGGTCATCATTCATAACTGATCAAGGGAGATAAGGTGGTGATAGAAATATGATTGAGGAAGAACTTGTTGAAGATGGAGATAAAGAAAAAAAAGAACTTCAGGAATAAATACAATAAGTATGGCAAATAAAAGAATAAAAAGAAGTTTCAAAAGAGATTTTCAAGAAGGAAGAGGTTGAAGAAGAAGCAAGAGAGCTAGTAAATTTTATAGAGTTTAAAATATTCTAAGAGTATCAAAGAATATTATATAATACTATAGAATTAAAAGAGTGAATGGTTAAAAACATGAAAAGGCTAAAGAAAAATCATTTTCAAACACATATGTTGGTTGTAACTAACTTAACATGTCACTTTTAATGACATGTGATGGTTGCAACCCCTCCACATGTGCTTCCAAGTGCCTTAAACAAATTAAGGAGAGGAAAGAGCACATGAAGAGTTTCTACCTTCAACATGTCACCTCTAAGTGCAAGTGAAAGTTGTAACTACTTTACATGTTTTTTTCTTAAATTAAGAAACTTCATATGTGTCTCTCCATAATTTAAGGAAACAACCATGTGATAATCAAGATTATAAATTAACTATGTATTAAATATAGGATTTGTGAGACACAAGTGTAATCGTTAACTTGATTAGGCTATTGTTTGCTCTAGGTTTCATCATTATTTTGTATTCACACTTCAAATTTATTTTCTTGTGTTCATATTGATTGTAACCAACTCATAATCATCTTTTGTTTCTTCTTGGATGAAATTGTATGGCTATAAACAAGGCCAAACTCTTTTGTGAACCCACTTTTAAATATTGAATATACTTACACTTTGTGAAAAAAACTTTAAGAGGCTTGAGAATGTCAAATCTTTTTCTTGATTCTTATCTCACAAAACATTTTCAAGTGGCGAATTCTCCTCGTTGCACTTATCCTTGGAGATTCATCAGAAAGATAACATGTTCTTTATCATTTCATTTCCTTAATCCATTTTGTATTTCCTTTTACAACTCTTTCTTATTTATACTTTTTTTTGTGCTTGTGGAATTGAAACAACACCATGGGACATGCTTCCACAACTTTGTTTTGTTCTTCCATACAATTTGTCTTCTTTAACATCTCTTAAGTTGATTAATATTTATTCATCCTTTTAAGAAATCCATAAGGTGGCCATTCACACAATTAGTTAGAAGAGACAAAATCATTGTTAGCAAAGCTAGTCGAGGGAGATAAAATTGAACTACTTCAAGGAGATAGAGATTCAAAAGTTTCAAACTCCATTTAAATACAATACTCTTTGAGAACATGAATTTGAATGTGATTTTGAGGATGATTGGGGGAGGTGAAGTGATTTTGTTTATGTGTGACTTGATTTCGAAGGTAAAGTGAAGGAGTTGAAAAAAATAGTTGTTGAGACTCACATGAGATAAATAAAAAGGAAAAACTTAAGTCAAACATGTGTAATTTGTGAAATAGAACTTGATTGTAACATAGACCCAAAAAAACTCGGTTGTTAATTGTTAATTAAACCAGTATAGTAACTACTTACCTTATATTAAACTAGAATCATCATAATAAATTTTTATTAAATATATTTTTTATAGTTATATTGTTTTAATCAATGTACATAATAATCAAATTAAGTAAAATAAAATCATTTTACTTATTTAAGTATTATGTATTCCTTCTAAAAACAACTAAACAAAAATAATGACATTATCATTAAAGGTTGCAAGAAAATCTTAACATGACTATTTCCTTTTTGATCTTTGACAACAAGGAGGAAATGAAAGAATTAACTCGTACCATTTAAGAAAATTGAGGATTTTACACTTAATTTACAAATAAAAGAGAGATCAAATTTTAAATGAACAAGCTAACAAAAAGATAATAAATAGATTCTAAAAGAAATGTGATATATATATATATATATATTACCATCACGAGAATTTTTAAAATAAAATTTAGTGATTATTAATAAATTACTTTTATACTATATAAAAAAAAAATAGTAACATTACGTATCATTTCTAAATGTCAATAATATTAATAACAACAACTAAAGTAATCAATAGTTAAAAACATACCATAAAATTGTATATGATAGTATGAATTACTGTTCAAATTTTATTTTTAAAATCATTTGACATAATGCAATATGTTGAGCTTTAAACAAATAAATTACCACTAAAAAAATTGTGTATAAAATGACAGTTTTAATATGATGGTTATTAATAACTATCACAAGTTTTCGTATAATAAGATATCTTAGTAATCACCACAATTATCTTTCAGAATGTGTCATTTTGAACTGTCACAATTATCCTTCAAAATAAATAGTCCGCATTTTCCTTCCCTCCATACACCATTCCTCGTTATTTAATATGGAAAATGTCACTTTAATAATAACATGTTTAAAGACACACCAATTTATAAATAAATTTAATTTCACCATTAGAATTTTAAAATAGTTACATTTCATAATCTTTTTTAATAGAATCATAAAAAAAAAAAATTACGGTGGGGAAGGAAAGCAAAGGAAGGAGGAAAAGAGAAAGCAAGTTTGACCCAAGCGCGAAAGTAAACCGCGGTTGAAATTTCCCCACTCTCATTAAAATTAAAATCCTAAAAGGGCAAGGCAAGAGGTTCAATAAACACTTCTAAAATTGCTTCAAATTTTAGAAAAAACCCTTTCCGTCCCAAATTAGGTTTTGGGTTTTAGTAGAATGAAACGTTTGCGTAGAGGCAATGCTGATGTCGATGCCAATGTCGTTGTCGTATCCAAGGGAGCTGCCAAGGATAAAGCGACGAGTGAGCAGAACCTCGCCACTCGCAGGGTCATACGCTCTTAGTTCCTCAAACTGAAGACTCTCATCAACGGTACATAACATTACCACTCACTCTTTAATTTATTTATAGTGCTAAGTTCAATTTGTATCCCTAATTAGCTAACCCTAAATAAACCTAGCAGAGAAAATAGATGATTTGTTGAACATAGAGTTCGACAACTTCGACACCATTTTGGACGAGTTCGACAAGTTACACGACCAAGGTAGGTAGTTGTACTTGTTCCTTTGCTTTTGTTCTCTTTCTCATTGTTATAATCTTAAGTTCTTCGTTGGACATGTGATTTAACTTTCTAGTGATTGGTCTGGTTGGATGGAATTTTGCAGTTGAGAAGCCTAGAGAGCAAGTTGTAGATGTAGAGGCGTTGTTGGATCTGACGTGCACTCTGTTTTTTTATAAATAGTATACTTCAACTTAACATATATTTGATCGCAAAACAAGTATTTGAAGCCTCCTATTTGATTGCATCTAATACAGGTCACTCGTTGCTAACTTATCAGCTGCAAATTGCTATAAGTCGGAGCATTTGATCAAACTAGAAAATCGGGCATTAGGTACCTTACTGATGTAGTGTCCTTTTCTATCTCATATACCTGAATAATCCAGATGACCGACATTTGTTATCATGTGTTTTGTTTTGTGAATAGTTGAAAAGGCCAAGTACTTTTATATTTCTGGTTTTTTCCTCACTATATCCCCTTATTCCATTTAATTAGTTGTTGAACACGCAACTGCAAATAGCAAGGTTATATATGATTCAAACTTGGCATTCTCATTTTACTAGAAGTTTTTAAGAATAAGTATTTCATTCATGTATGTAGACCTTCATGATGAACCTTTCCACTCCCTTTATCTGTGAGTTCTTCAAGGATGCACTGATGAAAGTGCTACCGTAGGGATCCTTCTCTCTTTAATTTTAATAAAGACAAATTTGAATATTGATTGGTGAAACTTGGCCTTACAGTTTCCCCAATCTTCCTCTCCGTTCATGGCTCTTCTACCATGTTAATTCCTCTCCTCTATTCCTTTCACAATTCTATAATACTTCCTTCTTGTTCTTATCTTGTTTTTTTTTATAGGCTTGGGCCCATAGATAATGAGTTCAAAAAATGAAGAACCGGAGTGCGCAAACACTGTGATTCTCTCCCAATCGTAACTACTAGACCTGAACCTATCACTCCCCTTTTCATATTCCTAGGCCATTCCTATAAAACTATGTTTGACAATGTCGTTACTACTTGTTTTAAGTTCACAGTGCATGGATGAAAATCGTTTGCACTATGTTTGTAAGATGTGTTTCCACCTCAATCAATTGAATACTTGTTTTCTTTTTCTTTTTATCTAATCTCAATATTAAATATCTTTTTTATCTTCTTATCAAGGCTAAGTGGTATGAACTATGCTTCATCTAGTTCAACTTCATCAAATGTGAAGGACAGATAATTCAAAATGGAAACTGAGCTTGCAACTGTGAAAAATCAGATGAACACTTTGCTTGTATATAATGCTTTGAGAAAAGATGTTCCAGAACATTTTGCTGCAATGACAGTGAATTTGGTTCATGCATTCATCAATGAAGTATTAATATATTTAAATATTTATTGGTGTCTTTCGTTTTATAATTATAAACATTCAAAATCATTAACATAAAATTATTTATTTCAAGCATCAAGTACTAGAAGTGGTGCTCCATCACCTAATCAAGTAATATGATCAAGTGCTTAAAGCAAAACTGATTAGGAATTAACAATGTGTGTTTAATTATGTGTGTTTTAATTTTAAATGATGTATCAACTTTTTAACAATTATTTATGTTTTAATTTTCAATTATGTATCAACTTCTGAGCAATATTTTGTGTGTTTTGATTTTCAATGTAATGAATGGATGCTAATAAATTTATATATTATTTCATTTTATTAGTATTTTATTTTTTTATTATGAAAGTATATTATATTAAGTTTAATTGTGCAAACCAGATTATAAAAAAAGTGGTGGCTAAATTTTGTTTATTTAGAATTAAAATTACGTCAGTTGAAATTGACGTATTATTTTTACAATTTTATTACAATACTAACAGTTAAAAATGTCACATTATACTCTATATAATGACGCTAAAATCCTTTTCAATGAATTAAATTGCGACAGTTATGACTGACACTACTTACATATAAAAATCGTCACTTTAAACAAAGTATTATAGTGACGGGTGTTGCAGCGAGTAGCGGAAGACCGCCACATTAAACTTTGTGGCGGCCAGTTGTATGGCGGTTTGGGAAACCACCACACGCGTATATTGTGGTGTTTATAAACGCCAATTTATACGAAAATAACTGACACTTTATACACGATTTTTTGTAGAGTACTTGTGTAAGAAAATAATTATATATTAGTTGTAATCAATAATTTAACATGGTTGAATAGTAACTAATTCAAATATTTAATTTAATAAATGACTTTTATTCAAATATTCATGTAAATTTGATTACAAAGTTACCATTGTATAACTTTTATTCAAAGGAATCATGGATAACGTAGAAATCATCATGAACTTCATCAATATGCATTTCACTGAATAACCAATTACTAAGTTAAGTATGATAAATAAATAAATAAATAAGAAATAAACATATTACAATTACAAAGACATTTATACTTAACATGTATAATATAATTTTATGTTTTTGGTTTCAAAGATTTCTAAATACTTCTTTGTACACCATGTTTTTAGTTGTACTGATTACTTTTCCTTGTTCATCCAAAATAAGTATTTTTAATCCTTTCTTTATTTTTACTCTAGAAATAACAACATATAACTGATCATGTGTTAAAGTAAAGTCCAAACTTTCGGAAGTGATTGACCTTTGTTCTTATTGATTTTCATTCCAAAAAATAGAGATATTGGAAATTGTTTTCTTTGAAACCAAATCCATTCTTGAGATAAATATCTTCTCACCAATGTTTTTCCTATGATGATAGTAGCAGAAATAATATTTTTTCCAAAATTTGTAACTGACATCATTGTTCCATTACAAAGACAATTTGCTTGATTACTATTTCTTAAAAACATGATAGGTACACCAACTATCAACTTAAGTCGATGATTTGGTATACATGAACAATTAATTTCATTCAAGAATTATGATGTAAACCATTTACCTTGAATTTCTTGGTTGTCATGCTATTGGCAAGGTGTGTCTGATCTTTAATAAGTTTTTCTTGGCCACTTATTAAAGATAACATGCAATAATTAATTTGGTATACAAAGTGTTGCTCCATAATAAAAAAAATCCAAGAGATATCATATTATGTAAATATTAAGGGTACACAAACTCAAGCAATGATAGTAAAGGTGATTCATTTTTCAAGTAAAAGATCTTGTGGTATATCAATAATGCCCTTATCATTTTCATTTAACTTCATTTCTCCATCTCCAACTTTTAGAATTTAATCAGTAAATTCTTTGATATTTGTTGTACTTTCATTACATGTGACAATACTTAATCTCATTCTATGAAAGTTTTAAAACTTTGCAATTTTTCCATAAATAAGAAAAGTTTATTGTTGACTTCATAACATTATATTTGAATCCTTTTTTACAATAGAAAAAATTGTTTGAAATCACCTACCAAAGCAACAACTTTACCACCACATGGTTTTTGACAATTGACTTCATTTTCATATTTCATAATATCTCTCAATATTCTATAAAAAAGCTTCAAAGCATAATTAATTCATCATTGGTGCTTCATCCCATATAATCAATTTTGTTTCAATGAAAGCCTAGCAAAAAGACTTATTTGAGCTATGTTACAAGTTGATTCCTCATTTATTAATAATCATATGCAAAATATAGAATAGGTTGTCTTACCTCCAAGAAGTAACAAAGAAGCAATTTCATTTGAAACTACATTCAAAACAATCATTCCCGTAGATATAATAGCAGTTGACAATGTTCTCCACAAAATAATCGTTCTACTTGTGAAAGCAATGTTATCATGTTGTCTTCAAACATATGTAATTACTCATTCCTGAGCAATTGCAACAGTGATTTATGTTCTTTCACCATGCCTTGCTTATTATAGTTCAACTAATCAATAATATACCTATTTAAAAATAGTAATGAATATGAGAAATTGCAATATCTTTGTTCTTTCACCATGTTCTTTCTCTTTTGTTGATTACAATATCTTTGTGAAACTTTAATTTCCTCGCGCAAATCTCACTCAGCAATAACTTTGTTTTAGTGCTAGACACTATGAAAGGAAACTTTGTATTTGTTATCTTTTGTGTTTGATTGTTCCTAAAACACATTTACAAACCTTTCGTGAATATTAATGATCATTATAATTAATATAATAAAGTATTGATATCACTGAAAAACAATATCTTTGAATTATCAAGTCGTTCTATTCTCATATATTAATTCACAAATTATATTATCAAGACTTTTCAGATTAACTAAAATTAAAAACATTTAAGCACAATTAGTTTTAATTTGATTTATATTCTTTTGAATATAATTTAAAATAATCTTTTTAATACATAATAAATCATATATTATGTTTTCCGAAACCTTTCAAAGATCTCACGAAATGGCTTGCTTAACATTAATATTCTTTAAGTGTTACTAAAAAATAATAAACAATGCACTAATCGAAGGTTCAAGTCTTTGAAGATGCTTATGAAACTTGTCCAATGACAATGATTTGCAGAAGATAGTAATGTGAAAGAAATAATCACCTACGTATTGAAATAAAATAAAAAAAACGTTATTCTCTTCAAGGTTATAGAAGGTTCTTAATCGAGACCAGCCTTCTACGACCATTAGCTTCTTTAGGTCCATGTTGTAGGCAACAAAAAAAAGTGTTACCTTTATGACCAACCCAATACTATTAGGGTCCAATTTCTAAACAAGAAGCAGTGACAAACCAAAAATAGACATAGCCAAAAGTATTAAAAATATTTTAGAAAAGTAAAATGTCAAATCTTATTAACCAAAAAACAACATTCACAACACAATACATAAAAAGGAAAATAGTATATAACTTTAAAAAAATAAGACGTGACATATCATAAAAAAAAACTTTCTATATTGACATTTTCAGAAAACAAAATACTTTATTTTCAGAAATAGGAAAAGTAAAAAAAAAGAAAAAAAAATTGTAAAGTGAAATTAAAAAAAATATAAATATATGCAACAAAATAAGACATTAGAGATATATAGAAGAAATTAAAAGGTTTTGATACATAAGACACAAGTACTTCTATGTACAAATAAAAAGTATAAAAAATTCCTCAAGATATTTTTAAAGAATACAACCATGGTAGAAAGAAAGAAAACATTATAAAAAAAAATTAGGAGTTCCTATGAAGTGGTTTAGTTTTTGCAATATAGACACATTGAAGTCACAAATGTGGCACAACAATTGAATATAAGAATGAGATGAGTCAAGACATGAAGACATATAAATAGTAAAATATTAAATAAATTTAAAATTAAATAAATAGAAAAATAAATAATTTTTTCAAAAAGATAAAGTTGAAGTCGTAAATCTTAATATGGTAAAAGTTTAGACATTTAAAAAAAAACATAATAAGAAGAACCTGAACAAAGTTAAAGTCATAAAAAGGTAAAACAATAGAGTAATATGTTGAAAGTTTAACAATTGAGTAATGTATTTTGTAGAAATCAATTGTAAACCCCAATATGGTAAAAGTTCATACTTTTGCCAAAAAAACCATAATAAAAAGAACAAAATAGCCATAAACCACTTCAGATTGCGACAAAATATCATTTCACAATTTAAATTTCAAATTTTAAATTGGCATGGATGTGAGGTTCAAATCTTATCTATTCGCTTCCTAAACGGTTTAGACCATATCGTAAGTACATGTTCTAACCTTGGAAGAAAATTTGGTATAATTACCTTAGTCATCCCTACATTTTGGGCCAATAGTCAATTTGGTGTATTGGTTTTTTAAAAAAATCAATTTGGTCCCTATGTTTTTTAAAATGTATCCAAATTGGTCCTTTCCGTTAAGTCCCAGCTTACGACGTCAAGTGATGTTTATATGGCAGAGAGAGTGGTGCTTATGTGGCAGAGAGAGATGAAGAAATGAGATTGAGAGAGGTGCTTTTGGTCAAAAGCTTCAGTAGCGGGTCCACTCCGCCCTCCTCGATTATCAGCTTCACGTACCGCTGACTGTCGCTCGCCGCAAAGGGCCTTACACCAGCATGTTCCGATTGACGGTGGTGCTGGCTCAACTTTTCCTTCATTTCCTCACACATGGCTGGATGGTCTTCCACTCTCCTTCTAATTGCTTCTTCAACTCTCTTGGCAGTCTCTTCTTCTATTAATTTCAACTCTTCTTCAAGTTGACGCCTGTGAAAACATAAAAAATGTTAAGCAGGAAAATAACCTCTGGAACAGGTGGAAATGCCACATAAGTGGACTCAAATCTTATTCATAATAGGAACTAACGTAGATACTATTGGATAATAAACATGTCTGCTTCATTTTTTCTCCCCTTTTTCTTTTTACCCTTTCCTAAAACTACTTAATAGAAAACCACAAGCAACGACAAACTACCCTCCATAATGACAATGACACTAATAAATGGTTATGCTTCAATATAACACAGGGATAAAAAAATGCATAATCAGATGACATAACTATGGTTCAATATAACACAACGATGAAGAAACTTGCTCAACAATTAGGATATAGAATTTCAGTTTCATAGGACTGCAAGAAAATGTGACTAATAAGAAGAAAGTAAAAATTATTAAAGTTTAGTTTCTTTATCTTTTTAACTTTTTAGGGAGGCCATAATAGATTCAAGGGAACTCCCCCACCCAACAACAGATTTTTGGTAAAGATTAGGGCAAATAACAATAATTGAAGTAATTAAGTAGACAAAGATGAGTTTTGCCTTAAAGGAAATGAAATGGAAGAAAAAGATGTAATGTTCTAGTAAAGAAAATATTGGCCAAACCCATCCAGCTGGCGGACCAAGTCACCAAAGCCGCCGACGAGGACACTTCCTTCAAACAAGAATGCGGTGAGCTCAAGTCCAAGATGAAGAAGCTGGTGGTGTTGTTGCGTCAGGCGACGCGTTACAGTTTCGAACTTTACGAGCGTCCCACGCGCTGCATCATCCAGGAGACCGAACAGGTCCTCGAGAAGGCTTTGGCCCTGGTTCTCAAGTGTCGCGACAACGTTGTAATGAAGCATATGTTCACCCTCAACCCGAGCGCCTCCTTTCGCAAGGTCTCCTCCCACCTTGAAAACTCCGTTGGCGACATCTCCTGGCTCCTCCGCGTCTCGACTGGTGAAGTCAACGGCGAGTACCTCGGCGAGCTCCCTCCTTTAGCCGCAAACGAGTTGCTCCCCTACTTCATCTGGGAGCAGATCGTCGTTCTTCAGACGTGGCGGTGTCGTTGGTCTCCTTGGCGAGCGGCAGCCACCGGTATGAGAGGCTAGGCGGAGTGGGCCCACTGCTGAAGCTTCTGACCAAAAACACCTCTTTCTGCCACATAAGCATCTCTCTCTACCACATAAGCATCTCTCTCTGCCAGCCCACTGCTGAAGCTTCTGACCAAAAACACTTCTTTCTGCCACATAAGCATCTCTCTCTGCCACATAAGCATCACTTGACGTCGTAAGCTGGAACTTAACAGAAATGACCAATTTGGATACATTTTAAAAAACATAGGGACCAAATTGATTTTTTTTTTTAAAAATCACTACAATAAATTGACTATTGACCCAAAATGTAGGGACAAATAAGGTAATTAAATCAACAAAATTTTCTTTTTTGGTTATTGGTGAAGTCAAACAACAAGCTTAGGTTTTCGGGATTTTGGGAAGTGAGAAAAGCAACAGATATAGGGTTTGGAGGAGTGAGAGATAGAGTGAATGGGAAATGAGAGAGGAGTGAGAGAGAATGCTTTTTCATTTTTTTTTTAGTTTCCTTAAAAATGGTATTTTAAAAATAACACACTAAAAGTACTATTTTTAAAACAAATTGAAAGACTACATGTAAATTTTTTTAATATTTTCAAAAGTAAAAATATGTACAATTAAGTTACAAGACAAATTCGTTCTCATATTACGAGAACATGCATACATACACATTGTGAAAGTAACTTGACGTTCTGACAACAAAAGCACCTTTCATAATTGGTGGGTGTATTATAGGTTTCTTGCTCCATAAAAGAAGGTGTGTAGTGCGCACCCGGTGCATGGAAAGATTGCTTCTGTGCTGTTAAAACTATTTTGCTCTAGCATGGAACTTTCAATTTTAAGCCCGTGGTGGAAGATGAGGCATAATTAATGTTATAGCTGAAAAAATGATTATCAAAAGCCATAATTAATGTTACAAAGCTAAGCAATTGAGATAACAATCAATGTAGTTGCCTCAATGATATTATTTTCACTACGATTCTTATTTAATTAATTGATTCATTTACTTGGCCATTCAAGGTAGAAATGAATGAGAAACTTTTAGCATCTGATAGATTTGAAAGACCTTAAATTCTGAGAACATTTATCTTGGTGGACACCATAAGTTACATATTATTGGAAAGTCACTTTGGTAAGGTAAAATGAAAAAATATGATTGGGATGATGCTAAAGAAGACAACATAGTTTTGAAAAGGTGAAACTTTAAAGTTAACTTTTTGGGGTTCAATAAATGACAACTTAAAAGCTATGTTTGAAAGTTTATGCATTGTTGTTGGTGTTGCCAAGTAAGTCTAGGCATTTTGATCTACCATTGTGCAAATTATTATATCTAATTACTCTGTTAGATAAATTCTTAAATGATTCTTACGTAGTGTTGTAAATTTTAAAAGGGTATCATAATCCCCTTTCATTTGACCCAATGAACTATGGCTTTTTTTACATTAAGATTACATTGTGAATTAAATTATAGTTTGTTTCTAATAATATTTCAACTTTATATAATTACAAAAATTGTCATCAAGGTTTATTTTATTTTTTAAAATTTAACGTTGGAGATGAAAAATATGCAAATGTAAATGGAATGTGCAGCAAAATTAACCATACATATAATTTAACTATTGAAAGAGTAGTAAGATTTTAAATAATGATCTCAGTGTTTTTTTAGTTTCAATAGGCTCAATTTATTGTTAATCTGATCTCTCGTTATTTTATGCATTTTATTAATAATGTAGAACAGCTTTTCAAATCTGATTCGCAATCAAGTTTGTAATTTAATATATACAATAATCATATGTACTGATTAAATGATAATTAAGTTACTTAATTATATTACATTTCAGTTTTACTATTCTATTGTATATTATTAATTGCATTAAAACATATAAAATATAATTAATTAAAAATATTAAAAATTGAATAATTAACCTAATTATTTTATAAAAAAAACTATCTATATCTATGTACTACAAAAATCACATGTAGTAATGCTTAAAAATGATTATTTTCTTAAATCAATATTATTTTTAAAAAATCATCCGACTGACTATTTATTAATCCATGCATTCATTTGATATCTAATATTTAATAAAAATATTTGATCATTTTAGTTCATTTTTATTGACACTATACATTATTTAGAGAAGAAAATGGATATTCCAAGTTATTTTGTCGGGCTCCACTGTAATCCACAAAATAAATACTGGGGTGAGTTTGAAAATTACGTCCAACCTGAAAAAAAAAAGAGAAAAATATATATTTCTATTATATAAAGTAATCTAAATTAACAAGTACAGTTAAAGGATTTAAAATATATTAATTAACAATTTGTCTTAAATTTAATTTGAATATAAAATTTACAATTTAGTATTAAAGAATTTTAGCTTATAAAGATCACCAACCATAATAATGTGTGTTATGCATCATGTGCGTGAATATGAGAAAATTTATGATCATGTAAGTTGGGAGCTTTTATACTACAGGTTAGGACTACTAGATTTTTGTTTAAAATGGGTGAAATAGATAAAGGAATGCTTGGAATCATCAACGTTATCGTGAACGATAGTCCAACGAATAAATTTAAATATTTAAATCATTGAGAGGTACAAGATACTACAACCCTTATGCACTCTATTATTTGTATTGATAGCATTATAAAAAATTGTGTATGAAGTGATAATTTTAATATGGTGGTTATTAATAATGTCACAAGATACTAGGATCCTCATGCACTCTATTTGTATTGATAGTATTATAAAAAATTATGTATGAAGTGACAGTTTTAATATGGCGGTTAATAATAATCGCCACAATTGTCTATATAATACGACATCTTAATAATCGTCACAATTATCGTTCAGAATGTGTCATTTTGAACGGTTCTAATTCTCCTTCGAAATATACATTCTCCTGCATTTTCCTTCTTTCCATACCATTTCTCATTCCCATTTTTTTAAAAACCTCATCTTTGACTTTTAGGAAACCGAAATTGGAAACTATTTTCACTCACAAAACCTCACACTCTTCAAAAATCCTCAAACCCTTCACTTTTCACTCACGACACCCTTAAAACCATCACTCTTCCCTCTTCTCTGCAAACTCTTCTCACGAAACACTCTCGCCCTTCACTCTTTTCGCGAAACCCTCACCCTCACGCCTTCTCACTCTCATGCAAACACCTAGTCTCTGCAAACCCTCTTACCGCAAAACCTAACCCTCACTCTCGTACCTTTCACTCTTCACTCACGAAACCATTGCCACCGTTTCTTTTGTCTGCCATTGCCGCCTCCTCGCAAGGATTTCAAACGTTTGTCGTCACAACAACTGCCGACTTGCACGATATCAATTCAGGTTTATGCTTTATAACCTTATATTTGAAATCTATTGTTGGATTGCCTTTGCCCTGTTCTGGTTTTTAATTTGTGAAATCTATTGTGAACATATATGGTGTATGGCTATGTTGCAGAGAAGACTTGTGTCCTTTAAACTTAATTTGTGGTTGTGTTAACGACTGATTGCCTTTTCCCTGTACTGGTTCTTAATTTGGCTTACTGGAATTTGAATGATTGCTAAATAATCTTTTATCCTTCACTTGCTAAAAGAATACTCAGCTTTTTTTATCTAATGCTAAATTTTGATCTATCACTTGAGTGTTGCTACTATTTTCTGAACCATATGAACTGTGAGTTTGTGTCTTCTAGTATAAACAATATTTGTTAGGATTTGGATAATAGAAGAACTAATTAGGATTTGTAAAATGTATTGCAAAACAGTTTTATGTTTGGAAGCAATTAAAATGGTGAATTAGAGTAGTGTAAAATGGAGTTGACTAGGTTTAAGCAATATCCAATTTATGCTCTTTGTTTGATTACCTCTGTAATGTGTATGAATATGTATATGTAGCTTATGTTTTGTTGATTATTTGGTTGAATAATTTATTTGGAAGAATTTAACTACCATGTAGAATTCAACATTGTTATTTGTTGTGTGCTTCTTATTATCTTGTCATTTGTTGTGAAGCTACTCACTACATGTGTTGTATGCATAATACAAAAAAAAATTCAATTCTTATTTGGGTAGGTAGGTGTCTGGCTATGAGTTTCATTCAATCTTTATGTCTTTGGCCTTAGTTTTAATTCATAGAGGGTTGACATTGGTATTTTTAAGGTTTCTTACTATTATATTGATATTGAATCGAATATTCACATTATGAAGAGTTATTTTTTAATTCAATACTGATAATTAAAAAAGTCACATTATATTGTATATAATGGCGTTTACATGCGTCGTATTTTGTGTTGAAATCCTTTTCAATGGAATAAATTATGCCAATTATGACTGACACTAATTACATATAAAAATTGGCACTTTAAAAAAAATGTTAAAATGACGGATGTTACAGCGGGTAGCGTAAGACCGCCATATTAAACTTTGTGACGACCAATTCTACGACGGTTTGGGGAACCGCCACACACATATATTGTGGCGTTTATAAACGCTAGTGTATACAAAAGTAACTGCCACCACATACACCATATTTTTAAGTGTAGTGGCACTATTTGTACTTAATAGTGATAAAGGAATTAGCAGGAGTAGTAAGGCATAAAAAAAACACATAATAGAAAGGGTAAGGTAGGGAATAAAGAGGCGAGAGTAGACATGTTACAATATACAAACAAAGTCCTATTTTTCTACAAAGCTAATATCTCAAAAGCAAAATATGAGGGGTGGAAGTCGAGACAAACACAATACAACAATTTGCAATGCTGCTTGATGACTTTTTACGACAAGTGCACCTCGTTGTCAGAAGTAATATGTGTTCCTAAGGACGGATATCGAACCCACAAGGAACAATTGAATATTCAAGTAAAAGATTCGCTAAATTTAAAACAAAATAATAAAAGTTTGTTGGAATTTGTTGTGATGACAATGATTAACAAGAAAATAAGGCAAAAAGTTGATGCTTCAATTGGAAAAATAGGGATTGAATTTCATCTTTCTCACTATTTTGTATTTTGATTAATCATGATAATTTGGTGTCTTGTGATTGATATTGATGTCGTATAAAAGTCATTTATATCGATTCTTCGCATATAAAGTTATTAAAATGCTTCCTAAATATCGATTTCTCGCATATTTATAAAAACAACTTAGAATCAAGATCAGACGTTGATAGCAATTAACATTTCAAGTCTATTCCTATCACTCAAATATGTTAAGTATTATTGCTTAGGTCAAAACCATAAAAATATTTTCCAGTCAAATTTAAGATTCTAGATCAAGAATTAGAAGCAAAACAATAATACCAATAATCAATCAAGAACAAAATATTATGCTTAGATATCACCTCAATACATAAGAGTTTGAACATATTACTCCCAATCCAAAAGGATAAAATTAGCCACACCTTCTATTCTCCCAAATGAGTTACAAGTCACTCAAGGGTGTTTTATCTCAATCTTGCACCTAAGGTTGTGCCTCTAGCCCCCTATTTAACCTATTTTTCATGTGCTTAAGTGGATTTTCGCTCAAGCGAGAATGGGTTTGCTTGAGCGAGCAAAACGACGTCCAACCCAACTTCACTGGTGTTATCTCGCTCAAGTGAGATATACTCCCCTGGTGGTAGTTGATGATTTTTGGGCATTTGGGCCACTTTGCTGAGTGTTGATGCAGTTCAACTTTCACTTTTTAGCTTTGTATATTTTCTTTTTCCCAATTATCTCCATTCTCCCCTAGAATCATGAAATTAACACAAAATTTGGGAATAAATCGTTCCTATTCAATTACAAATCATAAAATATGTAAAAATGTATAAATTCATAAATTAGGGTTCTTTTATACTTATTTTAGCAATTAATACTCATAAGTGTCTATATTTTAATATGAAATATTACTAAAATTTGACACTTATCACTGCTTAATTACATTGTTATGAACATACCATTTACTTACTTGGGAATGATAGTAGAGAAAAACTATAGGAAAAACATTTTCCCGCAAGAAATTGTTAATAAAGTCAAGAGTAGATTAGCAAAGTGGAAAGAAAAACACTTATCATTTGCAGGAAGAGTGAGCCTGTTAAAATCTACAATTAGTTCACTACCTTGTTTTTTATGTCATTTTATAAATTTCTTGAAAATGTAGATAAACTTCTTGTGGAGATATGGGAGTGAAGGTAGGAAGTCATCATGGATTAAGTGGGAGAATATATGCAAATCAAAATAAGAAGGTGGCTTACTTATTAAAGACATAAAGTCACTTAATATGGCATTGCCAGGAAAAGCGAAATGGAGGTTGAGAACAAATATGAAAGGTTTTTGGAAAGATATATTGGATTCTAAATATGGGGGATAGAGGAAGTTGAATAATAACAATAATGATAGGCATGATTCATTATGGTGGCGAGATATTAGGAAGGTATGTAGGAAGGAAAATTGGGTGATTGGTTTGATGGAAATATAGAATGGAAGATAGAATCTAGAAAAAAGATAGAGTATTGGGAGGAACGCAAGCAAAAATTAAAGAACTCAATAAAAGCTAGAATTAGAGAATGACGAAAACATAAGAGATGGATTTAGAGAAGAAGAAAGAAGGACATAGATGGTTGAAGACTTCCATGGAGGGGGAGGAGTTTACGCCACTTGAAGGGGGAAAAATCCAAGATAAGTGAGGAAGGGAGTCGCCACTCGAATCATCACTCAAGATAAGACTCTGAGAATTTTATAGCACTTATAAATTCACTCACGCAGAGTTTCTTTACTCAAAATAATATGTGAAATATAAGATGGGTGACCACCTATTTATAGTGATAGGTGCCATGCAGAGGGAGAGAAATTTGAAATTCAAATTAAGCCTAATTAACTCCCTAAAAGGGCGCTACTAATCATTGATCTAGAAGGGGTCACACTTTACACATTTAAGGTTGTGCTTAATGTGGGAAGTGTGACTTGATGTGCTCTCTAGCTAGGGTTTCTAGAAGCCTATGCTAGGTTATTCTTCTTGGGTCAATGTAAGGCCAATTTATTACATTTAAATCCCATCTTACAGAAAGACTAAAAAGAAAGAACATTTGGTATCTTAGCCCATGCTTTGGTGCTCTATTCTTGATGATCCTTTGAGGAACGGTGGAGCCTAAGTTATTAGTTTTCTGACATGCTTGACCTGGCTTTGAATCCTATTTCCTGCACCTAGTCATCCTTCTGTTAGGTTGGGCTAGCTCAGATGGTGGTGAGCCATTCATGGTTTCATCATTACCTTTAGCCTAACATATAACACAAAGAGTATTACAAAATAAAGTTGTTACGAATGATAACTTGCACAAAAAGGCAATTGATATAAAGTTTAAGTTATGTGTGATATATGGAGAAAAGAAAAAGATTTACAGTCATTTGTTTTTTAATTGCAAGTTAGTGGGTTGTGTTTGGAACACGTGTAATAAATGGATTGGTATGTTAGTAGGGAAGCAAAAGGAGTTTGGTGTCGTTGTATTTCCTTAAAGTTTCTTTTGTTCTTTATTTTCGTTTTTAAATTAGATTTGTATTTTCTCCAAAATAATAGAGTTTTTTTATAAAAGCATAATAAAAATTAGCATTTTACATCTTTTATTTTGCTTGAATCGTGTAACACATGCTTTAATCATTTTAAAGGACAATTTTTGAACTGACTTTGACCTTGGAAAACTTAAATGTAGATATTGAAGTAATGAAGACTAGAAACCAACACTCAAAGAGAATAACTTATGTAGAAACATGCAATAAACGATCAACAATTCATGGTCAACCTGCACTAGACGATCAACACTGCACTTGGAAGAAGTTGAAGCTAATTAGTTTTAGAACAATTTTGGGCTTGTTTGAAAAGTTGATTCATTTGTAAAGATTAAACTCTATAAATAGAGTAGAAGTACGATACTTAGTTAGTAGAGAGAGAGAGAGAGATTCTCTAACAAATATTCTTACACATTTTCATGTAACAAGTATTTTCAACCTCTTTAGGTTTACACGGTATTCTCAACCTCTACAAGTTCTCCTAGTATTCTTAATTTTACAGGTTCTCCTAGTATTCTTACATCTCTGCAGGTCACCAAGTATTATAACCTCTTCAAGTACAATGTTCTAATATGCTCTCGAGTCTTGTTCAGAGAGAACAATGAAATCCCTTTGAATATTTCTTATATAATTTCTATGCACTTTGTCATTGTGTTCTTCACCCTTGAGGTCTTTATATAGACTTCTAAAATGTATACACGGTAGCTTTAGGGTTTCTTCTCTTCATAATGGTCATTAGACGCTTGATACATAAACTATTAATCTGATTGATCTTTGTGTGTAAGGGTTTTCATAAACTTTCTTTATCTTCCTTAAATATGAAAGTTGGCTCTTTAATCTTCACTACTTCGAGTATCATCTCAATCTGCCACGTTGTTCTTTCTCTTCATTGCGCTAGACGTTGGTTATGGAAACTTTTGTTCTGATGCAATCTACACATTCTTGACCTTTGATAATCTTTGGACTTGGATATTTTTACATTTGCACTATTCATCTTCTCTTTTGTATTAGACGTTGAAATAGGAATCTTTTTTTATGCGTCTTTAATGCAATTTCTTCTCTTGAGACTTCTTCAGAGTACTTCACATATTGTATTACCTTGTCTAAGTCCTCTTAATCTTAGGGATGGCAATGTGGACTGATCTGCCCAGCATAGAATATGCAGGCTTATTTTATTAGCATAAGGGTTGGTCCGTAGGCCTGCAGGGCAGCCCACATAAGAAATATTTTTTAAAATTAATAAAAATGATTTTTTAAATAGAAATTTTGAATAAATTTAATTATTATTTTTTATTTATATGCATTAGGTAAATGGTCTCACAATATTATTCTCACGACACATGCGTAATAAGATGTGAGTAAAAATTTTCGAATGTGAAATATGAGGCTGCATGAAGAAAATATGGGGGTGCAGAAAGAAATTTCTAGATTTTTATGTTATGCGGGCCCGCACGCGTTGTGGGTTATGCAGGCCTAAGCGGACCAATTGGTAGGAGTAGGTAGTCCGCTCCACTTTGTCATCCCTACTTGATGTTATTTGACTCTTGATTGGTCCAAATCTCGCTTGTTAGCTTCATCATTTTTCTATCAGACGTTGAGAAAGGAAATGTTTGCTTTCGACTTTATACCGTCTTTAAGTCCCTTTGATAGTCTTTGGGAACAAAGAAGAATCAATGAACAATATATTTTGCGAATTAAATCATAGGTATCACTAAAACAATATCTTAGAATATAAGTGAATTATCATTGCTTTCTATTCTCAAATATTTCATATTTAAAAAAAATAAAAAATTTCCAAGTAAATATTACTTTAGAACAGTTAATCATAATTAATTTTAACCTAGGTATTATCCCATTAATCATATTTCGAAAAACCTTTAATATAAAAATAATTCAAATTCTATTTATCGAAGACTTCTATAGTGGAATCGTGTTTGGTCAAATTCTTTCCAAAATATTTTATCCAATCATCTTATTTGAAAATAATGATTTTTATAATTTAAAAATTCCTAATAATATTAGGAAAACATAAACATAGTCTCAAAAATCATTCCCATAATGTAAAGATTAAGCATAGACATTTTCTTGAAGTAGTGGTTCGTCTGTCGCTTTGACAATGCTTGTATCGTTTAATATGTGTAAATTCCATCATGTGTTTGATGTTTGTGAAATTTTGCATATGCCTTGTGGTGCCCAAGAGATTTCGTATGATGTGATTTTTAATGAGTTCTTTCTACGAGTTTTGTCTGTTACGTCCTTTGTTTGACGAGAGATTCGTCTAATGTGAGGTTTTCTCATTTGATGGTCTTGTCTGTGCATCGTTCTTTCTATTGAATGTTCTCTTTGAATATGTTATCCATTTAGAGAATGAATAGGAAGACCAGATCGTTTGACATTATGAGTGTGTATCATTATTTTGTCTAATAACCTTTTCTCTTGTTGTGTCGTCTAGTTAATCTTGTCCGTCTGCTCTATTTTTTTTGTCTCATCTTTATTGCACACGAGTGAGTTTCTTCATATCACAATACACATTATAGTGTTTGTTATCATCAAAACATATAGAAACTCATATCATAAGATCGTCTGATGAGTATTGATTCATCTACTGACTCAACAAATGTGACAATTTTAGTTTACACTTTTTAGTTTTTTTTGTTATATAACGTTTTGAACTCAAAAGTAATTTATTCAAGTTCTTCTTATTTGTTCATTTTCTTTTTCTCTTTTGTTCTCGCATTTCTTTGTTCTTCTTTCGAAACGAATTTTAATTCTGAAAATGGGTTTCACTGATTTGAACACCATGTGAGATGATGCTCTATTTTAGCATTTTTCTCTTAAAAATCTATATAAAATTATGTTTTCAATTGAAAATGGGTTTTTTAAGAACATACGAACCAATTGGTTTTATTTTTCTTCATTATCAAGGAATCCAAATTAGGGTCCCTTGCATTTGATGTAGAAGAACATTGAACCATGGTTTTGGTCCCGGTTTTTCATGACTGAATTGGGTTTTGTTTTGCTTTACTTTTTTTTGTTTAGTTCATGTTTGTTTACATTTTTGTCATTTACTTTTGAAGTTTACATTTCCTTTTCGATTTTAATACATTATATATCATTCTTAGTTTACAATTCATCATGCCCTGTTTTACGTTTACAGTTTTTATATTTATGCAATTTACAATTTATCTTTATTGTCCTTTCCTTTACATTTCCAGCCCTTTACATTTCATGCAATTTACTTTTCAGTAATTTACCATTCTCCCAATTTAAGTTTTAGTCATTTATATTTTATTGTAATTTTCATCATGTTCTCGTTTAAGTTATTTTTCGATCTCCCTAAGTAGAACTATCAGACAATCCAGTTAGCGATTGTTAACTAGAGAGTTTAATAGTTGTGCTTATTCTGTTTTCAATTCATTTTACATTTTGCAAGTTAGTTTGTTTTACATCAAATCAAATGTTCTATTTGTCCTATTTTCTTTATTGTATAACTATTAGATGGTCTAAGAGATGGTCGTCTAGACTATTAATAGTTGTACTTAGTTGTTTTCTTTACAAAATTTGCTTTTATATTACATTTTTCATTTTATAGTAGATTTAATTTCGATTTCATTCATGATTTTATATCTCTTTAGTGTTTTTTACGTTTTAACGTCTATTTTATATTGTAATACAATTTTCTTTACTGCAATTTTAATTTTTTTCGTTACGTTTATGTCTCCAATTTAAAATTTGGATTTTCTTTTTAGTATTTTACGTTATTTACCATTTACTTTTAAATAATTTACACTCTTAGTGTCATTAGATGTTCTATCAAATTATTGTTTTTTAATGGTCTAGTGTATACTTTATCTTACATTTTACTTTTCTTTACATTGTACAATCTAAATTAAATTTCCCTTCCTAATTTACAAAGAAAAAAATATTAAATAATGAATTCAATTAACATTCTTTTATTCTTTTAATAAATGTGTTTGCAAAACCAATTCAGGGAAGAATTTGTTGAAAGTCTGTACATGAAGATAATGAGTCATTTACTTTCCACTATTATTTTTTGTCGTTGCAAGAGTTAACTTATTTGTCCAACTTGTTTTTGTTATCTTTATGTACACTTATATTGTCACTTCAACAATTTTATTAAATATTAAGTGTCATTAAACTAAAACTAATAAGAGATTATTAAATTAACAAAATAAATAAATAAATAAATAGACCAGAAACAACAATTATATGAGAATAAAATTGAAATGAAACGAGTAGAATAACTATTCACTTAATCAACATAGTTCTTTTTATTATAGGTTATAGTCCTTGTACAAGAAATTTATGCTCCGTTCGACATGCATAAAAAGGTAAGTTTATGGTTTGTGTCATTAAACTTGAGAAAACTTTTTAGCATTATAAAATCTTTAATTACAAAAAATATAAAATTAATTTCTGTATAATTTTTCAATGATTTGAACTAATTTTTCTTTTTTTATAAAAGTATTTATAAAAAATTATCTAAGCATAAGAACAAACTTTTTAAGGACTAGAACTTGTCATTTTCCTTATTACTAACGAGATCCGTTTCAGCTAACTTTCTTTATTGAATAAAAATCAACTTCTTTTTGACAAAAAATAAATTAAAGAGTGTCAATTTATACGTATTTACAAAAAATTCATTATCTTTATAATTTTTCTGTGTATTACGAATCCACGAATTAGTATAAATAAAGTACTTTGAATAGTTCAGCCTAGAGTATTGAAATGAATTCACTTGAAATCAAATTTCAATACGCAATTCAATATTTAAAGAAGTATTAATTTGTCCATTCAAGCAACTTGAGTGTTTAGAAATAATAATAATAATAATAATTAATAGTGGTGAATTTGTCTTTATTATCATGTCTCTTTGTCTCTGTCCTTCCTTAATTATTATTCTAATATATTTTCAACCACACCACTGGTTAATCAGTTAACCTAACTAATGAATGTTATAAAATTGTCTAAAGTGAGAATGAAAAACTATGAAAATGATATTTCAACAAATATATATAAAAGATCACAATTACTGAAGAGATTTGGTGGATTTGAATAAATATTATGCTTAAAATGAATAATATTTTTGGATGCTAATTGCCCCCATAATGTAGAGGTAGGCTCCATTTGAGTCAGTTCTAAAGGAAACATGGAATCTTCAAACAGAAACTAAACATCTATCACAGTCAACACTATCTTTCTTCGTTTGATGTTCATGCACGGTTCTCTAATTAGTCATCAAAATGGACATCACAACCTTAATTTCTTAAAACACATCTGAAACTAAAAATGAAACAATAAATTACTTAACAAAAGTTGCTGCAGTGCATCAGAAAAAGAATAAACTCAACAAAAGTGGAGCATTGTATGAAAATGGTGGATTCACTATCTCTATTACACTCATCGGTCATGCTGGTTAACGTATTCATTACTCAACAAAAACTAAACTGAAGAAATTAATGAATTTGTTTGTTTGTTACAATCAATTATAACTAATCCTAAATCCTAAACCTAAAAGTATGGAGTCAAACTCTTACAATTGTTTGTTACATATCTGAATTAAAGTTTCTTAAAAAGGTTTCAATCTTTATGAAGTTCTTCAACAAAAAAATCAGTGGCCAAAAAGCTTGTCTTTGTGCTGCTGATATTGATTGATTCTATTATCCAAAAGGGTTATGTGTGGCAGCCCAAAAAGGATACATACTTTTTCTTCTTATTAATCTAAATCATGTATTGTAGAATAAAACAAACTTGTTTGCCTTGGTCAAGTTATCCTTAGATCTCACTTTGAGAAAGAAAGAACATGTGCAAAAATCTTGTCGTTACACTGTCAAATTGAAGGCATAGTAAGGACTTTGTTTTTCTTTTCATTTCTTCAGAATTTAGGTTTCTAACTTCTAACAATCTCTCCATATTTCCCAGAAAAGTTTTCTACATTATTAAAAAAATATTATTTTTAACTAAGATTGTATTTAGTATTTTTAATGATTTTAACTCCCTTAACGAATTTATTGGCAATTTTTACTAACCACTAAAATGATAATTATTTTTTGATAATTTTCAATTTTTTTAAATCTTCCACTCTCAAAACACTTTCAAGAATTTTCCCAAACCTCCCTTACTTTTTAAGAATTTTCTAAACTCCAGTCACTTTGAGGAATTTTCCTACGTGTTAGATAAATAGTAATTCCTTTTGTCTGTGTGACAATGTTTTCCTTAATTAAATATGGTTCCAATCACTGTGTTTTCCACTCTGTGTCAACTTGAAACTCCTAAAAGCAACTTAAGAAAGATCTTCTAATATAATATAAGCTAGAACTTGAGTACACATCCACGCCTTTTCATATTTTATATATAAATAAATAATTTACGTGTCACGTAAAGAAGATAATATAGATAAATTGTAATTCAGATTAAATAATAACTTCTTCCTCCATGTGAGAGATTAATTCTATCAATTGACAAACAAAAGACACATTATAACTAGTTGTTGAAGATCCCACATCGACTAGAGATAATGATTATTCATTGTATATAAGTGGGTGCAAACCTCACCTCATGAGCTGATTTTATGGGGTTGAATTAAACTTAAAGTTCACTTTGTAATATGGTATCACAATAAATTTGAGTATATCCTAATGAGTATTTGTTAGCCTTATCAAGCCACCTGCTATCGGACTATTATTGGACCACCCATCATATGTTATCCTAGATAGGTAGTTTTTGGTCATTATTGTTAAGATATTTTATGAAGTAAAACCATATTTTTCAATTAATGTTAGTAAGAATTGTTTTTAGACTAACATCGATTAAAACATAGGTTAAGATTGTGTATCAACCCATATTAATAAAATTTTCTTCGACCAATATTAGTATAACTATTTTTTGGTCGGTCAGAATTTTTATTAAAGCCTATAAGATTATTTTTCAATGAGTTAGATTTTTTAGTGATATTTTTTTAGTTGATGACATGAGTTATTTTACAATTAATGTTTGTCATGGTTTTTTTGACCATGGTGTTGTTTTTTCGGTCATAACTTCGAGTTAAGTATACAGGTTTATGTATGTGCCAACGGTTATTGTACCTCCTTCACTTTTCACTTATGATAGAGTGAGAGAGAGAGACTTCATTCTCAGAGTTTTGTTGTAGATGGCAAACATTACGTTTTTCTTTATTAATTTCCCTAATGAGTTTCAAGCAAAGGATTTATGGCGAGTTTTCCGGCGTTGGGGAAAAGTTGTAGATGTGTTCATCTCTTGAAAGCTAAATGTCACAAAACAACGTTTTGATTTTGTCAGATTCCTTGGAGTGTGGAACGTGTTTGTCTTGGAAAGACAACTTGATTCCATATGAATTGATAAGTGGAAGCCGCAGGCAAATAGACCCAAATACAGAAGGCAAGAAAAGCCAAATCACACATTGCGACGACATGTTCATACTCGAAAAGTTTGGAACCAGAGGGTTCAATAGCGTTCTTTTGCTCAAGCTGTCAAGGACGGAAACACGAGCAATATTCAGAAGACTGTAGAAGACAACTCGCCAAATTTCAGGGTCAATGCAGAGATGTCCTTTTGGCTGGAAAGATGCTTTGTCGGAAAGTTGTTGAAGGTAGGGGACGTGCAATCCATCAAGGAGAGCTTCCTTTTGAGAGGCTTTAATTTTGTGAGGGTAAGATATCTATAGATGTACGTGCTTTTGTGTTGTGATGAGGAGGACTTAATGGAGAAGATAATTTTTTAGAACAAATAGTAGTTCGATGGTCTCTTTTGATCAATTGTTCCCTGTAATGACTCTTTTGTGGTATCACAAAAGCTTGTCTGGTTCTGCTATAGAGGTATTCCGCTGGCTCTTTGGAGCAATCAATGTTTCGAACACATCAAGGCTCTCACAGGTACACTTGTAGAGGTTGACAAAGGAACTATTCAAAAAAGGTGTTAGAGTACACGAGGTTGCGTACCAAAATCCCATTGGGGGAGGAGCCAAGGTTGGTAAAATCAGTAAGAATAAACTATAGGAATTGTCAGGTGTCCTCCGAGGAAGACATTTTCCCTATTTCTTCGTTTGGGTCTCTCTTTCACAAGTAGTGGCAACCTTGGAGGAGGATTATAAGGCCCACTTAGACGCTAGTGTTAGCGAAGTTTTCTCTGAATTTGAGTGATCTGATCACGGCAGCAGGTCTGGAGAAGGAGAGGTGAGGAGATAATTGTTCAGTTCCCGGTGGAAGGGGAAGAGATCACAATAGGCAACGCTTGCATTGTTGGAGGAATTAATTCTAGTGCGAAGAGTTAGAACGGTGCTTTGGAACTAAGGAAAGAGGGTATAGTCATAACGGGAAACGGGGCATGTAAGTTTAACAGTCTCCTGGCAGTAATTAATCATGACACGACTTTCGAAAGGGCATGACCATATGACCTAATTTGTAGTGGGTCGGTTTAGGACCAATTGAGAACAAAAAGTTTGGTAGGGGAAACCCTAGGTTTTGGCCCAAATGATGACATGATGGAGCACGCTAGGAATGTTGCTTCCAAAGGCACGACATGCACAGTGGGTCTCGGTTGCGGCACAACCAGAGGGGAAGGCGACGAGTACGTGGAAGGAGGTTTAGGAGTCGATTCATCTACGGGCCTCCCTGCGACGGTGACAGAGGGATGCGATGACGACAACGAGGCTGTTGCGGGCTCCGATGGTTGCGCAGTTACAAAGAAGATGAAGAGCAGCTGGGCGGTGTGTAGTGCTTGGACGCGTGATGCAACGATAGGCGATGGCCTAGGCGCGGGATTGTGCGGCTTCGTTGACGGCAATGGTCACGGTGTGGCAAGGCGCAACTTCGTCGATGGCGTGCTCGTAGTGGAGGTGTTGGAGGACGTAGAAGAGGGCGGAGCGGTGAGTTGGGCTACCGATGCAAGTACTGGCCATGGTATGTGCGGGGTTGAAGGCGAGACAACAACCGTTGCGGAGAATAAAAGCATCTGAAGGTCCATGCAGAAAGGCGAAAAGGCAGTTTTGGGCGGGTTTACTGCAGTTTTTTCTCCCCCGGGGTCAAGGTCAGTGGGTCGGAATCCCTCTTTACCAGATGCCCAATGGGGAGAATATTGGCCAACATTGGTGGAAGGGAGGGAATTACCTACCCTTTGAGAGATGGAAGCGTACCAACGGTTGAGAGGGTATCTAAGTCTACTTCGTTAAGAGAGTTAAGGTCAGAAATCTTCATCTCGGACAATGCCGTTAGAAACGGTAATAAATTAGTATGGATGAAAAATAATTACGGAGAAGCCAGGAAAATGTGGAATATTGGTAAGGAGATGGGTTTCACTCTGTTAGGGGAAGAAGAAGTCGTTTTAAACAAGCTTCGTTCTTTGAAAAACCAGGACAATAAGAGTAGACAGGTGGAGAATTGTGTTTCTGTTGATGAGTCTAATTAATATGAATATAACGAGGTTAGAAGGAAGTATTAAAAGAAATATTTAAGTGATTTGATCCAAAGCGAGGAGGTTGGAATGGTTTGCTTACAAGAGACAAAGTGATATGAGTTTGGTAAGGAGAGTTGCTACCATTTGTGGGGTTCTAACGAAATCGATTGGCTCGAAATCAGGGTCGTTAATACTGCAAGAGGAATTATCACTATGTGGAGAAGAAATTGTTTCAATTTGACAAGTTTATTTAAGGTTTTTTTTTTCTGTTATCGAAGGTGTTTGGAAGGTAGGAGTAGGGGTACAAGTTACGAAAATGAACATGTATAGTTCTGGTTCATTGAAAGAAAGAATGGATGTTAGGGATAAGAGATGTGAAATCAGAAAGAGTTGACATAACAAGGTGTGGTGTGTCGTCGGGGATTTTAACTCTATCAGACGGAAAGAGGAGAGAAAAAGCGTGATCTTGGTATCTGGTTATAGTAGAGAAATTTCTTGATTTAATGAATTCATCGAAAAGTCTGAGTTGATGGATATTTCGATTGTTGGAAGAAAGTTTACTTGGTACAAGCTGAATGGGTCAATTAAAAGCATAATGGAAAGAATCTTGGTTTCCAGGGAATGGTTGGATGTTTGGCCGAACAGTAAACAATTTGTTCTTAGCAGATTGATCTCTGATCATTGTGCCTTAGTGCTTAGAATTTCGTTGGTGGATTGGGGGCCAAACCTTTCTGGAGTCTGGATGTGTGGCAAAGAGATAGAAGGTTTTTAGCTTTCGTTCATAGTAAATGGCAGAGTTATGAGGTGTATGGTAGAGGGTTTTTCATATTAAAAGAAAAAAATGAAAAAGTTAAAACTATATCTGAAAATCTGGAATAAAGAGGTCTTCAAGAATGTTAATCAAGCAAGGGAAATTTTACAGGAGAAAATACAAGAGCTAGATGCAAGAGATGATGAAAACGATTTAGATGAGCCTAAGAGGGAGGAGATGAGACTTCTGTTAGCCAAACAAAGTCGAAATTTCTTCAAATAGGAAGCGACTATGAGTCAAAAAATCACATACAAAGTGGTTGAAACAAGGAGTTTTAAATACGAAAGTCTTCCATTTGTTTGTGAAATGGAAAAGAATGAGGAACGGGATCAACAGGGTAGTAGCAAACGGTCAGTGGTGCGATGATAAGGAAATGGTTAAGGCTAAGGTTAGAGAGTTATTTAAAGCCAAATTTGATAAGATGTCTGAGCCTCAGGTTATTTAGAAAATGTTTGTTTCAACTCCATTTTTGATGAAGATAATGCGTTGCTGATCAGAGTTGTTTTTGATGAGGAAGTTAAGAATGCAGTTTGGAGTTGTGATATTTCGAATAGCCCTTGTCCAGACGGTTTCAACTTTAGCTTCGTTAAATTATGCTGGGAGTGCCTTAAGAATGAATTTGTTTCAGTAGTAAAAGATTTTATGGTCAACAAAAAGTGGCCTAGGGGTCAAATGCTTCGTTTATTTTCCTAATCCCTAAGTCAGATAATTTGCAACAACTTAGTTATTTCAGACTCATCTCGTTGGTAGGGTGCGTGTATAAAATCGTCTCGAAGATTTTTTCTGTCAAGCTGAAAAAGGTGTTTAACAAAGTCATCGATGCTAGGCAGTCTACTTTTCTTGAAGGAAGGGGGGCTTATGAATGGTGTTTTAGTGGCCAATGAAGTCTTAGATGAGATAAAGAGGAAGAAAAAAGTTATGTTTTCTTCAAGGTGGACTTCAGAAAGGCTTATGACTCCGTGAGGTGGGATTTCATTTATTATATGTTAGACAGACTTGGTTTCTGCGAAAAGTGGATTTCCTATATTAAAGCTTGCTTGGAATCAACGTTGATGTCAGTTCTTGTAAATGGGAGTCCTACTAAGGAGTTTATTCTGATAAAGGGCTTGAGGCAAGGTGACCCTCTTGCACCGTTCTTGTTTCTTATAGCAGCTGAAAGTTTAGTTGTGATGTTTAGGACTGCGATTGAGAAACTCTTGATGGAGAGCTTGGAGATTGGCAAAAGGATGATTAAGGGAAACATGCTTCAGTACCTAGACGATACTTTGTTTTTCGATAAAGCAAGTATTAAAAGCATGTATCACATACAGGTCATTCTGAACTACTTTGACTTGGCTTCTGATCTTAAGGTGAATTTTCTGAAGAGTAGAAAGGCGGGATAAGGGTAGATCAGACTGCAATTCTCCGTTTCGCGAATATTTTAAATTTCAAGGTGATGAAAACTCCCTTCAAATACTTGGGGATGCCTACAAGGGGTGTCACAAGAGGAAAGTGTTTTGGGACAAAGTGGTTAGTAGAATAAAGAGCAGATTAGCCAAGTGGAAGGGTAGATTCATCTCGATGGCTGGGAGGATCTATATGATTAAATATGTCTTGTCGTTTATCCCACATTTTTATCTCTCTTTGTTCAGATTGCCATCTACCATGCTGAAGAAGATAGTGAGCTGCAAAGGAATTTTTTGTGGGGATGGGGGTCTGAAGGAAGGAAGATTGCATGGGTTACTTGGGATAAGGTTTTCTCGTCCCAGAATGTAGATGGTCTTGGCATTATAAATGTTAGGCAGTTCAATATGGCTTTGTTGGGAAAATGGATTTGGCGTCTTCATTCGGATAATGATGAGTTGTGGATGGAGGTTATTGAGTCTAAGTATAGGGGTTAGAGAAGTCTGAAAGATTAGAGGGACAGGAACAAGAAAGCCTCTCTGTTGTGGAGAGATTTGGAGGACATTTGGAAGTCAAAGGAGTGGGAAGGGAAGTTTGAAGACTATTTTAATTAGGAGGTTGGAAAAAGGGAGAAATATTTTGTTTTGGAAAGACGATTGGGTAGGTTCTGGAGTCTTGAAAAATAGATTCTCGAGGTTGTTTTCTCTGTTTGACAATAAGGAGGCGAAGTTAAGTGATTGTAGATTTTGGGTCAATGATGTTTGGTAGTGGAATTTAACTTGGAGAAGGGAGTTTTTTGCTTGAGAGGAGTCTCAGGTATGCCAGCTGTTTGAGGTGGTATCCAGTAAAAGCCTCGCCTTAGAGACTAAGGACAAATGGGTTTGGAAGGGTTGCGAGTCCGCAAAGTTTACTATCAAGTCTGCTTATGGTTTATTAAGGGAAGCTTGAAATCTCTGTTACGCTTGGTTAGGAGTGATCTCGGTAAATCTTCTCTCTCCTAGATCACATTTCGAGTAGTTTAAAATTCTTGATGCGATCACTTCTATTAATCTTATTTTGGGTAATGTTTGAATTGTGTTGGTAAGCGAGATTTGGAGACATGGGAATAAATGTTTATTCAACGAAGGAGTGGTAGACTATTCTAAAGCCTTTTCCTTAACACAGGTTAAGGTTTGGTCTTGGATCTCGTCAAATGTACCATCAGCGAGTTTCTCATTCTCCGATTGACGTCTTGAACCCCTGATATGTATGTACTCAATTAATAGTTGTTGATAGGACGACAAGGTTAGTCTTTGAAATTTAAGTCGATTTTAGCTAGTTTTGGCAGGGTAGGAAGCTAGGTTTTCTTGAATTATATGTCTCTTTTGTTCTGTATGAGGATTGGACCACCCATAAAGTGGACCACACTTATTCTATCATTTCTTTAATTCATAATATGAATGTGAATATATTACTCCTAAAAATCAAGATAAAACTTAAAAAAATACAAAATGTTTCAAAATTCTATCAAATATCATATATATCAAAAGTGATTATACAATAGAGATGTTGACTAATTATAAGCATCTTCTACCAGCTACAGTGAATATCCACAATGAAAAGGAATAAGAAATTCTAATTTTTAAAATTAAAATTTCTTAGATCTAGATGTGTGTGGCCCAGACTTGTTAGCAATTTTCATCCCCTGGTCACACTTTTCTTCTTTCATGATTTTCTTCTTCTTTTACTATTTTCTCCTTTTCTTAGGCCCAAACTTGTAGATAACATTTGGTCTAGATAGAATTTCAATTAAAGTTGAGTCACAACCTAAATTATAATAACTAATTATACCTAAATTGTAAAAAAATAATTAAAGAAAATAAATGTTACAATTTACAAGTTCAAGTTCAAGAACATAAAAAATTATTATTATGAACAAGAATATTTTTTTCATGCTTCTTGAAATGTTTCTTTAAGTATTATTGTTTTTTCTCTCTTTTTCATTCATGTGCTCATCAATGTTTATAGGATTTTTTTTTTCCATCTTTACTAAGTGTTATTTGGTGATAACTTTAATAGTGTTATTTGGTGATAATTTATGTATTTGATCATAATTGAAATATTGCATCTAAATACAAAAAATTAAAATTTAATAATTTTGAATTATATTATAAAAATATTTTAAAAAATTAACAATTTCAAATGAAGGCATTCAAATTCAATATATTTAAATTTTCTAAAATTTGTAAAAAATTATCTAAACACAAGATAATACGTGTTTGGAATTTGGATTTTTAAAGATAATTTATTTTTCTAGAAAATTTGAAAGGTTTTACAATAAAATAAGTTGTTTAGGTATAAAATTTTTTTTAAAAAAATTGAAAATATGAAACATTATCAAAGTTGTGATGAAATTGATATGTTTTAAGTTGAGATGTATGTGTGTGCATGTTTACCAGTGTATGCTTGTTTAGGTATGTTTTGATATGTATTGTATGATGTATATGACATTATATGACATTGTATGTTTTGATATGTATTGTGTGATAGGTATAACATTGTATGTATGGTAAGATGTATATCAAATATTTCAAAATGTACACCATAAAGATATATGATGTTAAAGAAAGTTCTTGCATTAAAACTTTTTATAGTAAATGTAAGGAATCACGTTAACATAAGAAACTTATAAGGTTGATTTGTATCGATAGTCTTTTTTATGAGAACAATTAATGAGTCTTGTATTATTGGATAAGAGTTATTCAAGTATAAATTGTTGTGTTTGTTTTTTGGAGTGAGAATGTGTGAGATTTTTCTCCTATATGTAAATATTGGTTGATTGAGTATTTATATATATATAATATTTATAATGTGTAAGATGTATGAATTTGTATTATAATTTATTATTATTATCATACAAACTTACCATTGTGTATGTGTGGTGGAAACGTGAATTAGTAGATAAAGATTAAGAAATTTGAATTTTATTTATCTTTTTAAAATTTTGAACACAAAAATGTGAACTCAAAGGTGTTCAACACTGAACACGAATTTAATCCATAATAGTATATGAGTATGAAAAATTGCATTTAAGAGTGAAAAAAGAACACAAGAACAAGAATGAGAACAAAACAACATAAGAAAAAAGATGAAATAAGAACTCTAAAGAAGTTTGTCATTCAACATCAATTTAATCCAAAGGATTTTACAAGTGTTATAACTTACTTTTAAGAGTTGGAGAAGAAGATACACATAGAACTAGAATTATTAACAAAATAATAAGTAGAATAACAAGATCAATTTGGTACAAATGAGGAAAAATAGAGAAAGTGGAAGAAAGAAATTTATATATTCATATTGTCATGTCACTTGAAAGAACTTCAAAATAAGTATTGAATAAAGTTTTCACTTGATCTCATTATTCAAGATAAGACTCATTCAAGTAGAGAAATATCTTTCTTCAAAGAATTCTGCTCTAGAAAATATATTTCACATTCAATATATTAAAAAATTAGTTTACATAAGAAAAGTAGGTTATTTATAGCCTTTTTTTATCCTAAATTCAAATGAAATGAAATACTAATTTTAATTACATTTATCCTTGGTTGAATTTATTAAATAAATTGGAGGGGATGTTTGAATTTCAAAATTAAAAAGGCAATGATGAAAATTTGAAAACTTTGATTGAGAATTGAAAGATAAATATTTTTGATTCATGCTTTTTATGTTTCCTTTGGTTCATGTTTGTCGTACCTTGTTTAGATCATGTTTCTCATTCTTTCTTGATTTCTCTTCGCTCATCTTAAACTATGTTTGGTCGAGACTTTGGAATACTTTATTGAACTTTAATTTTCTTCTTATTTTTTGTCTTCTAATGTTTATTTCCTTATTTTGTTAGACCTAACATATCCAAATAAAAAAATATTATCTCCACATAAAAATTTAAAAAATAAAAATAATCTCTTCTTTCCAAACATCTATCCTTTAAGACAATTAGAGAGACTTTTTTATTTTTCCTAATATCTTTTATATATATATATATAACCAAATCTAATGAATACAAAATAAATTGATAAATTGAAATTATATTTGTTATAAATTATTAACTTAATTCATCATAAATATTTTACCAACTAACTACTAACAAAAATATGTGTAATCAATTTTTAATTTAAATATATAATACATATACAAATAAAAATTTATTTGTTGATAAATTATTAATTTAATTTTTCATATATTTACTTGACATCGATTTTATGTTCAAACGTTTATAATATTGTAATTTAAAAGTTAAAAACAAAAATATTATTTGTTTTTCATTTTTAAAAGATTTATTCAATTTCATATTCATTTGTGTAGCATCCCTTAAAACCGAATTACAAACCTGCATAAGGTATTTCAGTATACAAAAATATATACATAACTTATAATCCTAGATAATCTATAAAATGTAATTTTTGTGATAAGAAATATCTACGTCATTGTATACATGAGCATATAAAAATAAAAAATCTTATTATTTTTTTCAACATTAAAAAATAAACATATCTTAGTAGTTTTTTAAATAATACAATCACAATAAAAAGTCATATAAAGAACACAAAACAAAGTAAGATAATAAGAATAAGATCATTATACATGTGAATCATGTAGAAACTAATAGAAGGAAATAATAGAAGGCGGCAAAAGGTTGTAGAAACTAATTGAATGTAATTGTACAAAATTCCAAAATTGTTGAACTGATTTATATTTATTTACTTCAAGACTAACAATCACCTTCTTTGTCATTGGATCGTACAGTTTGTATCCCCCATGCTTATATTCAATGAAAATGGTATTCACTGCCTTATCATCCAACTTCGATCTTGCTGCATTAGGGACATGAGTATAAGTAATTGACTCAAATACCTTCAAGTGTTGCACATTAGGTTTGAATCCGCTCCATGCCTCAATCGGAGTTGTGTTAGGATCACTCCGAGTTGGTGATCTGTTTAAATATACCGCACATGTTACGACCTCAGCCCAAAAATAATTTGGCATACCTTTCGCTTTAAGCATGTTACTGGCCATGTCCATGATTGTTCTATTCTTTCTCACGACAACTCCATTGTGTTGAGGTGTGCATGGACAAGTTATGTTTTGTTGCAACCCAAGTTCTTCATAGTGCCTCTTGAACTCATTAGACTTGTACTCACCCCCTCCATCACTATGCACCATCTTAATTAGTCTGTCACTCTGTCTTTCAACAAATGCTTTAAATATTTTAAAGCAGTGGAATACCTCATCCTTGCTTTGCAATAGATAAATCCAGGTTTTCCTTAAAAAATCATCAATAAAGGTTAAAATATACTTATTACCTCCAATGGATAATATGTTCATCGGGCCACAAACATCTGTATGAACAAACTATAAAGGAAATTTCGCACGCCAAGGATCCTTAACAAATGGTATCATGTGATTCTTTCATAAAATGCAAGCCTTACACAATTTATCAGGGTGATGAATATGGGGTAAACCATTCACTAAATTCCGTTTGGAGAGATTTTCCAAACTCTGAAAATTTAAGTGCCCAAAGCGTAAATGCCACAATCACGATTCATTATTCACTATTGCATTCAAGCACTTGAAATCACCCTTATGAAAATCTACTGGAAACATGTGGTTTTTTGATAAAAAGGTTTTAAGAATCAAACTACCTTTTTTTTATCAAAAATTGAGAATTTATTTTCAACTATGTGCATCACGTAACCCTTTTCGAGCAGTTGTCCCATACTCAACATATTACTTTTCATATCAGGCACATAGAAAACATCATAGATGTACCTGTGATCACCATTCTTCAATGTGATAAGAATTCGCCATTTTTCAGTCACCAGAAAGAACCTGCCATCACCGAATTTCACTTTTGTGTGAAATGAGTCATCCAAATATGCAAATAGCTCCTTCTGACCACACATATGATTTGTGCAACCTGTATCCAAATACCAAGTCTGATTGTTTGGAATTTCATTTGATGTGGGCGTCATTAGTACTGCATGATCCTCTTCATCTTGTTCGTGATTACTATCTTCTTAAGCACAATTGGCAACATGATTATCACCTTTTGATTTGCACTCATTTGCATAATGGTCGCGTTTATGGCAGTTATAACACTCCACAATTGATTTATTATAAATGCCTCCTTGTCCTCCGTGACCACGTTCTCCGCGCCAAGAGTTATTTGAACTTGGAATGTGATTGGAACCAGTGTTGTTTTGCTCAGCGCCTCCATGATTCTGGCCACCACGACCTTTGTTGGAATAACTACCACCATGTCCTCATCCTTTGCCTCGTGAACTACCGTGTTTATGATAGGAGCTACCAATTGAGGCTTGTGCTAGTAAAGCTTGTAAAATTGGTTTTTCAATATTATTGTCATTCATTCGCTGCTCATGCGCTCGTAGGGAACCAGACAATAACCTTACTGTCATTTTTGAAATGTCATTGGCCTCTTCAATTGCGGCAACAACATGTTCAAATATGGGAGTTAAAGACCTTAAAATCTTCTCCACTTTTGCCTTCTCTGAATGTGTTTCACCATTGGTCTTCATCTGATTTGTCAAGGCAAGAAATTTATTTATATAAACATCAATAGTCTCTGTGGTTTCCATTTGCAACAGTTCATATTGGTGTCTTAGGGTTTGAAGACGCACCCTCTTGACCTTGTCATCACCTTTATAGTTGGTTGCTTTTTCTATCTGTTCAAACGTCTCGTCATTCATCCCTTGATAGATGTGATACAAAGTCTTCTTGTCCTTCTTCTTCTGGTCATGATGTGTTACTCGTTGCGCCTCAGTTGCATTATCAGCTAATCTAGACACTCCACTCTTAATGACATCCCATAACTCATGATAATCAAACAAAACCCTCGTCTGCACACACCATCGATTGTAATTTTTGTCGTCAAAGATAGGGACTGATAATTGGGTAGAGTTCAGATAACAGACTGGCTCTTGATACTAGTTGTAGGAACTAATTGAAGGAAATAACAGAAAGCAAAAGGTTGTAGAAACTAATTGAACGTAATTGCACAAAATTGTTGAACTGATTCATATTGATTTACTTCAATAATATATATAATAAAATTACAAATACTGGAAGCTATAAAATAGGAATTTAACAGACCTGTAAACTGACCATTAATGCAATAATAACGGTAAAATAGTTTAAGAGTAATAAAATCAAAATTAATAATAATAAAATCAGAATTAATAACCAACAAATCATAATACAAATATATCACTAAAATTAACATACTTTATCTAATTCATTTAAAACACATTTAGGATCAACATGTATACCCAAGTTCATTTGGATCCAAGATGCAGAATATTGAACATAAACTCTTTAGTATACTAGTATTAAGTATGTTCCACTAAAGACTAACATTGGACTTACTTTAAGATAATTATTTTTAATTGAATCTCAACTTTATAGGTCAAGACAACATCAATTTTTTTATTAGCAAGAAAGAATAAGTAAATATGAACAATTTTAGGGGTGATCTAACCCTTATACAAAACAAAACAAATGTCACATCTCCCCTAATAGTTTGCCAAAAACTTCCTACTAAATCAACGGAAAACAAGTCACCAAAACAAGCTAAAGACCCCTAAAAAAGAAACTAACATCTCAATCCCATCCTACTCAAACAAAAGGTCTTGAGGTTCAAAATCTCTTGATAAAAAAATATACAAGTCAGAGGATGAAGGCGCCAATCAAAATAAGAAAAACAAGCAAATACAATTTTAGATGTAACCCAAGACTATACCTTTAGTCGAAACAAGGTGAAAATTTCAGAATAATTAATCACTCAGCCTTTAAATATGTGTTTGTTCCTATGTTTCCAAATTTCACCAACAACTGCAATCCAAACACATCCCCAAACAACGTTGACATTAACAAGAATATTAAAAAGTTTACAATGCAATAAGTGTGAAACAAAATCATGATGGTCCACTGACGCCAACCCCAAGCAAGCGTAGCACTGATTCCAAACTAGCCAAACAATTCTACATTCAAAAAACAAATGTCTTCTCTCCACTTTCACCTTGCAAAAACAACATAAGTTACTAACAACTACGATCCCTCGTCTTTCCAAGTTGTCCTTAGTAGTAATTGAGTTAACTAGCACCCTCCAGGGAGTGAATTGAGCTTAAGGAAATGCTTTAGTCTTCCACAAGAAATCAAAATAAGATGAACTGTCCTCCTTAAAAGAACCTCTTAAAATATTATAGGTTGATTTTACCGAGTATCCACTATTCTTACCGTCCTTCCAAACCTATCTATCTTCATTATTCAAGATTGGGTTTGTTCCTTGTACCACCTGTAAAAACTAAAATTCCAAATTCTTCTCCCATTCGAACAGACCCCTTCTCCAAACTAACTTCAACTCGCAACTTCCATAACCACTCCCCACAAGACTCTAATTTAGCGTCTTTATTTCAGCTCAAGGAAAACAGTCCAAAAAATTTACTCTTCAAGTTTTCATTACCCACAAATTTATCTTCCCAAAAACTAACTTCATTCCCGTTTTCAACTCCCCACTCAACATCAATGCTTATACATAACCAATATGTTCCAGCTACACAAGAATTTTTCCTTAATTTCTCACTACGTGATATTCTAATCTATATGATTTAGATAATTAATGAAAACAAGGATATCTTCTTTTAGTTGTAAATTCCTCTACTTAATACTATAAAGTTCAAGTTGGTCAACTTATCGTCCCATTACATAATGTCAGCATATAATATAATCACATACATTGTTGGAGATCCCACATTGACTAGAGATTAGAGCCTTTCATTGTATATAAGTGGGTGCAAACCTCAACCTCATGAGCTGGTTTTATGGGGGTTGAGTTAGGCTTAAAGTTCACTTCGTAATATGGTATCAGAGTCATTTTCGAGCCTATCCTAGCGAATATTTATTGGGTTTATCAGACCACCACCCATAATATGTTATTTCACGCACGAGCTGTTATCACTCTCGACGCGAACTACACTCATAATATGTTATTCCACGCACGAGCTGCTATCACTCTCGACGTGAGCTAAGTAGGGAAGATAAAAACCCTCTCACCTCTCGTTCACTTAAATTTTAGTCCACAGAGGAGTACTGTTTCTTGAGTGATAGTATATTGCACCCAAGTTTGCCGACATTTGCCTAAGCATTGCTCGAGATATACATAAACAACAATTTCTATATAATTAAAAAACAAATTTCCATATCCAAATTCTCCTATTCCAACAAATTCAAAAAGTCATTTGTGATCATTCAATATACAATTTTTCTTTCATAACCACCTCAATTTCACTTTTCTAACCAAATATCAAGTTCAAAAACCAATGAAGTACCGAAATCAATTGATTAAGCTACACGTTATCAAACACAAATCAACAAGGGAATTATAATTTAACGTATTTTTCTCTTACATAGCAGTTAATTGTATTCTAAACAATAGCTATAAAATTATATAATTATACCAAAATTATTAGAGACCTAGAGAAATATTATTAAAAAAAATAAAAACCAACACAATTAGAAAAATCATTTTTAGAAATAAAAAATAATCAGTTGTTATATTTACTATTTTAGAGATTAAAAATGATTGATATCTAAATTAGTTTTTATTATTGATAAATAATTTATAAATTGATATCTAATTAACTATCAATGTTTAACCACCAATTATTTATATTTTAAAGTTGATAGCTAAAATTTTGATAGCTAATTAGATACCAATTTAGAAACTATTTATCAATAATAAAAATTAGCTTAGATATCCATAATCTTTTAGTCTCTAAAATATTATCTAATTTAGTCAATATAACAATTAATTATTTTTTATCTCTAAAATTGATTTCTATTTAAAATTGATTTCTATTTAATGATTTTCCTGTAATTGGAAAAATACTTTTTTAAGTGATAGAAATAGTTAAATTTGCAAATATTAAAAAATAAGTTAAAAAAAAAATATTAATGTAAGGATCTAGAAAATTACTTTAGAGTAGAAGTGGTATATTTTAAATGACTCCTGAATATTTTTTTATCTAAAATGAAAAGGGCATATAAATAGAAATTCAGTTATTCAAGTTTCATTTTAAAAAGAACCACCATCTCTCTAGAAAGTTCTTTTCATTTTCTCTCCCTTCACTTTAAGATTATGACTTCCTCGCTCATCAGTTTGACGATCAGAGTCCACCATCAGACTCCTGGCAGTAAGTACTACAAGACTGTCTGATCAGAATATCTGATAGAGTAAATTCATTTTTGCTTTTCTCTTTGAGTCAAATTTTGAACTTGTCATGTTGTTTTTGTCCTTTCTTTGCATGTGACCCTTTTGGCTTTAGGGTTAATCTCTGTTAGCTCAGGGTCTTAGTGATATAGTTAGATTTTTTATTAGGACTCTGTGATACAGGTTAAGTTACCTTTGAGTTCTTGGTGATTTTGGAGCTCTTGGTGAATATCTACTAATTTTCAGGTAAGGAAAGCTAGCCTTAATTTCCAATAGAACACTAGGCTAGAAGATTTGAAGGTGAAATTTGATATATGGTTGATGTTATACAATTATAATGTCGTTTGATATTGATTTAGATAAATTTTAGCTATAGCAGAGACTTTGTTATTTCTAGTGCTCTTTGGTGTCGTTTTGATCAACCTAAAAATATTTTCAATCAATCTAAAATTTTTGGTGCTCTCTCGTGTCATTTCAATCAACCTAAAAATATTTTCGATCAATCTAAAATTTCTGGTGCTATTTGGTGTCATTTCGATCAACCCAAAATTTCTAGTGCTCTCTGGTGTCATTTCGATCAACCCAAAATTTATGGTGCTCTCTGGTGTCATTTCGATCAACCTAAAATATTTTCGATCAACCCAAAATTTCTGGTGCTCTTTGGTGTCATTTCGATCAACCTAAAATATTTTTGATCAACCCAAAATTCCTGGTGCTCTCTGGTGTCATTTAGATCAATCTAAAATATTTTTGATCGACCCAAAAGTTTTGGTGCTCTCTGGTGTCATTTCGATCAACCTAAAATATTTTCGATCAACCCAAAATTCCTAGTGCTCTCTGGTGTCATTTAGATCAACCTAAAATATTTTTGATCGACCCAAAATTTTTGGTGCTCTCTGTTATGGATATTACTATCATTATTATTTTAGCATAGTTTATTTTGGATTACTATTGTTAAATAACTTCTTGGATATATTTGGATTGTTAGAAAGTTTAAATTATATGTTGTGATTGTATGGT
>Ga0123342_1000398_pt1 | contig 67329 bp, 40 predicted proteins | sample Turbeawhitnodule_FD_89960 | JGI IMG/M metagenome (GOLD analysis project Ga0123342, IMG submission 89960) | Root nodule microbial communities of legume samples collected from Mexico - Turtle bean Mexico white nodule | ecosystem: Host-associated > Plants > Roots > Nodule | place: Mexico: Nepantla... | reverse complement strand
TTAATATTGTTAAATATTATTAAATATTATTAATATTGTTAAATATTATTAAATATTATTAATATTGTTAAATATTATTAAATATTATTAATATTGTTAAATATTATTAAATATTATTCAAATTATTTAATATTAATATTATTAAATATTATTAGTATTGTTAAATATAATTATTTATGAATATTAATTATGATTTTATAATTATTCATATTATAATAATATTTTTAATATTATAAATATAATTATTATGATAATAGTTGGTAGGTAATAGAGATACATGAGTGATAGCTCGTAGGTAATAGAGATTCGTGGGTAATAGTTGGTAGGTAATACTGAATTTACCTACGAATTCAGAATCTGTGGGTAATGTTGTTCGTGGGTAATATCTTTAGGTAATGCTGAATTTACCTACAAATTCAAATTTGTGCGTAAAAATCCATAGATAATACTGATTTTTTTGTATTGGTTATATTTTTTCTACTAATTAAAATCGCATGCACCAAATACAATTTCTTCACAAATGTATACTATTTTTTTAAAATTTCAAAAATCATTAATATGGTTAAAGATTTGTAGGTAATAGTTGGTAGGTAATAAAGATCCGTTAATAATAGTTGGTAGGTAATATAAAGCCGTAGATAATAGTTGATAGATAATGCTGAATTTACCTACGAATTCATATCTGTGAATAATATCCGTAAGTAATTTTTTTCGTTAATAAAATTTGTTAATAATGCTGAATTTACCAACGAAAAGGTAAAAATTCATAAATAATAACAATTTTTTTCTATAGTGATAGGAAAAAAAACTGTTTTGTGTTATATTATAATGAACTAAATAGACTCTAATAATACTACAATTTCACTAACATTAATATTTAAAAGTTAATTTAATGTTTTTTTTTATAGTTTATTATATATTCATTTTAACTTATCATTTTGCAAAATAAGTGAAGTAAAGTTGCCCCACCATCTAACTATGCCCACCATCTATTTCATCTATTTATGTGACTTACCACCAACAATAAAAAATATAATTTAAAGATGGCAGTAGCAGTGAGAAGTCTTCTACCACTCCTTGCTGGTATTCTCGTCATCATTTCACTCTTAGGTAAACTCAATTTCATGATCATAGAAGCTAAGAGAGTTTCATTGTGATTAATCTTTGCTATGTAACCAAAGCTCTGAGAAGTTTCTTGGGATGCATGCATGTTTAAATTGTCGTTCTTCGAAACCATGCATGTCCACTTACTACCCATACCATGCATTAATTTTCTTTTACAACGTAAACCAGAATTTCTGGAGCAATGTCTTTCAATTGAAAAAAAGTATTTTAGAGAAATTAACGATTTCTTATAATGTTATATTTATATTATATATATTCCTTGTGAAATTACAATTACTTATAATTGGTGTGTGAAAATAGTTGGAACAGAATCAAGGTACGGGAAAACTATGGACAAGAGTATTGTGACGGATTTAGCTGAAGTGATGAAAATAGAAGACACACAAACGGATGTTTTTTGCTGCTTTGATAACCATATAGGCAGTTGCAACCCTGGAACACAGGACGATCAACATTGTAATTCGCTTTGCCTGCAGCATCCCTGCGAAAAAGGTGGTGGTTGCAAAGCCTTTGGCTCCGACCACCGTTGCCATTGTTTCTGCTAAATGTATCAGCATGCTAATTGCTTCTTGGCCTTACACAAACCAGACCAATGTGTTTTGTTTAAATGATAAACAATGATTAATAATATTATCGGTTGAATTTTTGAAAAATAATATTACTCTCTTATCTTTTTTATACAGAGAAAAGAAATAAAATTATCTTGCGCAAAATAGTCTAAAAGGTTTAGGTCTATATCATTCTATATGTGCATTAGTTAATTAGAGCTTATAGCAGAACTAAGTATTAGAATAGTTGTCATCATAAAAATTAATCTAGTTATTTTATACTAATATATATCTCAGGGAAAAAATCAATGGCACTTTGAAATTTGTAAAATATATATATTAGTATTAGCATAGCCTCAACTTAATTGACTTAATTAAAGTTAATATAATAAAGAAATAAGATTACGCGTATTTATTTTGAATATTTATATTTATTTAAGTTATATATTTTATTTATCTTATTATTTATTGAAATTAGGGTTGATGTTACAAGAAAAATAATTTTAGCAATTATCAAAACCGGTAACTAAAATGCAAAAAATGGTAACAAAAATTAGTTACAAAAGATTTGGACATCCGAATTTTAGGATTCGGCAATTGGTGAGAAATTTGATTGCTAATGGAGTTAAATTTATTACTTAAATTAATAAAAAAGTTAGAAATTAATTAAGAATTATTATTATTAATAATTTTTAATAATAATATTATGTATGACTATTATTATTAATATAATTATTATTGAGATGTGTATTATTATTATCATTCTCTTTATTATTATAAAAAAAAAAAATTATATTATTATTATTACAATTAATACTATTATTATAAGTAATATTATTACTATATTAATAAATATCAAAATAAAAATATTATTAACAAAAAAAAAATAATTCAAATTAAGGAAAAATTAAAATAATAAAATAATAAAATAATTATAATTATAATAATAAAATAATTGGATTTATAATAATAAAATAATTATATTTATAATAATAAAATAATTATAATTATAATCATAATAATAAAAGAGTTATAATCTGGTGGCTAAAACGGTCGTTAATTTCTTGTTATATATTTATATTTAGCAACCAATTTTATTTCGGAAATTAAATCAGTGTAAATTAATGACAAAAATGAAATTTGATCATTAATTTGTAGTCTTATATTTGTATTTAACGACAAATTGGAAATCGGTCGCTAAATCAGTAAAAATTTGTGACGAAAATCAAATTCGATCACTAATTTGTAGTTACATATTTGTATTTAGGAACCAATTGAAATTTGATCACTAAATCGGTGTAAATTAGCGGAAAAAAAACAAATTCGATTGCTCATTTAAAGGGATTTAGAACCAAATTAAATCAATTATTGATTTGTAAATATATATTTGTATTTAGCGACCAATTTGATTTCTAGTGTAAAACAATAATGGAAATCAAATCGGTCGCTAATTTACATTGATTTAGTGATCAAAGTTGTTGTATTTAGTACAACATTTAATTCTCTTACGTAGTTCATTAAGTTGTATTTGGATTTTACTCATAAATATCACTATAAGAAAATCATTAAATATAAATCAAATTTGGAGACAAAAAATAATTAGTTATTATATTAAATAAATTTATATTATTTTAGAGACTAAAAAAATTATTGATATGTAAAGTAGTTTTTATTATTAATAAAATTTATAAACAAGTTTCTAAATTGATATCTAATTTAGCAAAAATATTGGTAGTTAATTATATCTCAATTTAGAAACTAATTTAGAAATTTTATTAATGATAAAATTACTTTACATATCAATAATTTTTTTAGTCTCTAAAATAATATCTAATTTTGGGATGATAGAAATGACTGGAGTCAAAAGTAGGGCTGGCAAAATGGGGCACGTCGCGCGGGGCGGGTTCCCTTGTTTGGTCTGCGAACCCACTTAAGCCCATCTCGCATAACCCGTGGCCCATGCGGGCTTACTCATGGTTCTTTATCCCTTCCTCCTTAACCTTCCACTATCTACTACTGCGACGACACCTTTTACTCATGAGATTTTTTTTTCCATTACCTTTTTCTGCAAATTTGTGGAGGAACCATTTTAGGGTTTGTAAAAGTTATGCGGGTCAATCCCCAAACCCGCAGGGCTAACCCGCATGCGGGGCGGGTCATGAAAACCAGCCCGCATTATGTATGCGGACGGGCCAACCCCCTTTGCCACCCCTAGTCAAAAGAGAGCACGTGGGGTGCTTGGAGATGAACATAATTTTATTCACATTTATTAAATTTAATCATAAATTATTGAAATGCAATAATACATAAATATATTGTTTTAATTAATAATTTTTTAATTGGGTTTATTTGGGCTTTGTTGTTATTTATGTTAATCACTATTATTGATATGTGTATTATTATTACTATTGTTATTCTATTTATTATAATAATAATAATAATAATTATTATTATTATTATATTATTATTACAATTAATACTATTACTATAATTAATATTAATGTTATAATTAATACTATTATTATATTAATAAAAATAAAAAATAAGAATACTATTAATAAAAATTAAAATAATAATTATAAAATAATAATTATAAAATAATAATAACTATAATAATAAAATAATTATATTATGGTGGCTAAAACAGTTGCTAATTTGTAGTTATATATTTGTATTTAGTGACAAATTTGATTTCAATCACTGATTTAGTAAACTAATGACAAAAATCAAATTGGATAATTTATTTGTATTTAATAACAAATTGAAATTCGATCGCTAAATCCGTAAAAATTTGTGACGGAAATCAAATTCGATCACCAATTTGTAATTACATATTTGTATTTAGGGACCAATTGAAATTTGATCGCTAAATCGGTGTAAATTAGTAAAAAAAAAAACAAATTTGGTTGCTCATTTAAAGGGATTTAGAACCCAAATAAAATCAATATTTAATTTGTAAACATATATTTGTATTTAGCGACCAATTTGATTTCAATCGCTAAATTAGTGCAAATCAACAACGGAAATCAAATCGATCGCTAATTTGTGCTAATATAGTGACCAAAGTTATAGTATTTAGTACAACATTTACTTCTCTTACGTTGTTCATTAAGTTGTATTTGGATTTTAATAATGAAATATTATTATAAGAAAATCATTAAATATAAATCAATTTTGGAGATAAAAAATAATTAGTTATTATATTGACTAAATTGATTTTATTTTAGAGACTAAAAAATATTTTGGTATCTAACGTAGATTCTATTGTTAATCAAATTTATAAACTAGTTTCTAAATTAATATCTAATTTAGCTAAAACTTTGGTAGTTAACTATATATCAATTTATAAACTAGTTTATAAATTTTATTAATAATAAAAACTACTTTACATATCAATATTTTTTTAATTTCTAAAATTATATATAATTTTGGGGTGACAGAAATGACAGGAGTCAAAAAAGAGCACGTGGAGTGAATGGAGATGATGAACATAATTTTATTCACATTTATTAACTTTAATCATAAATTATTGGAATGTAATAATACATAAATCCATTCTTTTAATCTTATTTTGATTTGTTTTGATTTCTTTATATTTATTATCGTTATCTTATTTTTATTTGTCTTTATTTTATTTTGTCGTATATTTTCTTTTAATCTTATTTTAATTTGTTTTTATTTTATTTTCTTATATTTTGTATTGTTATCTTATTTATATTTGTCTCTATTTTATTTTTTTATATCTTCTATTTTGATTTGTCTTTATTTTCATTTATATATGCCTTTTTTTTATTTATGTTTTGGGTTTAATTTTTATTGTTACTTTTTTTATTTTCTATATTTTTTATTTCTTTATTTTATTTTGCATAATTTTTTTCTCTATATATTTTTTTAAGCATTAAGTGTAACATTTGCATTAGTTTTTTTATACATAGGATTTTGTATTTAGGGTAGACTTTTTAGCTGCTACTTTTTTATTTTTTTTAATTGGAAAGCTATTCAGGAAAGACTTTGGCTAGGAAATACTTGATTTTTAAGTTTGTACGCTTGTGACTCACCTCTCTTTCCTGAGAGTTGACTTAGTTTGCTTCTTAATTTGAAAAAAAGAAGATTTTTAGGGATTTCATTGATGCAAGGTCAAATTCAATCACATTCATACCTTTGTTGAAATACATGTCTAGTGATACAAAGTCTTCTAGTTCATTATCAACTATAAATCCTAATTCTAAAACTATGGACAAACGAACTCTTAGAGAACTTGCCCCTCCAGAAGTTTCCATCCAAACTATATGTATCCAATACCATGATGTGGATGTGCAATGTGAGCTTAAATCTGGTTTGATACACTTGTTGCCTAAATTTGATGGCCTTTTGGGTGAGGACCCACATAAGCATCTTAAAGAGTTTCGTACAGTGTGTACCACCATGAGGCTAGCTGGGGTCTCAGAGGAGCACATCAAGCTTAAAGCTTTTTCCTTTTTCACTCCAAGATGCAGCTAAAGATTGGTTATACTATTTGCCGACGGGGTCAGTGGCTAGTTGGGAAGGGTTGAAAAGAGTGTTCCTTGAAAAATTATTTCCGGTATCTGGAGGCACATCAATAAGAAAGGAAATATGCGGGATCAAGCAATAGAACATGGAAAGTCTCTATGAATATTGGGAAAGATTTAAGAGGTTATGCACAAGTTGTGTATACCATCAAATTCACGAACAACTTCTAATACAATACTTCTACGAGGGTCTAATGGCTATTGATAGACAAATGATAGATGTTGCCAGTGGAGGAGCCTTGGTTGATAAGAGGCCATTTGCTGCAAGACAATTGATTGAGATCATGGCTTCTAACAATCAACAACTCCACACAGGTAGCAACTTTGCAGTACCTATTCGTGGAGTTCATGAGAGGACAACCAGGCATAGTTAGACAACCTCACATCCATGATGAAGCAGCTAACTATGCCTTAGATAGTTGCAAAGGTATGCGGAATCTGTACAACTAACCATGCCACTGATGCTTGCCCCACTCTTCAAAAAGTTGAAGGTGAAAACAATGTTGAATGTCCTCAAGCCTATGTTGCAAACATCTTTAATGGTGGTAGACAATCTAACTCACCTCAACAACCATTCAACCATGATTTGTCCACCAATAAGTATAATTCGGGCTGGAGGAATCATCTGAATCTTAGGTGGGGTAACTCACAACAACAATCTTTTGTTCCCTTCCAATCTCATAATACTAGAGCAAGCAAACCATTTTATCCCCACTTATACCAACAACAACAATCATTTCCATTACCAGTTGCAGTACAACAAAAGGTGGATCTTCTCTAGAGGATATAATGAAGTAAATGGTTGAATTTAACATGCAGTTCCAACTGAGAACAAAACAAAGAACAGATCAAAGAGCACAGAGAACAGAGGCAAGCATTCATAACTTGGAAAATCAGATTAGTTAGTTAGCCACTACCATGAATGAGATAAAATCAAAAGGGTCTGATAAGCTTCCCTCCCAAACGACCATCAATCCATAGAATTTTAGTGTTATCACTCTAAGAAGTGGCACTCAGTTGCAAGCACCTGTGGAAAAACCCACCAAAGTAGACGACCAACTGAGATCGTCTAACACCTCCAACATAACTACTCCAACGAATGATGGTCAAAGAAGTGCCAACACAAACAATAATGACATAGACGTTCCTCCTAGACCGTCTCATGAAGTTGATGTACAAAGAGGAACTTCCTATCTTGATAGACCATCTATTCCTCTTCCTTTTCCACAAAGGTTGTTCAGACGAGCAAAAAAATGGAAGAATTTGACAAGGAGATTCTTGAGACATTCAGAAAAGTCGAGGTGAACATTCCTCTGCTAGACGTTATTAAACATATTCCTAGATATACCAAATTTTTTAAGGATTTGTGCACACATAAAAGGCATCTTAAAGGAAATGAAAAGGTAAACATGGGAAGGAATGTTTTTGCTCTCATTGAAAAGTCGGTGGTAGCAATACCTGAAAAATGTAAAGACTCAGGCATTTTCAACATTCCTTGCATAATAGGAAGTAACCAATTTGAAAATGCGATGCTTGACTCAAGAGCATCTATAAATGTTATGCCTTTATCTGTGTTTACTTATTTGTCTCTTGGTCCTCTTAAACCCACAGGCATAGTCATTCAACTCGCTAATAGGAGCATAGTTCAACCTGCAGGACTTCTTGAAGACGTCCTTATTCAAGTAAATAAACTTGTTTTTCCTACAAATTTCTACATTTTTGACATGGGTGGAGAAGAATCACATTCTAGTGCAACAACCATCATCTTGGGCAGGTCTTTCCTGAAGACAGCACGCACCAAGATTGATGTTCACGCAGGCACACTGACTATGGAGTTTGGAGACACACTAATGCAGTTCAATATCCTAGACGCTATGAAACACCCGATTGAATATCACTTTATGTATCATCTTGACATTTTGGATGATAATGACTTTTTAGGGGACTATGATCTTTCTGATTTAATTGATTGGACAGACGCTGAGATAGATGAGTTTATATCATCTAATGGTCTAAATTGTTCTAACTTTTGTGATGCAGGTTTTGCAACTAAAGAAGATGTTGTTGATACACACTTGGCAACATTAGACCATTCTAACCCCGATAAATTGCAGGTTGCTAAAGTTTCTATCAACATTAGACCATTATCGTCCATCATCCAACTACCCTCACTTGAACTGAAGCCACTCCCGGATCATCTTAAGTATGCCTATTTGAAAAAAAAAGAACAATTTCTAGTGATTATCTCCACTGCTCTATCTGATGAACAAGAGCAGAAACTGTTACAGGTGATTAAGAGAGCACAAGAAAGTCATTGGTTGGATATTTTCCAAGTATCAACCCTGCTATTTGTATGAATAGAATTCTACTAGAAGAAGGGCCAAAACCTGTGAGACAACCTCAGCGCTGACTTAATCCACAGATTATTGATATGGTGAAGAAAAAGGCCACCAAGCTATTACAAGATGGTATCATATACTCTCTCTCTGACAACACCTGGGTAAGTTCGATTCAAGTTTTTCCCAAGAAATCTTGGATAACAATGATAAAGAATGAGCGTAATGAACTTATTCCCACTAGATTGCGAAACAACTAGAGTGTTTGTATTTATTATAGACGCTTGAATCAAGCCATACAAAAGGACCACTTTCCCCTTCCTTTCATCGATCAAATGCTTGAGCACCTAGCAGGTAAGACACACTACTATTTCTTGAATGGTTTTTCTGGTTATTTCCAGTTTTGTATTGCACCAAAAGATCAACACAAGACTACCTTTACCTGCCGCTTTGAAATGTTTGCTTATAGAAGGATGCCCTTTGGTTTGTGCAATGCGCCTAGAACCTTCCAGCATTGTAAGATGAGCATATTTTCTGACTTGATTGAACATTGCATAGAAGTTTTTATGGATGATTTCAGCATTTATGGTACTTCTTTTAATGATTGTTTGGCTAGCTTTAATAAGGTACTTGGTAGGTGCATAGAAAATAATCTTGTTTTGAGCTGTGAAAAATGTCATTTATGGTGTCACAAGGCATAGTCTTTGGCCATATAATTTATGAAAAGGGCATTCAGGTAGACCTTGCAAAACTAAATGTTATTTCATAATTACCTTACCCCTCTTTTGTTCGAGAGGTTAGATCTTTTCTTGGCCATGTAGGGGTTTTATAGGCATCAAGAACTTCAACAAGATAGCACTACCTTTATCTAACTTGCTGCAAAATGATGTATTATTTGATTTTGGAGAAGGAGGCAAAAAGGCATTTGATGCCCTTAAAGCAGCACTTGTGACACTACCAAATATAAAATCCCCTGACTGGACACTCCCTTTTGAAATCATGTGTGATGCCTCAAATTATGCACTTGGAGTTGTTCTTGCACAACGAGTAGATGGTCTGTCACATGTGATGTATTATGCCTCTAGAACTTTAGACACTGCTCAATCTAACTACACTACTACAGAAAAGGAGTTGGCCATTTTTTCCCTGGATAAGTTCAGATCATATCTCATAGGATCCAAGGTGATTGTTTTTACTAGCATATGGATGACCTACCACCGTATTTGTCAAGTCGCGATCATGAGAAACACAAAGTAATTTCACAATTCATCTTTCACCTACTTTTAGCAGTTTCTCTCACTATTCAAAAGAACAATCACATTTCCTACTTCCAGTGGAAGTTACTTCCAAGTATTTTTTTGTAAAGTTTGTATTTACCTCTCTCTCTCAACCTAATAATACCTACATATTCCCTCCTTATTGCCCAATTTTTGTATTTGACCATAACATAACAATAACAAAGCTAAAATTATATGCAACCCTTCGTGCCCAGTGCAACAACTCATTTTGAGTAGTGAATACCTACAAAAACATAGTATAACTTTATATTTCATTTATCAAATACACTTGACAACCTCATATTATGTAAATATTAATGTGTCTATAATGTTTACCTCATGCGTTGTAAACACATCCCTACAATCTTGTGACATACATTTATTATCCAATGCATTACAAGATACAACATACTTCGTATCAACATCATCTACACTCATACATATGTCATCTTCTTCTAATATATCTGTGTACAAGTCTCCATCCATATTAATTGTACAAAAAGAAAATTAAGTTGTCAAAAAAGTAATTTCTGACCTTCCAAAAAGGTCGATCTAAAAATCAAAATGTCTTTCATAATTGTAAATTTGCATTCTAGAATACATTTTTCCTAATGTAAAATTATTATTCCAGAAAAGATATTATAGAATGCAAATTTAAATTTTGGATTGACCATTTTAGAACACAATTACTATTCTGGAAAGATCATTCTGGAACGCTAATTTTGTTATTATGAAATACTCTTTCTGGAATAATCTTTCAACGTACCATTCCAGAATCATTGTTCTAGAAATATTATGGATTCCGTGTTCTAGAACACCCGTGCAATACTTCCAAAGTGTGATTTCTGTTATGTACACAATATGCTTTTGGAAAAATTATTTTGGAAGTCAATGCTTATTGCCAAAACACGTTCCAGAATACATGTTCCGGAAGAATGTTTCTAGACTCCAAATTCCTATAACCAAATCTTTACCTTTACAACTAAATAAACAAGACAACAACATTTTTCCATACCTTCTCCCCCTATCTGTGTTAAACAACTTCAACACAGCCACCAGCACCACTACCCCTCACTGGAATTCTTCTCTTCCAAGTTTGAACCAATAACAAAAACACACTGCTGAAGGAGAAGACTGTTTCAAATAAAAGTCCAACGGACAGAATGGGTATTTAAAACAAATGAGGGTGCAAGTAGAAAATAAGGAAGTGCGGGAAGCAAAAGCTCCCTGCAAAAACACGTCAACTTAACACGCAAGCCTGCAAATTGTAAAAAGTTTATATCAATTAAATTATAATTGCTAAACACATTTAAGTGTCCCAAAACATCATATTTAAATTTAACTGATATCCAAATAGAAAATAAAAAAGTGCGTTGAACATTGAATTACACAATAAAAATGCAAAATGTTAAATTTTTTATTAATAATATTTTTTCTCATTCGTAGTGTAATTAGTTCTTTCAATTTTTTAGAGTGTATTAGTCTACTTAATTTACAATACATCATAAATAGTCCACTGTCTCCGCATTAAAGCGGTTAAGGCACAAACTTTGCAGGCCGAGATAAACAAGTTTGCATCCAAAAAATGTCCAAAGTTGACATCCCTTACCCGCTCCAGTTATGGGTTTTACAGATCATCCACCAACTTCAATCCTAACTCTCACCTCTATTTTCTACAAGTACAAGCTTTTGGAGGAGTCATATCTAAGGAAACAAAACAAGAAAGAGACTTTCACGCCCCTCATATGGCATCCAAAGACGCTCGTCTTCTTCACAACTGCAAAACGAAAATGTATTCAAAACAAAATCGTGTTTTGATTTTGAATGGATGCCTAAAAAATGCATCTTCATTTCCATAAGTAATGAAAAAAAAAAAATAAAAAAATCAAGAAAAACGGAGGAACTTGCCTCCCACTTGAGTTGGTTTCTCCAACAAAGATGTTTTGCGTGACATGATCATAACTCGGGGCAAGGTACAGTGGAGAGGAAGAGTGGGGTGAAATGTATTCTGAAGTTTTGGGAGTGGGAGGTAGATACAGGAGAAGGGATAGGGATAAAATAGTAAAGGTAGAGTTTTTACGCAGCATTTGGACCTAATTAGGTGGTCCAAGCACCCGTTGCGTTGGATAGATCCAAGGAAAGTAGTAATGTTGCAACTTTATCAAATTGAAAGCGGGAGATAAAGATATATCTATGAATAATATAAAAAAATATCAGAAAAACTCACTAATTGAATCTAAAAGGGTACATTGGATTCCATGTAATGAAATAGGTTTTCCTCTTGGACATTGAAAAAATACAGTGCTGTCTGATGTCTAATGTCTATTGTCATGGTGAGGGAGAAGACCATCTAACCCGTTAACACTAAACATACTTTCCTCTGTATTTAGGCTTTGGATCCTTAATAAGCTTGGGATCACCAGCCTCCGTTAAATGACCATCAGCTGGACTGAAAACTGCAGAATGAAGATTACCATCTTCTAACCACTTTACATGGTTCTCCTTGAACTCAATGTGCCTTATCCTAGCCACCTCAGCTATTTCCTCTGTGTAAGGACCTGTCTTCACCATTGTCAGTAATACCCTGCTATAACGTGAACTAAGGATCTGCTCTGACAAAGATATCAGCTTAAAACAGGGATGTTCTGGGAAATGGTCTTCAGCAAAATCATCTTCTCTCAATACAGGATAGAAAAACACAAGCCTTCCCCCCATTACAAGCATCTTGGCTGCAAGATCAAGCAAATCATGCACACACTCAACTAAACTGTAAGGTGCAGTTGATGGTATGTGATCTGTTCTTTTGTCGTCAGGAACAGTGTAAGGTTCCACAGCCCCCCTTAGCAGCTTCCGACCACCAGATTTGCGTCCCCCAGCTCGTACTCCATAAGGAGGATCACATATTATGGCATCAAATACCTAACAAATAGCAAAGATATCAACAAATAGCAACCAACATTTTTTTTGCACTTCACGTGTTCTATTTTCTTTTCAAACAAAATTAGAGATAATGCCCCAGTTATCTTGCCAAATCGAGTACAAATCAACGGGTGGCAGAACTTGACAGCCAACTTATTTCTGTAATTTTATCTAATACCCAATTGCATCTAATCCGGATATTACTATTCACCTTACACTAAGGTTCTCTTCATTCAAATCTTTCGGAAGAGGATAGTCGCGAAGTAAAAAATACTTTACACTGCTATTATATACAGTAATAGAAACAACAAGATTTGGTAGATTGCATTCTGATCTCAGGGTGGCCTTATATGTATTGCACATAGTGGGATAAGGGCATAAAGTTTGGTTGTTGCTGAACAGTCATTTTAAACACGACTCAATAATCAAATGCTAAACCCCAAAGAGATCTGGCAGGCTTACAGAGAGCAAGGTATTTGAAAAAACGATTGGCAGTCCAGGATTAAGTCTATTGCTAAACATCAGTACACCATTATTCAAATCATCAGTACTACCAATCTATCCCTTGCATAATTTAGTAAAAATAATAGAAATCCAGAGTCAACAGCACAATTACTGAAAAGAAAGTAAGAAAGCCCAATAAATGATATTTTATACTTTATTTAGTTAGACAGCAAAAACACCAATAAATTGCAGACATTGGAAATCTTGAGTCAAGAGATACAGCAAATGGGGTGTTCTCATTTCAGACTGATAATAGATAAATAATTAAGAACAAAAGTATAAGGTCAAGATTTTTTCTTTTCACATAATCACCTCTTTCAATGTAGAACGCCAAGGAGGAAGGTTGTTATCCGCCCTTAGAAGACCAACAGGCATAGGTAATCCATACTGCAAAATGTGCAACATAATAAGTTCATCAGATTGAAATACAAATTATAAAATATGCTAAAAATAGATCATTCAGGTGCTAAATTTAACAATACAAACACAATGTTTAACAAAAATCCATTATAACAACTAATGACAGTGTTTGTTTGGCACATTTACCTGCTTAAAATTACTCCAAACATTACAGTCAGGACCACGTCCATCACGGACTACCCTAATGTCAATGTCAGCACCCTAAAAAAGATTAGAGCATTTCTTGTTAAAGGCAAGAACTTGCCTGGAAGTAATCAATTGTAAAATTAATGCAAAATAAAATAAGTTGCAAAAAAGATCACCCAGAAGAGGAAGGAAGAAGCTGACCATGGTCATTGCTCCAAAATGAGCTGCTGCAACAAGAACACTTCCAGTTCCAACAAAAGGGTCATAAACAAGCTTCCCAGAAGTAGCTAGTGCTTGATTGGCCATTAGAAAAGCCATTTCAGCATCCATGGCTGTTGGCCCAAGATAATTACGGCTTTTTAACTGATAGGTGGGTATAAGCTTCCTATCAGCCCCACCCACTTCACGACCAAAGAAGATTCTCTTTTGTACAATTGGAGGAAGACCATTATTACCTCCATAATTATCTACTTCTATAAGCCAGAAGTTGTGATCTGGGTTTTTCAACTTTACACGCCCCTGCAAACAAAGTGGCCAACCAATGATGGATATAAACTCTTGCAAAATAATACAAGTAAATAATGAGAATTTTCATTGATTATAGCCCATCTGACCTCTTAAACTAAAAAACAAATGGGGAAAACGACCTGATTGAAAAAAGTAAAATAATACTCAAAAAGTTCAAAACGCTCGATGAATTATAACATAAAAATAAAATAAAATTGGTTTTTATTGTTGAAAATGTAGTTGATATTAAAAAAATCCACTCAACCAAAGTGGAACTGAGACATAAATCCGAAAACCCTTCACAGAACCTACAATGCAGTTCCCATCATGTTCAACCATATTAGACAGCATTCCAATGAAATGGCAGTGAAAATCAAAGACTCGAATAGAATTGCAAGAGATTATTTATAATCAACCTAACTAACAAACACTTAAAAGGCTGTCTTGAACCAATTAACCACTAGATCAAGCATAAAGACAATAGTTTCCCACATTCAAGACATCATCTCAAATTTCCCAATACTTTCCGAACCTACATAGCCCAACCAAAGCTGATAGGCTGATAAAAAATTTCACACCAATCAGATGAAAAGAACACCGCACGAACCTTGAAAGGAATATAAGAGAGCCCTTGAATGAGTTCCTTTTGCTCCTCAAGGCTAATGACCTTCCCGAAGCCATCAACAGTAATCTTAAAAGTGCTATCAGAATCCAAGTACGGCAACTTCCTCTCATCAGGGTAACTCAAGACAGACTCTTTCAACTCCTCGTAGCTACTCCCTTCCCCCCACAGCTCATACATTCCCTTCACAAGTATGCCTACAAAATTTTCACCCAAAAAAAAAGGATTAAAAATTGAAACTTTAAACAGACCCATAAAACAAAAACTAAAAATCATTCAACGGTAATAACTGACTTCGGGCGGCAATGTCATGAGCAAGTTGTTCGGAAGGAAGATTTACGAAATGGAAAGGGGAATCGGTGTGGTAGTTAGGAGGTAGCTTCCATTGCAGTTGGAAGGGAAGGTCGTCGTTTCGGGGGTCCTCAATGGCTCCAAAGAGTTGTGCCAGAGATTCCACTTCGGGTTTTCTGTAATCCAACAACCTGTGGAAGAAAACGCACAAATACCACATGGTTTTCTTTTCTCCCTTGGAAGCAAAACAACGAAGAAAAAGTTCAAAAAGTGAAGGAAATCGAAGAACTGAGACCAAATCACAGCGAAAGAAACTGAAGGTAATAAACCCAGCCCTAAACCCTCGCAGCCCTTTTCCTTTTTCTTTCTTTTTGGTATGAGATTTTCGAATTTTTGTTACCAAAACAATTACACTGTTCTTGGTTAACAAAAATTACACTCTTTTTTTTTCTTATTTCAGTATATTATATTAAGAAAAAATATTTTTTTCATCCTCTTAAATTATACATATTTATTTTTTATTTTTGTAAAAAAAATTATATGTTTATAATTTAGGTTTTAGAAGTTAAGATTTGTGATTGTTATAATCTGATGCGAAATATATCAATGGGAATGTCCACAGGCTAATGTCTGCTAAAATTAATATTGTGTATTAACATATGTGTACTTAGGGTGGAGTCCATGGACATATGATGCAAGTTTTGTATTTGATTACGTTTCTAGTTAAGTTTGTGAATTTGATTTTTGTTACCTGGCTATCTTGGTGAAAAAAAAAATATTTGAAGTTTTCTATTGGATTTTTTCTACATAATTTTTAAAGTTTTATATTGGATTTGTCTCACATAATATTTGAAAATCTAAACTAAATAGTATTCTTTTAATTTTATACTATTTTAAGTACTAAATTAATAAATTTTTGGATATGACCATCACAATACGATAATAATATGAGATAAAATGTACATAAGAAAAAATGTGATATTTTATTAGTGAAAATATACATGTTTATTTTTTAATCTTCATAAATAAAGGTAAACAATAAATACTATTGTTGTTAACCAGTTGCTTTTTTTAAAAATATTCATTCAGTTGAATAGGTATAGACAATTGTATTCTTATCTAGAAATGTTTTGATATATTTAAAATATTCAAATTATGTTTTATCATTTGAGGTATACAATATCTCAAACTTGGAGATCAAATAAATAATGTTTAAACAAATAGATATTTTTATTTTCTCTTATTTTAAGATAAACTTGATCTTTTATGGTTTAGTTTCACTAGTATGTGGATTTGTACGTGTATTGGTGATTAAATCTATATTACGTTGCTTCGAATTGGCTTCTGGACTCAAGGTCAACTTTTTTAAGAGCAAGATTGGTGGGGTGGGTATAAGTCAATCTCAATTGTAAATTTATTCGTCTATGTTAAACTGCATGATGATGAATGTTCCTTTCAAGTATTTGGGTATGAAGGTGAGTGGCAATCATCGGAGAGTGTGCTTCTGGGATAATGTGGTAGCTAAGATTCAACAAAGACTTGATAGATGGAAAGGGAAGTTTTTGTCCATGGCTGGAAGTGTTTGTCTGTTGAGGTCAGTTATATCATTCATTCCCTTGTTTTATATGTCTTTTTTCAAGATGTCATTGTCTGTGGTTCTTACTATTAAGAAAATACAGAGGAATTTCCTATAGGATTGGGGGAAGGATGGCAAGAAGGTTGCATGGGTGACGTGGGAGAAGGTGTGCAATTCTAAAGAGAAAGGTGGCTTGGATATAAAAGATATAAGGCGCTTTAATGATGCACTTCTAGGAAAATGGATTTGGCGTCTTCAGTCGGCAGAGGGTGGGATGTGGAAAGAGATCATCAAGTCTAAATACGGCGACTTGAGAGTTTTGAGAGGGGCTGAGAGTAATTCTAAGGAGTCGATTTGGTGGAAGGACTTGAAGAAAGTCTGAGCGTCGGAGGAATGGGGGAGTAACTTTGAGGATAACATTGATTGGAGGCTAGGTGATGGGAATTGAATTAGGCTTTGGGAAGATATTTGGGTTGGAAGCGAGGCTTTAAAAGTAAGATTCCCAAGGCTATATTCGATTACTAAGGAAAAAGGTGTTGTTGTGTCACAAGTGGGGGGTTGGGACAACAAGTGGTCTTGGAAGGCGGAGTGGAGTTGTTCTCTTTTTGTGTGGGAAGTGGATGAGGAAGCCTGTTTATTATATCTATTGAAGGACAAGGCTTTGTCCTTAGGGGTTATGGATAAATGGGTTTGGAAGTTGGGTAAAAGTTCAGTGTTATTCTGTTAGTTCGGCATATAGTAGGTTAAGGTTGACTGATGAGGGTACATATGATTCTATTTATGAGGTATTCTAGAACCTTAAGGCATTACCCTCATCAATGACTACTGCTTGGAGGGTCTTGGGTGATAGGTTACCACCACATGTGAACTTGGTGAAAAGATGAATTGTTACGGAAAGCAGTATGTGTGTCTTGTGCGGGGAAGAGGAGGAATCTGAGAGTCATGTTTTCTTTAAATGAAAGGTTGCTTGGAAGGCATGGAGTTTATATAGTAAGTGGGTTGGGGAGACCTTTGTATACCATTGGGATGCTTGTTCCCATTTCAATCAGTTTAACCTGGGTTGGTGTTCTCAGAAGATTAACAATTATTGGAGGTGTATGTGGATTGTTGTGATTGGGGAAATTTGGAAACAGAGGAACCTCATCATCTTTAAGAATGGAAGAGTGGATTGTTCGGAGATTTTCACCTTGGCCCAACTTAAGGTGTGGTCTTGGCTCACCAGTCGATTAAACAATGTTTCGTTTACTTATACCCAATGGTGTTTGGACTCTTTGGTCTGTTTGAAGTCAATTAAAAAATAAGGATGGTGTTGGGGGCCTATGTGGGTGTAAGTGCTTGAAGATTCGACAGGTATGGTCTTCCTTATGTTTTTTTATTGTTTTTCCCTATTTTTCGAGTTGGATGCTACTATTGTTGGTCTATGGGCAACATTGAAGTTTGGTATGTGTTGCATGTTAGTTGGTTACGGGATTTTGAAGGATTGAAGTTTATTGTTGGTTTACTTTGTGTTCTTTTGGGTGGAAGTTCTTGTTAGGCTTTTGTTAGGATTTTGTATATGGCTACTGGTCAGATAGGGTAATGAGTCTTTAAATCGGACGTTGTGGGGCAATGCCAGTGTGGGGAATATTTTGTGGGTCGATAGGTAAGCATATGCGTAATATTGTGTTTTTGGATTGGGTACTACTAACATTGGTCTTTGCCCAACAAAAGGATTTGGTGTTGGTTGCAGGTTCTGAGTTTTATTCTGGCATTTTGAAGGTAAGTTTCGATCTTTGTTTTATCTCTTGTGGTGGTTTTGAACAGGCTCTACGAATAACGGGTATGCAGGTAGACAGGTAACGATCCTTTTGGTTTTGAAGAAGAGTGGGTTCTCCTTGGCATGATGTTGTGGGTGAGGGATTTTGATTTGGATTAGTATTTGTATTGTAATTTGTAACAGTGCGTGTAGTTTCTTTGGTTGTAGTAGGGTTTGTTTTGTGTGTATTATTTAGACTATAAAGACTCGTTGTATGAACCCGGACAGGGTAGCAAGGGTTGTTTTTTGGTGTGGTTAGTTTGAAGGTATGTAGAGCCTGATTGGTCAGGTGTTGTGCAGGTTGCCTTTTGCCACTTTGAGTATAAGGGTTGGGACACCCCTAAAATGTCTCATTTTATTTTATTTATTCTTTGTTGATAAAAAAAATATGAACAACTAAGATTTCTCTTAAGACGTGTTTAAACATAAAGATTTTATTTCACCAATGAAAAATCAATTATATTTATGGACAATTATAGTAGAATATGTAATTAATGCTTGTAATTATCAATAATCCTTTAGATAAATGTATTGCTAAAACTTTTTATTTAAAGAAGGTTTTCACAAATCTTAAAAACTCATAGAAAAAGGATATGTTGTTTCCCCCAACACACCATCCAAGGATGTGATGTTTAAGAACTAAAGGAACCAATGACCTCTCCTCCCTTTCAGTATTTTTGCTTGAAAAATACGCTTGAGTGCATTCAAGAGTCATTTTTCTTCTTCTTCTTCTTCTTTTTTGGTGGGAGCCATCTTCTTGAGAATAAAGTTTTCACCATCAAAGAGGATTTATCTTTAGAGAGTTATTGTGTATCCAATCAATAAATTCACATAATAATGCATAAGATCATTAGACAAACTAGTGAATTTTGAATAAAAATGCATAAAGAAATATCTAAAGATACAACGCAATGAGAAGAAATGATATATCTATAAACATATTCTTGATGAACACATACAAGAACATAATACATTGATTATACAGAGCTTACAGATAACACACACTCAAACTAGAAAAAACAAATTATACGGATGATCAACATGAGTTATACAAGCATGTATGATTTTACTCTTAAACTTTCTTGTTATGCTTGATAAGTTTGACTATATATATGAGCTACAATTGTAACTAACTACATAACATAAAAATAGACAGTTTAACTAACTAAACAAAATAGTAATCTAACAATAGTAATGATAAGATGTTGAAGTTTCATAAGATAGACACAAACCATCATACACAATTTATTGCATGCTTCATCTAGACCTGTGCCATTAGATGATGGTCCACTAAACGAAGATGACATAAGACATTTTCAATATTCATATTGACTATTTTCCTATAAAAGGCGATTGTGTGGAGGCTTTAGATTTTGCTTCGCCTTTTGACTGTGTTGATGTTGTTAAAGTTCTTCCAATGATGGTGGTTAATACTCTCTCTTCACAACTCACCCTAAACGGGTAGAAGAGGAAGGCTTCTACCCGAAAGAATATAGGTAAAGAAGAGTTGAATACTTGAAAAGAGAAACAAAAAATTAAGTTTTATCGTATCTCGATTTTGATGTACATATGAATGCTTTATGAGATGATTCGTATACTCAAGTATAACTTGAATGCTTAATATTTATATGAACTATTTAACTATTTGTTTGTTAAATAAAATATCAAGTAACCATTATAACGGTCACATAATAGTTGTGACAATGTTACTATGCCACACATAAAAAAAAATCTTAAAAATGTCTTAAACAAGGATTATTTATTTATCTTAAAATAAACATAGAAGAATAAAAATAATAATTTAAAATCTTGGAAGATGAAAATTAAAGAAAAATATTTTATAAAAATTAAAATCAAAATGTTACAATTAAAAACAGATCAAATTTTACAGAAATGAAAAAAAATTAGAGAGTAAAATAGAAACTCGTAGATTTTCAAGAAGTAAAAGTATTTTTAGGCCTATAAAATAAATAAAACTAGTAACCTGTATGAAAAAATAAAAAATAAAAAATAAAAAACACGTCATATTTTGAGAGTAACCTAGTGACGAGGTGTTAGTGCTGTATATATGCTGTACCCGTGTTTCGGCAAACTTTCATCTTTATTTTCCGCTTCGGCTCGGTTAGGTTTTCCTTCCGCGTGTTTCCCCGGAACTACTCCTCCAAATCATCGGTATTTTTCTCCCTTTTTATTTCCCTGATTTCTACTGAACCCTGATTTTCTTCCAATTTCACTCACTCAATTCAAATTCGTCTGTTTCTGATTCAAAGTGGTTTTCTAATTGTCATAATTCGTTTAGCAACATCGATTAGAAGCTGGATATGGTCATTAGTTTAGTAAATTTCGTGTTTGGAAGTCACGGGGTTGTTTGGCTTTCCTGAGGTCCCTAAAATTTACAATTTTAGTAAAGGTTTCTGCTTGTATATAAGGGAGTATATAGGTTGAGTTTTATTAATTTGACTGAAAATTTTAATTCTTGTATAATCATAGTTGTGTCTTGCCTAACATTTTGTGCTTTTAGTCCTAGGTAGGTTTTTCTTGCCGAAGTTGTGTCCTTTCTTTTTGCTACACTCTACATAAAACATGTATGAAAAATTCTTACCCGAATTTTTTTCACCCTTAATTTTTAAATCGGATTCGTACGTGACTGAGCCCTACCCTTAAAATGTGTTATGGTGTTTTTTTTGGAGCATTTCTTAACCCTATAGCATTGATACAAGCATACACAATATTGCTTTAGAGGCTAATTATTTCATTTTTTAGCTTCCAGGAAATACACTCACTTTTTTTCCCTTAAATTTTATTCTGTTGGAAGTGTAGGTGTTAATTGTCAGGAAGTTGGGTAACATCTTTAATCATAGTATTATGCTGTCTTTTGGTTCATAAATAAACCCGATTCCTTAAATTCTTGGAAGTTAATTTGGCTATGTTAATAGGAAGAGGTACTTCCACTTATTTGTTAAGATGGTGGGATGGCTTATCTTGCATAGTTAATTCTAACATTATGTACTAATGCTTGTCTTCCTGCATTTATGCAGTTTAAAATGTCTGATTCGGAAGAGTATCGTTGCTTCATTGGTGGCCTTGCATGGTCAACATCTGATAGAAAATTAAAGGATACATTTGAAAAGTTTGGCAAGCTTGTTGAGGCAAAGGTGATCAGTATCGTATTATAACTATAGTAGTTGTAGTTCATCTAGCTGAGACTAATGTTGTCGGTATCATAGTTTGTTTGTGAAGAAATTGGTTTATGCTGTACTTTTTTGCTGATATTTTCAATTTGTTCTCTCTGTTTTGTTCTAGGAGTAAAATTGAAACGCCTGAAGAACTTGTTTATAACCAAATCAAGTGAACAAAATAAAAAAATGTGTAATATGTTTATGAATCTAAGCATTATTTTTGTTTTGGTAATTGTTAATGTTCTCTTTCATCATATATTTGAAACAGGTTGTTGTTGACAAGTTCTCTGGGCGTTCTCGTGGTTTTGGATTTGTCACATTTGATGAAAAGAAAGCAATGGAAGAGGCTATTGATGCTATGAATGGGATGGATTTAGATGGGCGAACTATTACTGTTGATAGAGCCCAGCCCCAACAAGGATCAACTAGAGATGATGGTGATCGCTACAGGGAGCGTGGTCGTGACCGTGATCGTAACCGAGATTATGGAGGTGGAGGGGGCCGAGGATCTAATGGTGGTGAATGCTTTAAGTGTGGAAAACCTGGTCATTTTGCTAGGGAATGCCCTGGTGAAGGGTCCAGGGGTGGAAGGTATGGTGGTAGGGAAAGTAGATATGGTGGAGGCAGTGGTGGTGGTCACTATGGTCCAGATAGAAATGCAGATCGCTCTTCAGGGGGGCGCAGCAGGGATGGTGGTAGTCATGGAGATTCTGGAAATGATCGACATTACCGTGATCGCGCAGGACCGTATGAGCGAGAGCGACGGGGATCAGGAGGCTTTCGTTGATATAATTTAATCTTTCAAAGAGGTATGCAGCATGCTATGATCTCTTGTCTCCTTTCTGCCCTTTGTGTTTATGGTTCTAATGAAGTTGTAATTGTGATTTTACAGATTTAAAATTGAAGAGGTCGCTGTTAATGCTTCAACTTTCTTTTTTCATTCCCACTTCACAATGCTCTGGACTTCTGGGATTGTTGTTTGGATGGATCATTGATACCAGTATTTTGATATGCAATACTCAGCACATTTTGCAAACTCTTTATGTTCCTAAATGCTGATCTTTTGGTCTAGTGAAATCTTATGCATACTTGACTTGCGGTCAAATTCGATGTTGTGCTCTATGCTATCTATAATTGCTGCTGCTGGGTATCTTGTGAATTGTGACTTTAATGCATGGGGAGTTGCGTATGACATATTTGCTGCTGGATTACCTGATTCAGTTTAAGACGTATTGGAAAGTTTTGTTGGTGTTGGATGGGTGGGTTTTGGAAAGACCAAGATGGAGGTCCAAATGTGGAGTTTTGCTTCTTCTCATTGGGAGAAGGAAGTTTTAAAAGTAGAAATGCCCGTTTGGCTATCCCGTCTCAGGATCTTTGAGTAAAAGTAGTCAAGCGGGTAAATTATTGAATATTTGTCTAGTACACCTACTTTCTTTGCTAGATTTCTGTTTTGGCTTGCGCTTTATTAATTTTGTTGACCTTTTGGCAGGATTCTTGGCTTAATGTGGTCTTTTTGGACTCATCATTGGGTTCTTTTGTTGCTAATTGGGCATGCATGGTTTTTAAAACATAAAAAATTCTTTTCAGCTGCAAATGACTACCCACAATTGCACTCAAATATGCATACCACTCTTGTTTTCTTCACGGGGCACTGATGGAAACGGGTTCCTTTTTCTATGATTGTGGCACTTTGTTTGGGAGATCATGATCCGTTGAGCAACTACGATCCATTGCTTTTTTTACGTTGTTGCTCTCTATTTGGTGGAAGATTGCTCTCATCGAACTTTTTACCTGCCTGCATGTAGTAGTGTTTTGTTTGCTGAGATCCAGTTTGTCTCTTACCATGCTCTTCAACCTCAAGGTTAATATCAGATTTGAGATTGCCGCCTTAAACCTTCTTACTATGATTATGAAAGGAAATTTGAAATTGATGATTGTTTATCCTCAGAAATTTGTAATTTGGTTAGCATGCTCTGTGCTAAAAATTTATTTATGTTTCTATATATCTGTTGTCATGTTAAATGCCAAACCTTGTTCAATCGTTTGCTTTCATTCACTTGTTCTGATTATCTTGCCGAGTGTGATATCTGACCGATTTTCATATCTGTATTAATTTTCTAATTTCTATGACTAATTGGTTTCTTTACACGCTTTTAATCTCGGCTTAAATAAGTTTTTTATGACAATTTTTTATTGATTACTGAATAATATATTTCAAAATTGTTTATCATTTAAATTAATTATTTTAGTTTAATTTTTGTCAGTTTTATTTCACGTGTCTGTTAAGTTGGTTTTGGCATATGATGTCACTGTATGGTATAAAATATATCGATTATGGAGTTAATTTTTTTTAATGTAAGAATTTAAATTAAAGTATCTAATTGAAAAGGAAAAAATCACTGAGTATTAAAATCAATTGATTATATATAGAGGGTTTAAAACTTATGATGCTTTTGATTATATATTGACGCACGAAAATATTAATACATAGAATAAATCCAGAGGAGTATGGTCCTATATTCGAAGGTAAAGTGAAATGATTATAAAAAAAAAATCATCGTTGTCATGAAACTTGATGGTTTCTCTTTGAAGTTGTTATCATTATACATGTTCTACTAAGTATTTTTGATTTTTTTTTGGTTTAGATCTTGTTCACGGTTTTTTATTTTGATTTTTATTTAATAATGAACTTTGTTTTTATATATTTGTGAATGATTTTCTTTTAATTTTATTTTTGAAATATTGTAGATTGTATTATCTAATTATTTAACTTAGATTTCGTCTTTTATTTGATTTGTAAAAATTATTTGGATTTTTGCGTTATTCGATTCATTTGCATGATATTTTCAATTCTATTAAGTTGTCTATTACACGTAACCACTAAACGGTTTACTCTGACTAAAAATATAAAATAAAAAAAATAGATGAATCTCAAATGAAATACTAAATTTATTTTTAATTGCAGATCAATAATTTATAATTAAAGTTAAGTTTGAATAAAATTATACTCATCACTTGTGCTTGCATAAAAGACCACATGGAAAAACTCCGCTCATTTCATTGAAATTGTATTAAGGAGAACAACTTTGACTTTATTATGTTCAATTAAGTTGTACCTAAGTACATGAGTTTGGCTTCTTTGGAATGCTTTGAAGTCATGATAAGGTGTATGAGTTTTGTAACTGTTTGACTACAATGAAATTGTGCCATTGTACCAGTTTGACTACTTTGAAGTGTTTTGAAATATTTTTTTAAAAAATTTATTTTTTTACATAATAATATTTTCAAACAAAATCACAATACCTTCCGGTTGTATTTACTTCTATTGGAATCTAATTCTTAGAATTCAATGATTGTATGATAAAATCAAAATTATCAATCAACATAGTTCTCTTTCAATTTATACATTCAATTACTTTATATATGAAGTATATGAATGACACATTTAAATAACTTAACTCTCATTTTTTTATAGAGATGATACACATGAGAGCATTTTTGGCTCTCATATTTACGTGATATCTTTATTCCTCAATCTAAATGCTTCTATGTAAATGTTGTTGCTTAGCATCTAATGAGATATTGTTTTCATTTTTCACAACATCCAACATTATCCATATGACAAGATTCATAGAGAGCAATCATTATTTATTTTCAATAGTTATATTTGACACCTTCAAACATATGGATCTGTTAATAGTGTACCATTCAAACTTTATAAGTCTTTCTTGGACTGTGTCTCTCGTAATATAAAAAATAAACCTTAAAAGTCACTCTAATATCAATTGATCTTATAGAAAGACTCTAGAAGAGGTCTGAATAGAACTTTGAGACTTTTTTCGTGCTAGAGACTAGATTGTCTTTAAAATAATGTCTAGTTAAGAAAATCATCTCATAAATTTCATAGTTCAACCTTAACTCATGAGTTACATTCAATTATCTTCAAAAAATCTTATTCTACTATGAGAAAATTGATTATAAACAAATGCACAAGCCATTCCTAGTTTCAACGATTACGAAAATCATTCCTGATTTTAGTGAGTACATAAATTATTTGTATAGTTACCTTTTTAAATCTCCTTTAAGATTAAGAACTCAAGTATATACTTGCTTTTCACTTCTAACTATAGACCTATAAAAGGTGTTTAAGGAAGGTTATTCTCATAGAGAGAATAAAACAGTTTAAGCTTCACAATATGAATACAATATAATACAACATAAAAGATATCATACTCCTACTATAAACACAATATACAAAAGACAATATAAATTAAATGTATGCAAGGCTTCATAAGTTTGATATCTTTTGGTAAGAAGATTTTAAAATTTATAATGTATTCTTATAAAACAATTACTTAGCAATCTTTGCTTGACATATTTCTTCTTAATTATGATAATTATGATATAATCTTCAAAAATACTTTGTGCATAATAACTTGATTTATTTTATTCGTTGTGCTTGTTTCTTATAAAATGTTGTGTTTCTATTTAGGAGTGAGTTGTATCAAAATGTAAACAATTTGTAACATATTATTCTTTATTTCCTTTTATAATATTTGTTCTCAGTGCTCAAAATTGGTTTTATATTAATTTTTTTACATGCAACATTTATAGTTGTTATTGAAATTATTTGACATTTTATATAGAAAATTTAAACGTGTTGTGTTGTGCTAGTTCAATTGTGATCATGTGTCTTAACATATATAATTTATTATGTAGAAATTCTTAAAGATTGATTTGTTTATCTAATCACTATAAATTAAACAATTCAACCATATCATATACTTTATTAATAGATGACGTTCTAGAAGAACATATAAGTTGTATATCTAGTCAACACAAATATAAGATGGTATAAAGTCAGCGTAAGATAATTAATTCATCATTTAAATCTATAATGAATTTGAAGGAATATCAAAATTAATATTTGTCTATTGTTTTTCTTCAATAATTTTTTAATAATTGTTGTTTTTGTACATTTAGTCTCATATAATTTAAGGGTCGAGTTTAAGACTAATCTAAATATTTTTTTCTCTTAATATTTTGAGACATATTTTAGGAATAAAATTGTGATGGAGTTTTAAGCTCCTAAGGGAACAATACTTCGGATATCCTCATTCCCTTTGACTAGGAGCTTATTCCAGTACGTCTAATAGTCTCACGTCATCTAGGAGTCGAGATCAATGCCAATTGAAATGCATCTTCCTCTCACTCTCAGAGTTTCAAAGCAGACAATACATCAAATATGGTGATTGACTCTAATGATATCATTTCAACGGATTTTAGGTCAGAAACAATTATTATTTTTAGTATTAGGGTGTTATTTTGTATATATAGAGATAGATATAATGTAATTTAGTTTTCACAAAGTGAACCTCTATTTTTTCTCCCTTTTTATTACTAGAGATCATATATATATATATATATATAATCTATAATGAATTTTGAGGAAAAAGAAGAAGCTCAATTTTACCTGAAAACAAGGTGAGCAAGTTGATCTGTGATATGACGTCCCACTTTAAGGAGTGTGGATTTTAGGATGTAGCATTGAAACTATTTCTATCCTAGGTTAAACATGTTGAAATAAAGAATGAGTTATAATTCATTTTTATTAGAATCATATGTTTGGTTAAACATAAATACACATAAAGCTTGATCTATTTTTTATTCATATATATAAATTTTAAGAATATTTGAAATATTCAACCCTTTTATATAAAAATACATATAATTTTATGAAAGACTTGGTTGAAATCTTCAACTAAGGTTTAGGGTTTACTACTTACATACTTTTGCTAATTCATATAGCTTATATCATACATTTTCCAAAAAAACATCTAATAAAGATGATTAACCTTATTAATCCTTCTATATTATTTCTATATTTGTGTGAATGTTCCAATATGAAAAAAGGAGCTTTGTCGCATTTGATATGTTAGTTTGAGAGCTTTGTTTCGTTTATATGACAGTTTGAGTAAAATTAAATATAGGATTTTAAGTTAAATTTTCATTTTAGTATAAAAGAAATAATTTTACTAAATAATCAACCATTTTTTCAATAAAATTAATTATAAAAAGTTAATAAATATTTATAATATGTGTGAATAAAAAAGGTAAAGTAAGAAACATATAGAATTTTATGTTACATGCAATACAAGAAAATCATTAAATAATAATTAAATTTAGAGATAAAAAATAAATAATCATTATATTAACTAGATTAGATATTAATTTAGAGACTAAAAAATTATTAATATCTACTGTGATTTTTATTATTAATAAAATATTATCAGTCGAACAAATTCTCATTTTGATAGATTTTAAATGATAAATGACTCTGATACCATATTAAAGAGTAAACTTGAAGTCTAATTCAACCTTGTAAAATCAATTTATAAACCGAAATTTCTTTAGACTATAAAATATTTTTATTTTAGTCTATATTCTCTAACAACTTCATCAACAAAATGAGTGTATAACAATTATTTTCAGTTTTATATATACCATAAAAACAAACAAGATTTTTTTACAAAACCAAAAATATATCTAATCTTTTAGTAAATTATCTTAAACTATTATCCAGAGTAAATCCATTAAGTAAAGCAAATGAAAACAGTGCACGGACTTAAGCTGTTCGCTAATAATGAGTATCAGTTTTCAAGAATCATTTTGGCAATATTACTTATTATATGAAGCAGAACAGGATCTTATGATCACGTATCACTGCAACAAAAGATTTATCATGTGACCATTATATGCTGAATAGCTTAATAGTTGTTTAATTCTTAATGGCATGCATAAAAAAGATTCTTCATTATATTATTAAACATGGATTTTGCATGTTAGTGCAAAACGAGGTGTACTTATGTGTGTGCATGCGAATTATTCAGCAAATGGGCATCATTTATAGTATACAAGTAGTTCAGTGCTTTATTCACATAGAGATATGATATGCTTATTAATGATATCAGATTATAATTAGATAGAACAAATATTTTTCTTAAATTGAAATTACATTACATGTGCCACATTAATTGTAAACAGTATCTTCACTATATTTATGGTTGTGAAATGGTTGCAAAACTAACATTTTCTTTAATGAAACTCTAAAAAGATAAAGAAAAAAAAGTGGGTTGTGAGGTAAAAAAAAAAGAAATTTAACTCTGAATCTGACATGTTCTCATTACAGACAGCACCTGCACAATCTATACGATTCAAAGTTTAAGAAAACAACTGAAGTTATTTGTGCGTATATGGTAGTCACATTAAAAGTCTACTACTACCTAATTAACTCGTTAAAGCCAAAAACAGTAGCCATAGTTATCCAACCTCCATCACCATCATCACCAATCCTTCTCACTAGTCTTTTACTTTTAGTAAGTTCTGATCCTATCCTTCCAAATACCAACAATGCCAAGATAGCCACAGAAATAACTAGCAGCTTATAGTCCTTTATGAAAACATCTGCTAGCACTGGCACCATTCCACCAATAGAAAATCCAATTGCTGATGCTAAGGAAGCTTGAAAAGGGTTAAGAAGTTTATCATCTTCAACCACTTTGTAGTGTTTGTTATCGTGGACTTCCATTTGAGCTACTTTTGTGTCAGCCGATACAAACTCTTCAATTGGCATGCTGCAAGCCCCAGCAACTAGTCCTAAGAAACCAGCAAGAAGCATGGCTATGATGTTTTCATTCAAAGCTTCAATGGCCATCATCAGTAAGGTGGTTATGAACAACCCAGTTTTGGCTCCAAACACAGCTGCCCCAAGACACTGTGCCCTTTCAGAGTACTCGATATTGTATTCTTCCATGTCTTGGTTAGGATTTGCTTCTATATCATTAGAGTGTGCGAGAATCTCAAGATGGTTAATTGGCATTTCATTGCTAGTAGTGCCAAGAGAATCCATAATGCACAAAATTTTAAGGTACAAGGATAAAGGGAAGATGAGAAAAAGATTGCTTGTGGAGGGCACACTCTCCTCATGGAAGTTATTATATATATAGACTTAGAAGATAGAAGTAAGATTACAATTAGGTAAGCTTGATGATAATGGACCTCAGTGGTGATGGTCTGGAGAGCACTATGAAGGGTGGCCACCTGTTTCAATAATTCCCCAAGCTTTCAATTAACAATGAATAAACTTTTTTCATGGACCAGTTTGGATGTTTGTATGATTCATTTTATTTTGATCAGTATGTATAGTATATGTTTATATAATCAATGAGCAAGGAATTTTGTAAGGTGGAATTTTTCTTTTAATTTTATCAAAATGGACAACTTTTAAAAACTTATTAAGACGAGGAAGTTGTTTTTGGTTGACATGACTTCATTTTGTTTCGATAATGCCATTTCAGTGTTACTGAAAAATTCATGTGACGCCCACAATTTTAAAATTTTAATTAGCTTAATCAAGTTTCGTTTATATATTTTTTTGGATTTACCGTGAAGTCGTGTGGTGCTGCACGACTTCAGTGTATTTTTTTTAAAGGTAAAATGTGAAGTCATTTAGGTTTTGCATGACTTTGGTGTATTCTTTTTTGAAGAATGTAGAAGTGGATTGATCATACCTGTGCCAATATTGAATAGAATAGTTGTGTGATTAGGTTTATTATATATTTGACAAAGTTGTTTGTTATTAGAACATGAAGGAGTAGAGGTTGGATTCTGAAAATTTTCGTGAAGGAGGCCAAGAACCATGAAAGGCTGAAATTTTGATGTTAGCCTAAAGTTCATGTTGATCAACTAGCCGATGCTTCTCAAAACGTTTTTCTTGAGAGAAAAAAACACTTATATTTCATCAATGTATATGAGTATAATTGAGACGTAACAAAGGTGACAAAATGATCATATTCATAAGGTAGACCATCAATAATAACTTCAATATGTTCGTTTGTAAAAATAGGTGCTCCAACAACTAAAAGAGTGTCCACAACTTTCTTTATATTAAGAAGATAGGTAGAAAAAGTGTGGTCTTTCTTGGGATTCTTGAATTCGTTTGTGCAATGCAAAGTAGGTAGAAAATAGGTAGAGGGAGAATACCAAATCTACACATATGTATCAAGACCACCCATTTTTGTTAAAATGTACATAGTCATAGAAGCAACCAACCAGACAATAATAAGTTGATCCTATTGATTATACTGAGTGTATCCAACATTAACAAGAATGACAAATGCATCATCTGAGGAAAGAAAGTGTGGAGGAACATTTGTGGCATCAAGAAACTTTGAAAGAATGAGACCCGAATCGTTGCAAGAACTTATTAAAGAGAGAAGAAGAAAAAGAAAAAATAAATAAATCTATATACATCATTGAATTAAAATCAATGCCCTACTAAAATACGTGTATTTATTTAGCATATATATATAGATATGCTAAATAGAAGATAAAATTAGATTAAAATTTTTTCACACACGTTTCATTATACTGAAACGACTTTTATTATTTCATTATGAGTATTAAATTAATAACGATTTATACATGCTAAATCTTCTAATAGATATTTTGACCAAAGATTTTTTGAAATTTATTAGGTTTTTTTTTTCCTTTTAGTCTAAACTTGGAAACCATTTTTTTTACTTGATTGTCATGTTATCATAACAAAGAAACACAAACTTATATAGCACAGAAGCATGCCCATAGAGTAGTGAACCATGCATGTACCCATGCACACAACCAACGACCAACTATATATATACATATTGTCTAAAAACATTTCAATGCTATAATTGATATAAAATACTAAATAACCTATAAAAAAAACCCTTGCTTAACATGCATGCGTACTCAAAGTTGTGGATGATAATATTGGAGAATAGACATAGATTTTGTGGCGAGGTTATCTAAAACAAGGGAATGTTCCATTGCACATATAATATAAGCTAGGGTAGTGCCGATTAAAAAAGAGAGCAATGGTAGTGGCAACCCCTCTATTGATTAAAAAAATAATAATAAAACACAACTTTATGGATTCGAGGATAGTATTTATGATTAATCAATTCAAGGGTGTGTGTATTCCACAAGAAAGCCTCATGCCACTTAGAATATGAAGAAATAAATATTTAAAACAAGTGTTATCTCACCCCAGTTCGTCCAAATCTAGAAAAATAAAATCTTAAATGGAGACAAGCATTATGCTTTATTATTGTTAATTTTCCCGTAGTGGGTTCGTGTGGATGCACCTCTCTCTCCAACTTCAAACTAATTACTCCCCCGCAATCATGCATGCCATGTAATGGAGTTATTAATGATCATTATGCTCATGTATTTCATACACAGTGTTTTGCAAAATATACAGAAGAAAAGTTTATATAGACTGGTTTGAATTCACATATTTATTAACATTATTTTGTATTTTGTATTTTGCTCAAACCACTTAAGGAATCAGCAACACATTCTCTGGTCAAGGTGAAAAACTAAGAAAGCCTCCTCTTATCTAATGTATCCTTTGTAACAATTGAAGAGAAAAAGAGAAAAATATTAATGATCTCGCCTTAAACAAAAGAAATGCAAGGAGATAGTATTCCAGAAAGTATGTAGTGAGCACTAAAAAACCAGATAACTCCACATTCAAATGGATCTTATTCCAATATGTAAGGAAAAATTAGAAAAAAATAATAAAAGAAAGCTAAATATGAGTGAAGTCAGTTTCAGGAAAATGTTTTTTAAATTGCAGAAAGATAAACGTAACAGCTTAGTTTTGGGTGTTTTTCCTTCAAGAAAGTGCGTAGCATGTAGCTTTCGTGCGGATTACACACTCTTCACTCCAATTTATTAATTACACACTTTACTTTAATGGCCACTATCCCGAGGAGTGCACACTCTAACAAATAAAATATATACTCTCTTTCTCCAAAATCTCATGCCAAATCCGAGTCTATGTAATGCAAAATCAAACCAATTGTTTTTCTTTCTGCTGGTATCTTTAACTTACCTAAAGAACTTCAACTTTCATTTTGAAGGCGTTATTTTGCGTATGAAAAAAAATAATTAGTAAAGTGATTGATGTCATACAGTCTGCTTTTCTTGAGGGGAGAAGTTTACTGGATAATGTGTTAGTTGCTAATAAAGTTTTGGATGAGATGAAAAGAAGGAAGAAAAAGTGTGTTTTCTTCAAAGTTGATTTTAAGAAGGCATATGATTCTGTAAGATGGGAGCTTATTTATTATATGTTAGAAAGAGTCGGATTTTGCGGCAAAGGGATTCATTAGATTAAAGGATGTTTGGAGTCTTCTTCTGTGTCAGTTCTTGTGAACGGTAGTCCGACTAAGGAGTTTTTACCAAAGAGAGGTCTTCGACAAGGCGACCCACTAGATTAAAGGATGTTTGGAGTCTTCTTCTTTGTCAGTTCTTGTGAACGGTAGTCTGACTAAGGAGTTTTTACCAAAGAGAGGTCTTCGACAAGGCGACCCACTAACTCCGTTATTGTTTTCTCATAGCGGCGGAAGGTCTGGCGGGAGTGTCTAGGATCGCAATTGAGAAGAACCTGATCGATAGTTGGGAGATTGGCAGGGAGAAAATGAAGGTAAACATGTTGCAGTAGCTGATGATACTCTATTCTTCTGCGAAACAAATGTTAAAAGTGTTTTCAATATAAAGGCGGCTTTGTATTGCTTTGAACTATCTTCCAGGCTCAAGGTGAACTTCATGAAGAGCAAGTTAGGTGGCTTGGGGGTGGAGCAGATAGTGATCCAGTGCTTCGTGGCGATTCTCAATTGTGAAGTGATGGTGACTCCTTTTGTATATTTGGGGTTTTCGGTAGGAGGGTGCCATAAGAGAAGGGCGTTTTGGGATGGAGTGGTTGGTATGAAGAAAAGTTTAAGTTGGTGGAAAGGTAGATTTTATTCTCTAGTAGGGAGGGTTTACTTGATAAAGTCAGTTTTGTCATCTATTCCATTGTTTTATTTATCTTTATTCAAAATGTCGGAGGCGGTGACAAACGAGCTTGTGAAAATCCAAAGGAATTTCCTATGGGGGTGGGGTTATGAGGGAAGAAAGGTAGCCTGGGCCTCCTGGAAAAAGGTGTGCGAAGCTCGTGAGGACGCGGATCTCGGGATTATCTATTTAAGGACTTTTAATTTGGCGCTACTCAGTAAATGGGTATGGCGCTTGGGGTCGGACAAGGGTGGCCTGTGGAAGAAGATTATTGTTTCCAAGTACGAGGGTTGGAGAAGTCTGAGAGAGGAATGGAAAGACAATAAGGAATCTATATGGTGAAAATTTTTGAGGAAAGTCTGGAATTCGGAGGGTTGGGGTCGAAATTTTGAAGATACCATTAATTGGAAGGTGGGATATGGAAAGAAAGTTTTGTTTTGGGAAGATAATTGGGTGGGGAGTGGGGCTTTGAAGAATGTCTTCCTGAGGTTGTTTTCCCTAAGTCTGTCAAAAGATTTTGCGGTGGCAGCTTTCGGGTGATGGAATAATGGAAAGTGGGATTGGAATTTTGTCTGGAGAAGGAATCTGTTTGAATGGAAGAAGCAAATAATGGTTATATTTTCTCATGTAATCCAAGGTGCAAGTTTTGACTTGGATAAAGAGGATAGGTGGGAGTGGAAAGAAGGGGAGAAGCTTGGGTATACGATTAAATCGACTTACCTCCGTCTAAGGGGGACAAAGATGGAGAGAAAGAGACGATGTTTAAAAAGTTTTGGGTGAGTAAAGTTGTACCTACTGCACTAGTTACAATTTGGAGGGTGTTGGAAAACAAGTTGGCCACTAAGGCTAACCTGATTAGGCGCGGGATTACAATATCAAGTTCTACTTGCAGCCTGTGCGGGGTGAAGGAGGAGACTAGTACCCATCTGATCTTCGAGTGCAGATTTGTTTGGTTATTGTGGAACCATTATTGTGTATGGATGGGTGTGCAAGGTGTGTTTCATAATGTTCCATTGTTAAACTTTTCCCAATTTAGGATGAACAATGCGCTGATTTCGATGGATAAGGTTTGGGGAGGGATTTGGATCGCAGTAGTAAATGAGGTCTCGAGGCACAAAAATAGGGTTATCTTTAAAGGGGGAGTAATAGATGTACTGGAGGCTTTTGCGTTGGTCCAATTAAAGACTTCGTCTTGGGTTTCATCCAAGTCACAATCTGCATTTTTTTCCTTTTCTGATTGGTGCATAGACCCGATAGTTTGTATTAGGATGATCTTATGAGATATTTACTTAGTATGTCATCAGATGGCTTTCTCTGGATTAAGTTAGGAATGTCTTGTATAGCCATACATGAGAGTATGTCTATTGGAAGTGATTAAAGTTGTCTTTATGTATAAAAATATCAATATCCTTAATTTGTCACCCCTTTTAGCCTTAACTTTACATAAATTCACCTTCTAGTTTTCCCCTTAAAAACAAGAAAAGACTACCCTAACATAATATGATAAACAATACAACATAATAAAATATAATAATATCATGTTAGTGCACAACAATTTATTGCATCCAACCTCCAAAGGAGTCCTTATTGTATGGAGCTTATAACTTAGTCTACATTCTCTTACCTTTTAATAGTAGTGGAAACTTCAAATCACACTTAAAAACGAAGAGAATACAACACCCATTAATATGTCTAATATAAACATAAAAAATAAGATTTAGTTTTACTTATTCATAAATACAATAGTTCTAATCATCTCTATATTCAGGATTATACGTAAGTGGTCTTAATGCAATGTTTTTGCAAATTTTATGCTTCAATCTTGTGAAAAAAATATGATTGGAAATCAATCAATATTTTCCCCGAAAGAGTTTCCATGAATACTTTATAACATCACCGTGATTAAAAAAAGAATCAAAATTAATCATTTCACTGTTCTTTTTTTAAACTCTAAACTTCCATATATTACGTTGAGACATTAAATGCAGCAAAATCAAAAGAGCAGTGTTATTCGTACAGACAAAATCTATGTAGAAACTCCATAGTCTTGTGTTACAAGCTAGGAGTAGGAGATACATTCGTCTGTTACTATACGAGATTTTAAAGGAAAAAAAACAGGATTGAACACATTTACCATATAGAAGTTTGAACACATTTAACCTAAATGCTCATCTATTCATATATTGTCACCATCAACTATATATTCATATATTAATCTTCTTTGATATAATTTTCAAATTAATAAACCAAAACTAAAAACATGATTAGAGCAAGTAAGATGAATAATGTATAAGCATCACATTGAGGTGGAATATCTGAGACCTGGATCCACTTTTTGGTGGAGAACTTTAAACGCGAGCCATATATATTTTTTAAGAAGTCACTAACTTGCAGCTAGTGCTGTCCTGATCACCATCATAACTCCTTTACCAATATTTAGGTCCATTGACACCTCAAACTTACGATCCCTCTCTATAAATATTCTTCATTGGAAGCGTGTGTTCTTCACAAGCTCTTAATATCTCATAATTCCCATCAATTTCCTCCTTTTCGATTTCATTATTCCCCAGCTTCATTTTATATTTATAATCCTTCATGGCAAACCTTGGAGCTAGAATGAATGGTATTTCATCAAACCAAGTTGAGATCCCTATCCATTCTGATGGAATGGAGCCAAAACCAAGAGATGAGAGCAACATTGACTACTCACAAAGGGCTCAGTGGCTTCGAGCAGCAGTGTTGGGAGCCAATGATGGGTTGGTCTCTGTTGCCTCACTTATGATGGGTGTTGGAGCTGTTAAGAAAGACATCAGTGCCATGCTTATTGCTGGTTTTGCTGGATTAGTTGCTGGGGCTTGTAGCATGGCAATTGGAGAGTTTGTGTCTGTATACACTCAGTATGACATAGAGATGACTCGGCTTAAAAGGGAGAGGGAAGCTAATAACAATGGAGGAGTGGATGAAGAACCTGAAAGGGAGAAGTTGCCAAACCCCTTTCAGGCTGCACTGGCATCAGCACTGGCATTTTCTATTGGTGCTTTGGTGCCAATGCTAGCAGCTGTGTTTATAAGGGATCACAAGATTAGGATGGGAGTTATTGGTGCTGCGGTTAGCCTGGCGTTGTTGGTGTTCGGAGGGGTAGGAGCAGTTCTTGGAAAAACTCCAGTGATGAGGTCTTGTCTTAGGGTTCTGATTGGAGGTTGGATAGCTATGGCTATAACGTTTGGCCTCACCAAATTGATTGGCTCTGCTGAACTTTGAAATTCATTGATATTAATCAGTAAAGATTTTATTGGTTGTGTAATGAGTAATCATGCTGGCTTGTTGTCCATCTATATACGGATTATAGGAATCCTTGCATTTCATTTTAATATTTGTGCTTTCTATATATGAACGAACATAAAATAGTGGATAAGACTGAACAGAAAGTTGCAAGTATATATAATAGTTTAATATAAATTGTTAAGGAACTCTTCTAATACATGTGCTTCAATACTTGAAGCTTTTATCGGCAATTTAAACTTCCCTGTGGAAAGGATTTCATAATTTTTGTAATGCCATGAACTCGATGCTTCAATTGATTACATAGCTACAATGAAATCCGCGCAAGTGGATTGGAGGCAACAAGGTGAACCGTTTTATTTCACACATTTCCCATCAGGGTTTGGAGAATATGAAATGCACAGAATATTTCAAAGATGGAGAAAAATTGAAGACGTTTTTATTTAGAAAAGACTCAACCGAAATGGCTACCGATTTAGTTTCATCAGATTATGGGAGTTACAGACCTAGTAAAGCTAGAAAAACAATTTGACCAGATTAGAATTAGAGAGATGAAACTCCATGTTAATGAGTCAAGATACAGAAAATACAACATTCTGTGGAAGAACAATAAAAACGAACATATTCAAAGAAAGTCATATCAATCGATTAAGAAAGTCATATCAAAGGCCATATGTAGGGTAGTAGGTTCTTTGCAGAAATCAACTTGAACAAAGTCCTACAGTAAATGAAAACTGGTTTTCAACCATTTTTGTATCTATAACGCCATGGTCAAGACAATCAGCAATAGGGAACAATGTTGTATGGATTAAATGCAGAGGTGTTCCAATACACCTATGGGGAAAATTTTGTTTCCAGAAAATTGTAGAAAATTACAATGATTTTCTTGTAGTTGTACTGTTTGATGATAAGACTATGTTGAATTTGATTAATGTTGGTAGTTGTAGTATTTGATGATAAGATTATGTTGAATTTGATTAACGCTAGTTTGATTAAGTGTAACATCATGTGAGGATGGAAATAGTGAAAATCTTAAGAAAATCAATGATGAATTCATTGTTAAATAAATTTGGGAGACAATGTGCTTATATTTTTTTTTTTATAATCTTTACTTTATTTCTCAGTAGAGATGGTAAGGTAGGATGGGTCATGCGTCTTACTGAGTGGCTCAATAAGAAAAAATGCGAGGCGGGCTAGCCATTTTAACCACCTAGACAATTTTTTCCCGCACCTAATATTCTAAAAAATTCCAAAACTATCCATTCTAGATTATACAATCCGGAATACAAATTTTTATTATGGATTATGGATGTCACAATCCAAAATGAAAAATTTGTATTATGGATTTTGAAATTCGGAATATATTATATTTTAGATTGTACAATTGGAAATACAAGTTTTAACTTTTAGATTCTATAACTTTGGTAAGTCTCTAGATTCCACATTCCATAATTAAAAAAAATGTTCAATGAAAAATGTCAAAGGATAATTTAAGTACTTTTTGAAGTATAGGGTGCAGGAAGAAAGGTATAAAGGTGCAGGAATAAACTCCCCAATCCCTAATTCATAACACATTCACGAAATTCTTCATAAGATTTGATGATTTTTTTTATATGTCATAATGTTTTTTTGTCTTTCTAAAATGCATATATTGTTTATGTTTCAATACTCATCCAATGTAATAGTTAGGTCTAAGTCATTTTTATAATAAAATTTAAATATAGTTATATATATTATAGATATTATTTCATACTATTTTTCAATTAGAATGATAATCATGTCTACATGTATTACCTTAAAATGTCTATATTTAATGAAATATTTTATTAATAAATTTATTAGTACAATTAAAATCAAATTTCATTGAAAGTTATAATATCATAATAATTTCTTTTTACCTATATTTTGTTATGCATGTGTCGTGAAAATAATACTGTGATGACATTTACTTAATTCATAAGAAAAAAGATTTAATTTAAAAAAAATAAATTTATTTTTCATTAATTTAAAAAAATATTTCTTATGCAAATGGCCCACAAGTCCACGTGCCAACTTTTATATGGAGCGGACCAACGAAATCAACCCACATTTCCTATGTGGAGCGGACCAACTCGACCCGTATTTTCAAGTCAAATGCAGGATGGATCAATGCAGGGTAGACCATCCACATTGTCATCTCTATTTTTTTTGCATAACAATCTCAATTCCTTTTACTTTATTGTTATTGCTAAATTTTATTTGTAGATAAATTTTGAACATTGTTTGATTGTTTTAACTAATGGATTTGTTGAGCGACCTGAAATTATCTGACCTTATATATACTATCATCTCTAGTATTAGATATTAACACAAATTATGCCAAATATAATTTTAGTTTGATAGTAAAAAGATAGCTATCACTCTCCAAACTTGTGTAATTACTTATTTTTTTTTATTTTATATTCTAGTATTATTAGGAATGCAAACAAATGAAAAATAATGGTAGCTATATATTATTATGTACATGCATTCCTTTTATTAAAAATAAAATTTTAGAGATTGTAACTTTTTTACTTGATGAAAATATTTCTCTAGATTAGTATATTTTATTCCTATACTCAACATATTCTACGTTCTAGGTTAGTAGTAGCCCCTTACTCATTAATAAAAGTAAATTATAAAACATAATGGATTTGAGGATCCAATTTATGATTTAATAAGTTAGGGGAGTGTGTATTCCGCAAGAAAGCCACAAGCCACATCATTGAATACCGAAATATAAAAGAATTAAAATTAAAACTATTACCCTCTCATTGCATTTCATTCTATTTAAGAAAATATCTTAAAGTGGAGATGTGCATTATTGCTTTGTTATTGTTAATTTTCCCTTAGTGGGTTCGTCACCTTGTACTTTTTTTCTGCTTTAAGGACATGCAATGAGTATACTTAAATTCCCACTCAATTTCTCCAATTTTAAATTTTTAACGTGTTGAATTTCACTTTGTTAGGTATTCTTATATCAGATTCCTTTCCCACAACCATATACTTTGTAACAAGTTCTTTTTATGGCCTCTTTCATAACATAGTTCCAACCAACAAAACCCATTTCAATTAGTAAATATGATAACCATAATACAAGAAGGATTTGTAATACCTTGTTGTTTAGTAGATGTTTTATTTTAAATTTATGAGTTTTAGCACTGTTACATAATTTTAAACACCCCAACAAAAATAATTTCAATGTTTAGATTATTAAATGACCAGTTAAATAACATTATTTGTTTAAACAACTCATTTAAACACTGCGATGTATTATTATTTAGTAGAAAACTTGTTAGTAATATTGATTAACTTTAAACAATTCAGGCAAGTACTGCATATACTAAATAACAAAAAAAAAGAGGTTTATCATCATAAATGAATGCTTTTGATTTTTAACTTTCCTGTATTCATACACATATCTACTTTCTTTCACATGCAAAATTATCGTGAATGATGTTACACTTCAATTATATTCTTTTCTTGCTCCAAAAATGAAACTAATTACTCCCCGACAATCATCTAATAACATGTATAAACTAAACACATGTAGGGTTAGTGAAAGAAAGGTATAATAATATTTAATAAGTCACTTTAAGGGAAAAATTTCTTAAATTGCGGAAAGATAAATTTAATGCCATGTTTTGGCTGTTTTTGCAGAAAGTGGTTAGCTTTCGTGTGGATTACACACTCCTCCAATTGATTATTTACACACTTTAATTGCCACTATAAGTCTATATCCCGTGGAGTGCACACTCCATCAAATATAATATATATGTATACCTCTTTCTATCTCATTTATGTAATGTTGAATCAAGAAATGTTCCATTATTTTAATTTAGATATCTTCCTTCTATCATCGTTTAAACTATACTTCAATTTTTTTCCAAAGATTAAAAAAGCAACCAAAATTTACATTCTTCTTGTTATAACTATATTCTCGAGTTAACAGTGACGACATTTAAATATAAAAACATTTTATAATATATATTTTATTTTTATAAAATAATTTTATAATTTAAAAGTTAAGTTTAAATTATACTTCTTAATAATATAAATCTTCTCATGACATTCCTAAGCGATCTAATGTAACGAGAGATGTGATTCAGACTCGCTTTTTTTCATTTGCTCCTTTTTTTTCCTGCTCACATGGTTTTTATATGAAAATCGCACGACAGAGTTTAATTTGTCAGTTATATATCTTCAAGCATGAAAATCTTTTATGCATTCACTATGTTCGAAAAACATTGTCATTTTAAGAATTTTAATTTATTTTTAAATTACTTTTCATTTGGAAAACTAAAATGGCGTTACTTTATTTTTCAATTTTAACCTTACTGTGTATCTTTACTCAAATAAAATTTTATATAAAACTTTAAATCATACACACTTCAAATCCCTAAACCTTAAATGCATATAATATATTTAATACAAACATTTTTTTATCAGCAAAAAATAATAAATAAATGTTATTCATTTTAGGATGATACATCTCTAATACAGAACGAAAACTTTCTCCCTTAGAATAAAAAACCAAAGAATCCTACCAATGTCACAAGCAACACATCAACAAACACCCAACCAACACTAAAAAACAACACTAAATCAAATACATGCAAATCAGAGGATCAAGACACCAGTCAGAATAAGAAAAACGAGTTGAGGGTACTTTGAAAGCGATCCAAGACTAAACCTTTAATTGAATAAGAGCAAACATTTCTGAAACACCCACCACTTCCCTTTTAAAAATTACATTGTTCATGTGCCTCCAAATCTAACTTACTACAGCGATCCAAATTGTCCCCAAATAACATTAACATATTCAGATGCATTACACATACTAAATTGTAAAAATATGATGACAAGAATCAGAATGATCCACGAACGCCAAACCTAACCAAGCGTAGCACTGACTCCAAACAAGCCAAGCTATCCTGCACTCGAAAAATAAATGGCGACACGACTCCTCTTCCACCCCGCACATAATACACATACTACTTTCGATCACTACCCCTCTCCTTTCCAAATTAGACTTGTTAGCTATCTTATTTTCCAACACCCTTCAAGCAATGACATGGGCTGAAGATAAAACCTTAATCCACAACTTTTCATACATGGAAGTGTTTTCCCTCTCTAGTTCACCCCTTAAGAAAATGTAAGCAAAATTGACCGAGTAAAAAGAAAACTCACTATCTTTCAAACCCAGCTATCTTCCATTTCCAACTCGATCCTCAACCCTTGAAGCTTTTGAAGAAGTTGACTCTCCAGAACCTTTTCCCACTCAAACTGAATCCTTATCCAAGCTAACTTCCCCTCCCAGACACCATCAACCCAACCCCCAAAGTCAACCAACTAGACTTAGAGGAAATGGTCAAGGAACACAGCCTCGGAAAAATGCTCTTCAAATCACCACAATCCGCCCAATTATCTTGCCAAAAACTAATTTCCTTCCCGTTTACCAATCTTCCACTTGAAATGATCTTCAAACCTCCTTCCCCAACTCTCCAAAACCCAAATCTCCTTCAACTCTTTCCACCAAAGGGACACCTTAATATTATTCCTTCGCTCTCTTAGACTTCTTCAACCTTCGTATTTAGACTCAAGAATATCCTTCCACAATCTTTCTTTATCCATCCCCAGATGCCAAATTCACTTTCCTAATAAAGCTACATTGAAAACTCTTAAATCAAGAATTCCCAGACCGCCAACCTCACGAGACTGGCATTTTTTTTTTCCATGAAGCCCAAGCAATCTTCCTCCCTTCCGACCCCTACCCCCACAACAAATTCCTATGAATTCTCTTTATCTCCTTTAACACCACAACATACATTTTGTATAGAGACAAATAAATTAACGGAATAGATGAAAGTACGGACTTAATCAGACAAATCCTCCTGGCCATGGAGAGAAGTCTACCTTTCCACCTTCCTAGTCTAGTCTTCAATCTTTCAACCACTCCACCCCAAAAAAGCACCTCTCCTATGACACCCCTTTACCATCATTCCCAAGTATTTAAAAGGAGTTGTGATCACCTCACAATTAAGAATAGTTGCAAAACGCTACATTGTAACCTGATCAATCCCCAAATCATTACTTTTCAAAAAATTCACCTTAATACCAGAAGATAATTCAAAACAATTCAACGCTTCCTTAATGTTAAACACACTCTTAATATTGGCTTCACAAAAGAAAAGAGTATCATCTGCATATTGCAACATGTTTACCTTAACTTTCTTATTCCTAATTTCTAAACTATTAATCAATTTTTTCTCAACTGCCATTCTTGACACGCCTGCCTAACCTTCAACCGTAATAAGAAATAGAAAAGGTGCTAACGGATCCCCTTGATGCAACCCCCTCATCAGAATAAACTTCTTAGAAGGACTTCCATACACAAGCACTGGCACCGAGGCAAATTCTAAACAGGACTTGATCCATTTAATCCATTTGTCACAGAAACCAACTCGTCATAGCATATATTAAATAAACTCCCAACTTATAGAGTTATAAGCCTTCTCATAATCAACCTTAAAGAAAACACAACTTTTCTTCTTCCTCTTCATCTCCTCAAGGACTTCATTGGCCACTAGCACACCAACCAATAATCGCCATCCTTCAAGAAAAGTGAATTGTCTAACATCAATAACTTTGCTAATCACCCTTTTCAGTCTAAGAGATAAAGCTTTCGAGATAATTTTATATAAGAATTCAACCAACAAAATAGGTATAAATTCACTGAGTTGGTGAAGATTGTCAAATTTAGGAGTCAAACATAAGAATGACGCATTTAACACCCTAGGCCATTTACCTCTAGTTGCAAAGTCTTTCATCGCCAACAAAACACCCTCTTTAATGAAGTCTCAACTAAAATTTAGGAACCCAAAATTAAAACTATATGGACCAGGACTCTTCGAGCTGTTGCAGTTCTAAACTGTGTCCTTTATTTCTTATTCAAAAAAATCTCCAACCAACATCTCGTTATCTTCCCAGAGATGGCATTAAATTTGACATTATCCATCTTAATCTGGAAAGCTTATTTCTCGACAAATCTAGAATTGAAAAAATCTCGAACCTTGTCCTTAACCACATCCTTATCAACACACCACTGACCATTCTCTACAATGTTGTGTAACTCGTTCCTATCCCTCCTCCATTTTACTGTTGTGTGGAAAAATTTTGTATTAAGGTCACCCTCTTTCAACCACTTTAGACGAGTTTTTTGATGCAAAACTGCTTCTTGTTTAAATAAGTTCCTGCTTTTTTTTTTGCTAAGAGAAGCCTTCTTCCCTCCCTCCCGAGCTCATCTAACTCATCTTCATCGTCTGTTGCATCTAACTAACTAATTCTCTTTTACAAATCTTTTCCAATAGTATTAACATTCCCAAACACTTCTTTGTTCCAAATTTTTAAGTTTGCTTTAAGTTTTTTCAATTTTTCTTTGAATACAAAAAACCCTTCTCCAAACCTCATAATTGGACCATTTATTCCTTAAAAAATATTTGTACCTATTATCGTTTTGCCAAGCATCCAAACACTTGAACGGTTTTGGACCCCAATCCACACACATATATTTTAGTACAATAACAAAATGATTAGATACAAATCTACTTAAGACAAATTGTTTACTATGCGGCCAAGCTTCTAACCATTCCTTTAATACAAAAACCCTGTCAATCCTACTCTATACTAACCCATTTGATTTGTACTAGGTACACTTTCTTCCAAACAACGTGATATCTACCAATTCAAACTTTTCTATGAATGCGTTAAACCATTTATTTATTTGTTGTAATCAGACACTGATATCAAACTCTTCTTCTCCTGTTGTCTTCTAATGGAATTAATGTCCTCAACTACACACCAAGCCTTACAAATCTGATTCTTCCTGTACTCACTGATCTCTTCCCAAATCAACCTTTTTTCCCTCAACGAGCCAAAACAATAAACATTCACAATGGTGACTTGTACCCCAATCCCAACCTTCCAAATCCCTTCAATGATGAAAAAATTACAACCGTTGAAAAACCTAGTCAGTTGAAAGCTTTTCTTTATCCACATCTTAATAATCCCACCTACATTATTGCTAGCAGCATTTTCAACCCAATCTATTTCATTAGAACCAAAGAAAATAACAACTCTCCTTACTCATTCCTGCCTGCAAACGGAAAGGCCGCTAAACCCGGTCCTTATACTCCAAAGTCAGCCACCTTCCTTGAAGCAAGACACAGAGAGCGACTGACCTTACTAGCTTCCAGAATGTAAACTAAATCCTGACCTTGATTGTGACACGTGCTTCGTCCCTCTCACTTGGACACTTTCCAGCAAAACCCTCCGAACCTCCTCTCCTGCACACCCCTCCCTTCCCCTCCTCCATAGAACCCGCTCCACCAGCCACCGCCAACTCGTCTCCCTTGCACGCCCTACAAATAACCTCTTTTTTTGCGCCCCGAGTTGTATCCTGTGACAGGGGAGAACGTACCATCGGCAACCACGCACTTCGATAACGTCTCCTCGCCAGTTGTGATTATGAAAGCCACAAGCTTCGACAGTGACTCCTCACCAGCACCAGACTCCTTTCTCTCTCCACTAGTCGCACACTCCAACTTGTTCGCCGTCTCCATGCATGAACTTTCAACCACCATGATTGCGCCTTGACCTTGTTAGAATATATGGTCTTAAATAAGGGGGGGGGGGGTGAATTGTTAATAAAAGATTTTCGAAAACTTTGAAGGTATAATGAAAGCCAATGAAGAATCACAGAGAAAGAAACTAAGGAAAGCAATGCACAAAGCTGTTTTAGTTGATTTCTAGAAAATCAACCGGTTGTTTTTGCGATTCAACCGGTTGTTTTTATCAGCAGTTAATAAAAACAACTTAAAACAGATATATGTGAGATCAGAGAAAGAGAGAATCACTCAACTGGTTCACTCTTACACCAAGAGCTACATCCAGTCCCCAGAAACCACTGGGTATAGCACTGTGCAATCAAAACCAGATTACAAACACCACACACCAAAGTGGTGTCCTTGAACCCCTCAAGAAACACACTACCTTTGGAAAACCACACCAAGAGTGTTGATCTTGAACACCTCAAGAACACACAACACTCATTGCCAACACAAATACAGAAATACAGTAATTAAGGAAGAAGGGAATAGAATACACTTGGGTGTTACAAAGCTTAAAGTTCAAAATTACAACCCAATCCTATTCCACACACTTAAGAATTATCTAAAGCTCTTTCAAATCTTGGAAAAACTGTTTTGATAAACTCTTTTTCTTACTCCAAGATTAGGAGCGTAAAACCACCTTTATATAGATCAACCAAGTGGTCAAAAACATTTAATAAAGGAGCCAAGGTAGTTAGGATCATTTAAAACATATTAAAACCACTTAACAAAATTCTATTAAGGTTTTTTGAAAAACAATCAATTGTTTTGTCGAAACAATCAGTTGAATTGACTTGACAACAAAGTCAAGCTTTTCAAAACCTTTTCAACATCTACTAAGGTAAACAACCTGTTGTTTCGAAATTTCAACCTGTTCAACTTTCATCTACTTTTTATAAAACTCATATTTTCAAAAGGTTAAAGATTCAAATGAACTTGGATCATCTTAAGGAGTGAATTAACAAGTTTCAAACAACCAGACACAGACACACACATAACAACAGCAAGGTCTTCAAGCTTTCCACTTGGATTTGGAGACATCAAAACATCTTGTTCAACAGACCTAAGCTGCCTTCCGAAACACCATCAACGCACACAGAAAGGTCTGCCACGTCCAAAGATGGGTCGAAGGAGTCGCCAACCCAACTTGCTTCTCTCAAATGGGCAAGAGGAAGCCTAGGACAAATCAAGTAATCATCCCAATATGCTTTTAAAACCGATACACCCTCATTAATGCTCGATTGGCAAAAAGCATGTGCCTTATTAATGTTGTTACACACCTTTGCATGCACCTCATTAAAACTATTATTATTATTATTATTAACAATTGCATGCGCCTCATTAAAGTTAATCATCTCCTTTGCATGCTCCTTATTAATGTTGTTTGCATGCACCTTATTAGAGTAAAAATACTCCTTCAAAATCGAGGCACCCTTCTGCCTTTCCAAGGAAGCATTATCATCATCACTAACTCGTGCAACAATTTTTGGTATCTCCTCCATCACCATCGAAAATTGAACAGTTTGCTCTTCTCCTCCTTCCGCTCTTACCCTTTTGCCAAAATCAAAACAATCTAAATTCAAGAACTCCCCTCCGACACCGTCTTTCGTTCTAGCTTCTGACTATGACTTCGAAAAATCTCCCCACTTATTATGAGATCAGCTTAGCATATGATTTGGGAAACTGCATTCCTCTTCAAACGACACTGCACTCCTCTTCAAAGGGTATGAATTCAAAAAAATTAATCCTCTTAATATAATCTTCTGTTACTATGTGAGTTTTTAAGACATAAACGTCATTTAGATATACCTCTCTAAACACATAAGGAAGCTAAACTGAGATTTTTTTATAAGAAAGAAAAAATAAATAATTATGAACCACTTCAGGGGTGGTCCATCATTTATACAATATTGAATATGAATGTACAATACCTTCCTCCAAAAGCTTACCACAAATATCCTTCTTAAGCAACACTAAAAAACAAGCCAACAAACTGAAATAAAGACACTCCAGAAACAACCTAAATCCTCATCCCAACCTTCTAAAACACAAAAGACTTAGATTTACAAAGTCTTTTGATCAAATACATACAAACCAGAGGATCAAGACACCAATCAGAATAAGAAAAACATGTAGAAGCAAAATTATAAGTAGCCCAAGACCATACCTTTAATTCAACCAAGGATGATCAATCACACCACCTTTAAAAAAAGTGTTTATTTCTATGTCTCCAAATCTTACCAACAACTGTAATCTAAACGTCACTCAGATATACCTTCATCTATTCCTCGTTATGATTTTCAAACTAATAATGAACCATAACTAAAAACAAATTATTGATCTAAGTAAGATGAATTACTTTATTACAATGAGGTGGCATATCTGAGACTTGGATCCACTTTTTGATGGTGAATTTTTAACGCCAACCATTTATATTTTTTAACAAGTCACTAACTAGTAGCTAGTGCTGTTCTGATCACATATCACAATTTCTTTATCAATATTTAGGCAATTTACGCCTCAAACTTGACGATCCCTCACTATAAATATTCATCCTAGAAGCGTGTGTTCTCCACAAGCTCTTAACATCACATAATTCCCATCAATTTGCTCCTTTTCTATTTCAGTATTTCCAAACTTGGTTTTACCTTTATCATTCCACATGGCCAACCTCGGAGCTAGAACCAATGGAATTTCATCAAACCAAGTTGAGATCCCTATCCATGCAAATGGTGTGGAGTCAAAATCAAGTGAAGAGAGCAACATTGACTACTCACAAAGGGCTCAGTGGCTTCGAGCAGCAGTGCTGGGAGCCAATGATGGGTTAGTCTCTGTTGCTTCACTTATGATGGGTGTTGGAGCTGTTAAGAAAGACATCGGTGCCATGCTTGTTGCTGGTTTTGCTGGATTAGTTGCAGGAGCTTGTAGCATGGCAATTGGAGAGTTTGTGTCTGTATACACTCAGTATGACATAGAGGTGAATCAGCTTAAAAGGGAGAGGGAGGCTAATAACAATGGAGGAGTGGATGGAGAACCTAAAAGGGAGAAGCTTCCAAACCCTTTTCAGGCTGCAGTTGCATCAGCACTGGCATTTTCTGTTGGTGCTTTGGTTCCAATGCTAGCAGCTGGTTTTATAAGGAGTCACAAGATTAGGATGGGAGTTATTGCTGCTGCAGTTACCTTGGCATTGTTGGTGTTTGGAGGGGTAGGAGCAGTGCTTGGAAAAACTCCAGTGAAGAAATCTTGTTTCAGGGTGCTGATCGGAGGTTGGATGGCCATGGCCATAACATTTGGCCTCACCAAATTGGTTGGCTCTGCTCAACTTTGAACGTCATCGATTACTAGTCATTAAGTGCAACATGTTTTATTGTGCTGTGGTACATGCTAATACTATTAGTCTTTTCTAGATTGTGGCTGCTTTGTTTAAGTGAACAATTGTGTGCTGTCACCCCAAGGATATTAGGGTTCATTCTGTTTTCTATGATTCCGAGCTTTATTGAACTGTTTACCATGTCTGTTTAGTATTCCGAGTAGTCTGTTTAAATCGTGTGAAACTATCGTAGTGGAAAGAAATGCATAATATATTTGTGTATTAATATCTTAATTGTCTACATTCTACACTATAAGAAAGAATGGAGAAATTTAGCTACTTAAAAACAGCATCGATTTAGATTTAGAGTGAGTAAAACAAATTCTAATATGACACAAATAATCATAAAATTTAGATTTGACTAAGAGAAGAACAACTTTGAAAGTAAAAAATTATTATTAAATTATTTAAAAAATATCTTTTTATGTCGATTTAGAGTTGGCTAAGTGAATACTAATTATGTTTTATTTTGATGAATATTTTTTTGAGAAAGTTAATTATTTTTTTCTTGTAATGATTATTATTATTATTATTTAAAAATGGATTCACTTTTTTATGAATTAATTTATTAAACTTCTTGTAAATGGCAATGGTGTTTTGTGAGTTTTAAACATATTAATAAAGAAGTAAATATTTAGAGTTTATGTAGTATGCATACAAATATTTTTACAAACTTTTTTAGTGTTTCATATAAAGTTTGTGTATAGATGGTTAAAGTATATCTTATTCGTAAATTTTTTACTATTGTGAATTTAGACTCTAAAACAAATAGTGATCATTAATGATTTTTTGGTAAAGAGTTTTTTTTCTATAATATCTCAAATAACTTATTAGTGTAATAATAGTAACTTTGTGTACTTAGTGAGGAGTGATGTTGTGTATTCATGTTTATTTTTAGGAGATTAATCAATATTTAAAATTGTCTTTGTGAACTCGAGTAAGTCAAAAGTGACAATACTTGTACTCAATTTTGATTAGTTGAACTTTGTATTTTTCAAAGGACAACTGAATGTAGCATAAATTGCAATGAACTGGTATAAATTAAAGTGTTAACAATTTATTACTTGAGTTGCCTACTCTTTGCCATCATTAAAAAGAATTTTAATGAAAATATTGTGAATCAATGTTAAAAATATTGCACGAGCCTCCTTTCATCTAATTGATAGAGTTTTTGTGTAAAATTTTTCAACTATGTTTATAATCTTTATTTAACCTTTTCTTTCTAAAACTAACATTGTCTTTTATATTGTATCAAAGTTGAGTTAGTTCTTTGTAGAACAAGAGGGATAAATCTCACCTATGCTATAGAGAGTGAATAACAAGTTTTGAATAGACCAGTTCTATCAAAGGATAAAAAATTTGATTACCGGAAGCAACAAATTATTAATTATTTTTAAATCATATTATATAGATATTATGGATGTTATGGACAATGATAATTACATACTCGTAGATGATAACAACCAACCCCTATCAAGAAGTTCTTGAACTGATGAAAAAAAAATATGTGTTCCACTTTAAGGTTCACAAACTCCTTTGATATATGCTTTTTCTAAATATGATGATTCAAAAGCTCATGCATTCAAAGGTGAAAAGGAGATGTCACTCACTCTTAGAATAATGTATGGGGGTTTCATCGAGGTAAAATCAAATAAACTTTTTTATTTACAGGCTAACACATACTCTTCAGTGTAAGCAAAAATGAAGATACACAAAGAATGTTTAATAAATTTAAAATTATACTAAATGAGCTTTGATCCTTAGTAGGGGTGGCAAACCATAGGCCCGAAAAATGCAAGCTGGATTGGTCCGTCCCGCATACAAAATGCGGACTGGTTTTCATGACCCGCCTCACATGTGGGTTGGTCCACGAGCTGACCCACTTTTTTTTTTTAACTTAGAGGAGGAGTGGAGGCAGTAGCGCGCAACAATTGCAGGCAAAGCCACACGGAGTCATAAGCGGAGCGAGCGACGACGTTGCAAAGGAGAGTGCGTCGTGTGTTGTGTGCGTTTTTTGGAACAATGTAACTACATTGTGATTTGAGTGAAAACCTAATTTTTTTCACTCAAAGTTGTCACTTCTCCATTGGACCATCGTTGTCAAGTCAATTTATTTTTAATTTATTTTTTATTTATTTTTGCGGGCTAGCGGGCCTGCCCGTCCCACTCCGCCCACTTTGTCACCCCTAATCCTTAGGTAAAAAATATGATTTATTCAATCATATTGAAAAAATATTTTAAAAGCTTTATGAAACAATGGCGAGCACAAATTATAACTATTGGGACAAAAAAATGGCTTGAACAACATGCTCATTCAAGAACTCATGCATTTTAAAAAGTTGGAATTAAAGTAAGAAGAGTTCATTTAAAGAGAAAATTATCTAGCCCTCAAAAAAGCTCAAGGATAAATATACACATCCCCAAAAGCTTTTAAGGAGGAGGAACCTTTGGAAGAACCCTCAAAAGACAAACACTTTGACCCAGATAATGAAATCTCTTTCATTTGCTAAAAGGTACATCAAATATGGAAAAGAAAGGGAGGCTCAGAGGTAGGAAACCCCAACCTTAGAAAGGAAAATAACAAAGAAAAAAAAAAAAACCATGTGGTCTACTATGAGTGCAAGAAGACATCACACTTCAAATCAGAAGCTAACAAAAGTTACGAAATGCAAGATATTTCTCAAAAAAGGTTCTCGTGTAAACATGGGAGGAACTTAGTGTTTGTTTAGATTGGGGAGTGGATGTGTGAGGATATGAAAAGAAAGTGTGAAGAAAGTGAGGTTGTTTGGATTGGAGTATGTTAGAGAGAATGTGTGAGGAAAGTTTATAGAAGTTTGTGAGTGATAAGATAGTTGGGAGAAATTTTTTTTTTTTATAAATTGTTAAATGTTTCTTTACAAATATATCTTTGTATATTAAATTTTTTTAATAATAAAATGAGTTATTTTTGTTAAAAAATAATCAACTTTCACATATTTCGTAGATTTAAAAATTAAAATTAAAAATTAAAAATATATTAAATATAAATAGATATAATTTAAAAATTATAATTAAAAAAAATATATTCAACAAATTAAATAAAAAAAATTCAAATAATTTCTTAAAATATTAAACATGCAAGTATAAATTTAAAAAATAAATAAGATGTTATATAAATAAAAGATAATATTTATTATTATTAAAATTCCTATAGTAATAAAAAATAAATAAAAAAATTAAAAAAAAATATAACTTAATTAACAATAGAAAATAATTTCATAAAAACTATTATAAAATAAATTACAAACTCATAAACATAATAATTATAAAAAAAATATATTAATATAAATGTAACAACAAATTAAATTAAAAGAGAACTTCAAATAATTTCTGAAAATATTAAATATATACTATAAAATTAGAAAATAAATCACATTATATAAATAAATAAAATATTGTACATCTCTTCATTTGGAGGAGAGACTATCATTATAATTATTTTCATCTTTTTTATTTATTTGTACAAAATTAGACACAAAATGCAGTGGGCAGAACTCGAAATCAAGTTCCTTCACTGATCAAAGAAACTTTAAACAATACACTAGACAAATTCTTTTGTTATATTATAATTTTTATTATACTTATTATTATTAATGTGAAGCATGTGGAACTTTTCATAAGTATGTAGTTTAAATATAATTAATAAAAATTATATTTAAGTTTTCAAAAATTTAATTCATTTTATTTTAAATTTATATAACAAATAAATAAATTTAATTTATAAAAGAAATGTATATAATTTATAAAAAAAAAACTTTCTTTAATTTATACAAAACAATTAAATTCAATTTATACAACAAAAACGTAATTTCATTTATAAAAAAAAATATATTTAATTTATACAACAAAAAGTAAATACATAATATTTTTAAAATTTAAATATGTATTTTTTTTACACAATTATTATTTTTCTACATCTTCCATTTTTTTATAAACTTTATAAGATAATTTCTTTAAATAATTTTAAATTAAACACTTAATCAATTTAATAAATTTAATTTAACTAATTTATATCTAAATACTTATTATAATATTATAAATGAAATTAAATTAAAATAATTAATTTTTAAAAAATTTAAGTATTTTATATAACATTTATAAATTTAATTACATTTTTTCTTTTACTCAATTATTATTTTTTAACATTTTTCAATTTTTTTTAAATTGTTTAAGATAATTTAAAAATAAACACGTAATCAATTTAATTTAACTAACATATACCAAAATTATTAAAATTAAAAAATTATTATAATATTAAAAAAAATTAAAATAAATACAATAAACAAGTAAAAATTATAATATTTATTACCATGTTTTACATTAAATAAATATAAAATCAATAAATTCTAACTATGCGTGGCTATATAGCACACGCTTCCGATTATTTGTGTTGGTTTTGTGTCGATCGTAGCCCACGCAAACTGAATTTTTTTATTTATTTATTTAAATATATACCTGCGTCCATTATGCGTTGGATTGCAAAAAAAATTACTTTTACGTCGGTTTTGCGTGGATTTGACCACGAAAATTGCGCCTACACTTAGTCCACGCATACATATGGAAGCTAAATCATTAAAGAATATCATGAGCTTCTCTCCAACTCATCTCCTCTCAAGCTTATATAATACTTCTTTAGATAAATGTTTTGTCTAAAAGGATCAAAACTTTGAATTAAGAGTCCAGTACATCAAATGAATCATTTTAAAAAATAATGTGTTAGACTAAAATAAAAAACTAAACAATAAGCTTAACAACCTAAAAGAGGATTATATAAATCTTGAAAAGAAACATTAGCTCCAGAAAGGAAGGTTGAATAGAGCCTAAAAACTACTTTGAAAACCTTTTCTCAATAAGACCTATAAGAATCTAGTAGGAAGTCATCTAATGGTTTTTCAAATAAGTTCACAAGGGCTTTCGTAAACGTTTGAAAGATGAAAATAAGTAAAAATCTCATGTAATAGATAACAACAATGAACACATTAGTTTATACTAGTTCATCCTGAACCTAGACTATGTTTAGTTTTCCTTTTCAAATTGCAAAAGTTTTCACTAATTTAAAAAATTACAAGTATTCTACCTAACATTTTTTTTAATGACAAATACATAAAGTCACTCTTAACTATAATAATCTCCTCCTCAAATTGAGCAACAAGTACACATCTCCAAACTAAATACACAAAATTTTGCCAAGTGAAACAATAATAAGTTTTTAAAGAATTGCAAACAAACTCTAAAAAAAGAGTATATGAAAATAAAATACTACAATGCTTTCTTGTGGAGCCTATGCTTCACAAGTGTGAAGAATATACAAATATCACTCTCATTCAATTATCTAGAGGATGATCTATTAGAAAGAACTTAGAAGCTAAACTTCTTGTATCTACAAACCATGTAGGATGTGTGTAGTACATTCATTTTTCAACTATTCAACCGCTTTACCCTTTCTTGTATTTTGCATTGTACGAGGGTAGTTCTATTTTTAAATGTCATAAAAAGATTCATTGTACTACTTTTACTTGTCCTTTGTGTCATGTTCTTTTCAAAAAAGTGTTTGACTTTCCACTAAATTTTTTTATTATTAAGATCTTAATTTTTGGTAAATGACAATATTTTTCTCTACTACTACTACTTCTACTATTCCATAAAAGCATTGAAATGAGCATGTAAACTCATAAAAGGGTGAGTATGTGTGTTAGGATCTTCTTAAAATACGTGAGACTTTTTTTCGTGACATAAGATTAGCTTGCTTGTAGAAGCACATGAACATATGTCTTTATGAGTATGTCATCTTATAAAGTCAAAAGTGTTTTTGAATAACAACTTACATCTAGTACATCTTAAGACTTTATATGGTATGTGTGTTGTATTTAGAGTTTTAAGGTAATGCGTCTGATTGAAGTTTTGAGCTTTAAGGTGCCTTGAAAGATTCTTTGTGTCTGGTACATCAAACCTTGTTTAAAAATTTTTTAGAGCTTTTGTCTAAACATATGGATTTTTACCTTTTCCTTCAAATAAATTAAATTTGTTAAATATCCGAAACTTGATATTGTTTATTTTCATCAAAATTGTGGGTAGCTTAGGAAAAATTCTCATTCACATACTTGAATATGATCATGGGTAAATAGTTTATGTTTAACAATTTTCCTATCTTTTATTTTGACAAACAATATCAATTTTGTGAATAAGGAAACTCACAACTCAACATCTATATAATCATCTCAATTACTCCATTCCTTTTAGAAATATCATTATAGCCTTTAAAATACAAGAGATTGGACAATATGTTTATTTTATTAGAGTTTCGATAAAAAAAAATTGTTTCCTTAAAGCACACCCATTTATTCTAGTTTTCTAAAAGTGATGAATAAATAAAAGCAAGATATAAGACCAAAGCATCAATAGGATTATTCATGAATGTGAGCTTTAACATATGCATAATAAAGCATAAGACATGTACATCATAGTGAAGCATGTGTATTAAAGTATATTTGAAAGTTATATATGAGAACATATGTATCATAATAAAGGAAGTATAAAAGCAAGATCTTAATATGAGATAAGAATGAGTACGACACTTGAGTAAAAATGAAATATTAAAGTGAAGCTACTTATGCAAACAATATGTAGATTATAGTAAGTGTACTATACACATGACAAAAATACTCCTCATTAGTCTAATACAAAAAAAAAGAGAGTTTGTGTTTAACTAATAATCTTATACTATCTACATGAGTTATAACACATAAAAGAGATCTATTTTCTTCTAGATGTAAAAAAATGTATCTTCGTTACCCCTAAATTTTTCATAAACAAAAAGTAAGGATCATTCAAACCACCATTGTGTTGGAGGGTTGAACGGTGAGCTTCTAAATGCTTTATATGAAACTCGTTTAATAAATTTCTAAAGTGAGCCTTCTTTGTAAACACTTTACTTTTGTGTAGACTCTAGAACAAGAAATGATAATTTGTATATCCTATTGTAAAGTTTTATCCTTATAATATCCCAAATAACTTATTCTTCTATAATCAATGGTGACTTTGTATACTTAGTTAAAAGTGTCATTATGTACTTGTAATTAATCTCATGAAAATATTAAGGATAATATGGAGAATTGTCAAGGGCAAGTTAACAACTAAAGATAATCTGGAATAAAAATGGTTGCAGTTAGAGTGTAGAAACTGTTATGAGAGGGAAAAAGCAGGAGACAATTAAACATATATATTCTTTGAATGCATGGTAATAGGGAAGGTGTTGGATAAGTGTAGTAGGTGGACAACAACATTGTCCTTCCCTTAACTCATTATGGGAACATTACATGCATTTTTCTTCTTTGCAACTCAAGGAAAAAGACAATAAGCAATTTGGAAGATGATGGGGTGACTGTGATGAAAGAAATCTAGAAGCAAAGGAATTATGCAATCTTTTATGGTAATGTGGTGGACATAGATGAATTTTTTTGCTAAGCACAACAAACTTGGTTTTGGATTAGCTTCTTGACATCAAAGTCATGTTTCTTCTACTCAGAGTGGTGTATAAATCTTTTTGAACGTATCAAAATGGCGTCATAAACTTGGGAGGGCAAGTGAAGGTTTGACTTTGTATTTTGGATTTATTGATGAGAAAATTAGTTCAGTGAAGCTCTAAAGAGGAATGGTAGTCAAATTACTAGCAAGAGAGGAATATTTCTTAGATAAGTTTGCAATAAATAACTTATTATTATACTTGAACTATAGAGGAGGAAAGACCACATAAAACAATAATGTTTAAATCCATTGAGAGACACTAAAAAAGATAGACGATTTGGGAGATATAAAATATTGGTAAGATATATACATATAGGATAAGATAGATATATCATATTTAGTTTAATACAAACAAAGAGGTTCTAATTAAGGTAACATGTTATGTGTCATAGAGATTCATATATAAATAATTTTGTAAGTGGAGGTTTAGATTGTTAGCATATATTCTCCGAGGAGTCTATCATTCTAATTTTTCTCTATTTCTTTGTATTTTTGTGTTGGTTATATTATTTTTCTTGGTATTATGATTGATGTGTAAAGTTTGATTTTGTTGATAAAAAATTCTCATGAAAAATTAGCGATAACTATAAAAGGAAATCTATATACTCATGTAAATATAAAGTAACAACAATCAATAATTAGAATCAACTTTACTAAAAAAAAAATCATTAAATGACAACTAAATTTAGAGATAAAAGTAATTAGTCACTATATTAACAAAATTAAATATTAATTTAGAGACTAGAAAATTATTCAAATCTAAAGTGATTTCTATTATTAATAAAAAATTATAAATTGATATCTAAATTAATTACCTAGGTTTTAGCTACTAATATTTTAGATTTTAAATTATTCTCTAAAAGACTAATTTAGAATTTAAAGTAGTAAGTAGTTAAAACTTTGATAGCTAATAATTAGATACCAATTTAAAAATTATTTTATAAATTTATATTAATAATATAAACTACTTTAGATACTAATAATTTTTTTAGTTTATAAAACGATCTCTAATTTAGTTAAATAATAACTAATTATTTTAGTATCTAAAATTAGTGTTTTTTTAATGTTTTTCTTGTAGTATTTATTTAGTAAAATTTGTAGTTACAGAAGAAATTCAACATGGTCTAAATTTGAAAATCTATTAATTGTGTTGCCTACTCTTAGTTGTCATCGAAAGATATCTATAAAAAATATTGAAGGCCAATTTTGAAATTATTAGACAAAACTTTAAACATTTAATCTACAATCTACCAAGTTTTCTAAAAAGTTTCCATTGTATAAATTTCATTCAAACCCGTTATTTTCTATAATTAACTTTTTTCTTTCATTACTGGTGTAGAAAGGTAGCTATTTTCACTGTAAAGCGACGACTTTTTAGCCGCCTTTGATATACGTGTAGTCTTATGTCCAACAGAGAAGAAGGCAGCTATTTAGCCGCCTTCTTAAATTCAGATTTATAAAGGTGGTTATGGTAAAAGTCACCCTTATAAGTTGTACGCATTCAAACAAAGAGGACGATTATGGTAAAAGCCACCCTTTTACACCTCTCTTTTATAAATAATTCAGAAGCATATAAGAAGACGACTATTTATCATAGCCGCCCTTATAAATCTTTGCGTTGCATATAAGAGGATGACTATGGTAAATAGTCGCCCTTATAAATGAGTTTTTTTTAGTACATTATGTTTAATGTTAATTCTCATCTAAATGAGTTTTTTTTTAGTACATTATGTTTAATGTTAATTCTCATCTAAATTGACCTGCTCAATTATAACTCATCCACACAAATACGTAAATTCAGAGAATCAAGTTATATATATTGATAAAAATGTATTACAAACACTAATAATATCTTTACCTATATTCCTATCTATCTATCTAATTTCTACATTATTGATTAGCTATCATAGAGTTATAAAAATTTAGGAAATATTTGGACCAAGAATGTCTCACATATTCTATGGCGGTCGAAGACATTGGTTGCTTATCTGTGAAGACCTGCATTACAAAATTAATTTATCATCATGTTACATGATCTCAATCACTTTTAAGGCCTAATCTTACAATGATAATCATCCATTGCATAACGTAATAGTCACACTCATAGCTTCCTGGTTGTCTATTACACTATAATTCAATAAAAAGTAAAAGTTAATATTGATAAACAATGAAAAAAGAAAGACAAAAATTACAAACCTTTAGTGTCATCCACTTCAGATTTTGAAAATTTGAATTGGATCGACCTTTTAGGATGTTATATTCATGCCATAAACTGATTAATACACAAAACCGCGTTAGTGGATCCTTAATTAGTAACATACGGAGTTAAGTTTATAGTGTACTTACTTATCAATCATATTCTACAAATGTGTGGATGACTTCTTGTGTAGGGAACAAAACCACACAAGAGTCTTATCAACCGTGGATAAGACAAGTAACTTCCAATGACCCCTATATCATCCATGAAAAGAGTTAATAAATATTTAAAACATAAAATAGTAATAATTGACGACTTATAATTAAACTTACTCATTAATATAAGGACATAAATATAAAAAATTCCATCTTTTTCCAGGGTGTTAGTGATGTATGATTGAGTTTCACTTTTCTTTGTTCCAGTGGGATTAGTATATGAGGGATCTAAGAATCCATACACATCTTCATTCCCATCATTGATAGAAACTTCATGCAAAAACCTACAAGTTATTAGTTAAAGCATAATCAATAATAATTTAACATAAAGTAAATTGAAACATGGGTAAAGATACTTACATCATAAAAAATTGAATTATACTTATAGTTAACTCCTGATTCCCAGCTACAAATTCTAACAAATCTGACATGTATATGTACAATGGAATGTCAGTGTTTATTTCAAAAAATGTATCATCCCATGGAATGTCCATAGGATTACGACCAATCTCTCTAACAACTGTAGATAAGGAAGCTATAGGATCGTCAATCAAAACCTCCTGCCTTTTCGGACTTGGTTTTCGACGAGATTTCTACAAAATAAAGAACATTTGTATTAAATTAGATGTAATATATAAATATAAATTAATATAAAGAAATGAAATTATTACCGGAGGTTATTGTATTATTCGAATGACGATTTTACCTTATAGCAGCCTTCTTAAAACAAAACGTTTTGTTTAAGAATGCGACTATACCAAATAGTTGCCATCTTAGAGGAAATTAATTTAAAAAATGCCACCGCATTTTAAATATCAACGTCTGATCGTAAAAACACTTTAAATGTGGAATCGTGGTTTTGATATTTTGTACTAGTTCATATTTACCTTATTTTTTCTCAAGTCAAACTTTACTACCAACAAACTATCTTCAATCAAATTATATTTGTTGACTTTTTTTTACCTACAAAATTGCCGAGGTTAAAATTTATTCAACAACTACACATAATGAGATCACTTTCCCACCTACATATGAGTACATTTCAATTCTAACCTATAAATAAATCATTCATCCTATATATTTATAAAAATTAATTATATAAAAATTAATTTTAGAGATAAAAAAATAATTAGTTACTATATTAACTAAATTATATATTATTTTATAGACTAAAAAATTATTATTATCTAAAATAATTTTTATATTTTTAATAAATATTTATAAAAAAGTTTCTAAATTAATATCTAATTAGCTATTAAGGTTTTAATTACCAATTTTATAATCTAAAATTAATAATAACTAGTTAAATACTAATTTAGAAACTAATTTATCATTTTTATTAATAATAGAAACTATTTTAAATATCAATAATTTTTTTACTCTATAAAATAATATTTAATTTAGTTAATATATATAGTAAATTTTTTTTTTCTGAAATTGATTTCTATTGATGATTTTTCTTGTAGTGTATTAAAAATATTAAACTAAATTCAATATAAATATTAAATTTTAACTTAATAAAATATAATAACATGATCAAAATGCACACCACAGGGCAGATCATCTGTATTTTTGCAAGTAATAATTTCTTCAGTAGAAAGACATGGATGAAAAATTATTTATACTGTATTTATGCTGTTTTTCTTAAATATAAGTTAAACAATGAGCCTCGAAAGATCGTGTATATTCGGCACTTTCAATAAAATATGCATTGTAATTTCAGAAGTTATTGCCATGAGTGAGGGTTCAGTTATTGAGTTTAAATTACTCCTAGATTAATATTCTAATCTAAAAAATTTAATATGGCAATATATAAAATCAATTCATTTTTTTTATCAGAAAAAAATAATATATAAAATAAATTCATTAATATCAAGGCATTCAATAAGTTGACTTCTTTTTCTTTGCCTTTTCCTTTCATTAATATCAAGACATGCAACATTGTGAACCTTTTTTTTTTCTGGCTGTTCAGCATGGTTTATGTACATATAAATTTAAAAAGACGAAAGGCCACTGCTAGTTATTATTTTTATTTTCATTTTCAAATTATTTATGTTCGATTTGATTTTGTCTTCTTCGGAAGAGAGAGTAATGTGTTTGAATAAAAGAAAAGAAAATATAAATAACGATACACTAGCGAGTATTTTAATTGAAAAAAAAATAGAAAAGAACTTGACTTTCTATATTATTCTTTTCTATTCTCTGCTTAATATTTAAATTTCATTTAATTTTCTTTCAACCAAATGGTGTCTAATAAATAAAAGTGTCAAATAGATCTATTTGGAGACCAGAGCACATTTGAAATGCATTATTTGCGATTTAAAATATATTTCTATAAGGAAAAGGTTTAATAAATTTTTCAAATTTTTTTTGGTATGGTGCATGTTTTTTAATAGATTAAGTCTATTACCTACTTATGATAATGAACCACACCTAACTAAATTGTAAAGATTAATTTTAAAGAGAATAATTCGTTAAACCTTGTAAGAAAATATTATAATCATATTTTTAACTTATCTAAAATAATTTTTTTATATATAATTATATTATTAATACATTATATTGACTTAGTCTATTTCTAATTTCTATTGAAAAACCTAATTGATAATCTTTATGAGACATCGTCCTTTAATTGTATATTTTTCATTCACCAGTCCGAAACCTCAAACCTATTAATTATCTTAAAAAAAATCAAGTTTAATACTACTTTAAACATTTAAGTAAATTATTCAACAATTTATCTGGTAGAAATTATAATAAAAAGGTATACAAGAATCACATACCTAATATTCTTTTTCCCAATTGCAAATGTCAATTTATTTTGTCTAAGTATTTGTTTTATATATACTTTTGCCCTTTCCAAATATCCAAATAGTGTATTCTTTTTTATTTTGTTTGGCCGAATGCACAAGCAAGACAACATAAGCATGAAAATCTTTCATTATTTATCTATCTTTCCTTGTTTAGAAAGCCTTTAACTCTCACCAACTTTGCTCTGGTCTTGTTTTCATCTTCTTGGTCTCCCTCCTCGGTTGTTGTGACACCAAAATGGCTACTGCTACACCCAATGGTTTGGTGTCACTCAACCATGCAGTAGCAGTACATCCAAGTCCAGCAAATAAAATTGACGAGAAGCAAACCCAGAAAGTTGTTGATGATGATGACAACATTAACTATATGGAAAGAGCTCAGTGGCTTCGTCCAGCAGTTTTAGGAGCCAATGATGGGTTGGTTTCGGTTGCTTCATTGATGATGGGTGTAGGAGCCGTTCAAAAGGATGCAAAGGCTATGCTACTTTCTGGTTTTGCAGGATTGGTTTCAGGGGCTTGTGGTATGGCGATAGGAGAGTTCGTTGCTGTGTACACTCAGTATGAGGTTGAGGTTGGTCAAATGAAGAGAGATATGAAGATGAGTGTGGGAGGGGAAAAAGACTTGGAGATGGAAATGGAGAAAAGAACATTTCCTAATCCACTGAAAGCTACTTTGGCATCTGCAGTATCCTTTTCTATAGGTGCATTGATACCTCTACTTTCAGCGGCTTTCATAGAAAGTTTCAAGACAAGGATTATTGTGATTGTGGTAGTGGCTAGCTTGGCTTTGGTGGTGTTTGGAAGGGTGGTGGCTCAACTGGGAAAAACTCCTACAACAAAATCTTATGCAAGGTTCCTTCTTGGAGGATGGTTAGCCATGGCCCTCACTTTTGGGTTAACCAAATTACTGGGTGCTAGTGCTTTGTAATAGAATAGTGTATGTGTTCTATGAATAAGATTAGTTTGTGATAGAAGAACCTAATTACTATAGCTCTGATCTAAAGTAGTTCTACATTTATTGTTCTCAATAAGAAAAGTAATAAAGATATTTATATCTCACTGTTACCTATACTGCATATAACTGCATATATGTAGTATTGGGTATTATGTAGTCTTGGGTATTATAAATACCTTATTTTTTATTTTTTATGTATTCTTACCCTTTTGGTGCATTGAATAATTCTTTTTTTTTATATCTTTTTCTTTTTCTCTCTCATCCTTATATGGTATATAGAGTAAATTATGGCTTATCATCATCATCATCATTAGTTGCTACAAGTTTCCAAAAAATTTCTTTCAAAATTGAGACCCTTGATCCTCATATCTTTCTTACTCCCATATCCTTGAAACTTGACACTGATAATTTCTTAGTTTGGAGACAACAAGTCACCCTAACTCTACACATCATGGATCTTTTACACTTCTTGGAAGGATCGTGCATCCCATCACACCTCATTATTGTAGAAGGTAGTTCTACCTCTTCCATCAATCCCAAATACAGCACTTACGATAGACAATATCAATCAATCCTTGCATGACTATTGGCTTCAATGACTTCCAGTATACTTACAAAAATGGTTGGCTTGGATTCTTCTCATCAAGTTTGGAGTAAACACCAAACTCATTATGCATCACAAACAAGAGCTCAGATCAAGAAACACAAACCATTTTTGCGAAAGTTCTAAAAAAACATATTCTTCCTTTCATGCTCATGTCACGACGAGGTACTTTCCCAAGAAAGATCGTTTTGTAGCTACTTTCTTTCTTGAAATCAAGAAAACAGTGGACAACTTAGTTGTTGTCGGGTGCTCAATTTCTACAAAGGATCACATCAAACCCATAGTAGATGGGTTGTCTAATGAATATGATTCATTTATCACGTTAGTAACTTCACGCCTTGACCCCTATACGGTGGAAGATATTGAATCTCTTCTCCTCGCTCAAGAAGGACGTATATTGAAAAGGTCAAGCATTATGTGGATCGGATTCTTCAGACAAATCTTTTATTCCTTCCTCATTTCAAATACAAATTATACTCACATCAAGCCGTTTTCTTTGAACTACACCTCTAGTAATGGTAAACAATGTTTCTCTAATTTTAATTCCAAAAACATGAAATTCAACTTTAAAAGTGCCAAAAATAAAGAAGGCACGAGTTGGCAGGATAGTCCGTCCCGCCACACCTATGGCTCGCCAGATTGGCGAGTTAGGAGGGTCGGGCCAGTATGGGTTGGCGAATTCAAAAGGTTGACCCGTCCTACTTTTTCATCCCTTCTTTTAATCTTAATTGTTGTTTGAAATAGCAAGTACCCCTAATTTGAGAATTTTTGAATCCAAATATATGTTTTGTAGTCATGAAGTGAGAATTATCCAAACAATGGATATTTTTCAACATAATTCTCGCTTCAGCGAGGCATGACTCGCTTAAATGAGAAAATTTGGTGTGTTTGGATTAAGGTATGTTAGAATGGATGTGTGAGAAAAGTTTATTGAAGTATGTGCGTGATGTGATGGTTGTGAGGGTATTTTGAATTATTTTTAAATGTGTAAAATGTAAGTTTACAAATTTACGTTTGTCTTTAAAAATATTTGAATAATGAAATATAAGTATTTTTGTGTAAATTTAATTTAGTTAAAATTTTGTAAATTATTCCCTGTTGAATAATTATTTAAAAAAAAATACAAGTTCCTTATATTTTTACAAATTTATTCTTATATTTTTAAAAATAATTATTTTATTTTTTATTTTTTATAATTAATAATTAATAATAATATTATTATATAAATTTATTTATATAAATAACTATATTTTTTTTATTATATTTTTTTATTATTATTAATATTATTAAATATTTGATACAAATAAAATAAAATTAAAATAATAACTATAAGTAATAATATTATTCAATAAATTTATTTAATTATTATTAATATATTTACTTTATATTTATTACCATTATTTTAAAAAATTATTTTAATTAATATTTATTATCATTATTTTAAAATTTGATTTTAATTAATATTATTATTTTATAAATTAGTTTTTAATATTATTGTTATTAGATTTTGTGATAATAACAATAAACCCCTTAACAAGATTTCAATTAGGTCCCTATGAGGAGGAGTTTGGAGGGTTAAGCACCACCCCTTCATTCCAGGCTTGGTCTTGCCTGCATCTATGCGCAATGATTTTGCTACCTCAATTATTGCAAACTTACAATAAACATTCTTTCTCTTTCATTTGTTGTATTTTTGTAGGATAATGTAGTAAATTGAACTAACAGACATCTTAAAATACCATCATACTGCAAATAACAAGTACGCAAGTTAAGTATATTAAACAAAGGCCAAGAATATTTAATATGAAGAAAACTTTGAACACACTTGAATTTTTACTCCTACACTCTCATGTTGCGAGTTTTCACCTTATAATTCTGTTGCACTTTTCTCACTGCACTACTTTATAACTTTAGTTTAGTTAAATTGTTTTGGCTTGAATAGGAAAGAGAATCTATTAAACTCACACTATAGTACATTTTGTTTAGTCTTTATGTGAATGTAAAGTAGTGATGACTTAAGAACCCTTTTAGATTAAACATTTGGTCTCCTACCTAAGTGAGGCAAGATCCTATGGACGTGAAAGTTTAAGTAAATTTTCCAAGTACCTAGGAGAATCTCCTTGCTTAGGTCAAATCCAATATTAGAAGCCATCTTGGGAAAATACAACACATAGACATCAATTTCATCCCATAGCAAGAAAGTAGGTAGTTACTATAACCCACTCCCCTTGTACTTATTGAGGTTAACTAATACAGAGCACCTTATAAAAAAAAAACAGAGCACAAGGAGAAAAGTTTAACTAATATCTGCTTTAATTTTTAAAATATGCATAAAAGAAGTATATGACGTAAGGAGAAAAGTTTATTAAGAAAAATAAAATAATAAAATTATAATCCTTAGATTAGATTAAAATAAGAGTACTTTTTTTTTATTTGCAAGGAACTTGTTTTCATTGTTTTCTCTCTCACCACGTAGTGTTTCTTGTTTTTCTTTTATTTTAAAGCTCTTCATGTTTCTCTCGCTGAAGGCACTTTCTTCCTCTGTTTCTGTTTGCTTCTCCACTCTCTTAAACTGTTAATGTTTCTTTTTTTCACTTTGCACCAAATGGTAAGAACGTTGCTTTAGCATGAATGAAGCACACAGTTACGCCAGGGCTTCTTTCTTTCTAACTTGGCTTTGCGTTTGGGATTGCAATTTCCACAATGCAAATGTGTCACAAACACTTATACATATGTTAAGGAATCATATAATTTTACTTAGTTATTAATTGTGTCTGTGTTATTAGTTATCATCTCATAAATAATTAGCACTGATTATAGGTATGTGTATTTGTCATAATTGAATTTTCAGTTCTTATTATTTTTTTTAAGTCAAGTATTTACAAAGATGTTATTTTTAACTATAAACTTTGCGTTTAGATATACAAAAGTTATTTAGAAACCTGAAGATGAGGAAAGGTGCATCAACAAGAAGAAAATTTGGACAAGAAAAGGACCATCATCCATCAAACCAACAATAAAATAGCTTGGAAAATTTGAATATCAAGATACTGATTATACAAATTATTAGGAGCTTTATGTTATCTTTAACTTACATTATATAATTATGTTATGCGGATTTATTTTGTTAAAGGTGTATTGGATAGTGTTTGATTGTTGTTAAATTTATAGGTTCAATACAAATTTGTAATAGATTGATCAATTTGGATATGTTGGATTCATATGTTGTATGTGTTGGATATATTGATTATACAGGTATAGAATATTTAAAAGCAATTCATTTAAATGCTTAATGATCAGGATTACCTACATATTTATCCACAAAACTCTGCTCGTGGTATTACCTACAAAATCATGTTGGTGGGTATTACTCACAAAATTTTGTTGGTGGATATTATTTACGGACTGATGTTACCCACGAACTCAAAATTCGTAGGTAAATTACCTCCGCTAACATTACCTACAATTTTTTGTTGTTACCTTCAAATTTTTGCCGTATGTAATAACGTTTCTTTTAGTGATTTGTAATGACTACCATGAGTAACTAACTTCTTTCTTGAGATTGAATGTAATATATTTGAACTCAAATGTTTTTGGTGATATTTATATATAGTCCTTTGTTTTTACTTGTTATTGGTATTTTTATTTTGTGTTTATTTCTAGAATTTATTTGATCAATAGACTCGTAAGTTTGAATTCTTAGATTTAATTGTAAAGTATTTCTAAGAATATGACCTAAACGAAAATACTCGATATATTATAATCTTAGTAATAGATTTGAACATATTGATTGTTTTACAACATCTAATATTAATGTTGGTTAATTTGCTAGATAGTTGAGGAATGAATGTTTAGGAAATTTTCTTATAAATTTTATGCTTGAGGAATCAATATTGATAATTTAACATGTTGCATCAATATTAAGTAGTTATGAGAAATATATATATATATATATATATATATATATATATATATATATATATATATTTTTTTT
>Ga0123342_1000397_pt1 | contig 67366 bp, 31 predicted proteins | sample Turbeawhitnodule_FD_89960 | JGI IMG/M metagenome (GOLD analysis project Ga0123342, IMG submission 89960) | Root nodule microbial communities of legume samples collected from Mexico - Turtle bean Mexico white nodule | ecosystem: Host-associated > Plants > Roots > Nodule | place: Mexico: Nepantla... | reverse complement strand
TAATTTATTGTAGTTTACAAAATAGTAAGTGGAGTTATTAATTAACTGTAAGATATATTTAATTTACTTCCTTTAAAACTTTGATAATATACATTTTTAACATAGAAGGATAAAAATAGTTATAATAATATATATAGAGAGAGAGAAAAAACTAATAACGAATAAATATGCATTGAACCAAGAGAATTGAAAGAGATATAATCATATAATTGATAACTCATTTAAACCTACAATAAAAATAATGATCTTAAAATTACATTAAAAATAAAAATTAATTAACTTTCATGATTTAAGTAAAAAAACATTAAATCGTTATTGTAAATAAATAGGGAGTGTAAAATAATAAATGGAGTTATTAATATTAATAAAGATGGATGTAATGAAGTGATCCAAAATTCAAAAGGGCGTTTTCAAAAAGACATTTTTTAGAAGAGTTTCTTAAATTATTTTTTATAATCTCCCCAATATTTTTTTCATTTTTATAGTGTTATATCAAAACACATTTAATTTTATTTTAATTATAAAATAAAATTATATTTTTTTTATAAAAAAGAAAACCAATTAATAAATACGAGATATTTCAATACATCAACCCGTATACAAAAGACGTCCATAAAAAATTCATAAAAATTATATATTTTATATTTGTTTACTTAATAATGTTTAAAAAAATTTACTTAGAAATTTTACTTTAAAATTCATATATTTATTCTACAGAATTTGTTTCTTATACACAAAATTTTCTTAAGCGAAAGAAACTGGATGTATATAAGATAAGATCTCTTCAATATTTGATTTTTGTTTTTTTCAAATTAAACACATTAGAATATTAGCTCTAGAAATGCTCTTATGCTTAAAAATATATTCGTAAAATTTAATTAAATAAGTGCGTAAAAAAAATATTTTCAATCAATTTAATTAATAATACAGAGTTATTTTAAAAGGTGTATTAAAAAATATGCTATTAATATTTTTTTCTCGATAAGTGCTAGCAATACATTTTATATTATTATTATTATTATTATTATTATTATTATTATTATTATTATTATTATTATTATTATTATTATTATTGTTGTTGTTGTTGTTGGTTAAATTATACAGAAAACTATGTTTGGATTTTTTTAAAGCTATTTTGTTTGAATGTTATTACATAAGAAGTAAGGCTTACTATATTTAACATTTTTTAGTAAGCTAGTGAATAATAAAAATTTTGCTCGAAAATATATATTAAAGAGTGTGTTGTTTTGTTAACATTTTTCATTTACTCCTCTATCCCATTTTGTTTATCATTTTGAATTTCCCTACATGAATTAAGAAATATAATTAAATTTTTTTTTTATAAAATTACAGTCATATATTGACTTATAGTGAATTTGTAAAGTTTTTATAATAATTAACGTAAAAATCATATCAACAATAATCTTTAATTAGATCTCAAATAATTTTTAACAAAAATGCTATTTTAAAACATCAAATTAAACTTATAATTATTATCAAATGCTACTTAACTCTTGTCTCATTATATCAATTAATTATTACAATAAAGTACTTTTATGTGATAACTTGATTTAATATAAATTCATAAAAATCATTAATTTAAATAAATATTTAAATTTTTTTACCTTTCCCTTTCTGGTAGAAAAAAGTATTATTGATTGAAGGGAATGAATGGGTGAAAAGATGGATATAATTGGAGAATGATAGAGTATGGCGCATGGGATCACATGTTCCTCTTTCTCAGTACTTGTTTGTCCAATGCAATGCTTTGTCGCCACTTTACCTCACATGCGAAAATTCAACTTTTTCTTTTCTTTTATCTTATCTTCCTTACAAGAACAAATGAACAAAAAACTTGAGTTATTTATGTTGCTTTGGTACAACAGGTTCACTGACAAACCACTTTTACTCTTTACCAAATGAGTTAATTATGTTTTTCTTTAATATGCTATAATATAAAATTGATTTTCATCTTAGATCTAAACTTATCAATTAAATGTTTGTAATATAAAAATAATTGAAATTTATTTTATTATATCTATAACTAATTTAATTTAAAATTCTACTTCATAAACCCACTAAAAAAATAATTACAATGAAGAGTTTGCAATTAAAACAAATTTTTTGAAAAAAGACTAACAATCTTTAAAAAATTAACAATAATTTCAAATACTCATTCTAATCATAATCATTTCCATAGTACTGAACAATCTAAAATTTGAATTAGAAAAAAAATTAATTTTGTATTATAATACAGAAAAAAAAAACATATTTAATATTTAACTCTTACGAAATATATAACATAATTATATGCATTTTTTAATACTTGTATAAATGAAAATATTCTTATATTTGATTATGTGACTATAATTTTATTTATTTTTAATAACAACATTATTAACAATATATATTATTAATAACAAATAAAACAAATTTTATTTTCACTCATTTCTTTTTAACAAAACAACTCTCTTTTTCACTCGCTTTTTTTATTCTTCCATTCCTGTGACAGAATACTCTTAACTTATATTTAGATTAGAAATTTTAAAATACATTATCAAGACATAACATTTTACAAATAAAACAACTCAAATTTGACAAAATTATAATTCAATATATTTTAATTTTCATAAAATTGTGACTCAATTCAAAGATAATGCAATTTAAAATTAGCACTTAAGCTTTGGATGGAATCAAAAGAGAACTGAAACTATCTACTTTTTGTATTCACTCTTTAGAGCAGAGGAAAGGCAGGAGAACGTCACTGACATGAAATGAAATGACACCATAAACATAAACATTTAGCAGGTACGGAGTGTTGCATTCAGACGGCAACAGATATTTTAGACTTGCTTCAAAATATCAATTATCTTACCATAACAATACAAAATCATCACTATCATTCATGCCTGTAAAAATGGACTAGGAACAAAATAATAAATTCGTCTATTATCCAAAGGTCAATGTTTCATATACTCTACCCCTACACTCAAGATGTTACCTCAATTCGACTGCAGTTGATTATGATTTATGGGGCCAGAGCTGTTTTATTTTTTGGAAGAAAAGAGGCCACCATTTGGAAATGGGTCACTAGCAATTCTGCCAAGATATTTTTGGAGTAACACATAGCAGAGTTTTTCATATTTCACAGAATCAAACTGTACAGAAGTAATTACATTTGCAGGCAATCACATGTGACCACAATAATTGTCAGCGTAAAAACACATTCATCTAACAACATTTATGTAATAAAGGTGGCACCAAGACTTGTGGAACCGGTGAAGAGGCATTGATGCGTAAATTTTGAAGCTTTCCATTTCCCATAGCTTTGGAGATTTGGTTGAGTGAATTATAACGCAGACAACAGGCTGGCTATTTGTTAAAAACGATGCCAAAATTCACCTTACAGGAGGAATGTACAAAGTTGTAAAGGTGGAATTCATGCTATTTGAGATATAACTTCACCGGCTTCAGGGAAATGATGTCAATTCATATCCTAAGTTACAGTCCACATAACTTGTAGACAGCTCTCAACTATGAGGAACCAGTCTACGGTGGGAGGAGAGGTTGTTGTTTACCTTTGACAAAGGTGGCAAGCTCTGTTGGTGCTACCACCATTCTTAACCACTTTTGTAGCTCTTCACCCTCAACTTTCTCCTTTTCTGAAGAATAAGCACCACTAGAACATGAGAACTAAGCTAGAATGACGAGTTTCAACATCAGTATCATATACATTCACGAAAGCAAATAATACATCCCAAATTAATTAAAATCCCTTACATGACCAATAAACTCCAGGTGGAATGAACTTGTAAGCCTAAATCTAATCTCCACTCCTACTTGATTGGTTACAGAAGTTCTAAATCCAAACCTAACATAATTCTTCGTGCCATTTCACTGATGGCTTAATGACACAAGTGAAGATACAAGCAACACATGCATGTATATCGTCAGATGAGCCTTCGTTCACATTTCAGGCCAAACAGATAGGGGGCATGTAACATTGATATCAAGAGTTGTGTACTTGAACACGTTCAAGTATAATTGATTATATTCTTTATTTAAACAGTGACCCTTAACCCTAAACATGTCAATTAATCATTTAAGTATGTTTAAAGATATTGCATGTATTAATCACTATTGATTTGTAATGGCCGAACTGCTAAATCACCTAACATTAAGAACAGTAAACATATTACCTTCCAAATCAGCACCAAGACCCTCCAAAACAGTAGGATTTGCTCGAATAATGGAGAGTGCTACAGCCAGTGCAGATTGCAGTAATGTTTGCACCTCTTTTTGAACAAGATCGCCAAGATGTCCCTGTTGAATTCAAACTAAAATCAGCATAAGCAAAAAATTGAATAAGAAAAAGTCACAGAACTGCACGACCTGATCCCTTCCCCAAGGAACTGCTCCCCCAAACTCATCAACTCCACCACTACAAAGAGTGGCTATTGACACAGGGCCTATGGTCTGATTAAGACCATATTCAGCTATAGCCTTGTACGCCATGTCAGTTGCTCGTCGTATGTCATCAAGTGCTCCTGTTGATACTCGACCAGAAAAAACAACTTCTTCAGCAGCACGTCCTCCAAGAAGGGTCACCAGGCGACCATGCAACTCATCAACAAATAGCAAGTATCTATCCTCAGTTGTTGGAGGAATATAAGTAAAGCCCAAAGCCCCTCCTGACCTTGGCAATATACTTAGTTTCTGATGACATACAAGATATTACGGCGTTGAATATCCTTAAAAAGTATTTAATGATGATTAATGAAGAGCAACATATAGATTTCCAAGATATAACTTACATATACACAAGTAGGCTGCAAATTTTAAGAGTAACTTCTACAACTGTGATTGTTTGTTTACAGATAATATGACGATCCATAAAAAAAAATGAAGCACAACCCAAACTTAATGGAGCACGGTAAATACAACACTTTGCTTGCAGAAGCCTCCTATCTAAGATTTTCACAATTTCACCTCACTTCTATTTATCAGATATCTCCAGAACTTTATACATTATTATTCACCATAACAGCTAGAATTTCCAAATATCATCCCCAATGCAAAAATGCTTGAATATTAACCCAATCACCTCATCTCTCATCCCCAACCCAATAAAGATAAGCAAAAACAAGTTAGTGACATTTTTTAGTTACCAGTAACATAGCATCTTCAACCATTTACCTCGACACGTGGCTGTCCAGGAAGAAGCTTTGCAACTGCAGTACCTACTACAGCATGACCAGCCTCATGTCGTGCAACTACAGCCTTCTCACTTCCTCTCAACTTGGCAGTCTTCTTCTCTATGCCCTGAAACAAATAATTCAGTTCATATTTAACACAACCAATTGCAGAACTGAATTTTTTAATTTCATGTTAATTTGACAGCAAGAAAAATCAGACCAAACTACATATGGTAACAGTCAAGTATTAAAAAATTAGATACATAAACATCCAAGAACATTAAAAGAACCAAAGGTCATCAAAACAGTCTATGTCGGCTGTTACTCGAATCCAAGCTAGACTACTTTTATCCATAACATACAACTGTCAGTAGGGCAGTAAAGACCAACTAATTAGAGTGAATTATAGGCCATCGTGAGAACATTTGACTTACAGCTATAGATCTTTCTACAGCTTGGATGAAATCAAGTTTTTCCACCACAATTTTATTTTGTCTTCCAGCCAGTAAAGCAGCCTCATTTACAAGGTTTGCAAGATCTGCTCTGTAACAATGTAACAAGGTATTCAAAATCATGAATTTTACCTTTAGGGAAGGGATAAAAATTGTAAATAGAATCACAAGATTTACCAAAATTAATATACATTCGCTCATATTCATATAAATTCATATATATGCAAGTCAGTCTATTTATAACCCATATTCCATAAATGTGATGCATCATATTCACAAGTCATAGCCCATAAAGTAGTAAAAGCTTAACAACTCCAAAACACAAGTACACAACATGTCAAGTTATAACTAACAAGGCATAAAATTTGAACACCTCAAGCAAATAGTAATATTCTAATCCTAGAGTCTAGATGTCTAATCTAACAAATGTGCCGCATTATAATCACAATGATCCAACATTTGATCCTCATCTTCAGCTCCGCCAACTGGGAACAAGGAAACGAAAAGAAGGTGGGTGTGGGGAACAAGAAGAGAGCAAGAGGGTACATTCAAACAGAAACAGCAAAAGCATAAAAACCCAATTTCAACAGAGAAACAAAGAAATTCAAGTTCAAGCAAAAAATAGAACAGAGACAAAATGATGGGCGGAAGCTGCAGTTCAGTTTTCATTGTTGCAGATGCCTAGTGAAGAAGGGGTAGTTCAATGTTAGAGTTCCCCAATGGAACAAAATGAAAGCAGCTTCAAACAGTGTTGAACCAAATTGGGGGTCACTAACTTTTAAAGCGGGTAAAAAATATCATGTAAAAACATTTCATAGCATACCAGTTCAATTAAAAAAATCACATGCTTTTAGTGATTTGACGAATTGAATCCCCATTTCATTGGTTGTTTGAATCTTTCAGAGGGATTAAAATATGATGTTTTTAATAGCATTGTAAAAAGTACAACAATAGTTTTATCCCACTGGGTGGAAGGTAATGATGAACAAGTTTCCAACTGAAATTCCAATCTATATTTTCAAAAAAGGGAGAGTAGGTGAGCGTGAGCAGCATACTTACCCAGTAAAACCAGTGGTCATACAAGCAATGTCACCAAGGTCAACATCCTTGGCTAAAGGAAGTTCCTTCTTGGAAACGTGAACTTTTAGGATGGCTTCTCTTCCAATCCTATCAGGTGTTTCTACCTAATAATTATGGGAAGTTTATTAAAGATATACATAATGTTGATAATTGTCAATTAATATCAATGTTTAAACCATAGGACGTCATGTATTAAAAATTAAAAATAGAATACAGACCATAACTACACGATCAAATCTTCCTGGCCGGCGAAGTGCAGGGTCCAAGACATCTGACCTATTAGTAGCTCCAAGAACAATCACTGCAGAATTGCTGTCAAAACCGTCCATCTCCTGCCAAGCAACTTTAACAAATTAGTTTTATTAGGGTAGTTTTACTTATTTATTTCTTTACATTCACAAGAAAAAAAATGTCATAAGAATGCTGACAGTGAGCAACTGATTCAAGGTTTGCTCTCGTTCATCATTGCTGACCATGCGAAATTTTCCATCACGACTTTTAGCTACAGCATCTATCTGCATACCAAAAGAAATGTTGATCTGATTAATATAGTAGGTGTGTTTAGGATAACCGTAAAAATGAAATTATTTGAATACTCAATTATTACAATTAGAATCGTGGTAAGTCTGCCAAAAAGTTATTTCAAGACGTGTAATTTCATTTGGACAAAACAAAAAATATGTACAAAGCTTGAAAAGGAAAATAAACTGTTGAGAAATAATCACAAGTTACAAACATATTCATAAAATTAGTTTATTTTTTCAGAAAAAAAATAAATCTTTTACAAATTCCAGCTACTATCTCATACATGCAGCTGAAATTGCAAACAACTTTTCTATCCCAAAAACAGTTGAAATCTTTAATTAATCTTTCCCAAACCACAAAAGAAGAATACACACACACATATATATACCTCATCAATAAAGATTATGGCCGGAGCTTCCCTTTTTGCCCTTGCAAATAGATCTCTAACACGAGAGGCACCCATACCAACATACAATTCCACGAACTCACTAGCAGAACAACTTATAAATGGCACATCAGCTTCCCCAGCCACAGCCTTTGCTAGTAAAGTCTTACCTGTGCCAGGAAGACCCACCTGTAAGATAACCAATAGATATTCACTGCCTAGATGACAATCTAAAGCAATATTAAAAATCTTCACACATGAACAGAAGTTAAAACATTTAAAAAATTTATGCCCAAGACTATCTATGCCATGCACAACACGATAGTGGTCCTCTATATTGCAAGTTAATCATCACTTAAATATGAGAAAATATGTTAGAAGGTACCGGATTAGGATTTGAAAGGATTTTAAAAGATTTTTTGGATAAACAATTCTTATGGTATTTAATTTTGGACTTTTAAACAATACAAAGAAGTCTTGTGTTATTCAGTCACAACTATCAGAATTTTTTAGGAGGACAACAAAATTCCATAATATTCAATAAAAAATACTTGCAACTTATAAAAGTCTTCTAGTATTCAAAAATTACAACTTTCAATAGAATACATTTTACTATGGATTTTTTGTGATTTTTAATACGAGACTTACATAGACACTTATTCTTTCTATTCCAACTAGTTGTCAGAGTTTTCTTTCTCCCATCACACATATCTTTTCTCTTTTCATTGAAGATGTGTCATGGTCGTGTTGACAGATTTTCAGTTAAACCAGTTGACAAATTTTCAACTTCCGCATTAATAGATAATGAAATTGAGCCTATTATTGATATCCAGGAGCAAAGTGAGAAAATGTTAATGTGTAGAAGGCTAGTACAGCTTATATATGTAGGACAAATGTAGTTTAGACGAACATAAAGCTAGAATCTATTAGCTATTAAAAAATTGTGTTGGTTTCACTTTTCCTTGTCAATCCTATCAATTCTTCACTATTTTTTCATTGACTCTGGTAATATTGAATGTTTTCTAAAAATCCATGGAGTCTTTTCAAATCATTTAAAATTTTAAATTCTTACAATATAAATCAAATAAAATCTAAACTAAAAAATCTTGGTCATAAAGGTCTTAATCTTTTAAGTCTTAACATTACTACGTAGTCTTTTAAAATCCAGAAGACATTTTTATGCTAAAATAGTCTTTTAAAATCTCAAGACACTGCCTTAGTGTCAGGAAGTAGACAATCCTGCTGGATTTTTAACCCAGGAATTTCTCCCAAATAAAATTAGACATACGTGACCCATTCTCAAATAATTATTCACAACTATAGAGTTGGCTAATACAACATATGGTTCCATCCTGGTATATGAGTATAATTTTTCAGATATTCTAACTATAACTTACCAAGAGAACACCACGAGGTGGGCGAGCACCAAGCCTTACATATCTGTCTGGATTTCGAAGAAATTCCTGGCCAGTGAACATCAGCATAGTCAAAATTAAAACCATGTACCACCAGAAAAACGGAAAAATAGAATATAAGATTAAGCTGAACAATAAAAGCCTTTAATCCAACAGACTGTAAGTGGTGAAAAATGATAAAAGATTCCAGCTTACCACAATCTCTTCTAACTCCTCTTTAGCTTCATCAACACCAGCAATATCAGCAAAAGTTACTATTTCTCCTTGTTCAGATGACTTCTTACCAGTAGAAGTGCCAGATTTGCGGTTCCGAATCTGACCGGCTGTATGCTGTGCAGCATAAAATTATTAAGAAAAAAATATCATTTTAAAGTTATAGGAAGCCTAGGTTGTATGAGAAGGTCCAAGGAATTAAGAAGGGACAGAATGCAAACTCACACCTGAGAAAAGCTCACAGGGACTCTATGGAGAAGCCCTGCAAGCACAGCAGCATAAAACAAGGCTATCTGTGAATATGAGAATGAAGTCAGTATGCCACGTGTGATGTGTCATATAGTTATGGAATCTACCTCGAAAATCAAGGAAATGTATAACTAATTGGGATAAGCAGATCAATATTTTGAACCAGTGACAATATTGAATTGATAATTCAATACTAGTGAAAGCGAAAATAACCTAGTCATAAACTACAAATACAATAATGCATACTCAACAAATTTCAAAATGGCTTTTGTTATTTTGTGCAGATTGTTCTTATGAATCCAATATAAAAGTTAGCTATTATTAAACCATCAAGGTAATTCATGCTTTAAGAAATTAGTACTCCAAATAGGGTTCTTGTGGCTTTCTGAAAATTATCCTTCTAAACTGGCATAATGATTCACAGAGGATGGGAGCTGCAATCACAACTCTAACTTCTCTTCAAGAAGAAAACACTTAAGTGCTAACATTTTAGTCCAGCCCCTTCACTGTAGGTATTGATATTGACACTTGAACTACTACGCAGAGTTGTCTTCTAACTATCAACTATAACTTTTGACCTAGTAGTAAGAGTTTGATTCAACAATTGGTACAGATTCAAGGTCAAGAGTTCAATTTTCAGTGGAACAATTGTTAAGCGGGAGATTTTGAAAGTTGCATCAATTATGCATAGACCAAGTGAGTCAAGTCACAATAGAAGAATTTGATTCCCAACTGGACAATTGCTAAGGGGGAAGATTGTTGCAAGGTGCATCAATTGTTCCATAGGTCATGTGAGCCAAGTTACAACCAAATTGTAGTGTTTGGGCTGCTACACTCTTAAGTAGAAAGAGTTGTACCCTACAACTATATTTTTGGCTTTGCGGTAAGCACTTGATCAAACCAAACCTTCCCTAAACTTTAAAAAAATATTTGGTTGCTTGTGCTACTCATGTGTACCTCAAGTTAAGCGTGACAAGCTTGACAAAAGGGCTGAACTAAGAATATTTATAAGCTACAGCACAATCTCTAAAGCTTATAGTATTTTTCAGCCTAAAACTGGGAAAATTCTTAAAAGCAGAGGTATGCATTTCACGGAGGACGAAAAATGGTGTCGAAGTGACTCAAAGAAGAAACAAATTGTTGCACTGGAGGTTAAAGATAGAGTAGATGATACACCCGTTCGAGGACAAGGTTGCTTTCTGACATCTACCAGAGAAGCAATGCAGAAGTCTGCAATATAGCTGTGTGAACCAGACAGTTTTGAAGAAGCTACTATGGAGCAAAATGGTAAGCTGCAATGAAAGAGTGAGATTTTTATTTGTCCCAAAGAATATGCAAAGAAGATCCTAAATAAGTTTCAGCTAGATGAACGTAAAATAATGAAAACTGCTATGAATCAAAAGTAGATGCTCAACAAGGAGGATAGAGCTGATAAAGTTGATGAAGCACATTTGAGAAGCTTGGTTGGATGTCTAATGTATCTTACATCCACAAAGCCTGACATTTTATTTCCAGTTAGTGTGTTGTCAAGATTCATGCCCTGTGCTAGTGAACTGCACTTTGAGGCAGCAAAAAAAGTTGTGGGATACATCAAAGGGGCGGTGTCAAGTACTACCAAGTACAAGACTTCAAATTATTGGTTCAGGTGTTTTCTCTTGGTGATCCAACTGAGTTTATTGCAACTGTGAATCAAGTTATTTGGTTGAACAATACTTTACAGACTTTGGTCAGAAGCAAGATAAAAGCATAGACATTTTTGTTGATAACCAAGCAACAATTTTGACTAATCCTGTGTTTCATGGGAAGACCAAGCATTTTAATGTGAAGTCGTTTCACTTAAGAGAAGTTCAAGAAAATGGTGATGCAAGCCTGGTTTACTGCCGTATAGCAAACCAAGCTGTTAACATGGTCACCAAATCTTATCCACTCAGCAGTTTGAATTCCTAAGGAAGAAGCTAGGAGTTTGCCACCTCCAAAACAAGAATGAGTGTTGAGAATGTGCCTTTGGATGTTGCATATATTTAGGAACGTTTCTTGCTTGTTTCAGTTTGAATAAATTAATTTGTTTTGTTTCATTAGCCATTAGTAGATTAGCTAGCTAAGTTATTAGTGTGATTACTAGAATCAGTTATTTCAGAATGTATTTTAATTAAGTTGCATTAAGGTAGTAAGATGCTAGAGAAAGCACTTTCTGTTGCACTCTATTCTTTCATCAAGTTCTGCAACTTCACAGTTTTATCTTCTGTTAGCCACTGCTTTTGTTCTTTTTAAACCAACAAAAATAACCATAATTATTGTACCTCTTTCAGGTCTCAAATAGAATATTGCATACTAAACAAATTTCAGATGGTTTTTTGTATTATTTTGTGCAGATCCTTATGAATCCAATAAAAAGCTAGCTACTATTAAGCAATCAAAGTAATTTGATGCTTTAAGAAATTAATACTCCAAACGGGGCTATGGTGGCTTTCAGAAAATTATCCTTCCCAAATAGTATAAAGGTTTACAAAGGATGGGAGCTGCATCCACCACTCTAACTGCTCTCTTCAAGAAGAAGGAAACACTTAAATACCTAGATTTTTAGTCCACCCCCATCATTGTAGCTTCATTCTGAGAAATAAGCATAATTTGTATTCCTCTTTCAGGTCTCAAATTTATTTATTCAAACAACTGTACACACTGCAACAAGAACATTAAGCTTCAAAACACCATCCTGCCCCCAAAATAAGGTAAAAGAAAATAACTAGGGTGGTGTAAGACTGACGGTAAGTGAGAGATTGAGGTAGTTATTTGTAGAAAACACCTACCTTTAGTTTTGTACTAAAACTCCAGGATGAAAACTATGTGTAGAAAATTAATGCTGGTAGTTACTAGTTAGTTCCATGTTAGAAACTGCAGGATGGTAGTACTGTGAAGAAAATAACCACGTATAGATACGTATTAAGTGTATATATCTGATAGTAGGTTTTGTAAAAGAATACCCACTATAGGAAACGTTTGTTTTTGGGAAAGCAGGTGTATTGTTAGATTGTGTATGATTTCAATGTTCATCATTATACTTTGTTACTTAATCAATTGGTGTTCTATCAGAGGCTCTTGATATCCAATTCCGGGATCAACCTCCTCACAGAACAAAAGCCCTGTCCCGCTGTGTGAAGTCGGCTAAATGGATCGTATGGCGCCATGGCTCCAAACTAAATCCAGATAAGCTAGAACTTACATTAAAAAGTTTCCAGCACCACAGTAATAATGCCTAGTTCTAGTTTAATTATCAAACTTCATATATCTCTAAAATCACACACAACACAAGTGTTGCCACGTGCTTACCAGTGCAGAGTTAAAGAATCCGCCAGATCGCTTATCCGGGGACCCAAACTCCACCTTATTGTCCAGCATCTTTTCGTAGGGAGTTCTGATATCACTTGGCCTTGTGGTAGTGTAAACTATCCTCTTAGTTGGTGCAACACTCTTCACCAAAGATTCTGATTCCTGCAACCTAGTAATACTACTACTGCCACCACCACCATTCCCTGCAATAACATCACCAACACCATCATGGCTTGTTCCAACATCAGCCTTCAACTTGAACATGATGTGGACCCCATCCACCTCCACCTTCTGCACCTGGTCACTATTGATCCTACTCAAAAACTCACTATAAGGCACACTCACAAACACCGTCGCAGCCTTAGGATCCGACCCGGGCAGTGGGATTCCGGGTCGGAGCAACCGCATGACGAAGAACCCAATCCCTATTTGCAAAAGCAGAATTCCAATTTCCTGAACCTGAATCAGTGGCTGCCACCGCCACCTTCGCCAACGCGACCACCACCCGCCCTTCCCCCGGTTCGAACCGGCGTCATCGTCGCCGGTCTTCTCCTCGCCGGAATCCGCCGCGGAATCTGGTTCTCCGGCAGAACGACACGCCCATGATGATCGGTGGTGACCCCACAAACCGTACCTAAGAGAATCGTTAGGCGAATTTGGGAATCGAAAACGACGGAGGGTGTCGTCGAGGGGGGGAAGGGAAACCCTAGAATTTGCGCGGGAAAATGGTTGGTAGGGTTTTAATTTGGTGTGGGTTAAAGCTGAGAAATAGTGATAGTGATACTCTAAAGGTAACATTCGAAGCGAGTGAGAGAGACCCAGATACGAAATATCGGAACTTAAAACGTGGGTATTGGAGTTTGCAGGGTTGCAACAATGGTGGGTGAAGAAGAAAGAAGAAACAAGAAAGAAGAAAGAAGAAAGAGAATGCTATTTGAAAAGAGAATGAAAACCGTTGGATTGAGGGGGACTTGGAAGATCTGAGCCGACACTCTAGTCAATGGTCAATAATACTCGCCATCGCTCATGTTTTGTTTCTCTCGTGCGTTTTGTATTTTTGTACTCTTTTTCTTAATTTCATACGCACGCCATGGACTATGCATGAGATTACTATGCGTTTTGATAATTTTTTATTGTCAAAAACAAAACTTGTGCTTTGTTTTATAAATAAAATGGCTCGTGTCATTCTAAATAAAATAAAGGTTTAATTAAGCTTTAAGGATAAATTTAATTTTTTAATATATTGAGTATTAAAAAAAATATTTTTAATTCATTTTTTATTATTTAATTTTATTGTTAATAGTATGTTTAATATTAATACAAAAAATAGTATTAAAGACAAATAAATATGGTAACTAAACAAAGTTAATAACAAAATTAAAAGGTGAAGATTCGATTTGAAAATATAGAATTTTGAGTATTTAATAAATTAATTTTTTTAATAAAGACAAAATATTCAATTTAACCTAGATACTTACTTGAAACTTAAATTAAATTTAAAATAAATAAACACAGTAAGAATTTGAAGATCATTCTTCTTATTAAAGTTAATAAATTGACGTTACATTGAGAATCGGTTCAAAAAAAAGTGTGGAAAGTAGCCTAATTTATTTTGCTTAAATTATAGTAGAGAATATTATCTTTAAGTTTATATCTTAAATAAGATTTTGAGTTATAAAAATATAAATATAAATAAAAAAATGTGAATTCTAGCGTTAAATTTCAAGAAAACTTACTTTGTAGATTAAGAAATGTGATGAAAACTATAAACTTCACATTAAACATGACTTTCAATACATATTCTAACATCTAATCCTAATAAATTAAGAGATATTAATCATTATTCAAACATCTAATTAATAATAGATTAAGAGATGTTGGTCATTGTTCAAACATCTAATTAATAATAGATTAAGAGATGTTGGTCATTGTTCAAACATCTTATTAGTAATAGATTAAGAAATGTTGTTCATTCTTATTAAATGGTGAAGTTTGATTTGATTGAGTAAAGATGAAAAGTTATTAATAGTAATCCATGAATATTTTTGGATTAGTATTTGATATTGAAGACGTGATTATCAAATTTCGTGGAGATGATTATGAATTTAAAAAAATTTATACGGAAAGATTGGTGTATAAATTAATTAATTTTATAATTCTTTAAATTTAAAAATTACACATTCTCAAAAAAACATTTCTTCATATATATATATATATATGTGTATATATAAGTAATTGTTCATAACATATTATCTTAAGAAATTTAAAGTTGAAACAAAATCTAAGAATTTATCATATTATTTTTAGAGAAACTCTTTTCTAAATACACCGACTTCAATTATTGTAAAAATGGTTAATTTTTTTTTTTTGTTTAAAGAGACTAATTCATTTTTAAAAAATTAAAATGTTTCAGGACAATATATTATAAAAGATTGAAATTTCAAAATAAATAATTGAATTAATTAAAATTTGAGCATTTCAAATTTCATAAAGAAAAGTAAAAATTTTAAACTTTTCATGTTCTTCAGATATTTTCGTTTGTATTTTCTCATCATCAACTCGATTTCAATCAAAGTGTCGTTAATTTAACTAAAATTGAAACATTATAGTTTAACTAAAATTGAAATATTGTTGGAATAATATTTTTTAGTCATGTGAATTAGGAGTTATTTATTAATGTTGGATTGTTTTTTATTTATATTGTTGGGGATCATTTTATTATTGTTATTGTTGTAAATTAGTATTATTTATAGCTTGATATTAGCCTCTTTTTTTTTCAACGTGGATGGTGTTATATTTTGACGAATTTGAACCAGACTTTTTCAAAATGGCTATTTTTTTTTAACATGGTGATTAATTTTTTGTTATCATTGACACTAATTTATTGTTTATCAATAGTTTAATAGATTTTTTTTAATGCTAATAGTCAAAACTTTCGGCCCGCGCGAATATTAAGTTTAAATTAAACCTCGGATGATTTTGATGATTATAAATATATATATATATATATATTATTCTTGTAATGTGATTTATTTTAAAAATATAATATATTTATTATATAAATTTGGTTTTTAACATTTCTATATTTTTTCCACATTTAATATTATAATATACGTAAATTTCCAACATAGGTATAATTATCTTATTGTGTAATGTGATTTATTTTAAAAATATAATATATTTATTATATAAATTTAGTTTTTAATATTTCTATATTTTTTCCACATTCAATATTATAATATACGTAAATTTTCAACATAAATATTTACATAGGTATAATTCTCTTATTTGTTCCTATATTTAGGGTCAGTATTCAATTTAGTACCCTATTTTTTAAAAAATATGGCTTTTAAAAAAATCAACTTGATCTTATATTTTTTAAAATGTATCTAAAATGGTCATTTATGTTAAGTCGCACCAAACGACATCAAGTGCTGCTTATGTGTCAATAGGGATGGCAAAGCGGGTCAGTCCGTCCCGCAGAGTGAATGCGGGCTAAATTTTTCGTCCTGCCCCGCATAAGGACTAGCCCGCGGGTTTGCGGGCCAGCCCGCATTCAATTTTTTAATTTTTTTTTTAAATTGAATGATTTTTTTTTTCTTTTTGTCTTGAAAAATTGTTATAAAAAACAAAGACATTAGGATTAATACAACAACAAACATTAATTGAATGTTACATCATCCAAGTATCAACATTCCAATATTATTTACTTACCCATTACCTAACATATCTACTATTATTTATTCCAAATTACACGGAAAATATCGTATCCAACATCTTGTATTTTCATCCTAAAACTAGACCAAAAAGGAGTCTCAAAGAAATTATAACTCCAATAACTTTTGTAATTTTCTACCCCAAAATGAAAAAGAAAGAAAAATATAACATTTTATCCACTACTGTCAAAGTCAAGGAGTCTAATGGCGAGCTTCGATCGTCAGAATCTTAGAGACAAGGCAGATGAAAGGAGAAAAGATTTTTTAGAGAGATGATTGTTCTTTTAAAATGAAACTTGAATAACTAATTTTTTATTTATATACCCTTTTCACTTTAATAATAAAATATTTAGGTATCATTTTAATTGTACATTTTTTTTATAAAAGCTTCCATCATTTTAATTGTAATACTTCTAATCTAAGATTATTTTTTTTTGTCCTTACATGGTTTGATAAAAATAGAAGGATTTAAAATATAACAAATAATATATATAAAAATTTACTGTTATATAATTTTATAATAATAATAAATAATATAAGTAATAATAATAATAATTACAATAAAATTTTCAAAGAAAGTAACATGTTTTTTTTTTAAAAAAAATTGTTTCATATCATTATATTTAATTTCTAATAAAATCAAACACAAATCCATAAATAAATAATTAAAAAAAGTATATAATAAAATAAAACAAATATTTCAAAATATTTATTTTCTAAATTCAAATATTTAAACCACAATAATTAAAAATACATTTTGATAACTTAACAAATTATCATTTAATAACGGAGAACTCACTAAATTAACATTTAACTTAATAATATATGAAGTAATTTAATTAATTATTACAATCTTAGGTTCTTATGAGTTATCTAACACATGTCTATTGAGTAGAAGTTACCGATACAGGACATTCTATTGAGTAGAAGTTACTCGAGTGATTTTTAATAGTTTTTTTATTTAACTTAATTACATTTTTTTATTTTTACTATTATCTCTCAAATTTTTCACTTCCACTTTTTCCAAATTGTTTTCCACACATTTAAGTATAAAATTTTGATTCACCTTTTAACCTGACATTTAATGTCAATGAGCCACTTTAATGTACATTGGCATCAATAATTTCTTATTAGATTAATGAATATAAAAAATTACATATTTAAAATAAGGTATTAAATAGTAAATACAACTGATTTGTTCATTTACTTTATTTTGTGTCTTGAGACATTAAATTTAAGGAAAAAGAATAACGTTTCTAGTAATATATGCACAATTTGATGAATTAGCTAAAAAAAAATGTAAATTTCATATAACATCATATTTAAAATGTGTTAAACAATTTTTTTACAGTTTAAATTAGACATAAAATTATAATTTTTTTCTAGATTTACAGACATTCATTTTTTAAAATTTTCAAACCCCACTTGTGATATATCTAATCTATTTGAATAAAAAATTATGCAACTTCAAAGATCAATCTTTGATTTATATATATAACATTAGACATAAAATGGTTCATGGTTTTGATTCAGATAAAAAATATTTCTTCATTATTATTATCTTTTAAAACATGTAACAAGTGAATATTACAAGACTTGTAAAATTAAAATCCTTCTCTCCTTTTTTTTTCTATGGTAAGTAGAGCTTCTAAATAAAAGGATCTATGAACTGTTTAGCCAACAAAAGGTTTTCTTAAAAAAAGACAGACTAAATATTCATAGTTATCTATGACTATCCATTTGTTAGGGAAGATCAAACATTTGTTAATTGCTAACCACTTATTGGAGGTCTAGTTGACCTTGTTTTTCTCTTTTGTTCTTTCAACATTCACTTTTCAAAATGGTTTTTTATCAACTTATACAAAAACCTCTTTCATGCTAAATTTTGGTTACCTTTCTTTGTTCTTCTTGTTTGCCATTTTTTTTTTTGAAAAAAAAATATATTTTCTTTGAACATTTTTCTAATCAAGTTTGTAACAAACATGATTATCATCCATTACTATAATAATTATGATTACTTTCTTGAACCTAGAAATTCATAAAGTGTTTATAATTTATGTTTTTCACAGTTGACAAATACGTTTGCCTACAAGCTTAGAAGCATTTTAGTTTGTTCTTTGTGCAAATATTTAGAGCAACAGATATGGGTTTGAATGCAAAGGACATTCAACTTTGTTTGTTTAAAGTGATTCATGATTCAAGCAAGTCTAGTTACATATTCATACAAAGACATCCAATAATTTCAAGTGTCTTGTTGATATGTTTTATTCTATATATATTCCTTTCATATATTTACAACTTTTTAGTTTACATCTCCCCTTTCTTTGTATGTGCTATTATTTTTATAAAAATCTTTTGGAGTTCTGAGAAAACACAACTCAAGTATGTCAAAATCAAGGATGAAAAAGAAGAGCAGAAGAAGGTTGAACCAAAATGTCCAAAGATACCAAACTATAAAAGACCAGATATACTTTATAAGTATCCATCACAAAATGCCACAAGTAGAAGGAGAAACTTTAGTGATAAGAATTGGAATGTGTATGGTGGTTTAGAAGAAAATGCCAAGGATTTGTCAACAGTTTTTCATAATGAGTTCACTAAAAAAAATGTGGAGAACAAATGGGGCAAATATTTTGAGAAAGGAGAAAGTTCTTTGGAAAAAAATAGGTTATTTGCAAAAAATACTCAAGTTCATAAAAGGAAACCATTAAGATCTGAACCTTCAATGGTTGACTTGGTGGAATGTGGTGATTTAGATATAGAGAGAAAGATAGAGGATGGGGATGATGAGGAAGAAACACAAGAGGATAGGAACAAAGCTATACAATGGACAGAAGATGATCAAAAAAACTTAATGTATCTTGGGATTTCAGAAATGGAGAGAAATAAAAGGCTAGAGAGTCTCATAGCTAGAAGAAAAGAAAAAAAGTTATTTAAGGGGCAACCTGAGAAGGTTTTAAATGATAAAAAACCAATTGCACCATTGCTTATGAAAAGAAATGACCCTTTAAATTCTTCAAAAGAGTTTGACGATGACTTAGAAATGCCAGGTTCTGCCCCTTCTCTCATGCCAAGAAGTCCTTATGACATTCCTTATGATCTTACTGAAGAGAGGCCCAATCTCACAGGAGATAGTTTTCCTCAAGAATTCTCAAGTCAAAATGACATGCCATTATGCAGGCATGAAAGCTTCAGTTCAGACCACTCTTTCCCATCAGAAACAAAACAAGATGAAGGTGCTAGAGAGCATTATTTCCTTAATAGAAGGAGGAAGTATTCTGATAGATATTCATATTCAAGATTTAGACGAAATCATATGGGTAAGAGTCACATTTTCTCCTTGTCATTTTTCTTTCTTCCCCATATTTCTCTATCACTCTCAAAATAAGGTGATAACTATAAATTTTAAAATAAACTTATGAAAAATGGTTTTTGACCATTTTTAAGTCCTTTTTTTTAACTCTTTTGAAATATCATAATTAATTTCCTATTGAATAAGTGATTTATTAAGTTTTTTATCCAATATATCCAAATAAAAAAAATAAAATTATGTTGAAAGTTGTTCAAGAAAACTAAATGTATTTTACTCGTGCAGATAAGGGAACTCATGACTGGCTAATTGATCAATTGATTTACAGTGGAAGTGAAGAAAGTGGATTGCAAACATCCAATCCATCTATAAAGGGAGATGAATCAACACACGAAGAAGATGGAAAATGTAAAATTGATATGAATGACATGAAAGGTGAGACAATGAAGCATAAAACAAAATCCATATCAAATCAAATAAGTGATTCAGGACTTGAGAAATCAGGACGATGGCCTAAGTTTCCTAAGCCTCATGAGAGAGTTTTCAATTTACCAATATCTACAAGTAGCACTAGTGCTATTAGTAGTAATATAAACGAAGCTATGTATGAGACTGTAACATCAGTAATTGATAAAAGACAAGAAAATATGTTTTTAACTAGTGGGAGACTTTGTCACACCCCAACATATTCAGTAGCTTCTGACTTACAAGTAGAGGTTTCTGAAATTGGTTCACCAACATCAACAGTTGGTGAGAATGATGAGATAAACTCATCCACTGATAGAGACTCTATATTATATGATGGGGACATTGATAGAGATATTAGTTCTGGCAGTGAAGAATTATGGGGAGCCTCTTTCCATGGAGTAAAAGAAACACAAAAAGTTAAAAATGATGGGGATAACGTAGAAGTGAACAATTCTTCAAAGGATGTTGTTTCACCCTTTGATCCATGCCATATAGATGAAGAAAATGCAGTTGATGTGTGCTCATCATCCTCAAAATCTGATGTGCCTGAAAATACTCCAACCCATGCAATAGATAGTCATCATAACATATTTGGTTATACGAAACATTTTATGGGGGGAAATGAAGCACCACAATCTTCCAATTTTTCTCGTACTCTAGATCAATTTCCAAACGAAACACACTCAGAAAATCCGAACGTAAGTTACCTTGATGTTATTTTGTAATAAAATTGTTGGCAATTTTTTTTTTATGTTTATAAATTCACATACAATTAAAAAAAACATGTCATTTTATGTTTGTGAGAATTTAATCACTACATTTTACTTATTTGCTTCATTAGAAAGACACTATAGGAGGATACAAATATTCTTCTTATTTTTTTCTACTTTCAGGAATGGTGCAACATGACTGAGAATGTAACAAATGAGGCACAATTTATCAATGATGCAGTCACTAATCAAGATAATATAGAGAACTCAAGAAATAATGAAGATCCTAACAAATCAGTAGTGCGACAAGAATCAATTGATGATGCCTCCATTTACTCAGTTTTATCATCACCAAGGTCTGTGTTACCTGAGAAAGCAATGACAGATGAAATTTCATTATCGAATTTTGATCAACACATGCATATAGATGGTCAACAATCTATTGTTGAGGGTTTAACACAAGAAAGTTTAGATAGTGAAAATTCACCTAACATCATGCTTCATACCAGACAACCAATGATAGATGATGTAATAGATGCAATTTCATTGTCAAATTTTGATCAACACAGGCATATAGAACCTCAACAATCTATCGTGGATGGTATGACCCAAGAAAGCTCAAACAACGAAAGTTCAAATGATGTCATGCCTCAAACAATGCAACCAATGATGGATGATATAATAGATGAAATTTCATTGTCAAATTTTGATCAACACATGGATATAGAGCCTCAACAATCCACTACGGAGGGTGTGACCTCAGAAACTTTAACAACGAAAACTCCGCATGATGAATTACATAATGTTAACTTCAATCAATCAGAGGTATGTCTCTTAGAACATTTTTAAATACTTTCATCATTAAAGACTTTTTAACTTCCAAACATTAAACCAAATCGAAAAATTTATTTATTATTTATTATATTTTATATCATCTAACTAAATAAAAAAATTATAATTTTCAGAAGTCATTGAAATTAAGAGTTTATATGTTTTATAAAAAAAATTATTTCCCTTTTAAATTTCCACAAGTAATTTCAAAATGTTCTATTATTTGCACTTTACTTTCTTTAAACAGAAACCAAGTAAAAACAAGACAATTTTTTCATAATTATTTGTGAAAACAAAAATTTAAAATACAAAATGTTTTCTCAAATTAAACAAAAACCTTAATAGAGAAATGCTCAGGTTCCTTAAATATACCTACAAAATTTCAGTTTTTTAGTTATTGACAACAAAATATTTGTTGTTAGGCCTCCTTAAATTTAGTCTCTGATTATTTTTTGGACCTAGCACTTGTTTTACAAAATTAAAACCAAACAAACTTTAAATTTTCTCTATCAAATGAAATAAGAAAAGCTTTAAACCTTATTTTGCATATTACTTGTATTGACCAGGAGCAGCAGATTAGTCCCCAAGAGAATTTTAGGGAAGAATCAAATATCTTTGGCAATATGAATGATGAACACATCAAAAACAATGAAGACAATTCTAACCACCTAAATAGTGAAGAAGCTACTACAAAATCAACAAGCACAATAAGTGAGACAACAAATTTGGAGGACATGAATGAAAAATCAAGAGATTTAGTGGATGATGAAGTAACATTTGATTCTTTAACATTTTTATAATTATTGTACATTAATTTATCCTATATTATATGAAATTAGATATAAAAGTGTTTTTTTGTAAATTGAATAGGTGGCATCAAGAGAAATGCTTAAAGATGATAAGAATGAGAAAACATCAAGTAGCAACAATGTGAATGATGAGTTGTCAAAACAAAGGACCAATAAGGCAAGGTCTCAAAACAGAGATTCAGGTTACTTATCTGACATATTTGATTGATTGTAATGACAAATTTTAGGGATACCAACAAATAATGGTCATAATTATGCATTATCTTAATCTCCTTTGTGTATTAATAGGATAACTATAGAGGTAAATGACATGTACAACACAAATGCAAATTTACATATTCAGAGTTCCATTACTTTTTTTTATCCTTTTAGGCTTCTCTATTTATTCTTTACTTGTGTGTACTTCAATTATTATATAAATTGATATTTTGGATAAAATATCAATAAATAAATATTACTGTAAATAAATTAATAAAACATAATGATATATACAATATAAAAAGTTATTAAATATAAATTAATTTAAAGAAAAAAAAGCTATTTACTATATTAATTAAGTTAGATATTATTTTATAAACTAAAAATCGGTATGTAAAATAATTTTTATTAATAATAAAAATTTATAATATAATTATATACTATATTTTTAATAATCAATAATCATAAAAAGTATTTGTTTATTTAGAGACAATTTTTTTAGTCTTTCGTTAAGATGGAATTAGAAATATATTTTTTTTAGTTATTTTTAATTTATTTTAAAGACTACTTTTTTTATAAAAAAAAATAAAATTATTATTATTTTTTTAATTATCATCTCATTACATACTTAAATTGTTAGTCAATATTATCTAGATTTACATACTAACTTTAGAGTAACTAAACTTCTTTAAATTATAAACTTTTTTTTTCTCAATTTTTTAAATTTATAACATATTTTAAATTAATAGAAATAAATTTAATAATTTATTAATTTTACTATAACATTGAAATAGTTAATATTAAAGTAATATTTTCATTTCATTTGAACATAAATTTAAATTAGTAATAATAAATTCAAAAAGTTATTTAAATTAAAAATTATATTAATTAATTTTATTTTAATATAATATCAAAATTATTTTTATTATATGAAATAATTAATCAATATTTTAATTAAAAAAATCAATTAAAAAATTGCAAACACTAACGCAAGCCATAACAAGAATTTAACCTTTCACCATCAAGCATTTGGCTCCATGAGGTAATTCCAACATTGCAAAACCAATTGTTTCTTATTGAAATAAAAGCTTTCGTGAAAGATCAAAGTTATGTGGGTGCAAATTAAAGGTGGGGGATGTCAATAAAGTAGTATTTACATCTCCTAATCTTCTTAGAGCCCTCTTTCTTCCTCCTCATGTCATCACCTAACGATATCATAGGATTCGTCTCTTTTGAGTCCTTCTTTTTTCTCTTCACACTCATCTTTCCTTCTTCACATGTTTCTCTCAATTCTCTCCCTTTTAATTTCAATAGATTTCTTCTTATTAACAAATTATCAATTCATTGTTTTTAATTTCGCACTAGCCCAAATTGGTAAAGGTATTAGGAAGGTGTTCTTTACGTTTCTCGTGATATTCTAAAGGTGAGTTGTTAAATTTAGTTTTATGTAATTAGTTGAACCATTTCCAACTGTGTTTGAAGTGTGTTATTTTTATTTTTTTTCGTCCCTAGGGCTAGTTACACAATTTTTTCATCCATGTATTTTGCTCGGTTTACTACAGTTTCTTAACATATGTGTATGTATGTGAGGTCTTTCAAAATTATGTCATATAATTCACAATGTAGTTTTCAACAAGTTGACCACACCACATGACATCAATCACCCTTAATAATATCCGACAAGAGAAAGGAGAGTCACTGAGGCTCTTCATGGTGAGGTTCAGAAAGGTAGCCTTAAATATCTGAAACCTCAACTTGGAGGTGACCCTTCATCACATGGTGACAACATTAAGACTAGAATCATTCACAGATAGTCTAGGTAAAAAAGATGTCGATTTGGATGAGTTGAAAAAGAGAGCCACAAAATTCATGCAACTGGTAGAACTTCATGAATTTCAAAGTCAGGTTCAAGCCGAGGGTGGGTTTGAGAAGCCTAAAGAAAAATATAAATTAAGTTGACCTCAACCACCAAATAAACCTAAGGACAATTGATTACTTAAGATTTTCCATTACACTTGTTGGAATATCTTTGATTGGTATCAACTGACCTTAATAGACATCTTTGTCAATGTCAAAGTGCCCATTGGTGGTCGAGATGCCATATAGAAAAGTCATTTGGCGAATGACTTGATTAAAGCCCATGACGTTTATCCCAAGTACATAACCTTTAAAGGATGAAAGTTATCCTCTACCATAGCCTTTTGAGAGACAACCTCCTTATGGGCTAAAGTCATCTTGATAAGGTTCTACTCAATCTCCTTCATCTCAGTTGACATACTATTAACCTCAAAGTCAAAAGCTTTTTCTTTTTCTCTAAGATAAGTCATCATGCCCTTCAAGAAGCCCTTTCGACAGCCATCGAATCTCGGTCAACCTTAACTTTCTTAGGGTTTGTCGAAGGAGGCATTTTTTTCCAAGAAAACTTTCAATAAGTTGGTGGACTCGGAAAACTCTTGTTATAATGTCTTCACTTTAGATGTCTCAGCACCGAGCACTTAGGTGAAGACGAGCACCAGACTCTATTGGATATCTCAAGTTACTCAACTAAATATGTTTAATGAAGCCATAAGCACTGAAGAGAAGACTTGTTGCCTCATGAGAGTCTAGGTAGCTTAGTCTAGTGTTTGTATCTTGATTTATCTTCTATCTCAAACATATGATGAAAGGGTCCAAGCACAAAATCTTTTCAAAAGAGTTAAACTGTTTTTACTTAACTAAAAGTTTTTCCAATCAATTAAAAGTGTTTTTAACTTTCGTTTTTTGAAAAACATTTTAGCTTTTTCAATGGGTTAAAACTGTTTTCAATTGATTTAAATTTCTCTTACCTGAAAAGTATAGTTTACCAATTGATTATTTGTAATAATTTGTTAATTTTTGTCTGATGAAGTTTATTTCTAAAAACTGTTATTGAGTTAGTTTAATTTTCATTTTCAGTTTCAACTACTCAAAATATGTTTTAAATCTAAGTGTTTTTTGGAAAATCAACCTCTTATTTCCTTTTTCAACATGTTATTTCCTTTTTCAACCTGTTATTTTCCTAATATATTTTAAAATTGTTTTGAATTATGTTTCTGTTTTGAATCTATAAAAGGAAGGCTTGGTTTCTGAATTGAATATTTCTTTACTACACACATACATACTTGTTTTCAAAGCTTGAGAGAATTCTCAGTGATTTGGTTTTTGGAGAGATTTTGAGTTTTTGAGAGTTTACTTTTTAATATGATATCAAAGTCATTTAGAACATTTGTTGGATCTACCTATATCGATCAGGAGTTGAGACCAATAACAACGGACAATACCTCGAATGCGGTAATTGATCTTATCGATGTTATCTCTCGGAATTGAGGTCGGAACAATTTATAATAATTTTAATGTGTGATTGTACAAACAAAATATTTAATAATTAACTTCTTTTCATTTATGATCCCGACCAATCTCCTCGTGACATGTAATCAAGTGTTATTAATTCTTTCTAATAAACACTGAATTTATGTATATGTTATTAAAGATTGATTGATACACCCGATTTGAGATTATTACAAGGAGTTAAGTAAGGTTGGGTAGGTTTTATTATGTTTATTGGAAATATTTTTTAAATTATATACAAATTAAGTTAAATTAAAATTAATAATAAATAAGTATATTTGAATACTTATATTTTAGATTTGTGATAAATAATTTAAATTATAATAAAAAGTAAATTTTAATTATTAATATTTTATTTTAGAATTAGCAAACACAAATTTACAAATAAATATATATAAAAAATTAAGTAAATAAATAAGACAATATTTAAAATAAGTTATTATTATTTAAAGACCTATATTAACGATCATCTCTTGGTCTTTACATATTTTATCACTACATTAGTTTATGTATTATATGGTCACTTAATTGGTTTATATATAATATAGTTATTAAATTGATTTTTATATAACTTATACACTCATATATGGTTTATGTAACTAAATTAATTTTTATATGATGGTAACTAAATTGATTGCATGTCAAAATCTAAATTCGTTTGGGAATTAGAATCTAAATTGATCTTTAACTTTAACTACCAAGTTACTATTAGATTTTAAAATAGTTTTTAATTAAATTAATGATTAATTTTGTTAATTTAGAAATCAATAATTTTATTTTTAAAATCAATTTTTTTAGTAATTGTTATTCTATTAAATTTTTGGTTAAATTAATGTAATATACCTTATCTTTTAAAGTTTACTTAATAAAAGTGATATCCACAAATATTCATCACTCAATATCATCTGTTACTAATATTATGAGTCTGACTTACTAAATTTAAGAACATTTGAAATAAAAAAAATCAAAATTAAAAACTTGTAAAACAGTGAGACAAAAACAAATTATGACAACACAAAAATATATGAAAAATAAAAGACTAATGATTATTTGGTCAACTCAATCCAAAACGAGAGCGAAGTAGAATGTGAAGAAACATTTGGAGGAAGAACATTATCCCAGGCCAAGATATTTACTGGTAAGTAGTGTATCTTTTTGTTATCCGTTAATGGCAGTTGGATCTAACTACCTTATATTTCTGTTGTGTGTTAGGAGGACACAAACTTAGTGTGTTGTGTTGTTGCGTTCATCATTTGTTTGTTATCTGCAGAAACGTAACACACAGCAGCAAACCATGGCTTGCGTGTACAAGAATCCCAACGAGGCCATTGAAGTTCGTGTGAAGGATCTTCTTTCCCGCATGACTCTGAAGGAGAAGATTGGTCAGATGACCCAAATTGAGCGCACCGTTGCAAGCGATTCTGCCATTAGAGATCTTTCCATCGGTACCCTTCAACATACCTCTTGTGATGTGCCTTTCCAATTTGGTATTTCTTAAGGGTTTGAGCTTGTTGGAGGTTGGGTTGAATTTGAGAGACCCCATTAGAGAGTTTGTTTTAAAAATGGAAAATTTGATGCTGGCGTGTGTTTCTGCTACTTTGAATTTTTTGGAATTTGAAATGAATTTGAGGGACCCAATTGAGAGTGTCTAGGAAATGGGAACTTCAATTATGTTTGTATTTGTGAAGAAATGATTACATAGTTCAAGACCACTAGAATCCTATGCAATCTTTGCATAACATACAATTGAATCTTAATAACTTTTTTTTGTAATTTTAAAATCTCATTATGTCAAGTAAACACTGACTTTTCCGGATGAACATTTGGTGGTTCCAGGCCATCTGATAATTTCTCATATTTGTTTGAAACATGGGCACCTGGTGATCCCAAACCATGTAAATTTCTGGTATTTATGCCCCCATCTGTATAAGTTTTGAACTTTTTTGAATTTGAAAAGAATTTATTTGTTCGACCCCAATTGAGTGTGCCTCTTGAAAATGGGAACTTTGACATCGCTATATTTGTGTTACATTTTGTTCAACTTTGAATTTGCTGGAATTTCAAATCAATTTGAGAGGTCCCAATTGAGAGTGTGCCTTAAAAAATGGGAACTTTGCAGTGTATTTGGTTGAACAACTTAGATGAGAGGGAAAACGAGGGGGCTAAAATCCCTCTGCTTCCAGCTTTGCCTCCCTCCTTCAATGTTGGGAAATTTTGGAGAGGAAAAGTGGTCTATAATTGAGCTTTTATTTTTTCTTTCATCTTCTCATGATTTCCCTCCCCTTCCCTCCTTTAAACCAAATGCTCTATCCATATCTCTGTATGTGCTTGTATTGGACCATTCTTTGGCAGTTGATTACGTATATGTGCACATTATAGGGAGCATACTCAGTTCTGGGGGCAGTTCACCATTTGAAAATGCCCAGTCGGGTGATTGGGCTGATATGGTTGATGGCTTTCAAAAACTTGCTCTACAGTCGCGACTTGAGATACCTCTTATCTATGGGATTGATGCAGTTCATGGAAATAATAGCGTCTATGGCGCTACCATATTTCCTCACAATGTTGGTCTTGGAGCTACTAGGTTAGTACTCACTTTTCCCTATGTTTTTAAACTTAATTAGCAAAGCTTAATAGTATTACACTACTGGAATGGTTCTCTTGTACTGAAGAGATAAAAAAAACAAAGATGCTAACATCATGAGAAATGGTGCTGCAATGGTTTGCTGGATGTGCTGAATTGCATTGGCCTTTGAGTTTATGTAACTCTTTTCCGCCTTCGAAATCAATTCTTAAGTTTCACTGCTGGCATGCTTATAGGGACAGTGATTTAGTTCAAAGAATTGGAGCTGCTACGGCACTTGAAGTTAAAGCAAGTGGAATTCACTATACTTTTGCTCCATGTGTGGCGGTAAGGAATTGCAATCAACTAGTCCTTATAGGTCCTGCCGCTTTTGCAAAGTAAAATCACTTGGATCTCCATTTTGTGCAAGTTTTTTCAGTTTTGAAAATTTTGCAATTTAATGAAGTTTTGCCCCGGGTGCATTCATTATTTATCAGTCTTTGATGTTCATAAGTGACTCTAGTATACACTTTGCATACCCTTGGCTGGTAGCATGACAACGACACCACTTCCCAAGAATCTTGAACTTTTCAATCAACTCTCAAAGATTTTACCAGTTCTAGAGATTTAAGATTTTTTTCATTAAAAACTCTAGATGGGTATTATTATATTTTGCTGAAAAGATCTGCATATTTATCTTAAAATCAGTTTCTAGTAGGAGTTAAAACGCAAAGAATGATCTAAATATAACTATATTTTGCATATTTTTCGTTTCATTTTTTTCCCATTTAAGTTTCGGTATCTAAACAATAAAGGAATGACAATATACTTGGTTCAATATGCAGGTTCTCAAAGATCCTAGATGGGGAAGATGCTATGAGTGTTATAGTGAGGATACTGAAATAGTTAGAAAGATGACTTCCATTGTATCAGGTTTGCAAGGCCAGTCTCCAGAAGGACATAAACATGGATACCCTTTTGTAGCTGGAAAGTATGCAAAATGCATATATAAAAATTTTAACAAAATATTTTCATCAAAAAAAGTATTGAAAACTAATTATTTCTGTTCCAATAACTATTTCTATTGACATTTGACGCCAGGATGACTACAGCATTTTGTTTTATCTTCTTCCTATTTGTTTTCTTTATGTATCATTTTCGATAATTCGCATCTTAGGAAAGGATTTTGTCCCCTTTTGCTCAGTTGCAAAATATGATTTCCCTCAAATTTTTATGCTATTGGTATTTTGTTACCTATTTTCTGATTTTTATATTTTCCTATTACTTCATTCTGCTCATGGCTTAAACTTGTAATTATTTTGAATAACTTTTCCTAATTATTGATCATACATTTTCTTTATCAATATTGTCGTCTTGTGTTTGAGTTATACTTCAGGAACAATGTTATTGCATGTGCCAAGCATTTTGTTGGAGATGGAGGTACTCATAAAGGTGTGAACGAGGGGAATACAATAATACCTTATGAAGACTTAGAGCGAATTCACATGACACCTTACTTAGACTGCATTTCTCGGGGAGTTTCAACCATTATGGTCTCCTATTCTAGCTGGAATGGACGCAAACTCCATGCTGACCGTTTTCTTATTACTGAAATCTTGAAGGACAAGTTAGGTTTTAAGGTAAAATAACCCTAATAAATTTATCTCCTTCTCATTGGATAACTTTCAAGTTGCATTTGTATCAATATGCTTGAAAAGTATGTACCTGATTTTATGTGTTACCAGATATTTTCAGTACATTATGGATGAATACCCAAACCATTTTTCCATTTTATATGTTCTGCTTTTTTATTTTTGAAAAGATGGAGGATGTGCAGGTTTTCTTTTTAGTACAGATAAAAAACTATTCAAGAGGCTCCACTTATTAGGTTTAGCTTTTAGTATAGTTGTCCCTCAACATAATACCATAGTGGGCATTGACTAATAGCATGTTTGGATTTGTGGAAGGGAGCTTCAGACCCCTGTTTAACAGACTACACTGAGTTTCTCTAAAACGGATGTTCGATTGTTTCAATCGTGATTTTGTTCCTAAAATCATGATAGACTATAAGTAAAAGATTATAGCTTTTGTGTTGGGTGCAGATTTTTACACTAAGTTATACTACAAACAAACATTCTTTTGAGATAAATTTTTTTAAACATAAAATCATTTTACTTTGTTGGAGATTCCACATCGACTAGAGATAAGAACATTTCATAATGTATAAGTGGATGCAAAACTCACATCCGATTCTGTGAGGTTAAGTTAGGCTTAAAGTCCATTTCTTAATATGCTATCAGAGCTATTTACTGTCTATCTCACCAAGAGTTTGTTGTCTTATAGGTCATCCGCTGTCGAATGGACCACCCATATTCTTCTAAATTAAAAATAATTGTCAAGCTTCCTCCACCTAGCAACTTAAGCTTTTACAACAAATGGACCTTGACAATATCTGGAAAGTTGTAATAAGATATGATAATAATGACTGAAATTGTTTTTCATATTCTTGTCACTTGTGTTTCTGGTTTTATTATAATATTTGTTTTAACATATTCCTAGACCATTGCTGTTATAGGGATTTGTGATTTCTGACTGGGAGGGACTTGACAGACTTTGCCAGCCTCACGGGTCAGATTATCGGTACTGCATTTCCTCTGCCGTCAATGCTGGAATTGACATGGTGTGAATCTTCTGTTAAAGGAATCTTTTATCATAGTGTGCTTTTCTTAATCTGTTTTAATCTATTCAATAAAATATGCAGGTGATGGTGGCTTTAAGATACAAAGTTTTCATTGAAGAGTTGACCTCTCTAGTTGAATCAGGGGAAGTACCTCTAAGCAGAATTGATGATGCTGTTGAGCGAATTTTGAGAGTAAAGTTCGCTGCTGGGCTTTTTGAGTTTCCTTTTAGTGATAGATCTCTGTTAGATACAGTTGGTTGCAAGGTAATCAATAGCTCAGCACATAGTGAATTTCTTTTTCCATTGTTTAGGCCAAGTTTTCATTTGAAGATTTACAATATTTCTATTTCTAATCAGGAAAGTTAGATCATAATCATAGTTTAGTAGCCGGAGTTTTAAGAGTTTCTCCCACATCACCAGGAAGATTATTTTCTCTAGTTACTTATGGATGGAGTACTTCTGGTTTCAGTATTCATTGCTTTCACAAATTCTTCTAATATATGGAAAAAACCTACCCGTATCTGTTAGTGATTCAATTTGCCCCACTCCATACCATATTGTATTCTTCTTCTTGTGTGGAAATACTGCAGTGTTCAAGAATGACACTTTTAGTCAGACTGTTTTTCTTTTTTTTCTTTATATTTAGTTTTCTTGTGACAATTACAACTTATGGTATGCCATTGAACATATTTTAGGAAAATGATTAATCAAGCAATTATGGTAACCTTCTATGATTAACCAACCTATTGGTTCATCATTCTAAACTAGAAATATATAAAGGGATGGAAACTAAACTTTTTTGAGAGCTTTAGGAACCATAAATGCTTTAACAAAACTACTCGGATTCCATTTTACATTTATATTACAATTATGTACTTCTTCCAAGTTCCCATTTCGTGGCATGTTGATGTTGTATGTGCCTTGATTAATTGTTTGCTAGTATCATGTTTTAACTCATCACATAATACTATTTCTGCAGCCACATAGAGATCTTGCACGTGAAGCAGTTCAAAAGTCCTTGGTTTTGTTGAAAAATGGAAAATATCTTAGCAAACCTTTTCTTCCATTAAACAAGAATGCTAAGAGAATCCTTCTTGCCGGAACACATGCGGATAATCTTGGATATCAATGTGGAGGTTGGACTAAAACTTGGTACGGATTGAGCGGGCGAATCACAGTTGGTAGGACATTCTTTTGTGCTGCTTTTTGTTTTTTGTTGACTCTCAAAAACAGAAACTTTATGGCTTCTCCATGGTAGTTTAGTATTCGGATAAACTTATGTGACATCTTTGGTAGTAGAGTAATGGTTTCTGATGTTATAAATCTAGAAATTCATTTGGTCCATCCTTCCCTCTCAAGACTCAACCATAGTTTTTTTCTCTGTCCTTGAATGCATATTTACAGAGAACACGAAGATTGATTAAAATAAATCACCAATGTTAATACTCTATCTTTCTTTCTTTATAGTATTCTTTGTTAAACATTGTTGTTACATGTATCTTACACTTACCATTATAGGGACAACAATTTTAGATGCTGTGAAGGCAACTGTGGGAGCTGAAACAGAAGTTATATACGAGAAATATCCGTCAAAGGACACCATAGAAAGTAACGAATTCTCTTTTGCAATTGTAGCTGTTGGTGAAGCAACATATGCTGAGACCTTAGGTGACAATTCAGAGCTTACAATCCCCTTAAATGGAGTTGATATCATAAGGCTAGTTGCTGACAGAATCCCAACTCTGGTTATTCTGATATCTGGAAGACCTTTATTATTAGAGCCATGGCTATTGGAAAAGATTGATGCTCTTGTTGCTGCTTGGTTGCCAGGTAGTGAAGGGGAGGGAATCACAGATGTTATCTTTGGCAGTCATGAGTTCAAAGGTAAATTACCAGTGAATTGGTTCAGAAGAGTTGAACAGCTTGATCAGCCAACTGATGGAGTTAATTCATGTGAACCATTATTTCCTCTTGGTTTTGGTATGACATATCAGTAGAAGAATTAACATGAACAAGGGCTATCTAAAGCACCCTTAGATAGATAGAGAAGGACTTGATAGAAACACATTATGCTGAATATCCATATCGACTAAAAATAAGAATATTTCATAATATATAAGTAGATGTAAAGCTCACCTTATAAGTCAGTTTTATAAGGTTGAGTTAGACTTAAAGTTATTTTTTAATAAATTGTGAGTATTTGTTGTTCTCCAAATTAGTGAGTACAAGGCTAAGTTGAGATTGGTAGAAAATGGTGTGAAGCTTACTTGATTAGAGCTTCCAAATATACCCAAAGGTTCCCATATTTTATATCAATATCAATGAAAAGTGTTTGGTAAAAATGTTCACAATTTAGTATGGATTGGCTTCAGGGAGAAAACAAATAATAACCAGTTTAAGCAAGATTTACACAGTTTGATTGGATTGGTTGATCAACTTTTGTTTTTGTTAATAATATACTGAATTATGACTTTAAAATACTGAATTAAAAAAAAATAATTAGTATTAATTTTTTGCCAGCATAATATCTAAAGTAATTGTTTAAGCATACTAATATTTAATACCATATATATGAATACAAAGTTAGGAACAAAAAGAGACAACACAAAATTACTAAACAAATTTTAAAAATATCATAAATACAATTTAGTTAAAATATGATAATGATGTAACACCGCTTTAAAATAAGTAAAATTGATGCAAATCAATCAATTTTCAAGATAAAAACTCAGCCTAAAATTAATTTTGACTTTTTTTTATAAGAAGACACTGAATTTTAGTAGAAAAAAATTATTGGTAGATGTAATTGATTTTATTGAATTAATGAAAGTTGGTAAGTTGTTTTATAGTGTAATATATTAAAATTATCTCTTAGATGTATTTTTTTTTAAAATATAAATATTATTTTGAATAAAAAATTAGTTGAGAAAATAAAAATAAATTATTTCTTAAAAATGATAATATTTAAAATATTATTTATTAACTGTTGATAATAATTATAAAAAAATTAAAAAAAGACTCAATAAATAGAATTATTTTTAAAAAATCAAATGTTGGATATAAGGATAAATAAATAATTTACCAAAAAATTTTCACAAAATTACCACTTTCTTCTCGTTCACTACAATAAAATCATTAAATAATATCCAAATTTAAAGAAAAAAAATTAATTAGTCACTATATTAACTAAATTAGATACTAACTTAGAGACTAAAAATTTATTCATATCTAAAGTGGTTTCTATTATTAATAAAAATTTATAAAATGGTTTCTAAATTTATATCTAAATTAACTACCTAAGTTTTAGCGACTAATATTTTTAATTATAAATTAGTTTCTAAAAGATTAAGAGATATTAATTTAGAATATAAAACGGTAAATACCAATTTAAAAACTTGTTAGTTAATTGTTAGATACCAATTTAAAAACTATTTTATAGATTTTTATTAATAATAGAAACTACTTTACATACCAATAATTTTTTTAGTTTATAAAATAATTTCTAATTTAATCAAATATTAACTAATTATTTTGATCTCTAAAATTAGTTTCTATTTAATAATTTTCTTACAGTGATTTTACATTATTTTTCTTTTTTTAAAATTTTTCTTATACTAAAACATACACAACTCTCATAAATAATCTAAAAAAATCTCCACACGTAAATAATAAAAAATAAACAATGCATAAGTTTCAAATATCCAAATGTTTTCCACTTTGTGTTTACTCAGCGGAGGGTGATTTAACATAGACAATATAAGAATAAAGTTTCTTCTAGTGATTTTACACTATTTTTCCTTTTTTTAAATTTTTCTTATACTAAAACATACACAATTCTCATAAATAATCTAAAAAAAATCTCCACAAGTAAATAATCGAAAATAAACAATGCATAAGTCTCAAATATCCAAATTTTTTTCACTTTGTGTTTACTCGGTGGTTGTTGTTTTGTTTAAGGAAATAGGGTGATTTAACATAGACAATATAAGAATAAAGCTTTGTGAAATATGTTTGAAAAAAATCTCTTCACAAACGTGAGCTTCTGTAACATGGGTTTTTAATCCAATACCCTCAATTATCTTAGGGTGCTTCTTCCTTCACCCTATCATAAATGTGAATTGACAAATTTATTCCTAGGATGTTTTAAGAACTCAAGCACAACAACTCTTTTTTCTATACTATTTTCGTTGTTACTGTTTAGAGCAAGCGAGGATGAATATTTGGGGTAATTTTGATGATTTTAGTTCATTCTCATTGAACATATATCGACAAGTGCGCTTTTTGACAGCATTGCGGTGATTAGTAGATGGTTTAGGAAGTGTTGATCTTCAGAGAGAAAGGTTAGGTTTTTTTTTTCTTCCAGAATTGATAATTCGTAATATTTATGGAAATTGAAAATTTGGAATGAAATAGAGGAGTGTATGCAAATTACATTTTTGGAAAGTACAATACGTAACTTGTTTCTGGAAAGGGTAGTCAATAATCATTTCGGAATACCCTTTTAGAAACACGTTTTATAAATTATGGATTTATCAATCTAGAAATAAAAAAATATTTTCCAAAAAATATATTCTTTTGTCTTCTAGATTTTCTATTCCATAAACATTTTTTGTTTTTACGCAACACCTCCTATTTTGGAACCACCCAAAACTATCAAGAATAATTTGAGTATTTAAAAAAAAAATTGAAGTGCAAGAAAAAAAAAGCACACATTATCTTATATACATAATGGATAATATTATACTTAAAAGATTATGTTGATAGTTGTTTTAAGTCTCCCTAATAGTTATAAGACTCTTATAATTAATTTATATCTTTATTTTTTATAATATTAACTTATTAAAATAAATAAAAAATATAATAAATAATTGTTAATAATAAATAAATAATTTCTCTTTTCATTCATTACTTTTCGAAATGATTTTTTTTCACACATTTTTTACTTTTTATTTCTTTTCTCTTATACTCCCTTCATTTTTTAGCTCTACCATTGAGCATTGGTATTTCAATTTTATGTCGATATGTTTTGGAGATGATGGGGGAGAAAGTCCTATTTGACAATCACTGCCTTTTACAAAAGTCTATCTCTCAAATAGGTTGTAAACAAGAAAAATATATTAAAATAATCATTATAAATAGCATCACTATTTAATACTTATTATCTTTAGATTATTTTTTCAGGTAACTTAATTGTATATAGTAAGATAAGATTGTATATCATGGATGGTAACCCAAACCATGAATTCAAAGAATATTACCTAAAGCTATGTAGTAAAAATATAGCTTTTTTAAAATGCTATTACATTAGAATCCTTTCACAATAAAAAAGCCTCTGTGTGTATGAAATTGAAAACAAAAACCAGTAATTAGTTGAGGGTTAGTCTCATTGTATTGTTATCACAAAGATAAAAATTTAATCATATCTTGTTTTTTATTGTTTGAAATTGTAGACTCTCAAGGATGGCTTTTTCTAAACTAGGGTTAAATTACAATGCTTATAATGCAGAAAATTATTGTAGTGAGTTTCACTATGTTGATGTCCATGGTTTAGGCAGATGTCAAAAATATTGTTCTTACATAAATGTTTAATTTCCATCTTCCCTTTATATTCATGATAAATTGGTTGTTTTGATTATAAATGTTTCAAATACTAGGTTTGGTTATAGACAAAAATATTAGGCTTAGTAATGGATTAACTATAAAGGGTACATAAGTATTAGTTAAAACTTCATATATTTCTTGAAGTAGACTAACATGCTATGCTTAATCATATATGTAGGACCTATAGTCTAAGACAGTGATAGCAAACTTAGGTATTTTCATTATACTATTAATCATTTTCTTGTTGTAGTTAGCCCTTGGTGATCTATAATAGAAGTTATTGCTAACAATCCAAACCCTAACCCTAGCTATTTTCATATCTTGATGTCCCTAGTCTATGACCGACATAAATTATATCCATGCTTTGTTATTTGGGATCATTACTTCAAAATATCAGTTTCAAGGATCACGTTACACACATTCTAATGTGAAATCTCTTAACTTTGACACATCACAATCAAATTCAAAGATCCAATTAATTTTACAAAATTCTAAATAAAGGACCCAATAGGCTAATGTATAAGACCAAGTTTTCTTATCCCTAGCATGCACGTACGATAAAAATTGATTGCCCTTTACAATTAGCATGGAAACTACATTCACACTTAAAACTTTTTTGCTCTAAAGAACAAGATCATTGTGTGCATACACTTGAGGATTTTGAGGATTGTCACAACTCCATGAAAAAATAAAGATAAAGTGCAAGAGTTGGGTAGGTTTGGGTCCCATGTCATGACTTGGATATTTCATACCTACTGTTGAATTTTCTATTCTGAACCCAGTAGATCTGAAAATCTTGTTGAGAAGACATGTCCTTTACCCTTTCTATTTGTCTATATAATCTCAAATCATGAACTTTGTTGCCAATATTCTGGTTTATTCCCATTGAAGGATATGAAATCTTTGAGATACAATTGCATTGCCTAATGATAATGAGATTTGATGCAGCAGCTTTCCGTCCTTCTCTGTTGTTTTCCAACGTGTGTAATGCAAATCTTATTGAACTGCCATCATTCTCAGATTCTGGGCCAATGAATAAACATGGAGGGAATCCCACCCACTTTCTGATCATAGCCCCATAGACACAACTTTGGATTCTGCCAACCATTTAATATCTAACATGTGTAAAGATGCTTCACCCCATAGTATTAAAATAACATCTTTTACACTTGTTAACTAACTCTTCAATAAAATGATTAATTCAACAATAACTATGAGTGCTACCAACATACATCTTTCAGCATATTTTTATGATTAAAGTTTGTTAAAAACCACACCACTACAAGTGAAACTTATGAAATGCATGTTTAATCGATCTAATTTTTCACTTTATACCAAAAGTTTTTCATGTAACTTGTATTGTATGTCACTCTCCAATCATCAATTTAATAAAGGGGTGGTTCACAAAAAAAAAATATTTTCAAGAAGAATTCAATAAAGAGTAGAAAGATTAAAAAGATAAATTATTAGGTGATTCTACGATTTATATTAATCCCATATAGTATGCATTTAAGTGGTATTAATTTTTTTTTCCTTTTAAGTTGAAATATGTATCACATAGATATCGATTAGGAAGATAGACACCCGAAATATATATAGGCATATATCACCAAATAATTTCCAAAAGAAGAGTGCTATATATAACATTTATATATATATTCTAATAAAAACAAAAATGTTAGTATAAATATTGAAAATATACACCAAATATGATGCATTATACAAAGATATATCAACAAAAGCAACCTAGATGGGTTTTATTTCTTAGCATATAAAGATTATTTAGTAAAAAATATCCACCAAAGAAATTTCCATGTGTGCAAATAAAGGAGAATCATTAATTTCCCTGTAGTAGGTAATGTTTGACTCTGTGTTTTTTTTTATTTCTCCACTAAATTAATTACTTATTGTCCATCCATAATTAAAATCCAAAAACAAAGAATTGAAGTTACTGTGTGAATTTGGCTATAACTATAGTGCAGTGTTGATGGAAAATAAGAATAAAGTGGGGAAGGAGCTTTTTAATTCCACTTGCAAAATGGAAGTTTTCCTTTTGTAAAGGATGGTGGTTAGTCTTGTCACATACTGTAGCAAAACCAAGTAGCAGGACCATTTAGGCTTACACCCTCATGCATGGTATGCTTGTTTTTATTATACTTGAATAGCCAGATTTTATATATATCCTTGGACAAGTTACAAGGGTCGTTTTAAAATGCATCAATAATTTTGGAATTTCTATGAATAATTGACAATAAAGTTAACAAAAAAGTGAAAGTACTACTTTTCATAAAGGGTCACATTTTTTCTTCAAAAGAAAGCTTTGGTTAATGCAGGTAGAATTACATGTGGAATTGTATTCCATCACTCTTCATGTGATTCCATAATTTCACCCCTCTCATTTTTATGGAAAACATGATAAAATTCAAACTTTTCTATAAATACTTGGTAAAAAAATAAGAAAAATGTTATAAATTTAAATTAACTTACCCATATTTTTAAAAGCTTTTGTAACACCAACTTCTTTGAATGTCATATTTAACTTATTTTTCAGTTTGACCATCTTACATTTTCAGATATTTACTTCAGTGTTCTAGTTTAATTTTCATTCTGATATAAATATATACTTAGATTCATCTGTCAACTTTATAGAAAATGAATTTGGCCTATAAAATGTACCCTGAAGACCACCATTGCTATGTTCAACATTCAATCATTCACTCCTTTATGAGAAGGAAGCACTTTGTCATTAACAGACGAAACACTTTGCAGACCAATAAACTTGTCCACACCTGCATGACTTTTGCATTATGCACAAATTGAAGCATATATGCTTACATCTTGAAAAAAAAAATCGATCTGAGATTGGTCCAAAACAAAGAAACAGTGGAATTGTGCGCAAGGAATTTGTCTTGGCATATCCTATTTTCCAAAGGCAGGCTTGTAGAAAGTGGAGCAGATGTGGTCAAAATGACCTTATTGCAAAGAAGAAAAAGCTTATAGTGATGATTTGCATCTCTAATCAAATGCACATAAGCTTCTATTTCAATTATTGCACCTTTCTCTTTACTTGGTTGTTGTGAATCAATTGTGTAATTAATTAATTTGTAGATTCTCCTTCCAAGGAAAGTTTGTAGGCGTGTCTTTGTACAATTGAGCACACATATTGGAATCATCTGAGCTTTGCAAAGCTAATCAAGTAGAATAAGTGCTAATAGACCCTCAAAATAGATTATATTAAAATCTAGACTTTACTTAAGGTAGCCACAAACACACTGTATCAGCAACTTCTTTAGTCATTTTCATGTCAAAGATTATCTGCCACAATGTTTACTTATCATTCATATTTATTTATTTATTTATTTATTTACTATTCTCATTATCTCCACAAAGCACTCTTTGGGAAAGGGAAAAGAATGAGTATGGCAAGATTCTTCATTCTCATTCTCAAAGAAAATAAATATGTGGTCAATGAATTTTCTCTTCAGAGAGAGAATCCAGAACCCTTTTGTTTCTGTGTATATAATAAACGATTAAATGTGTACTGTTAAATGATATATTAAAGCCAAATAAAACTATCATAAAGTCAATGAAATTTTTAAGATGTTTTATTTAGAATGTCATTATGAAATATTTACTAAAGATGCTTTCAACCATGCCATTACCATTTCCTATATTACAATATACAAAATGTTTTAGAGATATTTTTGTGCATGTGTTTTGTTCAGAATATCATTGGAAAGGAGGTTTACCCTGTATTTGTACAATAGACTTTATAAGATAAAATTAATGATTTTGGCTAAAGTTCTAAGGTTGATGAAGAGGATGTTTGGTAGTTTTAAAATCCCACTGTCAATATCTATAATGTGATTTACTCAAATTTATTATGTAAGGATATGTAATAGTAACATACATATAAATCTAATCATAAAATTTTGGCCATCTAATTATAATCCAGGGAGAAACTACAGCATGATAATAAAATATGGTTCATGTTACACAATATATAATATAATATCTGGTTAAAATTTGTTTTTGGAAAAATAAAAAAGGCTGAGGTTGTCTCCATAAATGGCATCAACGATTTGAGGCAAGATTTGGAGAACAGTGAAGTATTTAAAATTATGTTAAACAGAATGGGTCCGTACACATAGAATCACAATGACTATGATGTTTTATTTGGATTTACTCAGTGAACAGTGCACAAACAGTGGCCTCAACATCGTGCATGACCAAATTCTTTGTTAAGAATATATTACCCATCTAATCCGACATGAATCACGCTTGTACCATATGTCTCTGTTTATTCTAATTAAACAACTAATTAATCCACATGAATCTCACTTTGTGTAAAATATGTTCGTGCATCTTAATCTTATCTTAGAAGAACCATTGCTAAGGTACTAGATTACGGATCTCTCAATTTCTTACTATTTTTTTGCTCTTTAAATACAATTTTCCATCAACAGTTCATACATAAATGCTTGCCATAGTACAAGGGACCCTTTCTGTTTAAAGTTAACATTTCATTCTAAACTTAGCTTCAAATCCAATATTCTTAAACGAAAATCCAAAGTTTGGTACTTCTTTTTGCCTAGCAGCTCTCACCTTTCACAAATGTAAGGTTGGTGAAGAAACAAATTTCAACACCTTCCTTCAAGTTCATATACCAAGAAGGCAATAACTAACTAATAGTCTAATGTAAGGTATTCACATAAAACATGGTAAAAGGCACAGACACTGTACTAGTGAGTGCACTGAGCAAAAGACACTGTTTCTAGCCATAAATAATTCAACACAACCACCTCCACCACATCATGCATGGGAATAGTGTTGGGAGGGCTGCATTTGGAAAACCATGTTTGGTGTCTGAGGTCCGAAGTAAGAAGACTCATGAAGAGAACTTCTGTGCAGATTTTGGCCCTGCACCTTAAACCCATATGAGTTAAGGCCATAAGGGGACACGAACACTTGTTCATGTGCAGGATTCAGAGACATGGCCACTCCTGCATTTGACTGATTCCTCCATTGGAAATTCATTCCTGATGAGGCACCACTGGAAATTGGCTGCTGGTGTGAGAGCATCACAGAATGCCGGGGTGAAGTGGATCTTTTGCTGTCTTCTGAAGAAGTTCTGGAGGTTTCCGTGAGATTCACTGTTGTTATGTCATGGATGCTAGCCCTCCTCTTGTCTTTGCCTCCTGAAAGTTGCCTGATGAAGTACTTCTGCGCATGACTAGCAACTTGAGTTGGCGTTCGAGTAATCACAAAATTGCGTGAAATGTTTCTCCAATCACCTTTTCCATACTTCTTCAGCCCCAGTAGAAACAATCTGTGGAGAATTTTTCACAAAGCATAATCAAGTTCCAAGTTCACACTCAACATCTCATATAAATAGCACAAGAATTTATTTATTTGACCTAACTAACCACCCACATAGCTTGCCTCATGAAGGCTATAATGACCTTAAAACAAATAAGAAAAATCCAACTCCTGATAACAAAGTAGGCAGCATCATTGCTCCTACTCCTAGGTTCACATATAAAGTACATCATAAACTTAACCACATCCATTAATTCTTGCGGAACTCGTATACATCATTTTTCTTGCCAAACTAATTCCCATTTTCAAGAACTAAATTCATAGATGGAAATAAAATTTAAAAGCAACAGTAATAATAAAGAATAAGCAACAAGATGACTCACTTGTGTTCCTCTTCAGTCCATGGCACACCTTTTTTCCTTTCCTGCTCAGGAGGTCTGCCAGAGGAGGATCTCTTAGCAGTGATGCCTTTGAAGCCATCGTAGCCAGGAGTATTCACCCAGTCTAGGGTGAAGGGTGAGGTGGTGGTACTGTAGCCTGGAATCGGGATCAAGCCAGCTTCTATGTCACTAACATCTGCTTCCAATTCCTTGTACTGCTTCACCACATCCATAACTGTCTTTCCTGGTATCATCTCAGCCACCTTGTGCCACCGATCCGGGGTGTCCTTGTCATAAACAGCAAGAGCATTCTCAAACAGCTTGTTCTCTGCAGGGGTCCATTTGGTGTTGTTCCTGTTATCATCCATAAGCCAATTGGAGTTGTACATGTAAGGTGAGGCAGGAGGGAGGATCTCCATTTCCCACTTCATGACACCAAAGTCACAACACAAGGAAACACGCAAACTATGGGAGCATCAAGAACAAGGTTTGAGCCAATTCAAGATGGTTTTTTGGTTTGGTGTGGGTATGTGTCTGTGGATTTTACTTGAAAGATTACACAATTTTATGGGAAGCAGGGTTGATTCAGAGCAGGAGAGAGAGGGAGATATCTGAGAAGCAGAGGTGGAGGTTTTACCACAACACTATCAAGGATAAATCAACAAGCATTTTTTGAAAGGAATCAGAATAGCCTTTTTTATGTGTAGGAAAGGAGGTGTGCTCTTCAGGAATCTACAAAAGACCCACTTTGTAAAAAAATCAAAGGGAATGCTCCAAATTGAGGTTCAAGATTATTACCTAATTGGTCCAAAGGAAAACCCTAGAAACATTTATGATGAGATCTAAACCCAATGAACATCCCTCCCTCATACCAAAAACTGGAACTGAGACACAGCAAAATTCCAGACAAAAAACAAATCCCAACACAACAAAAATGACAACTTTCAGAGCGGAAAAATCTGACAACTCTTTCTGCACTTCAATTTGAGTTTACCCCAATTGGGAAAGCAATCAGAAGCCAAGGAACAGCAAAAGGGGTGCAGCCTGAGACAATGAATGTACAGACCCAATTAGGAAAGAGCAGAAAGACTCTGAATTTATGAGGGAAGAGGGTGGTGGAAGAAAAAGAAGAAAAGCTTGTTTAAAAAAACACAAAACAAAACTCTTTTTTTTTTTTTTTTTTAAAATCCTTTTCCTTGATGCTGAGCTACAAAGAAAAGAGAAAGAAATATTGAAAAGAAACTTAGCACAAAAACGGAATAGGAGCCCCCCCAAATGGAAAAGAGGGAAATTATATGGAAGCAGAAAAAGCAAAGTGGTGAAGCTTGAAAGAATGAATCTTAAAACAAGCTTTGGCACTCTCTCCTGAAAGGAGAAGCACCAAGGGAGAGAGAACCAAAAAGCAGTGGCTGAAGGTGGTGAGCTGTGATTGGGTGCTATGTGTGTGTGTGGATCCTGCAACCATATAAAAAGTTCCCTCTTATTATAATGCACACACACACCCCTGCTTCTGTGCACTTTTTTTTATTAAAAATAATAATAATGAGTAATTACTGATTTATAAATGCATTATTTACTCCTAAATATTATTTTATTCATTCGTTTAATTTCCTTTTTGTCTTTTCCATTGACGTTCATTCGCAGCTCAGCAAGCTTGGCTATGTTGCTTTGCAATGGTGAAGTAACACCCCACTTCCAGATACATGCATCATTCATATTCAGTCTTCGTTTATGGAGATTTCAGTTTCCTTTCATGTAACCGTGTGAAGCTTTTTACATTCATAATAAATATAAATGGTATAGGAGTTAATTGCTAAGCAAATTCATTAATCATCCTAATTATTATCATCAATGATACTAATTACTATTTACTAATTATAAAAAAATTCATTTACTACCACTATAACTATAATTTATTGGCATTATGATTATTGAGTAATATCATTTATTGTTTCAAAAAAAGTTATACTCTCTCTTCTCCATTTTATTTTATCTTTTGTTTCAGAAATATAGTGAATAAATTAGTGAATAGAAAATTTTTACTACATTTTTTTTTTTTGTAGTTACTACATATTTAAACAATTATTATTATATTTGTTCTATAAAAGCGTTTAACAATGCATGTTCTGTAAATAATCCAGGTAGTGAGTTCTTTTCTCGTTTAACTTGTAAGTAATTAAAATAATTATATTTAGTTTATGACTAATAATAAAATAATTTAGATTACCAAAATATTTATTACGTATAATATTGAACTAAAATTATAATTATTACATTAAAAATGTAAATTATTATCAATTAAAATTACTATATAATATATACACACTTAAATATACTGCCTCATTGACATTTATGTAAAAAGAATATTTTTATTGTTCTCAAATATAAATAAACTTTTTCTACATTTACTTTATTAAATGATTTTTTTTTCTAAAATAGTACTCCCATTGACATATGTCTTGTCTTTTGTTACATTATCATGATACGGATTTTTTATTTTATGGTAATGAAATTAAAAACAAAATATTAAAATTGAACAAATTAAATATTAAATCTCTTGAATTTTTTCTCATAGATACTACAAAAAATAATGATGGTAGAGTCCCTAAAAGAGTAATGTAAAAAATAAAAGAGTAATGTTAACTAAGCCTACATAAAGAAAATATATTATTTAACTATAGTGTAGGTTTGAGGACACTAAAAAGGTATATAAAATTAAATAATTATTAAGAAGTAGACTTTAAGTCAAACTCAACTTCATAAAATCAACTTATAAGGTGAGGTTTGCACCCACTTATGTACTATGAAATGTCATAATTGATGTGGGATCTCCAACAATAATTAAACTTAGTGTCGCTGTTGAGGACACTACGTGAGAAAACAAATGTGAGTAAATTGTCGTCATTTGAGACAGTGTCTAGGAAACAAAGATTAGTGTCGCTTAGACCTACGCTAAATGTAATAAAATATTAACTTGCATTCACTTTGTATCCCCATCCTCGATGTTGTATCATTCTGAAACTTTTTTTAATTGCATCTACTTTGTGTTATATTCTAGACTCAATATTATTTTGTCTCTTAATTTTTTTATTGCATTTACTTTGTGTCGCCCAATTCTAAGCACTAACTTATTATTATATTAATAATTTTTAGTGAGTTAAAGGTCTTCATTGTGGACACAATATTTGACATTTATTTTGTGTTCAACTTGAGTAGACTTCACCCTTACTAGTGACTTCTCTTTTGTTGACAACTAAACTTAATTTTTCTTGTTGTGAGTATGTTCTTATAAAGTGTTTAAATTGGATAAAATCTTAAAAATAAATTAAAATATAAATTTTATATTTTAATTCATCTATAACATCATATGTTATTACGATTTTTTAAAATTTAAAAACTCAAAAATTAGATTAATGGATAAAAGAATATTAAATTCCTAAAAAAAAATCATCATTAAAATTATTTTTTTTAAATGTCTATCACTAACCACTTAAAAAAAAAAAATAACAATTAATTTTTAAAAAAAAAAATTATATTAACTAACTTATATATTATTTTATAAATTAAGAAATTATTGATATTCTAAAACAATTTATACTATTAATATAAATTTAAAAATTAGTTTTTAAATTGGTATCTAACTTTAACTACTAAGATTTTAGCTATTATAATTATTTTACATTCTAAATTAATCTTTAACTATAAATTAGTGATTAATTTATAATCTAATCTAGTTAGTAGTTAAAAATTTTGTAGTTAATGATAGATACCAATTTATAAAATATTTTATAAATTTTTATTAATAATTAAAACTACTTTAGATATCAATAATAGTGTAGTTTATAAAATAATATCTAACTTAGTTAATTAACGATTAATTATTTTTAGTCTCTAAATTATTTATTATTTAATGATTTTTTTGTAGTGAAAATATTTTTTTATAGGTTCAATTAGATTAATTATTAGTTTATAAGGTAATTAAATTAATATAATTTTTTCTAATAAGTTATATCAAAATAATTTATTTTAAAAGTTTATAATTAGTGAGTTATAAGTTAATTCACCTAATTTTATAGCTTATGACTTGTAGCTTGTTTAATTAATTTTTATTATTATTTATTATATTTTCATATTACTTTTAGTTTATTTTTATGTATTATTAAATATAATTACATATATAAAATTGTAAATGTAAGAACAACTTAAATTGAGGAATAATTTTAAAAAAATAGAAATTAAAGTTGATTAACATATATTAAATTAACTAATTTAAATAAAATAACTTATCTTAATAATAAAATATATAATCTTAAATTTTATGTGATGTAAATATATTTTAATCAAATTTCTTATAATTTTTAAATTTTAAATTTATGACTTTATTATGTATGATTTTACAATGAAGATAACTCATTTATAATTTATTTTTATCAAAAATATTTATAAATTATTGTATTTAATGATAATTAAAAAGTTTAATAGTATTAATTATTCCATCATTTTTTAAAATTATTTGCTATTTATATTTTTCAACATAACAATTACAACTCTACTTTAATTTATTAAAAATAAATGTTCACACTAATCTAAGAAAATGGTGTTTAATATTTATTTATGCATTTCAAGCTATAATCAATAGAGGATAACTCAGTATCTTAATTATTCATAAAAACATGTCTAGTTGCATGCATTTACATAGAGACATAATAATTATTTGTTTAATAAACAGTTTTTTAATCATTTACTTATTTATTAATTTTCTTAATATGTGTGAGAAAAATCTTAAATGTCACATAAATGAAACTGAGGAAATAATGAATTTAATGAAATAAAAAAATTTTTAATTAAACACAAGTAAACTAAAAAATTAAATATTATACAAAAATTAAAACACGGCTCAAAAAACAAAACAAAAATTTAATGTTATTGTACAGGGTGCAAAAATATTTATACTCACAATAAAAAAACATTATTTTTTTTCTCTTTTTAATTTATTATAAAACTAATAAAATTATCATAAATAATAGTTTTTAATTAGATTATGAAATAAAAGAAATATTAACTATCGTTATATTGTGATTCAAATTTTCACATAAATAAACTTATTGATTGGGTGAAAAAAACAAGTATGAAAATCATCTCGTGTTAAAGAATTAAGAGTATTTTTACATAAATTAAAAATTAAAAAAAAATAATATATATATATATATATATTCCTTTACTCCTCATAAAAAATTGTAAAATAGTTACCGTCGTAGAACAAAAAGATATAATCCTTGTTCGGCTGTTATTTATTGTTTTACGAATAATAGTTAAGGAATTAAAAAAAATATTAAGCGACTTTTAACATTATTAACAACTTTTGAAGAAGATTTTTAATAATGGCTTTTTTTTATTGAATCTTAAATTTTTTAAAGGAAATATATGAAAACCAGATTTTTATTAACATCAATTTTATGATTGATTCTAAATTTTGGCAATGCAATTTTTTTTATGCAAACCATTTAATGCATTTTGCATTTTCAATAAATAAATATGTTTTGAATAAATCAGTTCTCCGAATTGATGTTAAGCTTCTTTTCTTGTTAATTTGAAGAAATCTTATGGATCCATGAGAATCTAAATGCCACTATTTTTTATGGAAAATGTGAATAATATCTTAAAACACTAGTCAACAAATTAAACGTATTTTTTTACGTAAATAATATTGTATTTATTACTTTTAATCACATAATAATATTTTTGAAAAAAAAAATCATTCAAGTTGGAAAATCCTTATTCAAAAGTTTTAAATTTGTGTTTGTTTGTTTGAAGATATATATTTGTATAGAAATATTGAATTATATATTTGAATTAGTTTATTAATGTTAATTTGAATGTGGTTGTTGTATTGCATGGAAGTGGTGGTGAGAGTAATTTAAAAAAGTTGAAGTGTGGAAAAAGGGGCATTTTGGTAATATCAAAAGGGGTAGCCGCCAAAGCAACGGTTGAGAGATGGATAGGAAAATGTGACAGAGTCCGCAAGTTGATGGCAGTGGGCCCCACGTACGGTTCCAGAGTTAACACTCACAACACACAACAACCCTTTTCTCATTCGCCACCTTTCCCCATTATTGTGCCTTTAGGATCTCTAGGACGTGGGTCCTACAACAAACAACCGACCTTCACACGTGTCAGCTTCTCATTGGCCCCCATCACCTGAGCTCCCCCACTATTTTTTTCATCTCTCCTTTTTCCTTCTTCTCATCTCCAATTAAACTATCCAATCCAACTAACTACCTCTAATCATGGTATTTTGTTTAATTAAACACTTTTTCTAAGGTTTGATTTAAAATATAAGATGATGACAACTGTGGGAAGGGACAATGAGTAGGATCCACTAAGGTCATGTGTCCTTTGTGAAGGTGTTCGGCCTATGTCCTCATCATCACTCATATGTCATTCTAATCCCTTTTTATTTTTCAATCAACTCAAGGCCTCTCTCTTTTCATACTTTGCATAATTGATTCAATTTGTAACATCCTCAATACATTAGTCAAATAATATATCAAAAATAAAATAACAAATATATAAATATAGATAATTCTATTGGTAATACATTCATAAGTGTCATCAATTCCACTAATTAGGTCCAATAATATAAGTTCATTAAAATAATATAAATAACATATTTTTTAAGGAGAAAGGTACATCATTTATTACTGTACACCTATCTGAGTGTTAATCACCCGCTTTAATGACTTGAGCACCGGAGTGCCTACTGCAGGTACTCCCATTCGATATTCATCCGAGACCGAGAGCCAAAGAAGAGACACAGAGGCGAGAAGGATCTCAACCAAGCACTTAGCAACCTGCCCAACGGAAGTAGGAAGATGAAGACTTCAATAGTTCTCTAGGTCTTATCTCCCTAGCAGGAACACATGTATTTCATCACTTTTCACACATTACATTTTAACAAAATAATCAAGTGTCTAGTGTCTATAAATAATTCACATCAATGTTTCTTACAGTAACAGTAGAACTCCACTGATCAACGTACAAAAACATTTGACTTATACTTTCAAAAGATTCGTGCATTGGCTTAGACTTAGAGAGTTGCATATATTATACTACCTAATGTGAAATTCACACAACTATGTGCATAATAATTTCAATATCAAGTCACCTCATATGAGAATATTAATTTATATGACCTGCGAGACCATATTATTTTTTAAAACGTAAACAAAATCATACGAATCTCCTTCGACTCTCATCACTTAATAATCTTCATTTATATGATTCTAATATAACAAAAGAGTCATGATATATTACTCTAAACAAATCCTTGTTCAATACACATCATAACAATCTCAACATGATATTTTCATTTTAATATTTTTACATAATTCATATTTCATATCACATTGCTATACAATTCAATCACACAAAATTTTAGATTTTTAAACAATCTAAAAATACCAAAGAAAATCATATAACATATTAGTTTTTAATTATATATATAAATAAAATTTTACATAAAACGTAATTAAAACAATTAAAATTTATAAAACTAACAGTATTTCAAAAGCAAATTTCAAAGTTAATTTTTGTTTCCAATGTTTTGTATTAATTTTTTTTATCATACATATATATTTATCTATTTTGCTACTTGAACGAGGTAAATGTCACGAAGTATTTCTAAAAAGGTTATCCATCACTCCAAATAATAATAAAGTATTTATTCTTTAAAAAAACTACCGAATGAAGTATTGTCTTATATTAATTATCTGATTTATAAATAAAAACATTTGAAATAATTTATTTTCAAGACATTAAATATGTATTTTTATTTAATAATTATATAATAAAATACTGAAATAATTCAATAAAACAGTACTAACTTACTTCTACTCATATCATAAATATAAACAAATCACACTTCTAAATAAAATTAAAGTTTAGGTAACTTACAAAATTTATGTATTTTTATGAGTTTTTATTTAGTTATTTTTTCAAAAAAAATTTGTTTTATTATTTATTTAAAATATTTTTTATGTTAGTCTAAGTATTTTTTTTCATTTAATTTTTATCTTGTAACTTAATTTTATTTACTATTTTTCTCCAACAACGAACAAGTTATAAAGAAATACATAAATTATCGACGAGTTAAAAATGAAAATATTAAAGTCACATTTTTTATTAATAGTAAAATAAAAAAATAAAAAAATTGTTTTAAGTAATCAAACAAATAACTTTTTTAATAAAAATTTAATTAAAATTAAATAAATTTATATTTACTTGAATGTTAATTAAGGCTAAAATTAAATAAAAGAAAAATAATTAACTTTTTCTTAAAATGGATAATTAAAAAGAAACCGTTATAGGAAAATAGTAAAACCTTTATTTATGATTTATTGTAAAAGTAAACAGAGCATGTGCATGACTATCTAGAAAGCTGCGCGTGGGAGAAGTGATGTGTAAGAGTGGGAGCGGAGCGTGGAGTGCACGCGGCATGGTGTTGAGTGTTGCTCCACCGCGTGCGGTTGGGAAAGGAAGGGCAAAGGGCGTGGCGGTCCCCTTTAGATGTGACCAAGTTCTCCACTGCCTTTGCCTTTGTCTCTTTCTTTTTGGAAAATCAGTCTACGCGTCTTCACCTACTCGCGTTCCCCTTTTTCACATCACTTACACACTTTTCTCCCATTTAATTCCAATTATATTTTGCTTTTCCACTCCACTTTACCCTTTTACCCATCTTAATAATCTATTGTCATTTTCATTGCATGGGTGTTTCTGGTATTATCAGAAATCCTTTATCTCACCTTCCATGTTGTGCTGTCTATTTTGTGTAAAATGCAAATTGTCTTACGTCTGGTCTTGGAGTACACGACGGGCCTGTAAATAAATTAAATAAAACATTAATTTTATTCATACCTTTCTTTTGTTAATGATTTTTTTAAAATTTAAATAATTCAAAAATAAAGTATTCACTGGGACGACCGATTCACTCAGTGAGTCGGTCAGAAACTCGACCATTTGACCAATCAACCACATTGAGAATGTCATGTGACGACACACAATCGACCGACATATGACGACAAGTCATGGGTTGACAAAGTCAGCAAGTTAATCCACAATTAAGGGTTGTTTAACGCAACTCTAAACATGAACCAACCTCCTAATTCGGCCCACCAAGGAAGACTCATTAAGGTAATATAAATAGCACAAATTTCAAGAGCCAGGTACTTCATTATCTACAGTACTCTGACACCCGAGTGTCGGCACTCTGACTAACTTGAGCGTTGGAGTACCTTCTGTAGGTACCATCCCAGTCTATGAGACCAGACGACCGAGTAAAGGAAGGAGAGCAGGAGGTTAGAAGTGAATGTGACCGAATGAAAGGAGTAGAAGAGTAATCGTTCTCTAGGCCCCAACACCTATTCGAGAGTAAGGATAATATCATTTCTTTAAATAAATTCAATTATATTCCTTTATTTTATATATTTTTTGACGTAACATTTTCATTTATTTATTTATTTTTAAAATAATTTTATCATTTAAGTATGTGAAAAAATTATTGAAAATTTTTATTGTATTTGTTATTTTTTTAGTACACAAAGTGAAAACATTTTTTTTTAGTTTTATATTCCACTTTACATTTATATCTTGCTGCTTTTTTTTGGATTTTATGATTTTCAAATAAATAAATAAAATAAACAAATAAATATACTATAAAATTTATATCAATCATTTCATTATCAACGTTTATCATTGACCATTATTAACACCTTGAAAAAAAAACACCACAATCTCTATCATATTAAAAAAATATTATTAAAATTAAGAAATATGAAAAATGAAAAAATATAAAAGTGTAAGACATAAAGGTTAGTTTCAACCATTTATAGTACAATTTTTGAATTGAAGAGTATAGTTAAAAAATTGTATTACAGTTAACTTATAAATTGGGATTGGTTTGGTGGTGAATTAATTGAAGGGAAATAAAATGTTTTATAATGGAAATGGGTTTGTGTTTAGTTTTTAACCTTTTATATGATTGACACATGTAAAGTGTGTTGATGATGTATTTCATAATTTATTTTATATATCACGTGTATAAAAAGTATGTCTGCAACTCTCAGTATCATTTGATTATGATGTAAGGTGAGTACATATGTGTGTGAGCAGTTCAAATAATTGCATGTTTTTTTTCTTATTATAAAGTTCCACTTGTATAAAAGTAAGTAACTTAATTTTATATTATAAGTTACAATTATTTCTCTTTAATCTGAATGAGAGTGTGCGTGAATTTATTAATGAATAAGGGTGTTTTTTTTTATGAATTATTCTTGAATAATATTTTTCTAAGAGCTACTTTTACTATATGTTTTGTCTTTCTTGATCTTGTATATTGATCATATAATTTTTTTTTTAAAGATATTTCATAATTTAATTTCATTGATTTAACAGTTTTCTTTAAAAATGTTTCTCAGTTTTATTGAATAATTTATTTTTTATAATTATTTGTAAATTTAATTATAATTTATGGGTAAACTATTTAAAATTTACATGCAGATTAATATATGATTTAAAAATATAGTAATTAACACTCTTGTAATTTTAAATAAAGATATTGTAAAACTCCTAATTAAATTACTTAAAAAGTTATGTCATCAAAATATATATATATATATATATATTTATTTATTTATTTTGTAACACACGCCTTAATTTAGACCAAAAGTTAAAATGATATATGAGATACTATAAATAAGTGTAACAATTAAGATAAATATACGTTATTATTATAATATTAATTGCACCTGAATACTCACTTGAGAGTCAGATTATGCAGGTCACTCTCGACCAAGAGTCAAAGCCTGAAGAGGAAGAGGAAGGAATGGAAGCACAACGAAAGAAAAGAAATCAATTATTCAGTTGATAACAATTAGTGTCTCAACCCCTCGTACAAGAAGAGCATATATATATATACACACGTGTGTGTGGACATAACATCTACATCACTATAAAAAAGTTTTACAAAGAGATATTACTCTTTATAAAGATTTTCAAATATATACACATGCAAAAACAAAACATCAATTATGTGCGCGGATTTTCAAATATACACATATATGTCAAAATAGAACATAAAAACCTATAGAGTTCTATTTCCTACAACATCCTCTGCTTCAGTGTAAAACATGATTATCACAAATTTTAAACAAAACACAACAAGAATTATCAACATGAATTTAAATTTCTATTCAAACAAGTTACAAACATCTTAAACTTTCATACTTCATCTCTTATAGTGTACTTACACGATCAAGTGTCTATAAATAACTCTTTCAATATCCCTCATACCAGAAATTCACTGACATACATAGATATATACTTGACTATACTTTTGGAAGACACGTGCATTGAATTTGACTATAAGATGTGCATTTGTCATACTACCTTCACCGTGTTATCTCTCTATGCACCTACATGAGCATAAGAACTAAATTATCTCATATGACAAGATAAATTCAGATGATATGCTAGATCAATTATCTTTTAAACTGCAAACTCAGTCATATAAACCTCATTCAACTCTTACCACCTGATAACTTTCATCTATATGACTCCAGTAGAGTTAGGAAATCTCATTCCACACGAATTCTAATTTAATACATATCTTCTTTCCTGAAAACAATGTGTTGAGATTATTTAGGATATGTATTGAATTAAAAATTCATATAGAAGAATATATCCTAACTTTATTGGTATATTGAAATCATATAAATGAAATTATCAGGTGATGAAAGTGAAGAGAGATTCATAGGTCTAAGTTTACACTTTTTTTTACAAGTTTTTGTAATAATTAATATTTTAAAGTTGATTTGTAAGTTTTTAAAGTTATAGAAAATATTCATAAGAAAAATCTCACAAAAATAAAATAAAATTATATAGTATTTCCAATTTCTTGTTGTCGACTCTAGTGATGCTAGTATTAATTTTTTAGAAAAAACATGAATAGTAGAAATCATACATTTAACATTTTTTTTATAATAATATAATAATATTTTGAAATTAAAAAATAAAATAAAATAAAATAAAATAAAAATAAAAAAAATATTAATTTATTAAAATGTGAAATGTGTGTTTATACTGGGGAGGTTGTTATCATCCTAATTTCTATCTATCTATATATACATGTCTGTTGTCTATATTTAAAAACAATATCAATAATGTAATTGTGATTAATTTTTCTATTTTTTATGGTTTTCTTTTCTTACCGATATTTTTTGTATAAAAATAGATTTAATTATTGTTCGAAAAATGGGTATGAAAAATTTTCTCTATTTCAACAACCGAACCTCTTTTTTGTGAAGTTCACTGTTTGTTTATATTGCCTCTCTTTATGATCCATAAATCAACATCAACAAAAAGAAAAAGGAGACACAGGATAGGAGAGAAAATTATACCTGTTTTCCCAACATTCAAATTGAATTCTGATTGCAAAACTTGTCATATCAATTTGATTTGGTGAAAGAAAAATACATAAAAAGATTTTAAGAGATTAAAAGAGGTTCTTCATAATTGTCTAAAGAATGCTTCTAGACACAGTTTTCTTTATGTTGATTGAAAAGCAATAAATAAGAGTTGAAACTTATCTCCTAGGATAAACCCTAAACCACTGAGAAATCTCAAACTGCATTGAGATCATGAAAGGAAACAACTAGATGTTGTTGGTCCATTAGAATCAATGTTTGCTAAATTGGATGACACCATTGTTACAAAACGATGGTCCATTTATGTTATAAAAAAATATTTTCGATTTTGTAACGACTTGTCTTCAATTACTATGTAAATGATATATATATATATATATATATATATATATATATATTACTTTACTTCCTCGTGGTTATGATGAATATTATCTATCAATCAAATTAAGATTAATAATTGTTTTGTGTCATGATTTTTTAAGATAAAATTCTATAAATTACATTCACACTCTATTTTTTTTTATTAATTTTAATATATTTTTCAACATACAACATATCTCACATTCCTATATTTTTTCCATAACTAATAACCACTAAATATTAAAATAAATATATAAACATAATACAAATATGTTTATAATTCTTTCGTATAGTGATTCGAAATATATTTCTCTTTATAAGATTTTAAATATTTAAATAAAATTAAAACAAATATTCAAAAGAAAATAAACACTTTAAATATTTAAATAAAATTAAAACAAATATTCAAAAGAAAATAAACACTTTCATTATTCAGCTTCTTACGGAGAAGCTCTTTCACTTGTAACATCATCATTTGCTCTCATGTAAATATACGATAATCGCAAATTAAAGAAAACAACTACAAAACAAAGCAAATGGTAAGCTAAATATTTTTAAAAACTTCTAATATAAATATAATTTTAAATATCCACATAAAACTATCAATTCTCACGCATTTCCACCTAATCCTCAAGTGTTTATCAAAATTTCAGAATTCATCTTTTTCATGTCAGACTTCTATCGACTCACAACACATAACACTTGACTCTACTCCCGGAAGACTCGTGTATTGAAATTAGAATCCTGATACTTGCACCTGTCATACTACTCGTTGTGAATCCACATGCGCATAAACATCTCAATATCTCATCATCTCGTATGACATGGTAAATTCATATGACCTGAAAGACTAGATTATATTTCAAATCGCAGACAAAGTCATATGAACTTTCATCGACTCCCATCAACTGAATAACTTCATCTATGTGATTTCATTATATTTGCAGATCCAGAATGTCTCATTACGGGCCTGACAAATCAATACACCCTAAGAAACAATCTCAACACGGTATTTCCTTTTTTAAAAATAAAAGCATCACATGCAAGCTTAAACTAAAGACAAACCTAACCAGATCAAAACTAACTCAAAAGAAAAGGAGTCAAGAATGAACTTACTCTATCTGAGATATTGATCGGACAATCTTGTAGAGTTCACTTCAAAGTCTAATGGCGGACTCCGATTGTCAAACTGATGAGAGAAGATGTCAGAATTTTAGAGAGAATGCAGAGAAAAAAGAAAATGGAGTTTTTAGAGAGATGATGATTCTTTTAAAATCAAACATAAATAACTTAATTTGTATTATATGCTTTTTTTTAAATTAATAATAAAATATTCAAGTGTCATTTTGATTATACTAGTTTTACTCTAAAACTATTTTTCTTTATTCTTACAACATCATTACATCATTAAGTGATGAGAGGAGAATTTTTTTCACACTTTAAATAATCTAAATGTATTTTGTTATAATTCTTTGACATATTCAAATCTTAGGAGTATTTCATATCATTTTAAATAATTGAGTTCCATTTAAATTATATAATTGTGATTTATGCATTAATTTCTTTCACGTTTTCATTTCTCACTTTATACTTATACGCACATATTAATTAATTTATTCTAGAAACATATTTTTAATACGCATATATTAGTTAATTTATTCTAAAAGTATTTTTTAGTAAATTTACCGTATTTGATGGTGTATGACAAGTTTCAATAATTCAACTACTAGAAATGTTCATCAAAAAGATTATACGTTTCGATAAATATTTAAAACTATCTATATAACTTCATCAAATAAACTATATTCTTTTCTGTTCACTCCAGGAAAAATAATAATACCATATTTTAAAATATTATTTTCTTATTAGTTAAAATTCATTAAAAACTATAAAAATCATAAAAAGCTTGTAAAATAACGCAGAACCTATAAAAGTGTGTAATTTAAAATAACTTTTACTTAGAAGTAAAAAATGACATGTACAAAAAGACCAGCTAAAAAAATATTTTTACCGTTGTAATTTTATATGATAATTATAAAAAATTTTAAAATTTATTAAAATAGATAAATCGTGTTATAGTAGTATAATTTCAATTGAAATTGTTAATTATTTTTTTACAATTTCAGTTCAAACATTAAAAGTTTATTATATTGGTACGACTTTTTTTTTATCTTTACACCATTTCTTCATTTTGATAATTTTTTAAAATTTTAATTATTTTATTAATTAATAACTCAAATTCAACTCTTTAATAAAACAATGAATAAAAAAAATTATTCATCTGATTAAACCATTATCTACTCACAGAGTCAGGAGTTTGAATTTGAAACAGATGTAAGTGAAAGTGACTTGTTTCGCAGGTTCTCCCAATTGGCTCCTCGAATCTCGTGCGTGACACGTCCCTATTATTTAATGGCACAACGTCCCTTCCTACAGTCACCCTGCCCCTTTTCTTCTTCCAATTAAATAATTAATTGACCCTTCACTTTTCATTTTCAACAGCATTATTAATTTATATGTCATTTTCACTGCATTTTATATACAATTCTAATAAAATAAAACAAATACCACATTTAAACCTTATTTGATTGTTTTATACTATTTGAATTCGAAACTAATCACGTTTAAAATAAGATTTTGATTTCTATTCACTGTTATATTATCAACACAACAAATTTTATAATTTTAATAATAACAAAATATTATTAATATATAATTTAAATAATTATTATAAATGATCAATGTTGACCCTTTTTGTCAAATTCTATTAATACATGGTAATATCAATTTTACGGAAGTGTAGCATTGGGCTATTTTTAAAAGTTAATATACTAAATTAAATATTTTAAAATATAGATAAACTATGTTAAATGATATAAATGAAAATCAAATTAAAAAAAAAATCTAACCTTCAAATATAAAAGACATACAACTGATGACAAAAAAGCCTTATTATGATAAACACTTTCCTTCAATTTTTTTACTTGATTTCTTACGAAAATATTAGTTTGCCCATATAAATTATTTCTGCATTACATGACAAAAATATTTTGAAAAATAATAAATTAATATTAAATAAACAACCCCTGTCCCAGGGCATAAGAAATACACGGCCAATAAATTAGAACAATTGAAAACTCATATTTTTATTTTTAAATTTGAATTACACATACTCAATTAAAAAAAATCCTACATAAAAATCTGTACTAAAATTCTTCAATATCATAGTCTAATTTTAAACAAAATTATAAACTCATGTAAAAAGAAAGTGAAACAAATTTAATAAAGAAAAATGAATACGAATATAATTTTTCTATCCAGTTCTTTACTTTGTTTCCATAGAAAAAATTATAATATATAGAGTAAGATATTGTATTCTTCATAAATGTGTAGATCCATAATATAAGGAAATGTCGTAAAAACTATCAGGAACAAATTATTAAAAAAAAAACATAAATATAAATTTATTAACAGTACAAAAATTTAAATAGAAGAACAAATTCATAGATAAAGTATCGATGATACACCAGTAAACAAAAGACGAACTGAAGAAATTCGAGAAATCGAAACTTCATAATGCATTGATGTTCCTAGAAAAAAAACGCATGGAATGAAAATGCTAGACCCTCAGAATAATTTGTTTGTAAAAACAAACAACACAATAAGAGTTAGCCATAATAATTGAAATTTATTAAATTTATTTATTTTTATTTAGATACAATATTTAAAGTATTATTAAATATAAAAGTTATTAGACTAATATTGTAGACACTGACTATAAAATGATCACTGCAGATTTAAAAAAAAAAACTTAATATTCACTGAAAAGTAATTCCTACAAACATTAATAAAAATATATTTATAGATAAATAATTTTAAAATGTAACTATAAAAGTATTCATATCATATTAACTAAAAACTCTGATTTACATAAATAAAATTTTCATTTATATTGATAAAAAGATCTTACTTGATAACAACTTTTGACCTACTTTCTCATGAATATTGATAACAACTTTTACCTACATTCTCTTCATCAATATTGATGGAAAATAATCTCAATTAACTTCAATAGAAATAACCTAATAATGTAGGTTGATAGAAAAAAAAATCATTTGACATATGATAAAAAAGTTGTTAATATTAATAATCAAAATTATAAATAACATCAATTAATAAATAATATTAATAAAAAACTTTAATAATAACAATTAAAAAATAATCATAATTAACTTTAACTTAAAAGAATGTATGTGTCAATGTTCTTACATGATTCAAGTAAATATTTTTTATGATTTATTGTTGTGTTGACATCTTTTTCGTGTCAAAAGATGTTCACGATCGTGTTTTACAATCAACACTAATTAACAAAATATATCAAACCAATAACATCTAAATTGCCATCAAGCAAACCAACTAAGGGTCACATTATCCTTAGTCGAATTAAAAAGAAAATATAAACACATGAATCATGGATTTAAAATAAAAGAGAGTGGAAATTTTAAATTTTAATATAAAACCAACAAATTTAAAATAAAAAACTATTAAATGACTTTTGTTTATATTTATTCTATTTGTTCTATAAAACTTAATATTTTATGATAAATAAGTAATCAATCAATCTCATCCAATGCAACAAATGCACATGAAAAATGAGTTATAAAAAACTTGGCTGACTTAATTTATTTTTATTATTCGGCCCTCAATACATTTCTATATAGTCAATGAGTTCGACTTTTTCAAATAAATATTTGTTTATCTCATTTCATGTTTTTACACTGTTTATCTTCATTTATTATTTAATACTGTACAACTAAACACAATGAAACTTTCATTTTATGTTTTTTTCTTTCTTTCAATTTTTAAACTGTCATCAAATAATTCAGTGCAGTATTTTAAACTAAACTAACAAGTGATTTAGTTTAGTTTTTATTAAAACTAATTTAATTTTTTAAGTTTAACATATTACAGATCTTTGAGAACTTTTAACTATCACATACACAGACAAAAAAAATTAAAACAATATATATATATATATATATATATATGATGATGATAAAATAGATTAAAGAATAAAACAAATAAAATTTATCTAACTTCTGTTACCTTTACAACTTCCTTAACAAAACTTAAACTTAGTCTAAAAAACCCTAAACATACACATAAAATATTATAATCAACAATTTAAACATAAGGTTCTAAACTATAACATAAATTTATTTTATCCCATAAAACCTCACATGCAATGTCATAACCTCGGACATGCAACCCTTTCCATAAAAAAATGACTTTCGATAAGATTTAATTGTTCTCCTCATCATCAAAATGTTAAATGTTAACAGATATAAAGATGATTTTTTTTCTTTTCAAAAATTCAAAAAAAAGGTAAAAAAAAAAAGTGTTATAAATGATGAAAAAAATTGCACGCGGAAGCAACACACAATCACGAATCAACTGCAGAAAAATAAACGACACAAGATTTAACGTGATTTAGTCGCCAACTGCAACCTACATCATACGGGCAACTATTACCTGTTGTGATTACAAGTACAATGATCTCTTTAAATAGAGATAAATAGAAATAATAAAGGGATACACCCACTCACTAAAACATGGTGTCTACTCAGCCCAACCCAATTGGTCCTGACTTCATATCCAACAATCTCCCAATTGAAGTCACGAACAATGTTCACCTGCGCTTCAAATGTGTACATGGTGTATTGTTAGCCCAACCAATTGGTCTTGACTTCATACCCAACAATAAAAATATAATAAATTTTTAAATAATAAAATATTGATATTTTTATCTTGGTTAAACATAAACTAATTCTATGCTTAGTGTCACAGTGAAATATGTTAAAAGGCTCTTTGATGCAGATTTATCATTAATCAATAAGTAATTGGTATAGATGATTATAGCGTGTGTCGAATGTTGGGATCAATCTGCATTTTCATTTAATTTATTTTCCCTTTTAGATGGAAGAGATTATTATAATTTTTTTAACAGAATGATTACACTTAATTATTTCTTTGGAAACTTTGTGTTTTGTCCCTCATAGTCTCTGCAATATATTATTCATATTGTTTATGTAGAGTGCATGCATTCACTTATCGGGGAAACAAAAGCAAACAAAACTATTTTGTCTCTTGAAATTTTTAAATGTTCTTTTTTTGTTAACAAAATGCAACAACTCATGGTGTTGCTCTTATCCAACATGTAAAATAAAACCCCAACATATACATACAATAATTCTTACATAATATATAATAATAATAATAATAATAATAATAATAATAATAATAATAATAATAATAATAATAATAATAATGATTAAATATTTTTTTTCTATACTATAATATGAAATTGATTTTTTTTCAAAATGTTAGACTATTCAAGTACTTGTAGTATGATTTATTTTATAATAAATCTTTTATATGTGAAATGATTGTTAGTTTTTTTTTAAAGATTTTTAATTTTTTTTTAATATTTGTTATTGTTTTGATTGTAACCTGATATTAAAAATCATTGCAGATGAATGAGGGTAAATTCAAAAATAACATATGCTGATGTGACTTTCCCTATACATCTCTTTATTTTGAGGGGAGAAGATATTTACTGTTCACATGTATATCATCTCCTCCTCTTCCCTGCAAAACCCTGAATCCAAATAATTGATATCCTCTCATTTCTTTTCTAGTACATCCATATGAGCAAACAAAGTCTTAGAGACAAACTCATTTCAATCATTTTCATACTACAAGTACCTAGATGGTCTAAAGTTTGAACTAAAAGACGAAAATCAATTTCTTATTATAATACATGATAAAAATAAATCTCTTAACATACTTGTACAAGTATTTTTAAATATTTAGTATTTTCATTGTGATTTTATTTTGAAAATATTTGATTGAACTCCCAAGGAAATAAAGTAAAAAAAAAAGAGTATAGATGATAAGATAATGGTGTTTAGATGTTAGCAATGGGATTTGGTAATTATTTGTGTTCCTTGATAGGCATGTGGAGATATTGTTGAATGTTTTGGAGAGAATGAAATGAGTAGAAAGAAGAAGATTATTAAATTGAAAGAATGAATAAAAAAAAGAAGATGTTGGGGGCAGTGGGAGGAGGAAACTACAAATAGTTTCCATAAATGGAAAGATTCCCTATCGATTGTGGTTAGTGTAAAAGTGAGACAGAGTGTGTGCATTGTGGGGTTCGGTTTTTGTTGGGTCTCCGTTATGCGTGTTCGTCACTGCATCAACTCATGTGCGCGCGTGCAAATCCAGCCAAACATCGATCTTATTAAACATTTCTCCATTCAAATACACAATATTAAAAACCTTTTCAAAATTACATCAATCTACACTTTAGTAAAAAAATTGTTTCTATTTTTACTTTTAACAGTTATAATATAAAAATTATTTTTGGTTTTACTTTTAACAATTAAAATATAAATACTGTTGAGTTGTTAAGGCTCTAAACTTTAATTATTTCAATCACCACGCTGCCGAATACTATATTTATAATATACCGACCAATTATAAAATAAATTAGGTTTATAAGAGTATGAATATATGTCAACACACTTAGGTTTCAGTGATGTATTATTTGAGTAGGAAATTAAAGATATATCATTCATTTGGACCTGTGATTTTAAGAAGGGAGGAATATACTTTTGAATAATAATATCATTTATTTATAAAATATAAAAAAATATATGTTGAAGATATCACATTGACTAGAGATTAGAGTCTTTCATAGTATATAGATGGGTGCAAATCTCATCCCATGAGTTGATTTTATGGAGTCGAGTTAAGCTTAAAGTCCACTTCGTAATCTGATATCAAAGTCATTTCGAGTCTATCCTATCAAGTGTTTGTGTTGAGACTATTGTGTCACCCACTATCAAACCGTTATCGGACCACCCATAATATATAGTTTTACGTACGAGTTGACAATCTCGACATCTTTAAAAGTTGATCTCAAATACTCATACATCTACTCATTTAAATCTCCATACTTATCTTATATTTATCTTCCTTAATTCAAACACAACTTTAATAAAAAGCTAAATATTTAGAATAAAATTTTATTGAGTTTCCCTTGATTAGACTTGAGTTATTTAAGATATTGGAATGAATTTATTAAATATGGAATGTTAATAGAAATATGAAGATGGAAAGAAAATCTTTTTTTTTTCAAAGTTGACTAAACGCAATTCTTATCCTCTTCCCCCATCTCATTCTTCATTTATTTTTTCTCTTTCAAAATTTGATACCTTAATCTTTTTCATTTCTTTGATTATTTTTCAAGAGCATAACCTAACTACGAAATAAAGTAGAATAAGTGTAAGCTCTCTGATATCTGTCTTTTAAAATTGTCATATAGTTTATCAGAGAAAAATATACAAGAGTTTGAGGAACATCACATGCATGAGTTTTTTTTTTTCTTTTCTAAAACTATATTCTAAACTTGGATATGTTTTCATCAATTATTGATTTTAATTCTTAACTAATCAATAGGGTTTTAATAGTATTTTGTCGCAATAAGTCATCATCAACCTTTTAGTTCATTAAACCTTAAGTCTTCACAGAGGTATAAGGAAAATTATACTATTTCTTCTCATTCATGAAATTTTGTGGTTTGAGTGGATTGGTCCCTAGTTTTTCTTAAAATATAAATACACGTGTTGCATATAAAAATATGAAAAGTAGATTTGGACTACTAAAATTTAATTGAAGTTAGTCCCACTCTGTTTTATATTAGATGTATTTTTATGTTAAATCATGTGAAAGTTTAATTGGTGACAATTTTAGTTTAATTATGTTAAATATTATTTGATTTTTTTTAAATATAGTAAACTTGCATTAGCATGGTGTTTATAGATTTTTGGAAATTGGGTTCAGGATATTTATGTATTGGTGGATTTGTAATGTATTTTTTTGACTTATTGATTGACGGATTGGAATGTATTTTTTGACTTATGGATTAGTGAATCTGGAATGTATTTTTTGACTTATGGATTGGTGGACTCGGAATGCATTTTTTGACTTATGGATTGATGGATCTACAATGCACTTTTTGACTTTTGATGTTTGATTGTGGTTTTCAATAATTTGTTGGAATTTCATGGTAAGATGTTAATTTGTAAAGTATGGACAATACCGAAAAATTTGTTGAACTTTACTGTTAAATAATTTTAAGACTCATTGGAAAACATAAACATAAACATTTATATCCAATCGCTAAGCTTGATCTTCATATGTAATTATGAAGTTGTAATCAAATTTATAAATCAATAAGCTGGCACCAGTGAATCACTCACTGGATTGTAGAATATTGAAGGGGTACTGAAGAAATACTCGAAGTATAATATTAAAGTGAATGAGTAACTCTTGACAACTTATGAATTCGATTACAACCTCATAACTACATATAAAGACTAAGCTTTGGAGATTGCATAAGAATGTTTATGTTTTTCAATGAATCCTAAAATTAATTAATAATGAAGTTCAACAAATCCTTTGTCATTGTCTATTATTCTACAAATTTACATTTTACCATGAAATTCCAACAAATTATTGAAAAATACAACCAAACATCAAAAATAAAAAAATACATTATGGATCCACCGTTCATAAGTCAAAAACTGCATTATGGATTCACCAATTTATAAGTAAAAAAAATACATTTTAGATTACCAATCCATAAGTTAAAAAAATAGATTCTAGATCCACCAATCCATAGGTTTTTCGGAACTCACATTCCAGAAACATATAAACCCATAACAGTGCCTTTTCCAATAAAAATAACAAGGCTAATTTTGGTATTTTAAAAAATGTAGGGGTGCAGGAAGAAACACCCCAAATTATATGCTACCTACATGAATTGATTTCAAAGTTTGTTAGCGTGTATCTTCTTTGGACTTTGGCCCATGAAAAAAAACTACGCGGTTTCCGATGCTTGGCCACATTATTTTGAGCTTGTTCGTAATTTTACACAAACAACAATTCAATGCAACTACACAATGTACCAAATAAAAAATAGAACCTCCTATTTTTTTAATAATAAATCTCAATAATAATAAAAACTATTGTATAGTTTGATACTGATTGATCTAACCAATTTTTATGTAACCCATAATCACGTTTTGAAATTGTTTTTTTTTTCCTCAGCAATAACGTTTTGAAATTGTTATTAGGCGTGACATTAGTTGACCCCAAAAAGTTGTTTCTTATATTATAAAATATGTTTGTAACATTTTTCATGAATTTAAATATATAAAATTAAGTACTGGCTAACGCTAACTTTGATAAAAAAGTTAACTCAAATAGAATTTCCTCTGCATATGATTAGTATAACATATAAACAATACTTTGACAATAACTATTATGAAAAAAAAAAACAGATAGAAATAAAAAAGAAAAATATATGAGAAAGAATATTTTTTGTGATTTTTCTATTAAAATCAAAACAAATGATGAAAATATATATAAACAATAGGCCTTTTCTAGGTCTAACTAAAAAAAATAGAAGAGTCAATAAAAACTAGAATGAAACACAAAATAAAAACTAGATATTTAAATAGAAAGGATACAATTAATATTAGTTTTCTTTGATAATAACAACTTTGTGATGAATTAAGAATAGTTATAAGTATAATTAAAGCAAAAAATATTATTCAAGAAGGTGAAAAATGAGTACAAACAATAAAAAAAAATGATGAAAAAGCAAAAAAAAAATACATGCCAACTTGATTTGGTCTTATTCCACTTTGAGCATTTTCTGATTTCTTTACTCTATAAAAATCTTGTTATTAGCCTTGACTGTTCTTCCCTTTGGCATACAGAATTCTCTTTATGTTTTCCCTTCCTCATTGTGCATAGAATGTTAGTAACTTTCTCAACACTTGGGGAGGTCACTTGGAGGAGGTAATAAAGATTCATTTGGTCCTTTACCATTGTCCACAACAAAAGCCATCTTCAGTCCCCATGTTGTATGAATTTCCAAATGGCAATGCATAAACCAGACACCTAACAAAACATAATACCATTTATCATATAATTCATAACATAAAAAACACTTGGATATAATTCTTTAAGTGTTGTTTGTATTATTCTTGAATCAAAATTAGAGTTTCATGAGTAACATAAGTAATATGAGTTTGTGTTAAGGGATTATTGTACTCGTTACCAAAGAAAACCTTAATTCTGATTAAAGAATAATATAAACAATACTTAAAAAATTGTATTGAAGTTTTCTTCTTAAAAAATGTGAAATCCAAATTACTATGTCTTTGTGTACAATTTTTTTAGAATCAAAATTTACGTTTAGATGACAGAATTGACAAATTTACCTGGATTATCAGCTCTGAATCGGATAGCAGTCCACCCCCCAGCAGGAACTCTAACTGTGTTTCTTTCCACAGGATCTACAAGATTAAATTTCTTGGGGTCTTTAGTGGGGTTAAAGTTCCCTTGTCCCCTACCAACTACAAAGAAATTGAAGCCATGGAGATGAATAGGATGATTCTCAGGTGTTAACATTCCAGTATCTTGCAAGACTAATTGAACTGTAGAATTGTAAGCAAGTCTATATAGCCTTGTTCCATTCACGGTATTTAAATTGGATGGTTGTGTTCCTGTGAAGTTATAAAATACAGGAGGATTTCCAGGAAAATCATCTGTGAAAACTCCCTTAATTTTGAAGAAATGTGCTTGGAGAAGAGAAATTT
>Ga0123342_1000396_pt1 | contig 67416 bp, 35 predicted proteins | sample Turbeawhitnodule_FD_89960 | JGI IMG/M metagenome (GOLD analysis project Ga0123342, IMG submission 89960) | Root nodule microbial communities of legume samples collected from Mexico - Turtle bean Mexico white nodule | ecosystem: Host-associated > Plants > Roots > Nodule | place: Mexico: Nepantla... | reverse complement strand
GCTTTGTTTGTGTTTTGTTTTTTTTTTTTTTTTTGTATGTGTTGGGTTAGATTTTGGGCTTTTATTTAGCAACGTTGCGTTTTTGGAAAAGGGGTTTTATTTAATGGTAAGAAAAATCTTGAAAGAGACGTAAGTTTTATGAGGAAAATGAAATTCTACCAAACTCTTTGATTTTTTGTTGCTTTTAATTCTTCTTTGTTAGAAAAATAATTTAATAAAACTTAATCACTAAAATTATTTTTTTATTATTTTGTTCATATTACATAGTTGTTAATTTATATTGATCAACATAATGTTAGAAGAGTTAAAAAGACTTCAAAATCAGTTATAAGATAGATGCTGCAACATATAAAATTATAATAAAAAAAAAAGGAACTTAATTAAAATGTATCAATATCAATATAAATCTTTAGATATATGTAACTTGTAACTTTTTATGTTATTTTTTAATCATAAATTTTTTTTAAAAAAAAATAATTAGTTAGATAAATATTATTTTTTAATAAAAAGAATTCTTATTTGATTAAATTATAAAAAAATACATTTTTAACTATATTTAATTCCATCTTTAATTAGAGAATTTTATAAAATTCTTCTTATAGGTAAATAATTGAAAATTTTCTCTCTACTAGAAAATAACAGCCTAATTCCTCTACTTAAAAATAATTACTACTTGCGTTTTGTATATAAATTATATGTACTTTTTAAAATTACATTATTTTAATATTTTTAGTATCGATTTTACAAAATTATATATTTGTTAAATGATATCATTTAAATAAAATACAAATACACATTTGTATACAATTTCACTAGTTAATATAATAATATAGCAAAAGAAATTTATAATTTCTTAAAAATCTTATTTGAGAAACCATAATTAGAAGAAAATTATATAAGATGCTTCCAGAATATAAAAATAAACTAGTTCAAACTAAACTGATTTCAGGTTATACAATTATTAATTTAAAAAGCACTTTTGAACTGTTCAATCTAAACATATTTTTTACATAATATATTTTTAGGTTACATAATCTTCCATGTTACATAATTCAAGAAGTTTCTTTATGAAAAAATAATTCAGATTGTACAATTTAAAAAAATCATGTAAAAATGACTTCCAAAATCTAAAAAAAAAAACTCTTAAATATGCAAGTTAAAAAATATTTCTAAATTGTAAATTTATTTTTTTTATAAACCAAAGGATAAAATTATTTAAAGAAAGAAAAAATATGAAATTCCTTAATTGGTTTCGGTCTATCTGAGATGTCAAGTTGCATTAGTAATACGTTACATGAAAACTTTTTATAAAAAATAAGAAATCCCTTAATTTCATCCACTAAACTATTTCAATGAAATATTATAATTTTTTTTTTAACATTCAAATTGTTTTAATGTGATAACTATTAATAAATCGTACTGTAGTAATGAACTTTACCTAAGAATATCATAAGTCATAACATATTACAAAATTAAATTATAAATGAAAACAAATAAATTTAATATGTTATATTTAAGTTAAGCAACAAATAAACTGTATTAGCAAAAATACTAATCTCTTTGAAAAAATCAAAGACAACAAAAAAACATGTTTTTCATATTAAGAACCTGCTTCCAACCAATTTTCAGTGATCTTACTAATCCATGACCAGTTCAACAAAATTTAGACTCATTCTCTTAACATGTAAACATGGTGCAACAAAAATGATAAACAACATGATTTCAGCAATAAAGTTTGGACCCTAATGTCAGGTAACAGAAGATCTTAACCTACAAACCGATCAATATCTATAAATTGTACAAAAATGTGTGAATTGCACATCTTTGTCAGCACTTCAACTTCAACAGTAACTTAATTACAAGAAAAAGAAACTATGATATTTAACATATTGAAGTTTGATAGAAGGTGAATTGAGGAATATACACCTTAAAAAACATTTTTCTAAGCATAAAATATCCCAGTCAGCCAAAAAACCAGCCATCCAAAACCAGAGATTTCAGGATCTGCTGGCTTCCAAATCTATCAACTCCAATCTAACAAAAGAATGTGAGAAAATGAACAATCATAGACATCCACACTTGTCTGTCCATGGTCTTCAAGAAGTCCTGTAAAAAATATTGGTATATATAGATCATTGTGATTCACTTTTTTCAGGAACTTCCATTTGAGGAGGTAAGAGGTTTAAGAAGCTCCCTCTCACAGGTTGATTTGCAGCCACAGATGATTCATCATCTGTATCACACAATAAAACCAATTCATTCAAGAATATGTCAACCAAACCAGAACATATAGAGACAAAAAGTAACAGCAGTATCTCAATAATCCCATTTAACATGAATATTAAATGTTATACAAGGAAATTTTGCCTAATGCAGACTAATTTACAGCTATTCAAATCTGTTAATTAATGAAACTAAACAGCAAGTAAATCAGCTGTTCAAATCAGTTAAAGTGAATATTGTAGATAATTAGATTAGAGACTTAGATAATCCCATCATTTATCTATCACACACTAGGCCAGACATAGCCTATGAAATGTCCTAATCTCTAGTCGACATCGAATCTTCAACAGACACCAACTAGCTTTTAGGGGAGGGTTCCTAAAGTGATTGAGTGCTCATATAATTTTCTTATCATTTAGAACCTTAGTAATTTGTAATGGGTCTTTCTTTTCTCTAGAAACATCCTAATTACAAACTTTAAAGTAAAGGGGTCTAAGATAGGTACTGTCACAGCAAAAAGAAACTACAAAGGGCCATAATGAGCTTTTTCTATGCATATATCTTAGAAACTGTGGAATTGGGATTTGGGAGAAAAAAGGGAAGAAGAAGTTTTGTTAAAAATCATATGGTTTACCTTCCCCTATTTTTCTTGATCTTTATCTATTTCCTTTTAAGACAACAGAAAATATAATCTTGTAATGTGTCAGAAGGAACTGCCTGTGATACAAAGTAGAAGGAAGAAGTATATGCAATTCTAGAATGGAATCATTCAGGATCATCACCTATAGTCTTATTGGATATATATAGAAAGACAAATATCTCAAAAAAGAATAGGAAGAATAACATATTCTTACCAAATAGGGCCTTAATAGATGGTCTTTTAGGTTTTGTGTTCTTCTTCTTCAATTCAGCTGATAATGTACACACAAAAAATACTTGTGAAGAGAAATGCAGTGATGAATAAAAAGCAATGGCTATAAAGTGACAAAATTAAAAAAGAAACTTATGGTATACCAAAATTAAAATTACTCAATGCATCAAGATCCAAAATGAGTTATAAATATTTGTTTCTCATATAGGAAACCATAAATAACATGGGAATAAGACAACCTTCAGAAAGAAATCTGCATCATTTTAATTGCATGGCAATAAAACAAAGAGTTAATCAAATTAAAGTAACAAGAGAATCACATATTCAATTAGATCAAATGGTCAAAAGAATCATTAAATACACAATAAAGAAAATACTAAACAGGAATGTTTTTGTTCTGGAAAGAAAATGATTAAAATGAAATGAAAAAATTACATAATAGAACAATTATAACACAAATAGACATACATATATATATATATATATATATATATAGAGAGAGAGAGAGAGAGGGATTTGTAAATACCAATTCCTGGTATTTCATGATCATTTACAATTTCAAAATTCTTGTATGTGTAGCCAACGAAGTTAACATCTTTAGATGGCAGCATCTGCAGCAAAAATGACACAACTAAGTAACAGCCTAGGCTTCAACAATGGTTCTTGTAAAGCTAATGGTACATGATTTTCAAATCAGGAGGAAATTGTGCTAGGGGTTACCAATAACAATTTTTGTTAAATTCCAGAGTCATCCAAAGTATATTCATTGGCAAACCAAATGTTTTTTAATGGCAATCTGCTACAAGCATGATAGCAGATTCCAAAGATAATGAATCGACCTTCTGGAAATTACTCAAACCAATTCAAAGCACCTTATTTTCTCAATTACATACAAGTTAAATTGTCAAGATTTTAAGTGTTTCATCACATGAGAAACCAATAAAAATTTATAATACATAGATTAATAGAAGGGTAGATACAGAAAATAATAGAGAGAAACTCATTCTAGCAGCTTTACTTGTGATGAATAACCCAAAATAATCTGATTATGTATAATTTGAACTTGGCAGAGTACACTCTTTATAAACCTAGACTCCAATATGTGCACAGTGAATGAAGGAAATTCTGAAATTCAATATAGTATATTAATCAAAGGACTATTTACAACCCAATATCCAGAAACCTAATAAACTATTTCTATTCTAAGTTGGAACAAGATATCAAAAACAGCATAAGATCCCGTAATCAAAGTAACAATAAATAATCCCAGATGAAAGACACTAGTTGCAGATTAAAAATCCTAAATAAATAACAAATCTAATGGCCAAATCCACATCAATGACACTAACAAATGGTACAATTATAGCAGCTCTTGTAGACCAACTATATACAAAATGAAAATAACAAGAACAAACCTTTCTCCAGGGCCCTGCCTTTGAGGAAGCTACAGTTTCCTTGTCTACCTACACATCATTAGTAGAACAAAAAGAGTATGACACTGGTGGCAACAAAAAATAAATGAACTCTTCTATATCCATTAACATAAAGACATAGTATACCTCTTCAAACTTCTCAAAGTTTTGAGTATCTAATTCATCATTGACCTCTGGTATGAAAGCAGCTTTCATTTTGTACAGTTTGTCCCATTCGATGCCTTTGAACCATGGATGGGCCTGGTCACGAAATGATAAACCACTTATTTGTTAATATACAACTGTATCCCAAAGTAAATTGTAAAATTTAGCAAAGAGCACACCACAACACCTTTATTTCATCAGCTCCTTTGGTTCCAAGCCTCTGCTCCACATTACATAGGAGTCTACAAATAAGATCTTTTGCCTCTGCTGAAAGTTTAACTTCTTCTGGAAATTTCAAAGTAGTTCTCCAATTTACTATCTGCATGTTGAAGGTGAAGTACGATATCATTATAATACATGAAGACAAAAAAAAGTTACAATAAAAGGAAGCCATTAAACAATCAACTTGACTCATTATAAATAGTGGATAAATCTGAAATGTCATCTTTTACTATAAATAATAAAATGGCATAACTAGTAACAGAAGCATGATACAAATAATTTACTGCAACAAGAAACTATAAAAAGGGAGAAAGTGAATAATATCATGAAAAAGAAACAATTGTCCAAATCAGGAAATCTTTTTTTTTTTTCTGAAACTTGTTCATACTCAATAATTGCAGCCTCCTGACAAATTCAATATTTCAAAGCTTTTCTGAACTGTATTCCCTCAGTTGGATTACATTTATCTAAACATGAAGCAGTCACATTTTCCTACTTAACCGAGTTGCATTCTTAGCTACAGGTATTGTTTTTCAAGACTCTTGACATTTCTTGTACAACTTTAACCAGATAATTTTTCAAATAATAGTTACATTGTATGATTTAAACACTAAGGCATTTACAAAGCACATGTACATACATACATCTATTATATTGAAAAGTATAACATTTGACGCTAATTGCCATAAGAAACAGTTAATTAAACCTTGCAGAACCCAATGGACTCAAAGTCCTACATGGCGTAATTCAGTTCATACAAATACATGATGAATTGGAATGGAATCCATTAAGAGGGGGTCCTTATGTTACCTTTCTACAAGTCAACATTGGTTCATCTGAGTAAAAGGGTGGATACCCCACAAGCATTTCATACATTATAGCTCCTAGAGACCACCTGGAAGAATTAACATAACATCAGAATGAACTGAAACAATAAAAGGTTCACAAGAAATGGGGGGCCTTGGGGAGACTTTTGAATGAAAAAGTAGAAGACATATTATGTAATACCAATCACATTCCACGCCATATCCTTTCTTCAGCAGAACTTCTGGAGCAATATAATCAGGTGTTCCAACTGTCGAATAGGCCTGCGTTATTGCAAAGAAAGAAAAGCTTAAAACCGACGTAAAATCTAGCGTTCAACAATTTATATGTTAAATTATAGGATTTAAGGTAGGGAAGGAAGAAATGAGACTCCAAATAACAAAAAAGTATACTGATATACGGTGTGAATGATATTTTCCGAAAGACAGGGCACTAGCCCCTATTTATACTAAGACTTAGATATAGACTTCTAATCCTAATAAATTTTTATAAATGATCCAAACAAATCCACAGTCTCTTCCCAAAAGGTCCATAAAGATATTTTATAGATATTCTAATAGCCCTGACAAGCCATAGCTAACTAAGCCTTAAGCATATTAAAATAATCATAAATGTTTATGGACACTAATATTGGGGGTCTTACAAGCATTCGTCGATTTTTCTGCCAATGCTGTAGTTGTTCTTGTTGAGTTCTTTTGGGAGCCGCTGGTCGTCCATCACTTTGGAGGGCTCCACTTCGGTTATTTCCAACAGAAAAGTCTTTTTCTTGAAGATTTCTGCAGTCTAGCGGTTTACATAATCCAAAATCTGATAATTTCATGTGACCATGTCTATCTAAGAGCAAGTTGTCAGGCTTGATATCTCTGGAATGCATTTAAAATACAGATTATTAAAAGTATTTATAGATCCAAAAGAAGGCCACTGTAAGTATAGGCAATCAATATCATAAAAGAATACTACAATTTTTCATCATTAGATGTGGTTTACTACTTTCAGTTTACCTATGAATATAATTATGTTTATGAATTGACTCTATGGCTAGGACAGTCTCCCCAACATAGAATCTGGCTTCATCTTCTGTCAGTATATCCTTCCGCATCAGCAATGTCATCATATCTCCACCAGGTAGATACTCCATTATGAGATATAAATATTCCTCATCTTGAAAGGAACAATAAAGTTTAACAATGCAATTGCTGTCAACTTCAGCAAGTAGGTTTCTCTCAGCTTTGACATGTTCAACCTGAAAAAAGTATCCAATAAGTTTAAGAAAGCACTATTTATTCAAACAATGTGATAATTTCAATACCTGGCCTCGACGAAGCATCTCTGATTTCTTAAGCTTCTTCATAGCATATACATGACCAGTGCCCTTCTCCCGGCAGACTCTAACCTATGAACAGATGGAATTGCAACAAATCATTAGATAAATATCTACAAAAATCAGAGTTTAAAAAAAATACTCATTACTTGCCAAAGAGGCTATGCAATAACTATACTGAAATGAGTGGGGCGATTTTTTGTGACTGGGCAGAGAGCATTCTCTGAGTAGATTTTCCTTTTGCAACTTCTATTTGTTTCTTTCTTATACTAATTGTACTACAATCAAGGCTAGTTCCTTAAATTCCCATCAAATATTAATAGTAAATTTCAGTTCCTATCAATATACCAGAGTTAAATAACTAATATGGATGCCATTACTCAATATGATTAGCAATTCCACCTCTAAAAATCAGGAACAGCAGACATGGAAATTAGAGAAGAACAATAGTGATCTGAATGTTAAAGAGAGCTATAAACTTGTAATCAGAGTTTATGGTTTCAAATTGCAATCAACATCACCGGCCTCCACACATACATATCAGTCAACTCCTTTTGGTCACTGGAGTGGAGGTAACAGTAGCCAATGCAATCTACTCATGATTCTACCAAGGATCAGGAAGGGAGAGAAGGATTGTAAGAGTAGTACACTTATAATGAAAAACTATACTGAAATACACATGTATATGCATACAAAATAATATAGATACGGAAAACAACCTCTAAATCACAACATTAAACCATCTTAAATTGGAAAATCATAATACTAAATATTAATAAGTAGCTGATTTATGTGAAAACAATTAACCTTCTTTCCTTTCAGTTGATAAAAACAGCACTTTAAATTTGAAGAGAAAGAAAATAAATAATGACAATTATGATACATTATACATAAATCAGAAAACCAAAATTCATTCAATTATGAAACATAAATAAGAAAACAAATATGCATATGGTATGTACCCGTGTCAGGCTAACTATTGCCCTTTTCAGTTCTACAATTTTTTACCCTAAGAAAAAGACCTCTATCCACCATCTTGGATGCATATAAAAATAATGTATACCTCTCCAAATGCACCCTTCCCAATCATAGTCAGTGGCTCAAAGTCATCGGCCCCCATCTTATGTCTCTGAAGCCGCATGTACTCCCTCTCCTTTTTCTCCAAATACTGAAGCAAGTTGTGTTGTTCTTCCTCAGACACTTCAGCATCAGCCAACTTCTTTTCTAGCATATTACGTCTGCAAAAAACAATCAATTTAGGTCTTATTAAAGACTTAAACAATTCTCATTTCAATTAGTTATTTGAACATAATAACATGTCACTTCAGAGGTCATTAAAGACAATCTCACACAAAACTATACTGCAGAATCAATTGGAAGAGAGCTTGCTTGGTAACAAAAAAGCAGGAGCATTAAGGAAAACACATTTCAATCAGCTCAAAGATGACAATAAGCATACTAGAAAATTACTTCGCATGTACAGAACTCATCAAGAACATTAGATTGAATTGTCATCATGGCCTAAAATATATAAATTGAAGTAAAGATACCTTTCCTTCCTCTCCTGCAGGCTTTGCATCTGCTTCTTGTAATGATTTTCAATATACTGCTTTGCAGCTTCGACCTTCTGTTTGGTTACATTTGAAGGCGCTTCTTCACTCGTTGGGGGCTTTGGCCCTTCTTTGGTCACGCCTGTAGTTTCTTTTGCAGACTTCAATTTATCATTTCCCTTGAACTTACTAAACCACCGCCTTGTAGTTTCCATTTTTTTGTTTCACTTTTTTGTATTTGTTCTTCACTAAACACTAAAGATCAAAAGTTTTGCCAAACAAGGATCTTGTTTTACCAGACATGAAAATCAAGGCACTATTACATTAACAGCTACTTCTGTCCAAAGAAGAAAATAAACATTAACACTCAGCTAACTAACACCACATAGTAATAGCTGATCGGAATTAAAACTTTAACACACATTCATGTAAAGAAGCAGCATTCAATAATCGGAAGCACTGATCAAAGAAAAGAATAACTCAAGAATTTATTTGTAAAGCAAGTAAAGGAAAAACAGATGAAAAGGTGGATCACTTCAAGTAAAGAAGAAACTTCGGTACTACTGAAAGTAAAAATTAAACCTAAACACAGCATTGTCAAACTCGTGAGTCTAAGTAAATTATGGACTCCAAACATATACTTGGAAACAGTACTAAATAAGCTCAAACTGCATAAATGACCAAATCATATATAAATTCATCAAAACATAAGTCCCAAAAGTGAAAATATTTCAAAGAGTTAAAATATTCAAATCATTTACCCTACTATTTAAGTTCGTCTAGAAATAGTTTCATTTGCAACTTAACCCATTTTCTCTACTTAGAATCATAAGCTCTTAAGAAGAGTCCACAAGTTAAGGACTCAGAATTTGACAAACTAGCCTGAAATGTTTCAAAAGTGGAACCACCAGTCACAAATTTCAGAAAAACTAAAGCATTGCCAACAATTCCCCATTTCACAACAAACCTTCCAAAACCATCTGATTTTACACACCATCAAAATTCTAGGTTTATCCAAAGGCGCACATAAAATACACACAAGTATATCAAATGCAAAACCAACTAAATCAAAGGCCATAATACCTATCCAGCTCATTGTAATCAAACAATTCACCCTGCATGTCAAAATTACTCTTCTGGGCAGCAAGGAACATGGTCAAAACATAATATTTTTCAACAATCACAAAAAAAACGATTTTTTTCCCTTTTCCCACATGTTCCACTGACCCAGTGACAGAAATAGGATAAGACCTCCACCAAACACACCCACAGGAATAAATAAACAAAAACCAAGAACCAAAGTCAAAAGTGATTAAACAAGACCAGCACAAGTACAGAATTTGATTTAAAGAGGAGGAAAAAGGAAACCTTGAATCTGGAAGTTGCGAGAGAAAGAAGTGAAGAAAGGGTGTTGGAAGAGCGTAGAGAAGCAGTTTGCGTTGTTGTCGTTGTGGTTGATGATGATGATGACGATGATGGTAGTGACAGTGATGTGAATGCGATTCAATTTGCTGGTTTTAGCTTTTTGTTTTGTTGTGAGTTGAAAGTTCGCAGTTGAAAGTTGGAAGGCACTTTTAGAATAATATTAAAGTTGGATGGATATTGTAACATAGTGGAAACCGAGTTCTCTCTTCTTTCCTTTCCTTCTATTCCACCCAACACAACACATACACATACACAAACACAAGACAACACAAACAAAACACAACACACTACGTTTCTTTGTCTTTTTTTTCCTTTTCTTCTTCCTTTTGTTGTTACCCTAATGACACGGATTCATTAATTCTTTCGATTTTCAAACACCCATCACCAAACACGCTCTAAATTTACTTCTAATCCTCTAAATTTAATTTTATTCTCTTCAAAGTTACTTTCTTTTTTATCACACTCATGCCACAAGTGTAAAGTGTTTAACTTTTGTTAATGGTCATGAGTTTAAGCTTTAAGTGGAATTTTTAAAACTTACAAGCCTTGAACTCATAACATTATTTAAAAAATCTAAACTCAATTGTACTAGAAACAATGTTGGCTTCTTTTAACATGTATTTAGTTAAGATTTGCATTATTTATGAGAAAAATTGCAACATGAAAGTTGAGAAAGAGAAGAAGAGAGAAGCATTTTTCTCCACTTTTTCAACTGTAGTAAAAAAAAAGGTAATTACTAAAATATACAAAATTATTATGATTATAAAAAATATATTAAAAAAAGTTTTTTTTTCATTTTATTGCATTTTTAAAACTTTTTCTCTTAATTTTATTTAAAAAAAAAAAATCTCTGACTTGTTTCTAAGAGTTTGAAGGAACTGTCTTCCTCTTTCTTCCTTTGTACTTTCCAAAGATAGTGAGATATAAGCTTAAGACATGTATTAGAACATAATTCATCCATTTGTTCAAATATTTATAACATTGACTTTTCAAAACCAGAAAAACAAAGAATGTCCTTTGACATAAATATGATTCATACCATGCATTTAACCAATCTTTAAATATTATAATTAATATTGAATGTTATAATTAATAATATAATTAATATTTAAACTGGATCTTATAATTGTAATTAATATTTATGATTAACATAAATATTATAATTAATATTTATAAAAAGGTATTCACAATTGTATTAATTATGATATTTATTATAGTTATAAGATTCAATTTTAATATAAACACAAATATTAATTATAATATATTTTTTTAAATATTTTTTATATAAATAAACTTTTTATGTAAAAAAAAATAAAGTTAGAATTTGATTTAATGCCTGAATTTTCATGCTGACAAAAAATGACTCATCGTGTGGATGTTATAATATTATAATACAGTTCATGTTAAAATTTCGTTTGTCACATTAAAAACAAAATTAATGTTGTCTGTCGTCAATGACTCATTTCAATAATTTTTCATATTAAAACAAATATAGTGAATAACTAAAGTTTGAATTAGGGATAAAAATTAATTTTGTGTGCTAATATGAGAAAGAAAAAAACATATATTTAACCTTGTTTTCTTTCTTTACATTAGAGGTTAGAGATATATGAGTGTATGTGCATGATGAAAAAAATTCAATTTGAGTTTGAGATTATTATAATATAATTATTTGTTAGGTATTATCTAATACTTAGCTATCCTCTTTACCTAAAACAACTTAAGATAAAGAAAACCAACTATTTTCAAATTCATAATGTATATTCTATGGGTAAATTTACCAAACTTTGAAAATTGGAGTAGTGCATTTGGTTGTCAGATTCTTACAAATGGACTTATTATATTGATTAAATAGGTGACATATTGCAATAAAAAATTCTTAGTAAAAATTGATGTAATTTTAAAAATCTCATAATTAATAGAAATGTCAACTTGTAACTTTGAAATTATTCAATTTCAGTTAAACTGTGTGAGAGTCTATGGAGTGAATTGAACGTAATTTAAGAAACATTGAAATAAATGTATTGGTACGTATATATCATTTTAAGATAAATTAATGAAATTTTTTGCATATGATTTTGTTGAACATGTATAAGAAATTACCATAACTACATGTAAGAATTTGTATAAATCCGAAATTAATCATGAATTAGGTGAATTTAGTCAATAACCGTATAAAAGTTATAGAATCTTAAATGTTTGTATTTAAATGTATGGTACAATACATTTATAACGATGACGTTTTAGAGATTTTGAGTATTTGGTGAGATATGAACTTTATATTTAAGTTTTTGGTGAGATAATGTTTGAAGTTTAGTGTTTTTTTTTTCAAAGTACGTTTAACCTACTTAGTTTAATATTATGGTTTTTTTCCACCCACCCAAAATGTTACGTGTGTTTTAAATGTTATGAAAACTATGTTTTGACACATAAAAATATGACAAGGATAGTTCAAGACATCAAAGAAGATTTATATATTAGAATATATTTATTTTGTATTTTAAAGTTTTAGTTATTAGTTTTTTTAAAATATTATATATTGTACCGGTCGAACCTCAGACGATCGAAGTTGTGAAATAATAATATAACCTAATAAATACGTGACAAAAAAACAATTACAGCTAACGCATCCGCGATATCAGGAACTCACTACACACGACCTGGTGACCACTACACACGTCTTAGTGAACTGATTATCTGGTCCACGCGAGAAGAAACCAAAGTCAACTTATAAACGAGATTTCTGAAGGGGAAAAATGTACGTTTTTATATCTTAAGAAAACAAATTAATCACTAGCATTGACTTGAGCATCAGAGTGCAATCGCGGGTACCCTGCCGATTGACGGAACACACGTGAAGGAGAGGAAAAATTTCGAAAGATTCAGAGACTACCAACACGACAACAAATTGTGTATCAAGTGGATTTACGTTACTTAAGCCCGACACAAGTAAATATACAATAAATAGTGTGAAACCCATATTTTGGGTATTGTATGTTTTGTTCATATATATATATATATAATCTTTGATCAATATGTTTACAGTTTTTTTATCTCTTAAAGAAATTTTATTTTATTTTAAAAAATCACAGGAAAAGAAATATTTGAAAAAATATGCCAGATAAAGATTTTAGATTAGTTGGTGTTGTTTGAAACTTACAAATCCCACTATATTTTAATCCACATAACGAGTATTTTTAGCATATACTTTTAGCAAAAATAATTCAATTATTTTATGTATATATAATCTTTCAATCGTATAATATGAAATAAATAATTTAAATTAGCAAGAAGATCAATCCCAAGAAAATTATATAATTATTATCTTCTGAAAGATATTAATAATATTTCTGTTCTCTTTGAAAGATATAATCTCTCAAGGAAATAAATTATAAAATGTAATTTAAAAAATTAATAATATTATTATTTATATTCATACTACTGAAATGTTTTGTTCAAGTACTAGTTGTTTCTAAAGTACAAAAAATGGGATAAAACGTAAACTATGGAATAATTTAATATATGAATTTGAGTAAAAGTGGTACATAATTATTAATATTGTAAAATTTGAAATTACTTCCTAAACTCAATATAGTTAAGTATAGATTAAATTGTTACATTGAAAAGTAAATTTTATAATTACAATTTATAATAAGAAACAGAATTTAAGATAGAATGATATATACTTTCAAATTGAGGAATTGATTTTTTTTCTTCTAAATTTGAGAAACAAAATCATATTTATTTCAAATTTGACGGACTACAAATATAATTAAATTAGTAATATTCTTTTTTTTCATATATTTTTGTATTTCATTCACTTTTTTTATGAGTAAATAATCAACTTAATTTATAAATTATATTTTACTATTTTTTTTTTTTTAAATATTTAAGAATTAAAACAAATATAATAGATTTTAGAAAAACAAATAGAATAGGTTTTAGAAAAACAAATGAAACCTTAGAATATTTGAAGACCATATTTATTGAAGTTTTTCTTGGTTTCAGATAGTAACATCAACAAAACGCATAACACAACAAAGAGAAGAAAAACCCTAAACTAAACCCTCTGCAACTGCGTGCAAAATCCATGGCGAAATCGTCAAAACGCAGCAGCAATGGCAACAGCACCGATTCGAATAAGAAGAAGAAGAAGAGCAAGAAATCTGGTCCCGAAGGCGTAGCCATGAAAGTAAAGGCCAAAAGCAACAAAAGCAATGGCGGCGGCGGCGGCGGCAGCAATCCCTTCGAGTCGATTTGGTCGCGACGGAAATTCGAGGTGCTGGGCCAGAAGAGGAAGGGCGAGGCCCGGCGCATGGGCCTGGCCCGAACCCTGGCTATCCGGAAGCGGAACAACACGCTCCTGAAGGAGTACCAGCAGAGTGCAAAATCCTCCCTCTTCGTTGACAGGCGAATCGGAGAGAACGACCATGCACTCGACGAGTTCGGGAAAGCCATCTTGCGATCCCAACGCGAACGCCAGGTTCTCGATGATTTTTGTTTGCAAATTTAATTTATGATATTTGTTTAGTTTTAGTTTTTAGTTCTCCTGTTTTTTAAGCAGTTATGGTAAAAGTGAAGAACTTTAGCGTTGGAGGGGTGTTAGCCACACTATGATTAATATTCATTCGAACAAGACTCAATAGAAAAGAAGTTAAAAATTGATTTAGTTTAGTTTTCGCAGTGTAGACTATATCAACCCATTGAAGTTACTGGTTTTTAATGTAGTTATGGTACAAGTCGATAACCTTAGCATTGGAGGAGTGCTGGCTACACATTTTGGTTAAAAGACATTCAAGAGTTTTTAAATGAGGGAGAAACTCAGAAACGACTGTGATTTTCAATGGATTTTGACTGATGAGAGAATGCGTGTTTACGTCAGTGTTGATTGCGAGCATTTTTTTTTCTTTTGCATACATAATTGGATGGTAGTGTAATTTTTTTTTAGGAGTTCTATTAATTTACTCTGGTTTAAATTCATTCAAGTAAGACTTTTTATATAAGAAGTTAGAAACACAAAAGTTTGTTATTTTCAAGAAATTTTTACTAATGACGAAAATATGTTGAAGTGAATACGTTAGAGGTTGTGTTGCAAGCATTTTTCTGTAGCATTCATGACTGGATGACAGTGTAAAAAAGTTTTGGGAAGTTCTAGTAACATACTGTATGTTAGAGTTTGTGTTAGCATTTGTCAAATGTTTTATACTTTTCAGTGTATTTAATTTAATATTTTGTAATTTTTGTTAGAGTAAATAGTGTATGCAGTGTCGATGGATTACAGTGTTTTCCAATCACAAAAAACCTATATGTTGTAGTGTGTTGGGGTTTATGATTAGTTGACAGTGAAAAAAACTATATTTTTATTTTAACTCTTTGTTGCTGATGTGCTGTTACTTATTTCTTTGTTTGGGTGTTTTTAGTTGAACATGAAGCTGAGTAAGAAAAGCAAGTATCACTTGTCCGATGGAGAGGAAGATGATTTTGAGGGAATTGATTCTCTTGGAAGAGATGATTTTGAGGAAGAGATGCTTCCTGACGATGTTGATGCTGAGATTCATGGTATGTTAACTATGTGGTAGTTAGGTGATTTTATGCAATGTTTTTTTCATGACTGCTAAATTGATGGCTTATTTGTGAGCATTATGCTTCAATTGTAATGAATGGCTTAGTAAGCTGCTGATTTTTTTTTTGTATCTTGGGTTCATTTTGAGTGCTGGTTTTGCAGAGGAAATAGATTTGGTTCAGCGTAGAATGCAGATACCAGGGGAAAATGTGGTCGATGGGGAGGAACATGTAAGGCCTGTTATGCTATCACTGTTGGCACACTTACCTTTTTTCCTGTTATGATGGCATTGTGCCTACGTGATGTGTTCCATAATTTATGGATTTCCTAATCTGCTAGTGATTTCTCATTTGGTGATTATCAGAAATATTAGCATCCTGTCCTTGCTAAATTTTTGCAATATTTGCTTGATAGTTCAAATACTACGTTGGTTCCTAAATTTGACATTTTCTGCAGAGACACAAAAGCAAGAAGGAAGTGATGGAGGAAATCATCTTAAAAAGCAAATTTTACAAGGTGGGAAATGTTTCTCTTTAATTAGGGTAGAGTGGTTTATTTGTCTTCTCTTCTATATTTGTTGACAATTTTTCTTCTCTCCAATGCTTTCCAGGCTCAAAAGGCTAGAGATAAGGAAGAAAATGAACACTTGGTGGAAGAATTGGACAAGGACTTCACTTCCTTGGTTCACTCTGAGGCCTTGTTATCTTTGACTGAACCCAACAAGATGAAAGCTTTGAAGGCTCTAGTAAACTCAAATGAACAAAGTAACAAGGACCACATACCTACCAGTCGTAAAATGGAAAATTCTGTGCAGGTACCATTTATCCATGAACTTCCTCTTATTATAAGAATATCTACCTTCTAACTTTGTCTTTATGGCAGGAAAAACCTGATGACTATGACAAACTTGTCAAACAAATGGGATTGGAAATGCGTGCTCGCCCTTCAGACAGGACAAAGACACCAGAAGAGATTGCTCAGGAGGAGAAAGAACGTCTAGAGCAATTGGAGGTATGCTTACACGAGTTTTAACCCCAAGTTTGTTATTATACAATTAATAAATCACCCTTTTATGTAAAGCAGCATTTTCCCACATTTTGGTAATAAAGCTTTGATCTTAGCTATATAGCTTAGCTACATTTTAAAGTAGTTTAGACTATTGTTATGGTTGAAGTGGAGGGATGGGAATGAACCCTGGGCTGGTAAACTAAATTCATGAATCATGAGTGATGTTTGTATTAGTGTAATATTTTGTTTTTGGGGATGAGTGAACTTGGCAGCTCAGTAAGGTTGCTGCCTTTGTAATCCTGTGGTTGTGGATTCCAATCATGGGCTATGTGCATAAGGTAAAGTTGTATATATATTTATTTATAGAGTAAACTAATGAATCCTGTTATTCATTATTTAAGGAAGAGCGGCAGAAGAGGATGGTTGCTGCTGAAGATTCTAGTGACGAAGACAATAGTGATTCAGAAAAGGCATCTGAACAGAAACCAAGATCTCTCTCTGGGGATGATCTAGGTGATTCCTTCTCTGTCAATGAACAGATTATGACTAAGAAGGGGTGGGTTGATGAGATTCTCGAAAGAAAAGATGAAGATTCTGCCAGTGAAGATGATGATGGTGAAGATTCTGATGATTTGGAAAGCTCTGAAGATGCTGATGAAGAATCAGACGAGGGACTTGAAAAACACGAGAAGGATCTTTCTTTAAAAGATTGGGAACAAAGTGATGACGACGATGATATTGGTGCAGATTCAGAAGATGGAGACGAAGATGATAGTGATGAGGACAAACAAACAGATTCAGAAGACCTTGATGGGGTAGAAGAAAGACTAGATGCTGCGGTTCATATAAAGGCAAAGAGAGATGATTCTGTTAAAAATGTGAAAAGAGATAAGGATTCTTCAAATGAAAAGAAGATAAATGTTGGAGTAAAACAGTCAAAAGAGTCAGACATTCCTTATATAATTGAAGCTCCCAAGACCTTTGAAGAATTATGTTCACTGGTTGATGAATGTTCGAACTCCAACATTATTTTGATTGTCAATCGGATTCGGAAAAGTAATCCAATCACACTTGCTGCAGAAAATCGAAAGAAAATGCAAGTATGAAACTCATTCCTCTTTTTAATTTTTTGTCTAGAGTCTGATATTCTCTTCACGCTTCTTGTACATATCTACTGAATCCGTAATTGTTTTATTTGAAAAGTGCAATCTCTTTGACATTTTCAACTTGGCAATACTTTTTCCTTTGGTATGAACTTCAAAGTTGCATTGACAATTAATGGATAACCTATATCAATTACTGAAATATTTCCCTCATCTGTGTAAATATATTGGTTTTACAGCTTTCATACTCTTCATAATTTAATGAAACTTAGCTTAGGGAACAAAGTACTGTTGCTGTACTTACTGCCTATAAGATTTGATTACTGTCTATAGTGTAGTGAATGAAAACTTTTCCCAACTCGATTTTATTCAGATGTCATTCTTTATTAAAATAATCCTGCATTGTTGATTTGGTCAAACTAATGGATTAATAATACAAGCTAGATGATGGCTTTTGATATATATATATATATATATATATATATATTTTGTATGCAAGTGCCTGTGTGTCTATATTCTGTTGTAACTTTTTAATTGTTCCTTCATTTAAATTTAATTATTTTGCTGTTGAAAGCCATTCATGAAGATGTACACTCTTTTATTATCCTCTTTTGGTAAAACATTCTGGAATTAAGCATTGGTAGTCAATTAAGCATTGGTAGTTAAACATGAAGGTCCAGTTTGTATTTCCATTCACGGGGATGAAATGGATAGGTATTATGAATAGCTCATTATGCATTTTGAAATTTGTTTCGAGTCAGGAACTTAGGGTGAAATCTTTAGTACTTAATAGAATTTGAGAGAAGAATTGACGTATAGGTAGCCAACAGAGGGCCAATTTGCTGGTTAACAGTCAAGAAAATAATTTAAGGACATCTGAACAATTCCCTTTTTATAGGTTTGAAATCTCATTTAAAAACAAATCCTAACCTTTCAAATTGATTTGATCCGAGTTTTCTTTATTAACTTGGATAAAATGTAAGTGGAAGGTTAAAATAAAATCAACTTAGAATGTTACAATGGAGTGGACTGTAGGCATGATCATTGTTGAACTGTAACTCCTCCTTATCCTGTCTTTTGGCTGCTACTTGCTACTGCACCACAGGTAGTTAACCAAGTTAGTTTATGTTGCCATCGATGTATATATGGCTAGGTAGTTTACCTGATTGTTGTTTTTGTTCTTTTTGTAGACCAGATTGTCCCAGCACTATTTTTGATGTATCATTTGACACTTTTACATTCTGTTTCTAAATATGTCAGGATATTGTGGTTTGTGATTGTTATATGTCTAACTATATGGGAGGTGTTTATAATATATCTTCTCTTTTCAGGTATTCTATGGAATATTGTTGCAATATTTTGCTGTTTTGGCAAATAAGAAACCACTGAATATTGAGTTACTCAATCTGTTGGTGAAACCATTGATAGAGATGAGTACGGAAATCCCATACTTTGCTGCAATATGTGCTCGCCGCAGAATTGAAAGTACTAGAAAGCAATTCATCGAGAGTATCAAGAAATCTGGTCAGACTTAAATATAGTTGAATAGTTGCATTCACTATGTTAACTTTTGTTGAGAACTATTTGTTAGATGTTTTGGTAACACTGTCTGTAATTATTCTCTTGCCACAGAAAGTAGCTCTTGGCCTTCTTCAAAAACATTGTGCCTCTTGCGTTTGTGGTCCATGATATTTCCATGCTCTGACTTTAGGCATCCAGTTATGACCCCTGTGATATTGTTGATGTGTGAATATCTGATGCGTTGCCCAATTGTATCTGGTCGGGATATTGCCATTGGCTCTTTCTTATGCTCTATGCTTCTCTCAGTAAGTACTTCTTGCAACATACTTCATTGAGCTTATTCTGTCTAACTTGTACGCTTTTCATCTGGTATCACCAATAATGAACTCTGAAGGACTATCATTGAATGATGGCTATTTATGCAGTCGAAATGGAAAATTTCATTAGCAGTGTATGTTTCCACAAATGAGTTTTGTTTTTGATGATTACTTACTAAGATATTAATTACATTGCAGAACTTAAATTTTCACATTTCTTGTTAAATTTTCTGCTTGCTTATGTACTGAGTATAAAATGGCAGGTATTTAGACATTCTAGAAAATTCTGTCCCGAAGCAATAATGTTTCTTCAAACTTCACTGTTGGCAACGACTGAAAGTAAACATATTTCAGATGAAGATTCCCAGGTATGGCTTTTTTCATTGATCATCTGTTGTTTGAGTCATATTATGTGATGGGTGTGTATGTATATATTTTTGTTATATGCGGACCATTTACCTCATCACGTGTTATTGGCCTCCTCCTTTATTCTTTGCACAAGAAAACAATTGTAGATATTTTAGTCCTTTGGTAGAAAACTGCAGTCCTCACAAGTATTGTGAATATTGCTGTCTACTCTTTTCATTTAAACCGTACCCTCCTTTACTTGTAAACAGTTTCTTTTGCTACTGCAAATTTAATTGAGAAAACGACCATCCGGACAGTTGCTGTACATTTTTTAGGCTTTTGATCTGATGCCCTATACCATAACATTGTCTTTTTCCATGTTTACAATTCCAAATTACTCTTGACAATAAGTAATAAATATGGGAAAGGGCCATTTTACCCTTTCTTTATTAGTTAATTACTGTATGTTTAATGTAATAGAGAGTAGAAGAACATTTGATGGAGGATTAGTATGATATCCTAGCACTTGGGTAAATCCATAATCTTGTTAGACCCTGCATTTGGGTACAATATCGAGATGTAGTGCTGTTCATCTTGGTTGTACTACAGCTTCATGTTTGGACACTGAAATGACCATATAATTTGTTTTATCCCAGTTATATCATCTTATGGAACTGAAAGCTCTCAAGCCTATCTTGCGCATACATGAGACAGTGAATGCGATTAGCCCTCTGAATTTCTTCAAGATTATAGACTTGCCAGAAGACTCCTCTTTCTTCACTGAAGTTGGTTTCAGGTAACCAATAATTTGTTAGAACCATTTATCTTATTATGTTGACTGTCTTTGTTTTAAATGGGGTCTCAATGCATTTTAAATCAAAAAATGTTGGGATGAATACTGTATAATAATATGTGCTTGAGTTGCATTATCAAGAACTGGTCATTTAGATTGTGTTATAGCTATAGTCTTGATAATTAATACTGGATGCTGCTAATATTGAAGATTGTTCAGGGTATTGATTGTTGATTTCTTTTTGAAGGCTTATGGTTTTCATTTATCTTGACTAATTATGATTCCTTCATTACAGGGCTAGTGTGTTAGTTACAGTTGTTGAAACTTTACAAGGATATGTTGACGTCTATAAAGGCCTAAGTTCATTTCCTGAAATATTCTTACCAATTTTAAGAATATTAAATGAGATAGAAGAACAGAAAAATATGCCAAATTCATTACGAGATAAAATTAAAGATGTGGCTGAGATTATTAAGTTGAAAGTGGATGAACTTCACACTTTGAGACGACCACTTCAAATGCGGAAACAAAAGCCAGTACCGATCAAAATGCTGAATCCTAAATTTGAGGAAAAGTAAGTCTCTCCTTTCCCTTGCTTGCATTTGATAACATGTTTCCCTAGTCACGTGAATCAGAAAATTAACATAAATCAAGCACTTAAATGTCATATTCGTTTGTTCTGCAGCTATGTCAAGGGTAGAGATTATGATCCTGACCGGGAACGAGCTGAGTTGAAAAAATTGAAGAAGCAGTTGAAGCGTGAAGCTAAGGGGGCTGCACGAGAATTGCGTAAAGACAACTACTTTTTGCTTGATGTGAAGGACAAAGAGAAGTCTTTACTGGAAAAAGATAGAGCAGAGAAGTATGGAAGAGCTAAAGCTTTCCTTCAAGACCAAGAACATGCCTTCAAATCTGGACAACTTGGAAAAGGGAAGAAAAGAAGAAGATAAAAGCTTCGTATTTTTCCACATTCAGTGTTAAAACACAGTACCTTCATATTAATCAGCTCAAGGAGTGGTTTTCTGCTGCCTAGCTTACAGAGTGGATAAATCATGAACAGCTTGGAAGAAGAATATTTATGGTGTGGTTAGAGAATAAGGTAGGCCTTATTTTCCCCACTCAATATTAAAAGTTGAAACAAATGGTAGTGATTAGAGAGGGTATGAAGAGCTGAGATCTTTAATCTGAGAATACCCTTGCCTTCCCAACTTCATCTTCTGGGAAGGAAAGTTTTGGGATTAGGAGATGCAACTTCATCTAATTTTGTACTCTATTTTTTTTTCTACAATCACTCATGATGTAAGGATTTTTGTTAGTAAGCAATTTTTAAGGACTTCCACAAGTGTGGAGTTTTGAGGCATGTCTTGATCATGATCAACTTTGTAACCTGTCTAAACTTTTGAATGTGACAAACAGAAAATTGCTTCAAAAATGTTCTTTCCCAGTATTTTTTTCTTGAAAAATACTTTTGGTAATGTAACATTTCTTAGTTTATTTTTAAACGTATTTAAGGTAGTAATATAAATTAAGATTTATAGTTAGTATTTTTATTCATAATAGGAAAAGGCTAATTATCATCCTTGAAGCATTAGTTGCCAAAATAAAAATAACATTAAAAATCAATAATTACTTATATTTGCTTTTTTAAACATTGGAATGTATTAATTATATTCTTTAGTTTATATTTCTATTTTAATTTCAGTGTAGATTTTTTTGTGAGTAAGTTCACCTTTATTCATTTTTTTTTGCAAGAGATATATTCTCATAGAGCATAATTAATTTAAGAAAAAGCACATGAAAATCAGAAAAAGAGTTTATTTTTTTTAATTTAAACTACTTTAGTCCTTTATACATTTATTTCCCTGGAATTTAATTTAATAAAATGTTCTGTAAAACATTAAAACAATACAATAAATGTTTAGCCAACAGAAACTTCAAATATCATCAAATTTATAATCAAAATCAACATGTTTGTAACAAATCAACACAAATTACAACATGTTTGTAACAACATCAAATCACATCTTCTACCCAAATCATGCGAAGAAACACCATCCAAACACAAACAAAGCCTTAATACAATAACCAACACCACTTAATAAGTTCTTATTTTTCACGTCAAAGAAGTAAAAAACTACTAATTTACTGATTCAAAATTTCAAACCAAACACGCATTTCATTGATCACTACGCAGATTACGAAAATAAGCTCTAGGATTGCGTTCAAAGCTGTTTCTTGAAATGCGACAGTTCCTCCCTGGAGCCTTCATTGTCCTCCCTCCTCTGCAGCAACAACATCCTAATATCACCTTAATCATCTTCCAAAGAAACCAAACAAGAACAATGGCTGCCAAAGCCACCCCAACAGCACCAGCAACATGCAACAACATTTCTCCATCAATTCCAACTTCATCACAAGAGTTATCCTTAACGTCAAATGTCTGTCCTGTGTATTTTTCAAGTGTTGGATTAATCGTTGCCCCCAAACAACTTATCAGGGGCACCAACCTAAAACATAGAATTTGTGTTTGTTTCAGTCAACCATATAAAATTGGATTAATGGATTTATTCACATATATAAGGGATTCTATCCTGTGTAGCATAGACACAGGTACTGATACGATACAGATAGGAACACGGAAAATACGTATAATTTCTAAAATGTAGGACACAAGACATTGATCAATATATTATATAAGTATGAATTATATAAATTGATAATAAAGATTTATGTGCACAAGTATGTTACAGTTTTTTTGTAGCAGATGTTTCTCATCACTAGTTCAAAAGGAGTTGTTCCTTATTTCTACGATCATAATAATATTTCTCCTTTTCAAAATTGTGTTAGAATTATACTAAAATGATTAGAAATTCAACAAATATTTTTTTGAATTAGACACTTCACCGAGAGTCGGTGTTACATGTTCGAGTCCATAGATTAGTATTACAAGAAAGAATGTATCACTTAATTTTCCAATCAATGATGAACTCTCTTTTTCTCTGAAAAACATAGCAGTATATAAAATCTTAGATTGCATAATAGTCTCAATAAACTTCACTGATACATTCTTAACAACTCTTATACCATCTTATTCAAATTAATCTCACAAAACCAATCATATATATATATATATGTAAATAGATAGATAAATAAAAGAAATACATTATCTAAAATCAACAAGGGTATAATCTCTCACCAGTTGATGACACAATCCATGGTAGTTTGAAGACTGTGGAGAAAGCTGGAACCCCTGAATAGGAAGAAAACAAGTTCTCAATAGTTTGAAAAAACCTCAAATGAATATTTCTTTTATGAACATAATTAGCTGCGTTTAAAATTGGGATGAATTTCTCTTTGTCCTTCAAATTAAAAAGAAAATGTTCTAATTCCTCTAATTTGAAAAAAAGATCTGTTTTAGTGCCAACAGAGATAATCACATGGTCTGTTTTTAAGGATTCAAAACGACATTGTTCTAAAAAGTAACTAATGTTCTTGAACTTAAGAGAGAAAGAGAACAAAATTAAGACCTAAAACATGATTAAACTGAAAATGAGAATCTGCATAGTGCATGGAAAATTAACTCAAAAAACCAAGTAAATAATGAAAAAAAATATGTATATTATCTGGAATCATCAACAATGGCATAATCTTACCAATTGGTGAAACTATCCATGGTGGATTGAGACTCCAACAGTGTAGAGGCCCTCAGAAGAAAGTGTGAACCCCTATCGATGAGACGATCCATGGTGAAGAAAGGATGAACCTTTGAAGAAGAAGAAGAAGAATTTGGATGGATAGTGTTGAGTAGACTAAGGGTCAATTTGTTTATTTATTGATTTGAAAATGAAGGGAAAAGAGAAGGGCACAAAGATTGGTGGAGATAAAGTGAAAGAAAGTAAAATGGGGGAATAGTTTTTAGTAACTTGGTGGAGAAGTAGTAGAATGATGAGCACTACTAGGCTAAGCAATAATTGTGGATTCAAAAGTATGCTACCACAAAGTACCTTAATAAATAAGACATGACAAAACAATCTTATAAAATTATTAAGATGTTTTAAAGGTACAAAATTTGATATAGTAACAAACCTAAAAGATATGAGTTTCAGTTTGAACTTTTATTTGTATGTGATGATTTTACCTCTTGATGAAATTTAAGTTAACAAAAAATTCACACATTTGCATAACAACTTTTACAATGGAATGGTGATGGATGATTTGATGCAAGTATGATATTTGGGATATATATATATATAGAGAATTTAGTAACCCTAGATCCTAAATATTTAGGATTTCACAGTATGTAATATATGAATGATATGAATGGAATGCAAACGTTATCTTATAAATGAATTTGATAAAATTGAATTGAATTTGAAGTTATTTTTTAATATTTTTTTTATTGAAATTGTACTTTAATTATATTTTGTATTTTTATTCATTTTTTATTTATTTTGTAATTATTTATTTGATTACGAAATAAAAAACACATCAATCACCTCGTTTTTTTGTTATTGATGTCAACTAATTTCTCTTGAGTTTCTTCATTATGATCGGAGGTTTTTGTTGAAAATCTTTTCTTAATTTAATGAGGACCATAATCAATAAATCTTAATAATTAACCCATTCAATGATGATCATTCTAAAGATTTTGAAATTATATCTTTTTTGAAGATTATGAAGTCCAACTGAAGATAATAATTTTAAGGTATCTTAAAAATATGATAAGAATTAATTATTTCTTTATGAAGAAGTCATTCTCTCATTCTCTATATAAAGAAAATTTGTGAGGAGGAGAAATACAAGCAAGGAAAAAACATAGAGATAATAAATATTCATTATAGTGTGACATTAGAAATTTTAGTTAGAGGTGGTTAGAGAGACATTGTAATCACACTAGTAGAGACATTTTCTGGGACGTGAATTTTTATTTCTCAACTCACATTGAGAAGGTTTTCCCATCTTAAAAAATTATCGGTTGCATGGATTGAATTAGTAATAAAACATAAATATTTATTTAATTACAAAATTAAAAAACATGTTAAGAACTAGAGTTAAAAAAGTTAAAATAAATTTTAAAATATGCTAACGAACATTATAAATTTAAAAAATACAAAAATAAATTATAAAATGTGTTAAGAAACAAGACTTAAAAAAATTTAAAATATTCAAGCAAGCACAATGTAGAACTTCAAATATGCTAAAACTTTTTTTTTTACAATCACAATATATTTTCTTCCAATACTTCAAATAAGATAATTTATTTTTATTATCCAACTGAAATTGCACTTGAAAACCCAACATATATAATTATATATTTTTTTAAAAATTTGACAATTTATGTAATTTTGAAGAAAAATTGCAGAAATGTGACACATATTCCCTGATTCCTCTGTGACACTTCCCTAAATAGAAAATCTAAAGCAAACACTCAAATCTGATACCTCTCTCATCCATATCACATACCTTCTCTCTAAATCTGAGTTCTTAACTTCCTCTTATCACACCCCAACACACATTTGATCCCAACCCAGTAAGCTTTTTCTTCTTTTTCTTCACTTTCCCTGCTGATTTTGTCACAAGTTTGCATTTTTTGCTGGATCTGGATCGTTTTTCCTTCTGGGTTCGTTTGATTTCGCCCTTCCAGTGCTCATGGAAATGTTTTTTGTAGCTTTGTATATATAATGCACACCAGATTGCAGGTTTTTTTGATATTTCTTGTTGTTGCATTGAATGGTGGTTGAATTATCAACTAGTTCTACTCTAGTTGATGTTGTTTCCCATTGTGCCAGATCTGGGAGTTCCATTAAATTCTATGACTGATATTTGATTTAGATCCAATGATGTTTCAGAATCGGGTTTTCATTTATTCATTATGCATTCAATTATCAGAGTCATGGGATCTTTATGGATCCATCATTTTCATTGGTTAGGTATCAATGGATTTGAGGTCATCATCGCTTTCTTTCTCCTCATTCTTTTAATGTTTTATTATTTTTTTGCTAGTGCACACTATATGCTGAAAAAAACTAGGAGTGAATATTATAGAATGAGTTTTAACTTTCTGGTGGATTTAATTAAAATAGCTTAAGTTATACTCATTTATTGCATATTAGAACTTTAGTTAGATAAGGCCAAACATCTTTGATTCCTATTGATGTTAATTATCCTTGGCCATTTAGTAGGATTACTTTAGTTGACAGGGTATACCAGTACTTTTTATCATGTTACCAGATATTGCTATCATCATCTCCTATTTCTTTCTGCTTACCCGTTTACATCTCATCAAACTCCGATTACACTAAAAAAGAAATAAGTTTTAAATTGGATTTTGTATTTGGACCTTTTATTTGTTTTAATTATTTTAGCTCTATGATTTAGTTAAAAAGACGAATTAGTAATGTAATTTGCTGACTGCAGTCCCTTTCCTTGTTTGCAGGCTAATCTTTTGAATCAGTTATCAGTGTGTCAATTTCTGACAAACTTTATGAGGAAGCTGGATCATGCTATCTAGTTTGGACTATTGGGGTTGCTAGTTTAAGTGTTATTTTGGGTGGTAAATTTGGTGCTTCATGTCTGGTGAAACAAGATTTCTGCTGTGATCAGTTTCAGTCCATAATTTAGCATTGAAAAATATATTTGTATTTGCATTACTTTCATAAATGTCGAGGGGAAGATCTGATGGACCGCCAAAGCAGCGTGTAGTTGCGTACATATGTGGCGTGGCAATCTTTCTCGGTTTTCTATATGTGTACCGAGGATCCATCTTTGGTTCTCAGAATGGTAGTTCATCTGCACTTGAATATGGCAGCAAGTCATTGAAAAGACTTGGGGCATCATATTTGGGTGCAGATGATGATTCTGATAACAAGCAAGGTGATTCTTCATCAAGGATTGGGCAGGGAGACGGTGAGGATGATATTGTACCGAAGAGTTTCCCTGTAAGTTTTTTTGCCAGCTTATACTCATGGCATATTGCACTCTGTTTCTTCATTTTTAGGTTCTAAGCTTGCACTTTATGACTCTGCTATTATATATCATGAAGAGTTATTTTGGGTCTATACTAGATGCTTTTGGTTTACAAAACAATATTAATAGTTCATAAATATGTATGTAACTAAACATTTTATCAAGTTACTAATAAACAATGCATGTCCATTGATACGAGAAAACTTGAACAAAACTAACTAATAGCATATTTATAATTAATAGCAAACTAAAGCAGCAAGGGTCATAATTGCATAAATAAAATAAAATTTTGTAGTTTCATAATATAATCAAGATTGCACAGCCTCACCATCACGAAAGTGGAAAAGCTAAGCATGATAATTAAAATTTTCATTGTTATCCTCGCCATATTCAGGTTCTATTTCTAGGTCTCTAATGAGGTACATTCACCTCCTGTACTGTAAAGGTTATATAAGTCGTATATTTTTAACCTCCATTTAGTTCAAGGTTGTGCATATCATATCATCAAGATAGTGGAATTCATAACATTTCTGTTTTTGAAGGTTTGTGATGATAGTCATTCAGAGTTGATTCCCTGCTTAGACAGACATCTTATCTATCAAATGAGGTTGAAGCTGGATCTTTCTTTGATGGAGCATTATGAGAGACACTGTCCTCCTCCGGAAAGGAGATTCAATTGTTTGATTCCTCCTCCCGCAGGATACAAGGTAAAGAACATGCTGAGACTAGATGTGATTTGCAACTTCAACATTTCCATGCCGATACATGTATCATGTTTGTCAGTGCCAAACAATTGTTGTTTCTGTGGTGTTGCAGGTCCCTATAAAGTGGCCACAGAGCAGAGATGAGGTATGGAAAGTAAACATACCTCACACCCACCTTGCACATGAGAAGTCTGACCAGAACTGGATGATTGTAAAAGGTGAAAAGATTGTGTTTCCTGGAGGAGGGACACATTTTCACTATGGAGCTGACAAGTACATTGCATCAATTGCAAATGTAAGGCTTACTGGTGTATATGTATTATTTTCTTCAATTGCTAGTATCATTTGCCTTTATGCATGTTTTTCCGTTTGCATTCATTTTATTGACAGAAATGTGATGTATAATATCAGCTAACGGGATTTTCAGTACCATGTTTGACAGTGTTGATTGTTTGGTGCCTTCTGATTATTAAAATTCACTTTATGGATCTGACAGTGAGTTTGTATTGACAGATGCTCAATTTTTCACAACACAATCTTAATAATGAAGGAAGACTGCGGACAGTTCTTGATGTTGGGTGTGGTGTTGCGAGTTTTGGAGCTTATCTTCTTTCATCTGATATCATTGCAATGTCCTTGGCACCCAATGATGTGCATCAAAATCAAATTCAATTTGCTCTGGAGAGAGGAATTCCTGCATATCTTGGTGTCTTGGGAACTAAGAGACTCCCTTACCCTAGCAGATCTTTTGAACTTGCACACTGTTCTCGTTGCCGGATCGATTGGCTTCAAAGGGATGGAATACTACTCCTTGAGCTAGACCGGTTGCTTAGGCCGGGAGGTTACTTTGCATACTCATCTCCAGAAGCATATGCTCAGGATGAAGAGGATAGAAGGATATGGAGAGAAATGAGTGCCCTTGTGGGACGTATGTGTTGGAGAATTGCTGCAAAGAAAGACCAAACTGTCATCTGGCAAAAACCTCTTACAAATGAATGTTATATGGAGAGAGAACCTGGCACTCGCCCTCCTCTTTGCCAGTCTGATGAGGACCCAGATGCAGTTTGGGGAGTGAATATGGAAGCTTGCATCACACCTTACTCTGTCCGTGAGTACCTTCTTATCTTATATTTTGAATATATGATGTTTTTTGCACTTTATATCTATGCCTTGTATACAAATTATAGTCATTTGTATTTTACTAGAAATATATTATAAGTTTGCTTTCTTTTGGTGTATCAACAAATTGTATATTTATTTCTATGGTACAATGACTCATGAGCCTTATCACAAGTGTTTGCTTTCTTTTATTTCTATTTTAGTTTATCTCCTAAATGAATGTAATGCCCAGGTTAATGAGCTTCCACTTGGTTAGGTAATATTAAATTATGGAAACTTATAATAAATTGTAGGCACTTGATGACCATTTTGATTAGTTGCGTCATCTTCATCTCCTCTAATTAGATTGAGGAGTATTTTGTGTTCAAGATCCAAAAGGTGATTTGATTGGCATGCGATTGTTATGAAATCAGAGGGAAGGAAACATGATAAGTGTTCATCGTCAAAATAATACACATTTTCTTTTCTCCAATGTCAAATATAAAGAAAGAAATTATAATGGTATAAATATAAGATGAGAGTATCAAATAATAATTGGATAAAGGTCAAATAATTATAGAAAAAGTAAAAATGATCAAATGTATGACAAAAAAATAAGTTACGAAACTAAGGATAAAAAATTAGTTAATATAAGTTTTTCAAGTTACCTAATAAACTAAGTGTTTTAGTCATTTAAAACGGGGAGGTATTGCCCATACTCATACCTGTACCCATTCAATGCAGGGATTCTTTGTCAAAATCGGGATGGGTTCAAACAATACTTGCAAGTATGGGTTCATTTGTCATCCCTAGGGAAGAGTGAAAACGTTGAATTACAGGACTGATTATTGTTAGAGAATGACCAAATAAGAAACTATGATATTATGGCAATGTAATAGATATTTACTGAATTAAAGTAAATTAGACTAAGCAGTGCCAGTTCCCCCTTCTGAATTGAAAAGGAATATGTTTACTCAGGCCAACATATTCATCTTGGCTTCACTCTCACAGTACTCATTACTAGTCAATCTTGTTATTTTGTATTGTCCGTGAACTGCTTGTTTTGAGCTGATACTGAATGTTCCTAGCTAAAGCATTATTGCCATTATTTGAAATACTTTAGTTTTTACCATCATCTTAGCTGCTGTTACTGAACTTGTGCAGTTGCTTTGAGTGCATGCAACCTATGATAAATTATGATAACAACTTTTGTTGAGGTTTAACCATTTACAAGAGATGAGGTAGAAAGACTTCATCTGATGAAACTTTTGTTGATTTTATCAGATGACAACAGAGTCAAGGGTAGCGGATTAGCTCCATGGCCTATGAGACTGACCACTCCTCCTCCTAGATTAGCTGACTTTGGCTATTCAAATGAAATATTTGAAAAGGATACGGTAATTGGAATTTGCAATTTATTCTCTGGCTTGTTATAATTTGGTTCTTGTTCTTGTAAACAGCTCATAAACTTTTGAACTAACAAGATACAATTAGATAAATGGGCTACAGGCTTAACTTTTTGTTGTGGTACAGGAACTATGGCAAGGAAGAGTTGAGAATTACTGGAATCTGGTGGGTCCTAAAATGTCGCCAAACACGGTGAGGAATGTGATGGACATGAAAGCAAACATGGGTTCGTTTGCAGCAGCTCTTAGAGGCAAGGATGTTTGGGTGATGAATGTTGTACCTCGTGATGGACCAAACACACTAAAGCTTATATATGACAGGGGCCTCATAGGGTCTATCCATGACTGGTATTACAACTGTTTCTCCTGAAGCATAATTTATTATTGCATTTTTTATATCTTTCAATGACTCTCTTCCCCTTTTAAGTCTTATTTGAGGATATTTGATTTCAAGACCCTTCTAAACTTATTTGACTTATTAGCTGATTGTGACAGAACTTTTTACTTGACTAATTAAGCCACTGATGATTATTTGTTACTTCATTGCTTTAACCGGTTGTGTACTATGCGGCTCGGACACTCTTCTTAAATGGTGTGTCTGTGTTGGAACACATATCGGACATTGACACTCGTAGAACACATATCGGTGGAGTGTCCAATTCAAAAAATATTAGTTGGATTTCTATAATACAGTTCTAACACAATTTTAAAAAGAAAAAATACATTAATTTTCTAAAACTTAAAACTCATTATATAAATTTTTATTATGATTATAAAATTAAGAAATAAATCCTTTTGAACCAACCATGAAAAACATTTTTCTGCTCCAAAAAAATCTGAAACATAATTGTGTAGATCTTTATTGTCAATTTATATAATTCATAATTATATAATATATAGATCCATGTCCATGTGTTCTACATTTTAAAAATTATACATCTCTGTGTCAGTGTGCCTATGCTACATAGGTTGTGTATCCTTGATTCAATCTGAGTATGAATGTGATTGACAAAAGTGATATACTGAAGAGTGAAGAATATCTTATGACAGGTGCGAAGCATATTCAACATACCCCCGGACTTATGATTTACTCCATGCATGGAGTGTGATTTCTGACATTGAAAAGAGAGGGTGCAGTCCAGTGGATCTACTGATTGAGATGGACCGTCTGTTGAGGCCTACTGGTTTCATCTTCATAAGGGATAAGCAACATGTGATTGAATTGGTGAAGAAGTACCTAACAGCATTGCACTGGGAAGCAGTTGCAACTGCAGATGCAGGTTCTGACTCTGACCAAGATGCCAATGAAGTAGTTTTTGTTGTCCAGAAGAAATTGTGGCTCACCACTGAAAGTTTTAGGAATACAGAATAGGACAACACAACCACAACAACAATATATGGCTTTTTCATTTCCACTTTCTTATATATTATTCTCTGCTGCTACAAGGGATCCAAAGCATGCATGCCCTCAGTGTTGGAAGCAGTGAACTACAACTGCATTTTGTAGCATTATTACATAATATTTATCAATTTCCTTATTTAACTCATTTTTGTGATAATGATGCAAGTTATTATTAAGCCATAGGCATTGTTATGCTTCTATAGGCTATTCATTATTTTGCCCTTCATTAGGGTATAATGTAAGCTACTTAATAATCAACACATAGTAAACTTTGTCTTGGTGATGGAAGGTTAGGACTTGTCACACTAATGTGTAATATTTATACAGACCTTTTTCTGCTTGGAATGAAATATTATATAAGTTTCTTGCTTTCACATTACTACCACTTATTTCAATGTATATCATTCAAATATTACAAAAGTTAACAAATTAAATTAACACTAATTATAGCCTCTAATATTTAATCTATCTTTAAACATTCTAGCCAATAGTATACAATAGTAAGAAAATGCGCATATAATTTAATAAGAACATTTAATTTGGTTTATGGTGTGAATCATAGCAAGAGTGTGATGTAACACTTTTTATTATGTATAATGAATTTTATATTAGAATGTTTGGTATTAACAGAGATATATAATGAATCACTTCTGATGAACACATACATATGTATTATGTATATATGGATAAGATAAAAATTAATCTTAGGTGTCAAAATGTTATTCTTGCATCAGTTACTATATATTTTTTACTAATATATGTTTTATATCATTAAACTTGTTCTTGTGTAAGAATTTAATTTAGTAGATCTCCAATAGTCTTGGGTTAAGATTCCTTGAACAAAAATTTGCAGAATAATCACAAATTCCGTAGAATCTAAAGTAACAAAATAACCATTCTATTATCCAATTATACTTATTCTAAGCATTCAACTAAGTAAAAGAAGTATTAATTAACACATACAAAGCATATTTCATACAATAGCTAGTACTACTTAAATTGGACATAACCTTAATTAAATGTCGACAACATCTCAAAGCACAATTCAATCAAAGTATTCGGCCATTAAAATTTTCACTATTCCAGTCCCAACAATTACACAAATAGGATTAACAATTAAATAAAACTATTGTTACATTTAAATATTAATATTTTCGCTCAATAATTCCAAAGTTCAAAGTCTAAAACAATTATTGAATAACTTCATTACTAATTGTTGGAACTAAATAAAAAAAAATTCTTCCGTTTTAAATTTAATGATTTTTCCTTGAATTGTGAAAGGATAGGTAGGATACTTATAAAAATCAGAAACTGAGACTACAAAGAATCAGATTCCCAAGTTACAAAAAACAACTCAAAGATCATATTCCCGCCACAGACGAATCATCTTCTGTAACTTTTAATCTCTTATTTTGTTTTAGAAACACTTTTAAAATCATAACCATAATTATTTAACAATTATAAGAAAACAATCCATTTAGAACCACTAAATTGCTGCAAAATCTTAATGGTAATAGTAACTCCCGAACAGAAAAAGATGACGTTTCATTAAGTCTAAAATAACTACTGAAAACCAAATATCAACGATCAAAATCGGGTCTTACTGGATTACGAGCTACCAAAATGAAGTTAAACCTCACATATTAACTTGCATATGCTCCCATATAATAACATATAGAAAAATGAACTCAAACTTATAAAAACAAGTAAATCTAGGACATTCTTTGGGCTGCTTCTTTGGCAAGGAGTCTCTCCTTTGCCCTCGTCTTGGCTTGGGATTTGGAACCCATGATTCCACCACCCCATTTCTTTCTGTACTCATCATACTTGTCATTGAAGTTAGCCTGAAAAGAGAAATAAAGAACAGAAACAAAGTAAACTCAGTCAACTTCATCAATTAAAAACAGTACTTAACTACAAACAAATAAAACTCAAAACTATATGACCTTAATAGCTTCTAGGATTCTACTGAACTCCATTTTATCTTCATTCTTAACAGTAGTCAAGCACAAAACTGAAGCAGTTTTCTTGTGGACAACCTGAAAAAAGAGCACATCAACTGAATAAGTAATAAATCATAGATTCATACAAATAAACGTTCTAAAAGCATCAGCGGCAATGTTTCAAAAAAACAAACACCATCATCCAGTGTTCAGGTTTGATGAAAACATTGTCTTGGTCAATAAATATAATTACCGTTCCCAAGCGTGCTTTGCCCTTGACAATGCAGTATGGAATTTCCATCTTCCTGCAAAGTGCTGGAAGCCAGACGACAAGCTCAATTGGGTCCACATCATGAGCAATCACAACAAGTTGCGCTTTATTCTGATAAAAATAAACAAAAGAAACTGTTACTCCAACATCACCTGGAAATAATTATGCATGTTCAATATTTCGCTTGAATATTAACAACAATAACAGAACATCATGATATTGGGTTCAGTTGTTTGAATTGTCTAAAACAAGATGAAATTGAAAGGAACAGGAAGAAAAACAAAATGCATCATTTCTACTCCACCAAAGCGTATGCTACTGTAAACCACTTTCTTTTCAATTCCATCAAACAAATATCTAAACTACCTCATTTTATATCAAATATACAAACATAGGAAACTTCACAATTACAGCAACAATGACACCCCTAATCTCCAAAGCATTGGAGCCCATTTAAAACTAAATTCTCGAAAGTATAATTCACGAAGGCTAGGAAGTCAACAATTCGTAAGACTATTTCGTATAATAGAGAAACTTCAAAAACACAAACACAAATTGCATTATTCACTTTTTTTCAAATAAGATGATCTACAACACTATCTTTGGCAGTTCTTCTCCACAACCACAACTTCAGTCAAACATCGGCAATTTCACACAATGTGGAGGATTGTGGTTCCAACTATAAAATCTAGGCACTACAATTAATAACAATGACAATAAAAACGACAACAATAGAGATAAAAAAAATACCTGCTCAATAAGGTAGGTAACGTGATTGAGACCGTATTTGACAACAATAGGCTTCTTGGCTTCAACACTTTTCCCATCAGCCTCAGCCTGAGCCCTCTTCAACAAACGCTCCTTCTTCTCAGCTTTGTCTTCTGGCCTGTACTTCAGCAACATCTTGAATAGGTTCGTTGCTGCTTCCACAAAACCAGATAATATTAATAACTGTTTTCACTTTTGGTTGAGTTTGATTAAAGATGATTTCGCTATAATTAATTTCCATTAAGGAGCAACGATTTTGCTGAAAAGCTATTGGGAACAAGACAATTGGCTACAAATTACCACATTCATAAAATTACTTATTACTTATTTTTATCAAAACAAAACTTCTTTACAAATTACACAAAGGTCCAAGCATACGGCTTTTAATCCCAACAAAATCTGAACAAAAATAGCCTTATCCCCAAGCATGCCCTGATGTTTTAGGTCAAACTCCGACAATATTCGAAAAAATCTCAATTCAATTCATTTATCTTTTTAAATCTGCAGTGTCTATGGAGAAGCTTATTGTACCGAGATTTTTGTCAAGGGTTTTGGTGAACTGATTGAGTGCTGGAGGGACCTTGAGTCTCTGCTTGAGGATACGTTTCTTGCGTTGGATTTGAACGGTCTTCGGCCACTTCACGAACCGAGTCAGGTCCCGCTTCGGAGGCAACGCCCCTCCGATCCCGAACTGCTTCGGACGCTTCTCAAACAACGGGTTCGTCACTTTCTCCTACACCGATCAACAAAAGCAAAAACAAAACAAAATCACGTTTATATCACTCACTCATTGATTCCCCCCAAAACCCTGAAATAAACCCTAATTTTCCTCATTGTTATTACTAATGCTATTGAAATTGAAAAGGTGGGACTCACGGGCTTCTTCTTCGCAGCTACTGCTGCAGCTTTCACACCTCTTTTCGGAGCCTGCGAGGTCAAATAAAATTGAGTACAAAATATCAAAATTGAATGTAGATGATGATGATGATAATGAATGAAGAAGGCGCGAAATGAGACTCACCATTGCTTTGCGCTTCGCGTCCCGACGGAGAACGAAGGAAGTGGGTGCAGTGGCGACGGAGAAAGAACGATTGAACCCTAATGAAGAAGTTTTGGAATTTAAAACATTGGGTTGCAGGGTCATGTTTGGGCCAAGCCCATCTTTTATGAAACCGGACCGGAATCTTCTAAGCTCCACAATTGCTAAATACACGTCTGTGTTTTACTTGTATACCTTCTTTCTAACTTTTATCTTATTTTATTTTCCTAAAATACCCATCTTCTTTTTATTCGAGAAACTACACTGCTAATATAGCTGTCACGTTGGGGGTATTACAATAACCTAAATATAGATTAATAATATATTTAAATAAATAAAAAATAATAGGATAATTCATTTCTAGATTGAATTTGAAATGTGTAATTATATTGTTTTAATAAGAAATTTAAAAAAAAAATGAAAACTAAGTGAAAATAATGGACTACTCTTTTGTGTTGCGGGAGAAATAATAACTAAGTGGAAAGAAAATAGAATTTCAACTACATGAATAATAGTGAAATTAGAAGGGTAGATATTTGGATAAACATGCTAATTTGTGTTATAAGGGAGGAATTACATAGTTAGAGTATAAACAATCTTATGTCAAAAGTAGACATGTTGAGAGACTGATAGATTAAAGAAAAAGATAAAGAAAAATGCGAATGTTAGTGAAAATATTACGTCAGAAGGTACACAATTATAAGTGCTAGTAAAAAACATACATGAAAGAGAAACAAAATTAATTAAGTACAAAAATCAATTAATAAAAGATAAGTAGAAGGATTAAAACGATGTGACAAGTCCAACATATCCCTTAACAAGTAGTATAAATAGATAGACTATTTAGTTCATTTTATGAACTTTTTTTTTAGTTAATTAACCTAAATGATGATTTAATCTTCAAAGTCTTCCTGCAGGTACCACCTTACATAACGAAAAACCGAAAAAGTAATTACAAGACACAAGTGATTGAGAGAAAATGGACAAACGAAAGAAATGAGAGATCAAAATGACGAAATGAAGACAAATTCTAAAAACACTCTCTCACACATGATTAGTACAAATACATAGAAATTTGGTTCATTATACTAAGATATTTTAGAGAGTATCTAACTATTTTCTATATAGTATTTTAATACAAAATTATACTTACTTAAAGAAATTGGAAACAAGGTGTTGTGCTTGTAATATATTATAATTAGAAAAATAATTACTTTTTAGAAATAAAATAAAATTTGCATAAATTCATCTACTTTTTAAAAAAAAAAATTATGATAAGTTAATTTTAGAAATTTCTATTCAATTTTTTAAAATATTTTTATAAAAACTTGTTAAAACATATAATACCTTTCTATAATAAAAATTCCGACAATACCAAAATAGAATGAAATTAATTATACTGTCCAAGAGTTTTAGGTGAGACAATTTTGATAAAATAGGACCTTCTCTCAATTTTTCTTTTTACTTAATTGAGGAACTAAAAATTAGTTTGTTTAACTGCTTTTATTTGCTCAAATTCAATGTTCATATTTTACTAAATTTGAAGGATTAAAACGAACTTTTCTCTTACTTTATAAGAACCATTTGTCACAAATTTCAGAAATTAAAAACATAATTAAACCTTAGTTTTTTTCTCTTATTTCGTCATCTAAAATATATGCATGGATCTAAGGTAGCACACACATATATAGAGATAACAATTAACTACATAAATTATTAATAAAATAATTTTATTGGACTGAAATATCCTAAATAAGTTGTAAATTAAATAAATGCTTAGGTGAAACACTAACTATATATATTTTGAATTATAATTTTAAAATAGCAATTATTTTAAAATAAATTAAAATTCTTAAAGGACAGATAATTTGAAACTAGTAGAACATTAATTCCTCCAATACTTAATATATACATATATTAATGAAAGTATATTAATTAAATTATTTTAAACAAACATTAATGTATCAAATCAATCTTCGTTATTAGATAACTTTTAAAAGTTTATTTTCTCTATTCTTCAATAGAAATACAAAACTTACCAATAAAGATAATATATATATATATATATATATAAATTATAAAAATTACGAACAATTTCTATAAAAATATATGAGAAGTAAAATTACTTGATATTGAGTTTTACCGATCAACCTTACTCAATTGTAACAAAAAAATATTTTTTATATATCTTTGAATATAAAAAATTAAATATATTTTTCTCTCTTAATCTATAATTTTTTTTTTATAAATAAAATTATGACAAATCTCAAACATTCTAAAATAAACCATATTTTGTTATGATGATTGATTAATCTATCAAATTTAAATTCGATATATATATATATATATATATATATATATATATGTTAATTAATGTAGAATGATAGTATATTTGAGAAGTAAGCAATGTGTATGATTTGTGACATAAACCCACTAGAAAGCAAACTTAATTAAAGACAATATTGCTTTAATAAATTCTTACATACTTTTTCTTTTTCTTAATCAAACATCAAACAACTCGACAATTTAACATTGGGAATCTGTACGAAAAGATTTGTATTTAGTGCTCATTCCAAATCCCAATTCAAATCAATCTCTTAAATTATCTCTCATCTTTAAGGTATCTCCCTTAATCATTTTCAATCTTCATTTTTATCCTTATCTTCTAAAAAGTAATGTGAACATATATTATTAAAGATTCATTAAAAATTATAATGGTTTTTTTTTTTTTTTGAATATTGTATTTAATAACAATGATTGACTTTAATATAAAAAAAATGTCTAGCATGAGTTATTATTAATTTTTGAAACATTTCTCTTTTATTTCCACTCCATAAAGGCTAATTTGACAAATTAAAGTAGAAGGATATAAACTTAAAAGGAAAAGCTACAAACTATTTTCATTATAACAATTGTAAGGAATATATGATCCAAAATTATTAGTGATTTCTTGTAATTTGAACCCTAGAGAATATAACTATGTTTACAATTTTAATGAATGAATAATATGGTGAGAAAAAGTATGGAAGAGTATATTGAAGACATTTTTCTTCATTAAAATTTAATATATTAACACCGTAAAAAGTATACACATACTTCACACTCTAATATATTAATATTTTATTTTATTTTTTAATTTAAATTATTATTATAAATAGTGTTAAATGTATGTATTTTCCATGGTGTAAAATAATTTTTTTGTTTAGTAAAAATACTATAAGGGTGATACTGTCCTTTACTGCATGCATGTGAATTATGTATTTTGCTTTAGCTTCGTATCTTTCACATCTTCTGCTCTGCTGAGAAAACATTTAATTTTTTTTCTTTGTTTATTAAAAAAATATTAAAAATACTAAGCTTTAACACCTTTGTAAGTATAGATAATAAGAAAATTCGACCAAAATACAAAATAACATTTTAAAAAACTGAATTTCTGTTTCCTTTTTCTCATTCTTTTGCATCACATTATATAATTTTTTTTGCTCTCTTTTTTCTATTTATCCCTTTCCAGAGATGGTTATGATTAGTTCATTGCTCTAACTCAAAGTTTAAGAACATGTTTCAAGCACTGTTTGGCCTTCAAAAAGTACATTATACGAGTAAAGTACATAGATTAAGAATATTGTAATAATTTTATAAAATCAGTTTATAAAAGATTAGATTTATACTCTATACTATAAAATACTATAATCTCTATAACCTTAACATATAAATTTGAAATACTAATTGGGGTGGATATATAAATACCCTAATGAGAGAAGACTCTTCACTGGTTTATTATTCACTCCCACTGAAGTAGGAGAAGTGATCAGAAACCCCAGAAAGAAAGAGAGAGAGAGAGTGAAAGAGGTTCATTAGATGCACAAACTCCAAAGAACCAAACACTGCATGTCCAATTTTATGAGTTCTTTCAAAAGTAAGAGGTTTCAAATTTTCTAATTTTATCATACACATATGTTTCTAAATTTTTTAAACAAGAGGGTTGAGACTCATGAGTTTAAGGTCTGAGATTGGAGTTGCAGTCATAACTCACATTCAAAATTTGCATTTTAATATGAATTTCTTATCATCTTAGGAATCAACTGAGATGATAACACATTGATGACATTAACATAGTGTTTGCATCATATTCAGAGGAAAAGTGTCTCTAGAGGGGGCCCTAGCATGAGAAAACTCAAAAGCACGAAAACATAGGAAAAAATAGAAATAAATGTACATTCATAGGTACATAATACTATGTAGTAAATAGTATAATGCAAGAAATTAACCAGTGGATGGTGAAGTGTGTGTGTGATACTATAGCAAAAGAGTCACTATTAATTCATATGGAAGGGTAAAAAGAAAACAGAAGCAATAGCATTTTACCACATCCAATAAAGAAGACATGGAACATGATCTGCAAATCCATTACTCCTCATAAATGATCCACCTTCAAGTACATAAACATATTTATTACAAATTGGACAGTGAATAGCTCACACAATAACCCCTCTCACTTCTTCACAGCTTCCTCTTCTACCAGTAACACTGCAGTTTCCATCTCACAGATTCTTTCTCTTTTTTTTTTTTTTTCTAAGTCCATTCCAGTTTCCCAGGGCAAGTCTTACATTGCAGGTTTTATATCAAGCATCACAGCTGCATCACTTATTATTGCAATATCAAAGTTCTGAACACTTCCCCACGTAAATTATGCCTGCCAGTAAATTTTTTTCCCAGTTATCAAATCACAACTTCTATATCTTTTAAGGCAAAGAAAAACAAATGGAAACAACAACAAGTATGCATATATTACTTAGGGTAGGCAATGCAAATTTTTTTATCAGGAAAAAACGGATGAATAAATAAGATGTATTTCAGAGGTACTTTAACCCTTATACAAAATACGAGACTCTTTCCCTCTACCTCCTTGCAATGCATAACAAGATAAATCAAGCATTTGAACTATAGTGAAACTCAAATACAAAGGGGATCCTTATAACTATATATTATACGCACGCACAGATTTAACTTGTCTTTATAGGTTTTGAATTTCTTTGCAATTTCTGATATTTTAAGAACCAGACAAATACAATCATGGTTAATGCAGTTACATAGACCAAACTCTGCTAAGATTAACAAAAATCTAAACTTTGCAGATACAATTGCAAATTGCAGACAGTTATAACCTCAATCATATAAACAATAATAATATAACATGTTACTTAATTCATCTGTCTACGTAAAAAATGTAAAAATATACATGATATATCATGGACTTTGTGAAGAAATTTGTTAAATGGTTTAAGACTATCACTACAAGAAATATTTGCCGATGTTAGCCTCCCAAAATACTCACACCACACTAAACTCACTCTAAAACTCACTCTAATTATCATTTAGTGTCTTTTTTTTTAGTAATTGTAGTGATTAGAGTTTTCATCAATCTATAACATAAAGTAAGGTTTTATTAATTATTTGTAGATAGATGGTAGAACACATCCATTTTTGTTAACTGTTTTCAATATTCAACCTCGTATGCAGAAATTAGCTGGGACCATGAACATGTGATGTACCTGAAATTGTAGACTATAATATATAACAATAATGATATGATAATAATTTGTGGAGTCTGTTATGGTTGAGTCCTTACTATATATATGCATATATACACTACTGAGTGGTGGCATTTGATGAAGGTGGTTGAGGAGGACGCTTGCGCTTCTTTTTCTCATAGCTGATGCCTCTTGCTTTGGCCTGAGAGTCTCGAACTTCACGAAGGTAGAGCCTCACAGCACGAGCACCAAAAGGGTTGGCCTCAGGCTTTCCACCGTTCTCTTCAAACGCAGCTCTCAGACGCCCTATGAGGGCGTCAAGGCTCCCCCACGCTTGCCGGAGAGGACAGGGACAAGGTGCAGGAGGGTTTGGATGCCCGAAGAAGGGACACAGGTGAGTGTGAACCTTGGTTTTTCCGAACTGGTCCAGATACCTGAGAAAAGGAAAATCATACTTTAATAACTCTTAGTTGTATACAACTTTTGAACTCGACGAGATGCTATATACTGAGAAGGAAAATCATACTTTAATAGCTGTTGAAGTTGTATAGAATTTTTGAACTGGTCAAGATACTATATACTGAGAAGGAAAATCATACTTTAATAACTGTTGAAGTTGTATACAATTTTTATGAGATAGATTTAGAAATAGAAGGAAAATCATACTTTGATAACTGTTGAAGTTGTATATAATTTGATACATTGATAACATTTTCCATTATATAACCTCTTTTGATTCATGATATTAAAAATAAAGGATATTTTTGTGTAAATTTTTTTGAAATTTTAGAAAAAAAAATGAAGTTATGGAGAGATACAAATTGTTAATATATCACTTTTCATAAAATATATATATATATATATATATAATAAATGATAAATTTGTAATTAAATTATATAAAAATAGTAAAATAATAATATTAAAAGTTGTAAAGAATAAAAAATGTGGATTTTGAGTGTATCATCACCCACCTGAGAAACTCAAGAACATGGGCACCACTGCAGCGAGAGAGGGAAAGTGGGGGCCTGTGGTTTCTGAGGTACTGTCCAAAAGTGTTCCAGTCTCTTCGCTTTTGGTTCTCGTAGCGGCTTGGAGTGGAAGGTGGTGATGAAGATGTTGTTGTTGTTGCTGGTGCTGATATTGTTGTGGATGCTGATGAGGATGCTGAGGAAAAGTTCAAGGAGGGGGTTAGGTTTGTGATAGAGTTGTTGAGGCCTGTGTTAATCATGTCTTTACTTGGAGAGGATTCAAAGTCCTGAAATGAGCTCATGGTTGGGTTATGAATTCTGATCTAGATTAGACCATTTTCACTGGCTGACATGGTGGAAGAAGAGAAAGAAAAAAGATGAAAAATGAAAACCTGATGAGATCAAAGTTGAAGAAGAAGAAGAGGGTAGTGTGTGAGAAAGAAGGGAAGGGTTGGAATAATGTTATAGGTGAGAGAATGAGTAGAAGAGAGGGTAAAAGAATAGTGATTAGACTATAACATGTTTTGGTATGAGGCTAGGTTGAATTTCCTTTGGTTTTTGTGACTTCCTATAATACTTTTGTAATGTTTTAACTTTATTAGCTTCTCACTTTCTTGAAAAAAGAAAGTATTTCACAGCAAAAGTTTTCATAATATATATAATCTTATTCTATATATTATTAGAATATCAAGTTCATGTTAACATACTCAAAAAATACATACTCTAGTGAGTGTGTGTGGGTTGAAACTGCATGATGCTAGGTTTTTGAGAAAAAAATTGTGGGAAACTAAGATGTTTTTGCTGTAAAAAGAGAAGGAAGGGGTTGCAAAGAAAAATATAGTTTGACTAACTTAGAGTTTAGAATTGTATAATGTAATGAGTTTAAAAATAAATAAATAAATAAATAAATATATATATATATATAATAAAGAGTTGTAATGTGATTGTTTAAAAGATTTATGTTCTCCGAATCGGAGGTAAGAACTCGTACCTGTGAGACTCTTGAGGACACTTTAAATACTGTTTTTGAACATAACCTGAATGATTTACCTACTGTCTTGAGAAAAGAAAAAAGATCTTGTGTCAAATATCCTACATCCCAATTTGTATTTATAGAAAAACTTTCTATGCAGTAATAGAGTTTTCTTTCAGCTATAACTTCAATATTTTATAGAACCACATTACAACTTTCAATATCATTATTTTAATATCTTTTCATATCATTTAATTATAAATTTATTTTTAGATTTATGACATGAAATATTCTATAGCATAAAAAATTGTGAAAATATTATTTTAGTATTGGGTAAGTGAGGCAAATGGAGAAAAGGGAGGGTGTAAATGAGAAAGAAGGGGTGGTGTGTTTTGGCCTTTAGGGCTTTTGTGGAAATGAAAATAGGTTGATAGTGACAGTGAAAGGTGACTGATGCAGACAGCATAAAGTGATGAAGGGTGAAAAAAATATGAGAAAAAAAATAAATGAGGGAATAACATGATTTTGTTGCACCTTCCTTTTGGGTTGATTGACAACACCTTTTCTGAAATGACAACTTTGCCCTTCCATGTCTGATATGACTAACTTTACTTCATGAGTGGGATCATCATCACCCAAAACCTGAACATTCATGCACAGTGTGTGCTGTAATAATAATGCAGAGTTTGCAGAAAAAAAAAATGCACCCTCATTCATGCATTGCATTTCAACAAGATGCTAATCCCCAGAGATTTCTGTTGCAGATCATAATCATTTCCTTTCAATTCAACCATGAAATCATTCATCAAAAGGTTTCATTAGATTAATAGCTAATTGTGGAACTTGATGGATTATGTGCTAAGCACTTCAAAGGGAAGAACTCATTTCTTCCACACTCTCAAATTTAATCTTCTCATAAGTTTATGACTACTTTAAATTTCTTCTCACATTCACATTACATTGTTTTAGTTTTAGTTTACTAACATAAGTAGAGTATAATAAATTATGTTGTCCTCTTATAAAAATGAGAAAGTGGGGTGCATTCAAAGAATCAATATATATGGATGATTAACTAAATAAATTTTTTCACTACCAAAAAATCATAAAATAAAAATCGAGACAAAATATAATTAGTTGTTATAATGACTAAATTATATATAATTTTAGAAACTAATTTTTTAAAAAAATTGGTATCTAATTAGCTACCAAAGCTTTAACTACCAATTATTTAGATTTTAAATTTGGTAGCAAAAACCTTGGTAGCTAATTAGATACTAATTTAGAAACAATTTAACAATAATAGAAACTAATTTAGAAACCCAACGTTTTCTTTAGTTTCTAATTTAGTCATTATAACAACTAATTATTAATTATTATTTTTATCTAAAATTGGTTTCTATTTCATGATTTTTTTTAGTGTTTATAAGTCAACTTTAGTTATATTTAATCATGTCTATTTAATTAATGAATTATATTATCATATATTAAAGTGATTTTTTATAAAGTGTTATTATTTGAGAATAATAATGATATTTGAATCTATAAATGTTAAATGAGTTTATTTATATTAGAAAAAAAAATGTCTTTTTACTAGTATTTTAAATTGTTTATAAGCAATTGAGATGGTATGCATATATTTAATACCTATTTGAAATGTTGCATAATTTCTTATTTTACTGTATTTTTACTAAACAAAATTGAGTGAAGATAATTCTCTTTTCTTAAATCACTCAAATGAAATCATAACTTTGTGATTTTTGTCATTGAAGGACCATGTATGTTTAAATGTATAATTGATGGTTAAGTGTTGATATTCCATGATAATAAGATATGTAAATAATGTTTTATATGATATGTGAATACTTTTATGGAGGTATTATCTACATTGTAATGTGTATAATTAGATGTATGTGAGATATAAATGATTATATGAATAATATATTGTTGTGAATATTAAAGATATGAAAACAAATATTTTTTTACTTCAATATTAATAAATATGATTATGTATATTAAAACATCAAATTATACAAAATTAAAAGAGATTATCCTATGAGGATTTTTTATAATAAGTATAAAGAATTATCTTGACACAAGAAGTTGTGATTATTTTTTTACTAAAAATATTTACAGTAAACCAAATACTAATATTTGATAGAAAAATTGAGAGGATACAAAGTACTTTAAATAATTGAATTCTAATTAATAATTATTGTCTATTATCTAATTGAAGTATTTCAAAATGTTAGTTTTGATAGGTAAATATACCTTGATTGAATATGAATATACTTATTTATATATATGATATATAAATTATATTAAATAGTAATAATATTACAGTGATATACATGTGATGTAAACTACTGCTATTGCACTTAATACCAAAACAACTAATATTAGAAGAAATAATAAAGTAAAAAAATAATTATATATTTTCTAACATTTTAATCTCTCTATATCAGTGGATTTAATTATAAGTTATATATTATATTATTCATTATAGTACAGTTAGTTAGAAGCTTATAGATGTTAAAAAAACTTAATTTTTTAAAAAAATTATAAAAAAACTAAAACTATATATATGTATAATTTAATTGTTTGATTGGAGGTTACAAAGTGCATTGAACTATTTATGACAGGAATATAAGTGCTTTTAGCTGTCGACAGCTCTATACCATAATTTATAATTATATTTTAAAAAAAACCTTACTCTTTAATCCTTTTGCAAAAGAAATTGAAAAAACTAATTTGGTATAAGTTAATTAAAATTAATTTATAAATAAAAAATTAAGAAAAACTTCTACACATTTTTATTTATTATTATTAATATAATTATAAATATTTTCAATAATAAATCGAAGATAGAACCTATAAAATTGAAAGACTAATTAATTGGTTTTTTTAAAGAGACACATTTGTAAAATAAGAAAATGACTATTAAAAAAATTGAAATAAATAAATAATATTTAAAACTATAGTTTACTTATAATATATGTCATTATTCAGTCTGAATTCTTCTCAGTTTCTTTGGGATTAGAATCTTATCCAATAATAATGATGATGAGAATGAAGAAATTAAAATGATTCATTATCTTCATCTTCCTCATAGGAAAACCCAAAAAAAGTGATGTTTTTTGAAAGTTCAGTTCAAAGTAAAATGCATTATTTCATTTGCTATATAAATGGTACGGTCCAGGTGTTCATCACTGCTCACTCACACTATGCAATTACTATATACTTCAATCACTCAATTTTTACATATTTTTAGTTTTTATATAGTGACTTATTTTCTTTATTTAATTATTCAGGTTAAAAACACTAATAAACATGTGACTTTTTAAACAATTCTACTCGTTTTTTACCATGATATTCAAATTCAAATTACAGTCTTCGAGTATTCAAAGTGTTGAAAATGGAGTTTCACTCTCAACTCCTTTCATTTTCACAGCCACTGAACTCACTAAGCCCTTCTTGGTTAGGATAGAAATAAGAAAGGGAAAAAAAATAGTTCAGTTTATGGGGAAAAAACAAGAAAAATGAAAGAAACAAGATGAACATCAATTACAATATTTTACATTAATTCATACACGAAGTAGAGATAAATTTATGATGGAATCCACATTGACTATAGATAAGGACATTTCATTGTATATAAGTGGGTGCAGTTCTCAATCCTATGAGCTGGTTTAATGGGGTTGAGTTAGGCTTAAAGTTCACTTCGTAATATTGTATCAGAGCCATTTTGATCTTATCCTAATGAGTATTTGTTGGGATCTCCATTAATTTACTTTTATTTTTTATAAAAAAATTGTAGATTTAATTTATTTTGCTTCCTTTCTTCTTCTTTTTTCATTCAAACCAAACATATGTACATTTATATTTCTCACTTATATATTGTGAAATGTCTTATCTTTAGTCGATCTGAAATCTTCAACACTCTACCCATATCAAGACTATCAAGCATGACTATCTAATGGGCGGTCTGATAATGATCCTGATAGTGGGTGATCTGATGAGTCAAACCAATTCTTGCTAGAATAAACTTCAAATGACTATAATACTATATTAAAAAGTGGATTTTAAGTCTAATTCAACTTTATGAAACTGACTTATAAAATGAGATTTTGATCGTACTCATATATTATTAAAAATGTATTACTACAAAAGCTATTATATTTCACTTCAATTAAACAATATATTTTCACCAAATTTTCAATTTTTTTTCTCTCTTCCACTTCCTCAATTTCTTTTACATTAAAACCAATAAAAAACCAAGAGATTTGGTTTATTTAGCCCCTTCTTTTTAACTTGATTATTTCACATTTATATTCTTGAAAAGAATAGAGATTCCATTAATATAATATAAACTATTGACATAACAAACATGGTTGGAAATGTTAAGCAGTTTCATGTGATGAATCTTCCAATACTTGAATAGATTAGAGTGATTGATCCATGATAAAGGGTTTCCATAGTGAGCATTTCCTATATGAACAAGCTAACATTTTGGATATAGATTTGACTTATTGTAGGTAGACAAGGATACACGATCATTTCTCACACAACTATAACACCACCCACCACTTCATTATTTTGAAGTGACTGCAAAAAAATTGCATTTTATTTTATTTATTAGGTTAGACTTTGTAACTTTTTTAAACTATTATTTTGATTATAACAAACATATAAAAAATTTAAGTTTAATTAAATTTGAAGTAATTTATAAATTTATCGGTATAATAGATTTCCATCTAGTCTTTTTTTAGAATTCTTTATGAATAAATATAGTCTACCTATGTATCGTTTTTGTTAACATGCGAGTTTTAATCTAGTCCTCTCATATTTTTGTATTTTCTTTAATAATATTTTTTTCCTATGATGGCAGATGATTGTTGTTACTTGATCTGTCCGTCTAAATGAGATGTCAAGTTGCATAGTATAATTACGATTTGATTTTATAATGCCAATAAAATTATATCATTATTATCTTTGTCTTCTTATTTTTAACTTGCTATTCAATTTGCTCAATTTTTCCAAACTTGTTGGTAAATTTATTTTTGAAAAGGAAATGAATGAATTCATCAATGGATTAAAGAAAATAAAACTAGAGTAACAACTAGTCATCTTTCGATGTCAAAAATCAAATAAAAATTATTTGATTAAAATTAAAAAAAAAAACATTTTAAATACTTGATAAATTTTTTTTTTAATAAGAATTCAATAAAAATGTACCAAGTTTATAAAATGTATAAAAAAAATATTAAATCTGTCAAAAAGATACTTATAAATTTCATGAAAAATTGTCAAGAATATAAATCATACAAACTTATTTCTTAATCTATTAATTTATGAATAATGTTATTAAATGTATTATTTATATATTTAATAAATTAGGTATTTGTTTTTCTGTATGTATACTAGAGATAGTAATATATTATTACTTATATATTTGATAAATAAATTAAATTGAAAACAATGCACAACTACGTGTTTCAATAATGATGAATTGATGGATGCCGTTAAGTGATTCCAAAAACATACCAAATGGTGATGTTATGGATTGAATTGACATGCATGATGCCAAACTATATAATAATAAATTAATTAACAAAGTTCATTATTTTTTTATGTTAAAAATGGTTAGGAGGTAGAGTTTAAAATTTAGAATTTAAGGTTGAGAATTTATTGTATAAGTTCTAATTAGAATTAATATAATAAGTGTTTATTATATCTATTTATTGTACAATTGTTATAATAATTTATTTATTATGTTATTTTTTATTTTAACTCATATATTACATTTTTTTTTCTAATTGAGCATATGTTTTTCAATGTTTTCTCTCATCAAACAATAAAATATTTCAATTCTATTTCTTCTTGTATTTGTGTTTAACACTTCTCATTAGAGACACCACCGAAACATGTTAACTATGTCCTTACTATATACTAACATCTATAAAATATTAAAGATTTAGATTTACACATGAATATAAGAGAAAATATTATGATAAGTTCAAACATTCAATATTATGTAAATTTTCTCATCAGCAACCCCCCACCAACTAATATCTTAGTCTATGCGACTTAGATCATTGATGAAGTTAAATGATCTTTGTTAAGACATGTACTTTTCATACTTAATGTATTAATACACAATATCTCATGCATTATACCAAATTTATGACATAAAGTCCATACAAGCTCTTATCATTCACATACAACATACAATACATATTATTCATATACAAATACATCATCATTCTCATACGTCATTTAAGATTTCTCAAATTAATTACACGTATATTTCAATTTCAGACACCTTCCATCATTCACACCAATCTATATCATTTAGAGATTACACTATTCAATTGATCGTACATCAGTTAAGATTTCTAAAATTAATTACACGAATATCTCAAACTCATACACATTAATTCTATCATTTACACTAATCCATATTAGTTAAAAATTCACAATTCAATTGAATAATAGATCATATATAATCAAATTCATCGAAGATACAAGAAAAGAAAATAAAGATAAAGATTTTTTTTAAATCATTTAAAGAACAACCCAATACCCATACAACTTCTAAACATTTAAAAAAATATATATCCAGACTAAAATTCGTTCAAACATCATCATTTAATCATTTAAACACAATCTCAACTATTCAAACTCATATACTCATCAAATCATTATCAATTTCAGTTTAACTAACTGTATATCCTAACATGCATAATAATCCAGTTATTATATTAACTTATTGTCTAAATCAACTATTTTAAGGTTTTATACAAAACACATATAACTTTCCTTACCTGAATTACTCGCATTTCAAGCAACCTTTTAAAATCTGATGTTAGGTTTGATAAACTCAAAACATGGGGACTTAACACAAAACATCGTAATATAATCAAATTTTAGTATACAGTAGAAAAAATTGAGATGATCACTTTTCTCAACTAATCTCTTAAATTTTGATGATAAAATGTTTTTAAAAAATAAAGAATAAGAGATTTTACTTGAAAACCTGATAAGGTGAAATAGATATTGACTCCTCATCTATATGAGGTATAGAGTTAAAAAATTAGAAGAAAGAAATAGAAGAAAGGATTAAAGAGGGAAAGAGAAGATAAGTGAGAGAAAACTAAGAGGAGAAAAATATTTATTTGGAATTACATAAATAACCTCAATTGACCTCATTGAAAAATGAAAATAAAAAAGTAAACATAAATTCTGAAATGTTTTTAAAAATAGTCTAACAAAATTTGGAAAATCAATTTATCTATTACAAATAGCATTGCAAGTAAAAAAAAAAAGTCACTCATTGAATGTCTCATCTTATCACTAAATTTAGTATAAAAATTTACCTTTTTTTTTTCACCATACCTAAAATTTACAAAAAAGAATTAAACGAAAAAATTTAATATTTTGAAAATATAAAAATAATTTATTGATTAAAAGTTAGTAAAAATTTAAAAAACGAGAAAAAACTATCACATAGAACAATTTTCCTAAAATTTTGTGTTTTTTTTAATAAATTCCACTCAAACGATTATCAAATTATAATTGTTGAAATTATATTATATAATACTTTAATATTTGTATGGTGTCGGTAATATATCGGTTTTATTATTAACTGTTGAAACTTTTTCAATTTGTTTGGTTCTGTAATGCGATTTTTTTTCTATTTAGTTTTCACTATTATTTTTATTAAATGACAATGTAATAGGTGAAATATATTATTTTACTAAACACTTGACGTTATATATATCTTATTGACTTAACATTTATAAGTGTGATATTACCTTCATCAACAATGCATTAATAACAAATATCGAATTACTAATATTTCAAATGAACAAAAAAGATATTAAAAAAGCCTATTAAGTGAAAACACAGAATCTCTTGAGTTGAATGTTTAATTTTTTGACGATGATAAAAAATAATTAATATAACTAAAAATATTGATGATGATTTTTTCCCCAAAAATATTAAAAGTAAAATCATAATAAAATATGTATACAAATATTTCATTTTATTAATTATCATAATTATACTATAAAAACACTTCTTTTTCACCAGAATTATTGATTATGGGATGAAGGATAAAAAAAGGTAAAAAATGTATACACAAATTACTGATAAAAAAAATCTCCATGAAAACTATTTTATTTTATAAAATACAAGGAATTAAGGAAAAAGTAAAAAAATAGTTTGTATATAAAAATTGTCTGTTAATATTAATTTAAAAAATAAAAAATAATTTATATAAAATGATAAAATATTCTATTATAGTAATAAAATGAAATATAATAAATAGAATAGAATGATAAAAATAAAAAAATAGTTATAATGAGAAATTCTTTTTATATATAGATAGATTATGAAATGATAAAATACTTTTATTATATTAATAAAATGAAATATTATAAATAAAAATAGAATTAGAAAAAAATTATGTGCATAAAAAACTATTATAATGAGAAATTCTCCATATATGGTATAGAATAATTATATTTTAAATTAAAAGTATATATAATTTATATCTCTGCCTCAGTGTGAGCAGAAAGTGTGTGAAAAGGATAAGCCCAAACATGGCTTCTCTGTGTTCCTTCAATGCTTCTTCTTCTTCTTCTTCCTTTTCTTCATGCCAACACCATTTTCTTTCTCACCCTCTCAAACTACCATTGTCTCTCACTCACTCTTTCACTCTTCCAAGAAACACTAAGAAGAAGAGCACTGCAAGCGTTTGGCCTCTGTTCTGTGCCCTCAACAACAACCCGTTGCAGTACAGGAACCTAGGAGACTCCGACCTCAATATCAGCGAAATCACTCTTGGTACTGTAAGTCATCCTTTCTCGTACTTTCGAAAAAGGGAACAAGATTGTTATTGTTATCGTTATTCGTTTGTTCGTTTTCATTTTGGTTGGTACGACGTTGTTGACTTCAGATGACCTTTGGGGAGCAAAACACGGAGAAAGAAGCTCACGACATTCTTGGGTACGCGTTTGAGCGCGGCATTAACGCTCTCGATACTGCTGAGGCTGTGAGTTTTGTTCTTCCAATCTTCATCTGCATTTGCCATGATGTTGCTGAAATGTTTCGATTTTGTTGTTGTTGTTTGTTTCCATTTAATTGATTTATAAATTAGAACAGTGTTAAAGAAATCAATTACTGTAAAAATATGATTGCATGGAGTGTGTGTAGGAGAGGAAAGGTTAGAAACTTATGGAAGCCAAACTGCCCAAATGAATTTTCGTCAAGTTGATGGATTTTAGAGATGATTTTTCTTAGAATTTGGATGTAAAATGAGATTGTCCAAGCTTTGTAAACTTCAATTAAGTCATATCTCTAATTCATGTTATAATTAAGACAATTCCAAAGAGGTCACAATTAAGGCAAGCTAGAGATAACAACTACCTAAGGGGCTTTGCAACAAATCTTATGGATGTTGTAATATTGGAAGGATTACTTAACATGAAATTTTAGGACTACTTAAGTAATTTTTTAAAATTTTTTGAAACCATCTCACATACCAGGTAGCGTGAGAAGAGCAAATCTAAACCATATAATCAAATGGATAATCAAGATTAAAATAATTTTAACTATAATGTATGATTATATGACCCGGATTAACTCTTACCATCTATCACATAGTTAGTTAATTTAGTATTTTTCAAATATGATATGATGTTTTGATATTATGCAAGATTCACTATTTGATTGCATAATGATCTGATCATTACCATTCATTGCTATTGAATAATGAGCCGTTGGTATTTGATTGCAGTACCCCATTCCAATGAAGAAAGAGACACAAGGAAAAACTGATCTCTATATTGGTAGTTGGCTCAAGTCTCAACCTCGTGACAAGGTATTGAATGCTCATTTCTCAACTCTGTTTATGCTGCTTTGGATACAAGGTTTCTTCAAAGTTCATGATTACTTTCAATGTGAAACAATGCTACTAAAGTTAGACTGTCTTGTTTGCAAACGTATGGAGCTTTTGTTAAGTCGCTTTTGCATTGAGAAAAAAATGCTCATTGAAATAAATTTTAACTTTGCTTGATTTGCCACTATGATGTCCTGATACTTCAATCTGTGTCACATATTTGTTTCCGACCCTCTAAAATTCATTATCTATTGATGAAGTATCCAATCTATGAAGTACTAATAATTTTATGACAACTATAATTTATAATTTTTTATTTATTTTATCAATGTCTAAGAAATGTGATTTTAATTTAGATCCGTGTAATTGAAATTATATATTTATTATGTTTTAACTAATTTTATATATTTTTAAATCTGTATCTGTCATGTATCTATCGAATCTTGTTATTAGCATATTGACGGATACGCATATCATCCGATACACTTATGGTATCAGTGCATTATAGTTTTGCCGTATATGCCCTGAGATTTGGCTTTCAACTGTTTTGGATGGTTTTTACTGAGTCTACTCTTAAGAATTTGAAACCATTTGTGTAACATCTCTGTGAATAGATTATTTTGGCTACAAAAGTATGTGGTTATTCTGAGAGGTCGAGTTACTTGCGTGAGAATGCAAATGTTTTGCGAGTTGATGCTGAAAATATCAGAGAAAGTGTGGAAAAAAGCCTTAAGCGCCTTGGCACTGACTATATTGATTTGCTGCAAATTCACTGGTGAGTTTACACAGCTTAAACATCAGCGTCTCACTTATCTTTTTTGTTACTTTATTAGTTGTGTATGTAATTTAAACTTGTGTAGATCAGTGGGAAACTTGTTTATAGTTTTCATTGTTAAAATATTATGATTCTTATTATTTTAGGAATCTTTGTTAGTTAGTAGTGATATAGGGTCAGACTTGTCCTAGTTTCACCTCCATGTACTTGACCTAGAATGTGATCTTTATTATCAATATTGACAGAAGTGTTATGTGTTTGTGTATTTGTGTGATAAAAAAGTTGCAAGCATTCCCCTATTTGCATCTTGAAACTGAAAGCTAAAAGATTTTGAACTATTGATTTTTTAATATACGGTGTACTGCTTCATTATAGGCCAGATCGATATGTTGCACTATTTGGTGAATTTTATTATGATCCTTCCAAATGGAGACCCAGTGTGCCATTTGTTGAGCAGTTGCAAGCCTTTCAAGAACTTATCAATGAAGGAAAGGTGACTGATGTCTATCAATTCACTTTATACTTTAGCTTTTCTGGTAGTGCCTATTTATTCCAACTGAAATTATTGATATTTGCTTGTAAGTTGTAACTTTCTTTGCTTAATTTTAGTGTTATGTTTTACGGAGAAAATGAAGTTGAGGAAGGGTAGAATAAATTGTTTGTCTCTCAAAAGTTTTGATTGGAGCAGAGGGTGAGATGGCCATACCATTTTTGTAGATTAATTTGCTATGTTATGTGCCCAATGTCTCATCCTGTTACAAGCCGGTAAATAAAAACAGACAATTGTATGTCTCTCGGTCGGAAGCATGAACCCATAATCAAGCTAGGATTTACTGTCTCTTATGCATACTTTTCCAAGAAATGTGTGCCAATTGTAACATGAAATTCTATTCTTCTGATCACAATGTCATGTTTATTCTCTTATGCATGAGATTGGGATTCAGTCTCTTGAGATTTCTGTGTGCATTACAGGTACGCTACATAGGTGTTTCAAATGAGACTTCTTATGGAGTGATGGAGTTTGTCCATGCAGCTAAAGTTGAAGGCCTTCCAAAGATTGTCAGTATCCAAAACAGCTACAGTTTGCTTGTTAGATGTCGTTTTGAAGGTGAGATTGTGACATTCGCCAAAGGCTTGTATGGATTTCTCACCGAGAACATTTAGAAGAGAAAAAAAGAAGAAGCAAAATCAAATAAACTTTTACCTAAACTAATATTAAGTGTTAGAGATCTCACATCACATCGACGGAAAATCTGACTAAATAATAATATATGAGGTCAAGTTAGACTTAAATTCCATTTTCTTAAGACGGTATTGGAGTCTATCTTAGTCAAATTGGTTGGACGTTATCAGTTGTCAGGTTCCCCCTAGTCTTACATGTCTAGTCCTTGGTGTAAAGAGTATGTTAGAGATTCTAATTCAACTAAAGATATGACAAAATAATAATATATAGGTGGATGATGTAAACCTTAACTTGCCAAGCCAGTTTTATGAGGTTAAATTATTCTCAAATTTCACTTTCTGATGCCTTGATAATTTAATATTTTTATTAAATGATCATTACAAATCACATAGTGCCCTTATACATTGTTATTCCTAAAGAGTCCAAAAGATACAAAGTATTGCACTCACTTTTGCTTCTAAGGATTTTTTTTCTTGTAAAGTTCCTATTTAGCCCCTTGAACTTTTGGTCATGTGGCCTTTGGTCCTTCTAACCTGAGTAACAGGAACCTGAGTAACATGGTCTTTATAGCATTTTAGGCATTCCATCCAACTTTCATTTCAATCCAACATTAACAGAAGTGGTCAAATTTGTTGAGCTCGAGTCATAAGTGCACTTGAACCTAAGATGAAAGGGATAACTTGGATCTTTACTATAAAAATGGTCACATGATTTAAGGATAAAAGTTCATATATGATTCTAAGTTGGAGGGTGGGATTGTAATTTTTTCCCTTTTGTAAGCTTTTTAAAATTCTCTCTTCCTTTAATTTTTTGCAGCTGATCTCGTGGAAGTTTGTCATCCAAAGAATTGCAATATTGGCTTACTCTCCTATTCCCCACTTGGAGGTGGATCACTCACAGGAAAATATATAGATATAAACTCTGAAGCTGCAAAAGCAGGAAGGTTGAACCTCTTTCCCGGTTACATGGAAAGATATAACAAATCAGTGGCACGGGTACACCATCTAGCTCTTGTATTAGGCGTTTAGTTCTGTTTGTATAAACTTCTCTGCAAATACATGTAAAAGTAGAAAAGAAGAGAAAATGAACTAAAGTGCACCCACCAATAAGTTAAAATCAATTAATGCACATAAGTTTTGGAAAAGCTAAATAGAGAACTTTTGTAGAAGTTAAGCACATACATTTATTTGATCTTATATGAGAAATTTAGTTCATATTATCTTTTTATTTTCTTCTATAATTGTTGGCAGCAAAATTTATCCATAAAGTCTCAGACTATGTTCTGAAATATGGTGACATGACAATACTAAAGAAGCTCCCTATTTTGATTTTGTGGATTTCAGGAAGCTACTATAAAGTATCTTGAGTTAGCCAAAAAGCATGGTCTAACTCCTGTTGAGCTTGCACTTGGATTTGCAAGAGATCGTCCATTCATGACTAGTTCAATTATTGGTGCAACCTCTCTGGACCAGCTAAAAGAGAACATTGATGTTTTTACATCAACTGAGAGACCATTACCAGCAGCAGTCATGGCAGATATTGAAGATATCTTCAAGAGATACAAAGATCCTACAATCCTTTGATTGTTTTACCTCTCAAGTTCACCATTCATTCACCATGTTCCTCGTTCATCTCTCTATTCTTTTTGTCATGATTAAAACTTGAGTGCATGTTGAATCAATACAATGAAACTAGGATTTATAAAAACTGATGTATTTATTTCCTCAGTTACAGAAATGTTATCAGGCCTTACAGTTTTTTCAATTAAGAAAGACATTGGGTGTTTTTGTTCAAGACATCAATGACTTGTACAAAGAATTGGGTGTTTTTTTATTAAACGCAAAGTTAATAATAATCTGCAATATTGAATCTAATATGCAGATTCAATACTTCTTCTTCTTCCTGTTCATTTTGTATACATCATGCCTTCTCACGTCTTCAACAATGTCAGTCCTTGCATCTTCAACAGGTAAATTTATACATTTATAAGTTTTTTTAGTTTCTTAAAAAATATATAAAAATAAAGCACTTTGTCATGTTAGTATAAAAACTAATAGACTAGGTTGTCGTATACAACCATTCAACTATGTTGTCATGTGTTCCAAAATTATGTTCTTATACTCATAACAGATATTATTCTAAAAATTTAATCTATATTTTTCTATTAAAACGTGTTACACATTTTGTGTTACAATTTTTTTTTTCAAAATAAGGACTTTTCAACCATTTCGTTAAAATGGATAAATTTCAACGAGGTTCGAACACTTTTCTTAAATAGTGTGTCCGTGTCAGACATACGTATTGGACATCGACACTCATACAACACGGACACGGGTGAACTGTCTAATTCAAAAAATATTTATTGAATTTATGACAATTCTACTATGCTTTTAACACAATTTTTTTAAAAAAAAATACACATAAATTACATACTTTTGGATCTTAATTCATGTTATACGATATTACTAGAACTACATCGTTTTTAAATTATCGTAGACTTTTTAATTTTAAATTCAAATATTTAAAAATAAATAAATTCATGCCATGATTAAATTGTAAGGTGGAATGTATCGAACATATTACCTAACATAGGACATGGAATATCTAAATACATGTTACACGATATTACTAGAATTGTAATATTTTTTTTTAAAAAACTAAAATTAATAAAAAAATGTAAAAAACCCAAAGTTAAATTGAATTTATTCATAAAAAGCAAATCTTATCTTTTAAAAAGGATTTTAATTTATTTTTTCTATAAATTTCATTCAATATAATATTTTTTCATAAAGGAAATTAAATTTAAAATAAATGAAGTCAAATATTACAAAGGTTATTTTATTTAAGAAAAATGGTTTAACTATTAAAATAAAATGATATAAACGCTATTAGTCCAAAATTAGCTATTTTTTTTTCAGTTTTAAAAGTAAATTTTGAACTTAAAACCAAACATGTCCTTAGTTGGGGAACATGGAAGCAGTTTAAGAAGGGCGCCAATATCTCATTCCCTTTCCTTTTACGTAACTTTCGCATCTCTCTCTCAATTGCTCAATCCAATTTTGCTCAGAAACTGATCACACACATGTTGATGCAACTTTCTCACACCCTTTTGCAAAATTTCAATCTTTTTGGCAGTGGCATGATTAATCGTCATGTGGGTCATTCTCTGATTCTGATTCTATAGTACATATCATGTGCAGCCACTACTGCCATTATTCTTCATTTTCCTTTAACATTGTCCAATATCTGAGGGAAAATTTCCATCTTGAGGTTTTCGGAGACTTTGATGAGAGGCCTAAGTAGAAAGCATGACGCTTGAGCTCTGTCCTCTTCTGTGGGTTCCTTACAATTTCTTTCAGATGGAATGGCAGATCTTTCTAGCTATGGAAGTTCTGAGCGTGATGAGCAAGTTAGTTTCACCTCCAAATTAAGCTTTTTGTCTGAAAAATTTAAAAGAATGTTTGGTTTGGTTTGTAGCAGAAAAATATTAGAACTGTTATTTTATGTAAATATTTCACATTGGGCATGATTATGCTTGTTTGTTTCAAGTGAGTATTCATTTTCGAAGTTGTTATCATGAAAAGAATAATCGAAATATTGAGGAATCTTTTGTTATGGTGTATTGATTATAGAACTCTAGTTAAAATGTATATGGGTTGCCCTGGATAGAAGAAGTGTAATTGGAGATAAGGCATGCCTTCATAGCTTACAGTTTGGTTCATTTCAGGGATAAAAGGTTAGGGTAAAATCAGGGTATGGAAAGTATTTTGTAAAAAACATTTCATGCATTATATATGAAAAGTAGTCTTGGTACTTTTGATTAGAAGGTGAACAATATTGTAGTTGATGTAGGAGATAAGCAAAAGAAAGCAATGAAAAGGATGCTGAGTTGCCTTGGTTTTATATATACAGGCAAACCAACAGATCATTAGTTCGAGTGATACTGGACTCGATTTCTTTACCTTAGGTCTTGAGTTTGAGCCCTGCAAATGTAAAAATGTGTTGAAAGGAAAGATTCTATTAAAGATGGTTAATCAGATTCTTCAGTTGGGATTAGTCATTAACAAAACTAGTGGATATTGCCCTTCAATGATATGGTGTCAAAAAATAAAAATATATGCAGGCAATGTGATAGGAAAAACTTGAATCATTTATTGAATGGAAGTAGATGAAAATTGAGTAATTACTAAAACCATGGATGCATGGGGAAGACAACATTCATTGAACATGGTCATGATATTGTTCCTTTCAAGTGTTTTTTGATTGAGTAACCATCAAAATCACTTTATCTAATCGGGGAAAATACTAAGGATTTTTTTTTTTCTGGAATAGAAATTGTCACTGATATGATTCTCTAGAGATTATGCTGCTTCGGTGCTCCACTTAATTTATCTTTTGTCTTGTTTCTTTATGAAGGCGTTCATTACATTAAAGAAGGGCACTCAGTTAGTAAAGTATAGTCGAAAAGGGAAGCCGAAATTTTGTTCCTTCAGACTCTCATCGGTGAGTATTTATGGTGAAGAAAATTCAGCATTGTCTAAACAATGGTACACGCGTATCATATATATTGAATTTCATATCTCTTCATGAATGATTTCATATTATGGTATTAGCAGGATGAAACAAAACTGATTTGGATTTCTCATGGAAAGGAAAAGAATCTAAAATTAGCTTATGTTTCACACATCCTCCCTGGACAGAGAACAGTGAGTTATATGTTTGGTCTTTGGAGGCTAGATTCATCGTTATATTAGCATTCTGATAAAGATATAATGGTTTTCCTTTTCATTGCAGGCTGTTTTTAGAAGATACTTGCGTCCTGAAAAGGATTATCTGTCATTTTCACTGATTTATAAGAAGGGGGAACGATCACTTGATCTGGTCTGAAAACACAATCATTTTGAATTTAAAATTGTTTCTTTTGTATAAATTTTGAATCTGTTGCTTCCCCTTTTCATATTGTTAGATCTGCAAGGACCAAGCAGAGGTAGAGATATGGTTTTCAAGCCTCAAGGCATTAATTTCCACTGGACAGCCTATTAGGCGTGGAATAAGTGATTTAAGCAATGTGAGTTTAAAGAAATTATTTAAATGAGAGTTTATTTTCAACTTATCTTAGTTTATAACAGTTGCTATTTCCTATATATTCCTTCGATTTCTCATAGATGAAAATCTAAGTTGGTCATGGAAACAAATATCAAATTTTTAACTACTTGGTCGAGGAAACCATTAAAATTCTTGTTTAAGCTGAAGCTGTATGTGTGTGTATTATTTTTAACACCTATGTTTTTAGAGCATTTTAGTGAAGTAATTGTTTTGAGTCTCTTTTGCAGGATAGTGTTGACTTTGTTGCTGGAACACTAGAGTTAGCATCAAGCATTGGCCGTAGCAGGTTTTCTTTTGAATCAGTATCTCATGAATCTACAACGTCTTGGTCCAGATCCGATACAAATATGCCTCTGAGGACAAGTGTTGGAGATGGTTCTCGTATTAGTATATCAAGTATTAGCCACTCAAGTAGTGTGGGGTCAGGAATAGATGACATAGAATCTCTTGGTGATGTTTTTATATGGGGAGAGGTTTGGGGAGATGGCAGTTCATCTGATGGATTGGGGAGTCAAACTACTGGTAAGATTGATGTGTTGATTCCTAAGCCATTAGAATCTGATGTTGTTCTTGATGTTAATCAGATCGGGCCCGGTGTTCGTCACATTGCTTTAGTTACAAGGCAAGGTGAGGTTTTTACATGGGGAGAAGACTCTTGTGGAAGGCTCGGACATGGCTGTGAAAAAGATTTTGGTCGACCTCATCTTGTTGAGTCCCTAGCAATTACCAACGTGACTTTTGTTGCATGTGGTGAATATCATTCATGTGCCGTGTCTCTATCTGGTGACTTGTTCACCTGGGGTGATGCTACAACTTGTGCAGGACTTCTTGGTCATGGCAGTGATGCTAGCTACTGGGTACCAAAGAGGGTGTGTGGCCCTTTAGAGGGACATCAGGTTGTATCCATAGCATGTGGCGCATGGCATTCAGCATTAGCAACCTCCCATGGGAAATTGTTCACCTTTGGTGATGGAAGATTTGGTGTATTAGGCCATGGAGATCGAGAGTGTGTATCATATCCAAAGCAGGTACAATTATTGAGTGGACACAAGGCTATTAAGGTTGCATGTGGAGTGTGGCATTCAGCAGCTATCATAGAGATTATGGACTCTTCTGCTTCAAACCTTTCATCCAAGAAGATCTTCACATGGGGTGATGGTGACCAGCATCGTTTGGGTCATGTCAACAAGGAAAACTACCTTCAACCAACTTGTGTAGCTGCCCTTGCTGATTATAGTTTTATCCAGATTGCATGTGGCTACACTATGACTGTTGCACTCACTGTATCTGGTCATGTTTTTACAATGGGAGGCACAGCATATGGTCAACTAGGAAATCCAAATTCTGATGGAAAAGTCCCAGTTCTAGTCCGAGATAAGTTGGTAGGTGAATTCGTGGAGGAAATAGCATGCGGAGCAAATCATGTTGCTGTATTGACTTCAAGAAGTGAACTATATACTTGGGGTAGAGGTGCCAATGGAAGACTTGGACATGGAGACACAGAAGACCAGAAAACTCCAACCTTGGTCGAAGGCTTGAAAGACAGACATGTTAGGAATATCTCATGTGGCTCTACCTTTACATGTTGCATATGCTTACATAAATGGCTTTCTGGTGTTGACCAATCTGTTTGCTCTGATTGTCGACAACCATTTGGTTTTACCCGGAAAAGGCATAATTGCTATCATTGTGGATTGGTGTTTTGCCATCCTTGTAGTTCAAAAAAGGCTTCCAAAGCAGCATTGGCTCCAACACCTAGCAAACCACATCGTGTGTGTGATGCTTGTTATGCTAAGCTAAAAGGTTCTGATAATGCTTCAACTTTAACTAAAGAAATTAGTCGTCCTGCAAGTTCTGTATATGGAAGGGACAAATTTGAGCGGGGAGAGGTCAAGTCTTCCAGAGTTCTCTTGCCTCCCATCACAGAACCAATAAAGTATCTTGAGATTAGGAATACTAAGCATGGAAATATAGATGACACTTCTTCCATTGTCCGAGCATCTCAAATTCCTACGACTTTGCAATTGAAAGATATTGCATTTCCAATTTCGCTGAGTTCTGCACAGAATTTTTTCAAGCCTCTTATGCAGCCAACTCAACCTCAACCTCCACCTCCACTAACTCCAAGAATTATCTCACCATATGCTCAAAAAAGACCACCAAGCCCACCTCGTTCTACCTCCCCTGGATTTTCAAAAGGCCTTATTGATAATTTAAAGAAGAAAAATGATCATATCAATCAAGAAGTCTCAAAATTGCAAAACAAGGTATATTTCATACTTCATACCACTTTCATATTTAGTCACTATGTTCTTTATTCTCCGAGAAGAACTTGTCCCAATTAATAAGATTTGTGTATGATTCTTTTCTTGCATAGAATAAATGTTTGAAGCAGAAGAATGACACACAAGAAATGACGATTCAGGAGCTTCAGAAAATTATTGAAGAGGAATCTTCTAAGCTTAGAGAAGCAAAGTATTTTATTAAGTCCATGACAGATAAGGTATCATAATTCTATATTTTGACTTAACAGTTGAACTCAAGTTTATTCAAATTATTCTTGCTTGAGCCTTGGAACAATGTTTTATCCAAAATGTCAAGAAACAGGAATGAAAAATCATACTAGTAGGGGGACTGAAATCTTTGAAGCATTTCTAGTTGCACCTTCAAGCAAATATATACCAAGTTATGTGTATCTTCAAGTAGCTAATCACTAGGAATATTCAAATCAAGTTGATGAACTTGTTATTTGTTACAAGTCTCGTGACCTTCGGCAGCAGTATTTTTGAATTGATGGGAAGTCCAATATCATTTGTCTCAATTCTTGAAGTGTGACTTAAATATCAGTTAGACAATTTACTTTGTGTCAACTGGTTTTAAATTAAAATCTGATACGGTATTAGAATTTATAACTCATCTCTTTTCTGATAATCATCAATGTACTTACCTTGACTGGTAATGAATTGGATTAACTGAATTCATTGCTTGTTATGATAAGCTTAATGTTTGAAGATGATGGGAAAAGAAAAGGAAGTTAATCAGAATATGGTTTAGGGCCTTTTCGGACGGACTTTCCGAAAAAACTCCTTAAGTTAAAATTAGCTTATGCATGAGGTAATTTGTAGAAATTATCTCAGAATTTTTCTAAATTTTTATTTTTAACTTGTATATGAACTAATATTGACTTGTGGAGAAGTTAATTTTATTTTTTTCTGCATATTTTTTTCCTAAAAATCCTTTGGAGAAGTTTGTCCAAATACGCCTTTATCATACTAAGGTTTAGATTAGCTTCTAGCTTATGAGAGCTTTTCAATTGAGACAAGTATTTGATTCCTAACAAACAAATGCCCCTTATAAGTTTATAGCTATAGGGATTTTTGAAGAAGTTAGCTGCAAAAACTAATGAAAAAGTTAAGGTGGGCAAGTTGATTTTACCATATGCAAAATGTTTAATATATTTATCTCGTTGATTTATATTATCTGCTTTCCTTTATTGCTTGTTGAGAAGTTTTTATCAAGCTAAACTTGCTTCTGCATTTGTTTATTTAGTTGAGGGAAGTGATTGAGACTTTGCAATCTGAGATTCCTGACAATGATACTTTGAGGACCATGCATGCTCAAGCTGAAGAATTTCTTAATGAAGAAAAACATTTGGAACCTTCTTCCTCCTCACTGAGCCTAGAGTCTGAGCCACAAAACTCTTTAAAGCTAGAAGGGCGAAGAATGGAAGGAAATGATGATGCTTCTGGGGTTGTTCCATCCCCAGATGAAGAAAAAACTTGTGAAGAAATCAGCAACTCATCTACATCTAGTACAGTAGTGATTCCAGCAACCTCAAGAAAATTTTCAAGATTAAGGGACCCTAGTATACATGTGACAGAAGGAGAAAGATCAGTCATTGAACAATTTGAGTCAGGTGTTTATGTCACCCTCGTTGTACTACCTAGTGGTTACAAAGTTTTCAAACGAATTAGATTCAGGTACAAGAACTACTTCTTATCATACCAATTTCCTCATATTCTCTGTCATTATGTTTGTCATTGTATATGTTGATCTCTTTTTAGCAGTTTCATTAAAATCCTGCTTCGTAATGTGGGGGTTGCATGTAACATTTTATATTTTTGGTTAAAATAGTAACTAGAAGTTGAAATCTTTTAAGGTCTTCTATTTCCATTCAGACCACCAATCATGTTATATGATATCAGTTTGCTGTTCTGAAGGTAGTGATGTGTATTGATAGCTTCTCAACTTTTTTTTTGTCGTTTGTCACTAGATAGATAGATTTAGAAAGAGTTCTTTTCTTTTAGGATATTGGCATGAGAAAGGCAAATGTTACCATGAGTATATATACTTCTTCTTATTAAGAAGTAAACTTTAAGTCTAAATCAACCTCATAAAATCGGCTTATCTCTGACACTCCTTCATGTCGAGACAATATATTATGGATGACAGCCCGATAGCGGGTGACTTGATAAGTCCAACAAACACTCGTTAGGATAGACTCGAATGACTATGATACCATATTAAGAAGTGAACTTTAAGTCTCACTCAACCTCATAAAACCGGCTTATCTTCTTGCTAATTTTGTTTTTGATTTTTCAACTTACTACTTAGTTTGATGGCAGTAGTTTAACACTTTGAAACATTATAATGCTCTATATTATACTATTAATTAGGGTATTGATTTTTATTTCAATTGTTTGTGTCTTTAATACCATCTCTAATTATTTATTTATTGGGGGGTTTTGCAGTAAAAGAAGATTCAATGAACAAGAAGCAGAAGAATGGTGGAGCCAAAACAAAGATAAGGTGTATAGTAAATACATTCCACCACCACCCACAAAAAATACAATTACTGGACCATCTCTTACCTCTCCAAATGCCGAAGAGAATAGTGAGCCATTACCTTCTTCCTAATCACATTTCTCAACTGTAGAAAAACTATATTAGGCTAATTACTGTAAAAAACTAGGGTTTTATTTTATGCTGAGAACATTTCTTTTTGGCGACAATAAGTAAATTAGAGGCCCAGTTAAGTTAGTAAATGGGCCTGAAAGCCCAATTAAAGAAAATACAAATATTTTTTAAAATAACAAAATTAAATTCATCAATTTAAAAATATAAAGACGCATATTTAAAAAAATAAGCCCTAATTAATTTATTTTTTTAAAAAAATAACTTGAATTTAAAATTTTGGATTATAAATAAATTTTAGCGTATAAACTTTAAACAGTAAAATAAATTCTTTAAATAAAATTTATTGTCATATTAAAAAAAATTAAACACCTCTTTTAGAACTCGAAATATTTCAGTTGTCACATAGAGAGGGTTCAACAATTAAGTAAAATATACCTTTTTCATATAACATATATTGTCAATCTTAATATTTCAGTATAATAACAAGTATTCATACAGTAACTATAACATTAACATAAGGATTATGGCGTAAAAAAGATTTATAATATATTAATTATTATTATTCTTTTCATGTCAATAAACATTGTCTATTATCATTTTTAATACAAATGCAAATCAACTTATGTTAGTCAAGATAAATATTTTAAATTACGTGTTGATACAATTTTCAAATACTTGCTTCACAATAAACTTATCAAAACATTTCCCATTTGTTTTGGTTTACATAAAAGGAAATGGAAAAGAGAATGAAATAAAAAAAAACTATATTTTCAAAAATAATTTTATATCAAGATAAAAAATTGTTATATAAGTTTTGAAAAATAATAAACAATTTTTCGTTAAGAAAAAGTTACTTTTTAATTATAACAAAATTGTTTTGTGTATAATTATTTGGCTGAACCATTAAACAAAAAAATAAAATGATAATCGCTAGAAGGAGGGCTTGAACCTCCGACCTTGTGGTTAACAGCCACACGCTCTAACCAACTGAGCTATTCCAGCTTGATGCTATATATATGCTTACAAAATATTATTTATTTTATTTATTATTTCGTACAAATTTAAGCCTTGTCTAGCATCTAAGTAGCATCTTCTCTTCTTTCATGCATGGAAGTTTTTGGAGGTGAAGAAATACTGCTAGCCAAGAAAAAGACACCAAATTGTCTCAGAAAAATATGCATTTAGAAATCCTTCCTACTTCAAAAAATACCATTAATTTCTTTGGAATATAAGAGATTTCAAGCATATTTTGGTAAAAGATATTGAAAGTGTTTTAAAAATAAAAGTTGTGAAGGAGCTTGCAGTACATTGTCTAGGTTCAACAATGAATTCAAACACTTGCACTATGGTGGTTCAAATTTGTGAATTTGTCTCTCCTACAAGACCCTTTTTGCTTGCTGATGTTGTGGTTGTGGCTTCATATTCTTCAACAAAACATGCTATAAATAGAAAGATAATTATGGAACTTCCAAGTTCCAGAACTAGTAAAATTCCAACAAATTTCAATCAACAATTAAATATCGTAAAGAATATGTTGCTGGTATTCTAACATGAAAAATTATCTTAGTTTATTTGTGGGTTGAAAGAGTAGCATCCATGCATTTCAGCTAGTTCAAATAACTTTGAAACCAGAAGTCATTGTATCTTTGCTCCTAACATATTGCTCACTCAAGTCTTGTTTGTTGGTGTTGATAGTGTTGTTGAGGAAACTAGAAAACCATTGAACAGAAAGTTTGGGAATCCGCTCAAGAGTGTCTCTATTCACATAATAAAGACCATATCTGATGCCATAGCCACTTG
>Ga0123342_1000395_pt1 | contig 67434 bp, 26 predicted proteins | sample Turbeawhitnodule_FD_89960 | JGI IMG/M metagenome (GOLD analysis project Ga0123342, IMG submission 89960) | Root nodule microbial communities of legume samples collected from Mexico - Turtle bean Mexico white nodule | ecosystem: Host-associated > Plants > Roots > Nodule | place: Mexico: Nepantla... | reverse complement strand
GGGACTGTTTCTTCCTGCACCTCCATATCTTCTTCTGGCACCTCCATACACAACATGAAAATACATTTTTATCCTTCTTGTGCCACCCCCATAGAATAACTTCCGGATTATGTAATCCGAAAATGCATTTGAAAAAAGACTTCCGGATTACATAATCCGGAAGTTAAAAAAGATTTCCGGATTATGTAATCCATAAAGTAATCCTGCATCTGAAAAAAGACTTCCGGATTATATAATCCGGAAGCTAATTACAAATTTGAAAAATGATTTCCAGATTATGTAATCCGGAATATTACAGAGGGTCATTTTTGGAAATACGAAAATCTATGGAGGTGAGAGAAGAAGGTATGGAGGTGCAGGAAGAAGCAGCCAGTACGCGGTTCTCTTTTGGATTGGGCTATAGTCCAACTACATGTCATCTTTTAGGAAGTTGCATTCTGCACCCCCATATGTAAAATGACAAATAAACCCTAAACCCTTGAAGCAAATAGGGGTGGCACTTACACATCCCTCGTCAACAACCATGTCACCCCTGAAACAAACACAGTATAAGAGAACGATTGGTACACGAGAAAAAATTAGTTTTCCAGGAATTTAAAGTTGAAAAAATATTTTTTCTATTTTTTTTGTTTCTTGGATATAATTTTTTTAAATTTCTAAAAATCATTTTCATTATTAGTAGAGGTGGAAATCTTTCTCAAATTCATAAATATTACTTTTATTAAATCAATTAATGTGATAAAAAATAAGTGTTTTAGTAAAATAATGCATTGCATTTTTATTCGTAGGGAAACTTGTAAACATTTCAAGAAATATATTTTAACAACAAAACAGATCTTATTCATTTCTAACATTCATAATTGTTCATTCCTTAAAATTAAAAAAAAAATTGTACCAAACACCCTCCAAGAGTTAATACTCCATGTCATGTTTATGGAGACAATATAGTTCATGGAAGAATGTAGTAAGAACAAATATGGTTTTGTAGATGGTTCTATTCCAAAACATGTTGGATCTGATGCACATTCTCTTTGGCTTCACAACAACAACATTGTTGGTTCATGACTCATGAACTCCCTTTCAGAGGACATGACATGCATGTGAGTGTTTTGTTCTTCAACTAAGCAAGTTTGGAGTTATGTCCAAGAACGCTTTCAACAACACAATGTATCCTTGATTTCTTAAAAAAATGCGATTTTATATCACTTCAACAAGGATCCGTGTCAATCTTATCATATTAAGTAAGGTTAAGATAAATTTGGAAATTTTTAACTGAACTGAAGTCTGCTCATTCGTGTACCTGCAACAACATCCAACCATGATGTGATTATGATCAAATGGATTATGTCATGCACTTTTTTATGGGTCTTAATGAAGTCTATTCTTCGATTAGGGGCGGATTCTTTCAATGAATCATTTTTCCTCCATCACCAAGGTGTTTTCTCTGGTCATCCAAGAAGAGAAGCAGTAGGAGATTGGTAGTTCAGTCAATATTGAATCTTCCAATACCTTCGTAGTTAAGAATGATTTTGATTTCAAGAGCAATAAAGATAGACCCATGTGTGCTCACTGTGAAATCATCAGTCATGTCAAGAATCAGTGTCACAGGTTGACTGGTTATCCATCTAAACAAGAAGATCAAATCTTCTTTAGCTTCTGTTAATCAAGCTTCTTCTAGTTTTGTGCATCAAGTTCTTCTGTGGGCAACAGTTAGAATGTTTCCTCTTCTCAACTTACAGCACAGCAGTACCAATAATTATTAAATCTCATCCATGGGCTAAAATAAATGTCACAGTTAACTTTTCCTAATAGTATGATTATGTCAACTTTAGAGACTCTTACTCTGACACTTAATATAATAAAGCTTTTCAATAATACCCATTTCATGAATAAGCCGAGGAAGTCTCTTAAGCCATCCTTAACCGCGCGTCTTAATTTGTTAAGCAACTTGCAAAACTTATTTTATTTGCACTAGAGTAGTATGAAAGAACAATAAATTTAAGAAAAGGATGGGACACCCAAATAGTATGTTGCTCTATTAATCAAGGGATAGGCTGCATAAATTAAACATTTTTCTCAAAATTTCAAAATACTGGCAATGTAATACTCATAAATGAAACGTGTACAATCCCGAAACATTCTAAAATTCCAAACGAATACTTGCTGAGGAGGCACCACAATCTTATTGTGAATGACATCAATGTCAAACTAGTTTACCGTATATAAGAGAGATCATTTGAATTTACCTTTCTTCAACTTCCCAGAAGTGACCCGTTAATCAAAATCAACAAACTAGATTGATAGATCTTCCCATTTGATCCCTTCAAAAGTTTATTTACCTGCCTCTGGTCTTAACATTCTTATCTGTGAAAACATCAAGTGAGGTAGCTAAGTAAGATGGAAAGGTATCTTAATATGACAGACATAGACACATAAAAGCGACCAATGAATGAAAACACTCCAAATCCAAAACATGTAAGGCAAGAGATTATAAAAAATTAAATGAATCTTAAACGGTTTATTGGCATCTATTATCAAAAGTCTGTTTTAAGCAAGGGTCATTCATAGCGCCACCTTTTAATCTGCCAGCTTGGGACAAAGCTTCTTCTGCAAAGGGCCTCCACTGTTCTGCGCAAGAATAATTGATTCCAAGTCCAACGCTAAGTCCCCTCAGTAGATGCACTGTCCGAAGTACAGAAAACAGTTCTTCTGGAAAGGACTATAGTAAAAAGGCACAGAAAGAAACCAAAGTTCAGTAAATAAAAATTAGCAGCATAAACATTAACAAGTATTGCCTGCTTATTCCATCTCTACAGATATCATTAACTAACATGCATCAATAGTTACTACATTATTTAATAATTTGATTCAGTGCCAAAATATTTCCATCTACTAATAATGAGTTGTCAAAAAAAAAAAGGTTTTCCACCAGCAATGTTGGACGTAAAAGAAACTAGACTTTTTCTCGCATTGTAGTTACTGTAACATTCAAAAGTACCGCATTATCATTATACATAACACAGACTAACCAAAACAATCAAAATATGATATTAAATTGTTGGGAAATTTGGGGTCATGAGGGAGTTCGCAACCTGATATTGCTCTGGTATAGTTGGGCTTCTTCCCTTTGTATTCAACTCCCTAACCATCGGGTCGATCTAGTGGTTGGGAGGTTTGTGTAGTTAGCAATAGGTCTTAGGTTGCAACCTCACCTCCATCCCTTTCTCTCGACATAATAAATAAAATCATATATATAAATCCATTAAAAAAACAAATTTCCTCTTTCTTCTGTTTTCTACTCAAGTCCTCCCGGGATTAACTTTCTCTTTTATCCATAACTAACACCTCAATCTCAGGTTTTTAACATGACAAATTTTATACACTGAACAGGAAATGGGAAACGGTAAATTGGATTCTATAACATACCTTGACAGCAACTTTTTTAATTGAAGATTCATCTGAGAAAGGTTGCAGCATTACCACCCCAGGAGGCAATTTTGTATCGAACATTGTCTCTGCTAGTTTAAACAATTCTTGTAGCCCATTTTCACAACTGCTCAAGGTTTCAATACCAAGTTCCCTAAAAAATAAAGAGGAAAACAAGCAGTTAGATAATTTGATTTGCAGATACGCACTAACTGGCTATCATTTTCAAATCAAAATACGAAGTTAAAAAGCCAGCCATCCTCCAAAAGTTCATATTTCACATAGTCCATCTTTAGCAGTAAACCATTCTGGTGAAACACTTTAGTATCTATAGAGATAGATAAAGTAAGGGAAAAAAAATCAACTTTAGGAAAGGATACCAAGGTATATATATATTGGGCACTAGATTTTTTTATTACCGTTTACTATATAGTTTGACCCAATCTCGATTTCATATACATTCAGGGTACCTTCAATTTTATTGTAGACAAATTGAGATTCAAGTCACGGTTTCTTGGATTTTGGATCCGTTAAAGTGACAAATTAAGGGAGCATCCACCCTCGACTTAAAGTGGGTTAAGTTTGTGAGATATTATAATTTAAATTAAGGGTAAATGCATTCTTACATCTCACTTTAAAGGTACCAAATCCAGTTTCTTTTCTCAAGGTATAATGAAGGAAATACAGAAAGCCATCAAATCTTATTGTTACCAATGAAGAATTAATATAGATATTTCATTTTTTCCAACATTTACCTCAATTTATTATTTCTCCTCTCTAATCTCCTTATCTCTTAAACCTTAATTATATTCTACATCAATTAACCCTTGATTTTGTTATCTATTCCCAACAGCACTGGCAGTGCAGTTTGTAACTAAGTATTAGCTAAGATATATACTTCTGTTCTGATTTTCAACAAACAAGAGAGCATTACATGGATAAGACAAGTTTCATTTCAGTACCTATAGCTCTCTGCAGCTCTTAATGGATCACCATTAGCAATTGCAAGAACTAGATTAGCATAGCCAAGCCTCAACTGTTCTGGTAGATCCTTCACCTGCCCGTAGTCTAGCAAGGCAACCTGAATTGAGGGAAGTCACTAACATTAGGATGGTTAATAGTTCAAAATAAAAGAAAGAAAATTATTTTGGCATCAATGTTGAAAACTGATTTTCAATATTCTACCCACTATTACGGTCATTTCCACATCAAATTCCTCTTGATTAAAACATCTCTAAAATAAGAGTAGGATTCACCTGAAGAGAGATTAAATAACATAAAAAGAGATATTAAAAAAGAAATATATTTTATGACTTGCCTCTGATGATTTACAAATCAGGATGTTTCCTGGATGAGGATCTGCATGGAAGAATCCACTTTTTAAAATCATTTGACCATATGCTAGAGTCAAGTTTTGAAGAATTTTCCTGCACTTTTATGATAAAGTTAATAGTGCAATACACTTAAAAAATTACACGAATAAATCATCTATGTTATAAATCTCCCAGAAAAAGGTTGGTATTATTGAAACTTAACCATCCCCTTGTTATCTGATTCTGACATTTGTTTACACCCCCTAAAAAACCAGGACCACTACCAAACATATGGAAAATTGAACTAGTGCCAAGATTTATTAAAGTTGTTTTAGTCTTACAATTTGTTAATTGATTCTTCACCATCAGATGTACATAAGCATCATCGTACGTACATTTGATGATGGAACAGAAAATTGTAGGAAATCAGTGCCAGGTTGTTCCAAATTTTTTTTAATCCATTTTTCAATAGGAGTTTGAAGATATCCATATAAAATTGAAATGTTTTTATGCAAAACAAAACAAGAGCAAGAAAGCACTTTCATTTGTTCTATTCAGCTATGATGCTAAACGACAAATATTTGATCATTTGTCAGAGGTTTTGGCAGAAAAAAATGCAAACTGAGCATTGGTACATTTAGTTGGAGCTGAATGCTTACATATATAAGGGCATGTTGTTCTCTTCAACTCATTATGGGATAGAATTTAGGTTTATGACATGACATTCTTTTCATGGTTTATTCAAGGAGTGGCTATTTTTCATTTTAAGTGTGACTACCACCATGCTGCAATCTTAATTGTATTCTTGTTTACGCTTGTCCTTTTATTTTGGAGAACATAGTGTCCTTACCCCATGTTTTACTTTCCTTTTCATAAGTTTCTTTTTCTATGTAATAACAAAGACACAAGCGAATGAATGAATAAGTTTATCTTGATGACTGAAAATAGAAGAGAGCTAAAAGCACGTGTCATAAGTCAGAATTCATGTAATTACAAGTTATGAACTTAGAAGTGTGGTTTAAAAGACTACTTTTAGGATATATAGCTCAGGAGCTTACTGCTTTGCTGCTGCCGCAACCTTACCACGAGGATTTATGCCTCTCTTAGCTATCTCGTCACCAAGGTTCATTATTGGAACCCCATCAATATATTCCATGACTAGGACCCTCCTGTACAATCCAAAAGTTCGTCATTACTTAAAAAACTCATCACAACCAATATGCATATGAACCAATACATCTTAAAAAGTTTAACCAAGCAATGTGTGTATAGTATTGTACTCTTCTTTTGATCAAGATCGAATGTGTAATATAGGAAAAATATTAGGATTTCTTTTTTTATTGTTTTCAGTTCAACCTTGCTTTTATCAATAAAGGGTCTTTTCATAACATACCATGGTTGGAATAGAGAGCTGAAAAGTTATTGATAGCAAGCTTGAAGCATGCTATGTAATTATAGATCGTGATACTGCACAACTTAACAATGCACCACCATTCAAGTTTTTCTACTCTTTTTCATTTTTAATATTTGGTCCAAGAAAACTAATTACCTAAATTATTCAATTAGCAAATTAGTTTGCCAAAAAAATCATGAGACAACATAAACAAATTAGTACAGCTAGTACCAACTAACATTTAACATGCAAATTTGGACTTCGGTGACTAAAGCTATACCTAAGAAACTATCAAACATTTCTAAAACAGCTATGCACTCTTGTGTCAAATGAATAAATAGCTGGCACTTTTCCCTGGAAATAATATAGAGTTAAGCATTATTGTCCATTACATCACTAATATCATCTTATCAAGATTATGTAAGATGCTGGACTGCATAATATACCTAGTAACCATATCTCGTATTAGTCGTGGCACCAATACCGGAGTCTTTCTGTTATTCTTATACAAGAACTTTCTTATCCTTTCCATCGCATCAGCCTCCCTCATGAAATCAAATTCATATCCAATCTGAAATGTCATAAGTGCAGGAAGAACCTCAATATTTATGAAAGAAACTAAATAATTTATACAGAATTCAAAGACAATCAACTGAAAGGTTGAAGAGGGCAGGCCAGTTAGTTTTCTCAAACAAACCTTGATTCTTAATAGATAAAGCACTATTTGTCCAGTATTCTAATCAAAGAGATGCTTGTTCAGATTTCGTAAGAGAAGTAACAAGTTGTTTGTCAACAAATATAAGTAGCAAAAACAAAGGAAAGCCTAATAAAGCGTAATTTCCTATTTTCCTCTCAAAACCTTGGTAACACAATTAAGGAAAGAAAAATTAGGGAAAGTCAATAATTAAATGAACATTCACTCCAGCAACACAATCACCACATTCATAAAGATTCAGTAGGACATTTAATCACAAAATACTCCTAGGTACCTCTGTAAGAATGATGACTTCCTGCCCTCGGCAAAAAATATTTAATGTGATGTGACTCATTCAAAAACACACAAAAATTGGGTAAAAGTGGTCAGATATGTTAGCAACTTCCTTACCACTTGATTGCATGTTTCTAGTATGAATTGCATCCAAATTTCAAAACTTATCAGTCATACACTTCACACATAATGAAGGTACACAGTACATTCTATTCTTAATAGGAACTTCTACATTAATCTGTGATTGAAAAACAAATTCATAAAACAGGGGAAGAAAACATGTGGGAATCAAATTATCCACATAGATTAAAGAAGAAATCTAACAAAGAAATAAATTCCACCTGTTTTTCCATTTCCTTAGTCACGGAATATAGATCAAATTTGATATCTGTCTTTTGCATGTACAGTGCAAATGCTTGCAAGTTATGGATATCTGTCATCATCAGATCCTGAATTCCAGGATGTTGAACCTATTATACACAAAAGAAATCAGAATTAGAGCTTCACTGGTTAATGAAATCGATTGGGCTTATTAGATTCATTTACCTTGACGACAACATCACTTGTATCACCTTTCAGTCTTGCTCTATGAACCTAGTATGACCACACAACACATATGTCATTTACATGGTGCTAAATCCTAATATAGAATTCAAGACTGTTGCAAAATACACTTCTTTTACTACTGACTATCACCCTTCTGAGGACTTATATGAGACATGGACATGAATATGAACCTCAAGAAGCAAAGCAAATATTTTTAGATTTTACAATACTTGAAAAAATACAATGCTACATACCCAAAAAGGTTTTTACTCTTCAAAATTATTCTTCCACCAACCATACTGAATGCATTGGCAAAACGAAATAAAAATTTAAATAATAAATAGAAGAATAAAAATAGTTTAAGAATAGCAAACATGGAAAAACTTGTTTAATTTCCATAAGTGACCCTTGATTAACATCAATTATTCACTTAAAGTAAATGAAGACTGAATCAAGGATAGTGGATGCTTACTGAACCAACTCTTAGTTCGACAGTCACTAGATGTGGTCTCTCACCAATCAAACTTAATGCTAGAGTAGTAGTAGTGTCTATTTTATAAGGTTTATCAGCAATGGAGAACGATGGATGAAGGATACAGTGTCGCTGTCAGTTATTATGCATGCCTGATAATATTATGCAAAGGTAGCATATTGTATGGTGTGTTGCCATTGCCACCAGTTATTATTATAGCAGATAAGTATAAATAGTTTTATAACAACTATTTGTTAGGAGGGGCACTATAGATTCGTAATTTTTGTAAACTTCTTAACTAATTTGTATTTCTTATGGACAGTTTTCCTGTTATTTCATTTCTATAAGCGTATTTATTGATTATTAACTAGTTTGTAGTAAGAAATAAAGGATTGTGCAGGAATTTTGAAGAAAGTTATTATGAACCCTTTACTCTAATAAAGTGTTCCCAATCTCAAAGACTCTTTCTATAACACAAAAAACGAAAAATCATTCCATTTTATTTGCAAAAAAAAATGATTAATTTTAGTATAAGATTGAATTGAATAAAAAAATCAATCATCTTTTGAAACTGATATTGTTGTTGTTTCACCTTACCATCAAGCTAGCCATATGAAACCTGACTTTTACGAAGAGGACTTAAATCTGGTATCCTGATCAATTATCATACAGAAGACAAGCAACCCACCACATAGCGAAAGAGTCCAAACTAAATATTCTCCCATAACAGAACGGACACATGTTATCTTCTTATACTGTCACAGGAAATCTCACTCAAATCATTGCAAAGCATGTGCATACTGCATACTCCTTCCCAAAGTATCACCTGTCCCCAAAACCTATGAATCTTACAAGTAGCAGTGAGCTTACTTATTTTTCAACTATATTTCTCCTTTTAGTTGACACAGTAAACAGATAACCTCTGATAGACACTACTAAGGTGTTGGAAACACTTAGGTTACAAGTACCCCTAATTCCCATGGGTAGCTAGCTGGTCACAGACCCCTCCAGTGACCTGAGTAGCTGCAGCTGATCCCGCCACAGCCAACAATAGGAAAATAAACTGTTATCCATAACTACTATTCTAATAGATCAGTTGAAGAATGAATAAACATTTTATTTTGAAGGTAAAAGAATACTCCCACACTTCAAAATGATGCCAATTATACAGGGAAGTGAAAATAAGATAGCAGGTCATAAGTTTCAAACGGACCTGAGCAATTGAAGCAGAACCTAGGGGTTCAACATCGAACCTCTCGAACACATTATCAATACCCTGTCCCAGCTCACTCTCCAAAACTAGTTTCATCACATCAAAAGGGGTGGGAGGAGCCCTATCACACAGAGTAACAAGCCTTTTCACCCATGCAGCCGGAGCCAAATCAGGCTTCCCTACAATTTGGGCAATCTGCATCATATTCGACACCACATCAAGTCCATAGGACGATCAACACAATCAATCATAATAAGGCAATGCCAAAAACCAAAATGCCAAGTCATAAAAATCCTCCAAAAATTAAAATCCGATCGATTAAAAAAAGAATTTAGGAGTCAAATAACCCGAACACAACAAACTGAGAAAAAGGAATGAAAAAAGAAAACAATAATAAACAGATTTCGAAATGTGGGAAACCTTGAGGAAGAAACCTCCGAGGTCAGAGCACAAGGCGAAAATTTTGTCGGCGGCAAGCTCGTGCTGTCGTTCCCACATTGCTTCCTGCTTCTGCACATCTTTGACGAAATTGACTCTCACTTGAAACACCTAAACAATGAATGCATGTTGCAATTGGAGCAAAAGCAGAAGAAAAGACGAAGCATAATAATGAATATAAGAGAGAAAGAGAGAGAGAGTGAGAGAGAGACCTTGTATCCGGTGTAAATGTCAATGGCTCGAACCCAGAATTGGAAGGAACGTTGCCAAGGTCGCAACTGAAAGGAGAGCTTATCTTTTATAGCGTTGATATCAATAGCAATAGGAACAGGAAATGGAGGTAACATGGTATGCGTCCACGAGTACGATACGATGTCGCATATAAAATAAAATATATTGCTACGTTCTGAACTCAGTGTCGAGTGTGTGGCTCATAAACCATAAAACCAGCAAATGGATACAACAACACTCACTTTATTTATACCTTGCTTTCAAACCTGGTTTTTGTGACACTCAAAAACCACGTTAAAGCTGTCGGAAACATAACACCTCTCAGTACTTACTCCTTTTCATTTCTCACCTCTGCATCAATTTCCTTAAGAAATTAACTTTTTTCTATAAACTAATTAGAATAATTCGGATGTATTTATGTACTAAGTATATATATATATATATACACTCTACACACTCACCTAGTGGAAAATTTAAAGAACTGGAACAAACCGTGGTGTAAAATAAAGAGTTCAATTTTTCTTTAAATTATTTTTAATTGTTTTTTTTTGTGTTAATTTTGTTTCTTCTTTATTTTGTGCTTGTAAACCTCTTTTGATAGCTTTTGTTATACTGTAAAGAACAAAAACTGAGAAGGGGTGTCGGGTTTTGTTAACTAAAACTGTTTGACATGCTTAAACTTCGTTTGGTATTTATGTGATATAAAATAAATTCATCCTTTTTAAACAAGTTTAAAGACAAATTAGACTATAGATAAAAACATCAAGATTTTTATATAATTTCATCTTTATAACGAGACTATATTTAGTTCTAAACAAACCAATTATGTTTGATATAATTAAATCAACTAATATTAAAAGTAGTTTTTTACTTGTTTTCTGGATAAACGTTCAAATATTTTTTGAATGAGCCTCTTTAAACTTAACTCAAACACACAATTATAGATTTTTTTTGGATAAGGATTCTTTAATTAGCTTTTAATATCTTAAAGAGAAGTACAAACAATTTATCACTAATTTTAACATTCATTCAACTATATTTGGAAGATATTTTTTAGTGTAAGCTTGGAACACAGTTTGTTTATAGAATAATAATAGACAAGAATTTTCGCTTTTGAAAATGCAACACTCGTAATCTTCTCAAGGAGGTCTTACGTGTTTATAGACTTCTTCAAAAACTACTCTTGCAAGTTTCTCTTTCAATGACTTTTCCATTTTGGCTTTGTCTTTTTATGTTTTCTTCGTATTTGCGTACAGTTTTCATAAGATGTATTGAATGCAATTATAGTATCACCAACTGTATAATCATATAAAACTCTTAAATTATCTTCTATTTTTTATACTTAACTACTTGTTTTATAACATAACTATAGTAGATAAGAGTACTTATTTTATTGACAAGTTCATGACGCACCTTTTGATGTGTAATCAATAATTTTTTATTTGATTATTCATAGAGTTTTGTTTGTTGGAGAATTTTATTTTTTTTTTTTCATGAAAGGATAAGAAAGTGTTGGAATCCCTCCTTAATTTTAGTGAAAGATCATGATCAATGAATGTTGGTAATTGATCCATTGACTATAATCAATGATGGTCATTCCAAAGTCTTGAAATTATATATCTCTTGAAGACTATGAAGTCAGCCTTGAAAGTTGAAGATAGTATTTTCAAGGTATCTTGGAAATGTGAAAAACATTAATTATATACTATCTCTTTATGAAGAAGACTTGTGAAGATGAGAAAGACAAGCAAATAAGAAGAGTAACATAAAAAGTAAATGAGAGAATACATATCCACTATAGTGTGAGATTATAAATCATACTTAGAGACATTGTATTTCATCCTTGTTGGGTGAGATTGAATATTATTTGTTCTATTTTCTATTATCCGCAAGTACTCATTTTATATCTACACCAAATGAATAATTTTTTTTTTCGAAGAACACAGAATATTCACTTGTTGATTTAGTTTTAAACACGTTAATATTACATTTCCATGAAAAAAAATAACCTAATATTGTATCCACAACTAGATGCTTTAAATGATAAATTATCAACTAACAATGACACATCATATTGGTATCCTTTCTAAAATGCTAGTTTTAGTTCATTCTTGAATAAAAAAATAATTAGCATTTTTTATAATATGTTAAATAACTTCTTCAAGTTAATTGTTTACATTGCATTTAATTCCTACAAATTTGTTATTAATCTTTAAAGATTACCAAGTTAATAATTTAGGAATCTCATTATTAAATAGACTATAAAAAATATAATTACATCAATAAAATAAATAATTCAATGATAAAAAAATATATACTAAGTGACAAATTAAATATTTGGAAAACTTTACGCCATATTAATTTAACATTACGCCATATTTTTTAAGGATTAATTCGAAAAGACATTTTTTAAATTCAGTGAATGATGCAATAATAGTAAGATTTACTCTAAATCAATTATTTAATAATATATTTATTAATGATGACACTTTGAAATATGAGCAAATTTTGAGATGAAAATTTGTTTTATATGATCTTACAAAATCTTATTAACATTATTACTTACTAGATTAGAAATATTGAATGCTTTTTAAGTTTTAATAACGTTAATGCATTCTTTTTTAGTTTATTTTAGTATCTTAGGTTGAACCTCTACTTGTAAACATATCAATGAATTCACCAAAGCAATTTTCGTCCAAAATAACTTTTACCTCTTCAAGAGCAATCTTAAAAGTAAACAAGATCATCTTGAATTTCAGTTCAGAACACAAAACCAGCTTTGAGAAATTACGTCCTGCACCCCATTTTTGAACCTGCACCACACAATTGAAGAAGCTCATCTGCATTTAGAAAAAGAAAAACAAAAAAAAAATCATCCTAGAAGAAACTTCCCAAAACATATAAAATATGTTCTGAAAAACGCTCATGAAGTCCAAAAAGTTTGTTCCAGAAAATTTTCCAGAAGTGGTAATCTAGAAGTCACTTTAAAAAAAATAGTCTTTTTGAAAGCTGTGGGGGTGCAGGTTCAAATTGGGGGTTGCAGGAAGCAATTTCCCCAACTTTGGTGTACTCAAGTCCAAGAAGTTGCAAACAAAAACATGCTTAGGGCCCTAAATACTATAGCACGAGCCTGATGGTGGTAGGAATTAAGGCACCAGCATGGTAGTCTTTGAAACTCATTCTATCTGAAGGGAAACATTAAGAATGGAAACTCTATTTAAATGTGGCACACTCGATGATAATCAGAGTACCTTACCAGGTACTATTTAGGAGGCAACTCCATCTAAAGGTGGCACACCACTTGGTGATGTAGGGGTACCAACTCCTGTTTCAACCTAGCAGAAGCAGGGAATGAATAATCTGGTAACACAATGAAAGAGTCGTGCGCTTTACAAGCAAGCACATTGATCAAGTGTGTGGGCGTGCATGCCAAGACGGCCAGTCATACAATTGAATATATTCATCACCAAAATAATTGAAAACTGATTGACATTTAAATTCGGTAAATTCAACTGTTCATTGCTAAACCAAAATCAAATGAGAACTAAATACCATGCCTCACACCCTCATAGTAAAATGAATTCAACAGAATGTCCTTCAGATTTAAAGATGTCATTAGCTCTGCCTTTCCAATAAACTTTGGATCTAAAATGCAAAAGATGGCCTAAAGATCTATAACACGTGACAATTTCTGAATCCGATTCAATAGGAAGTCCCCTTGCTTAATAGTTGCTTGGTAAAGAGCATTCTTGGCATCAGGGCGGTTAGTTTCAAGAACACCAGCAACCTTATCAATCTTACAATGAAGTTTCCCTGCTGCAATAAAACGTGATAGCTCCCTGGAAGCAGATACTGTAATTAGTAACTTTCCGTCGCATCTAAAAACTAAAATACTAAACCAAAATTGGGTTTGTAAAATGCAATTACTTACAGATCAATGAAGTCCACTGTCACTCCAAAAGCTTTGGCCATGGCTTCAATTGTCACACTTTTGTAAGATTCCAAAAATTGGGAGTACACAACAGTTCTGACCTCCCTCATGTAATATCGGAAGTGGGGATGCAGATAGCGGTCCAACTTAATCTGTTCCGTCAGACCAGCTGCAATAAATTTCAAAATGAAACAATACTATTAACAGTGGGTCCAAACAGATAGGAAGTGATCATCCATCGCCACTTTGAAGTTCCTATTGTCCATTGTGGATGATTTCCACAGATTCTTAAATTATATCGCAAAAAAAAAAGTAATGCAGAGTTAAGGTGCCCCTCCAGTGAGGCATCAAAACATTCAAAATTCACAACAAAATTACTGAGATTTGACAGATGTCTGCTCACCAAATGCTGAGAAGAAAGATTTGTATTGACAATCATACAAGGAGTTCAAAAACTCTGAAAGAAATGGGATTTTGCCGATCACTGTCAAGATCTCTGGAGCATCTACTACCTGATGCAAATGAGCTTGTTAATAATTTATAATACAGAGAATACTTGTCACGAAAGATAAACAACAGTAAAAAGAAAAGGATAATTAGTATAAACAAGAAAGAATCAACATACCTTTTGCTTTAAGGAAACTCTATCCAATGATATAATGCTGGTCAAAACCGTATAAAATATGAAGGTGTCATAAGGAAAGAGTTCATAGGTTGTAAAGGTTGAAATAGAATCCAAAAACAACTTAGCAGCCTTCTTGAAATTTCGAGTGGACATGCAGTACAGGCCTTCATACACTTTCAGCCTATTCTTCCTTTCCCAATCACCACCTTCTTCAAACAAACTGCCACCATATGCTGTAAAGAGTTAGAAAAACAACTCTTAACTGAAAAAATATGGCAGAGAGCATAACGGAAGTTTGATTTTCAAAACATTACCTTTTGGCTTTGTCAATGCTTTTGGAAATGAGATCAAAATCCATGTCAAAGAAACCAAGCTGCAAAGTATAAAACACCAGGTCCATCTTCTGGCCTACTGCAACTGTCTTGGTTTCTGTTATCTTGAGATGTTCCAAGGCTTTCTCCTGGTACATAAAAAAAGAGTGTTACCAAAATTCAATTCAAGCAGCAGACATGAAATAAGCAGGTGATAATAGTTATATACCTTGTCCCCAATTCGGATGAAAAACAAAGATTTTGCCAAGTGAGCTTCCCGAACTTCACTTTCACCTAAGTTTTCCTCAGCATCGGCAATCCTAAAAAGAGGCACCCACATGCATTATCATGACTGCAAGAATTATTAGAGTAGATGCCAGAAACCATAGTTTTCATTCCAAGGAATCACATAAATGAAAAATGCATGAGTTCAATACATCTGTCCCAGTCTATGCATTTTCTATTCTTCTGGAATCATAGTTTTTGAGGATATAATGTAATTTCCCTGTTTTCACTTTCAACCTAGAAAAGCAACAGCAATCTATTCCAGAAAGCACGTGGTTGTGGACCATTCATTATTGCTGCAGAGGTGGGCCAACTTTCATGCATTGAGATAACTCTAAGAGAATCAATGTTAGTAGATGTGGCCTTATAGCCAACTGGCAAGGATCATTTTGTGACAGCTTCAATCCGGAAGAATAATAGCAACCTCCCCAGGAGTGGTGGACATTGATTGTGGTAGACTTTTGTATATTTTATACCTTTCTTTCAGTCAGCCCATAAATTTATGTTTTATAGGGCACAATCGTCATTCAGCTTTTTCTTAAGTGAAAAAAATAACACAGGAAAAACACCGAAGAATCAAATTTCAATCTTACACAAAACACAACTTGTTTGAAGCCAAATAGATCTGTCTTAGTGATCCCTCTCTTCCTAGAAAGCATTACATAGTCTGAATACTTATCATCCACAATTTGTTCTGTATAGACTACTGTTTTCTTATTTTCTATGTTCTTGGCTTAGGTTAAAATATAGATATTTTTATGATGGTTTTTAATTATATAATACATTATTTACTTACCTTTATGACCATGTAGTGAATTTACATCTATTAAAACAATTCCCTTACTTAATTACAGTCGCTACTATGCCATCCACCACGCACCATTTATGTTATGGGCTTGGCTGCCATTATAAGCCTTTGGCAACTAGGTCTATAACATAAACTTGTAAATATATAAGAAAAGACATTACTTTCATGCATACAACTACAATGACAACCAAATTTTTTCCAATTAGGAATGGTCAACTACATGAATCATATGATGCCATAGATTTCTCTCCTATAATGTGTGCAAAAACGGAGGAGCTACCTGAAGTCCCTCTTAATGGTTTGACCTACAGTTTTTTACCTCTACCACCTATTGTTGGATTATCGTCCATCCAGTCAGCTCTCCTTAATGGTGCTTCTGCAGATTTTCTCCACGCAAGCCCAAACCATCTAAAACAGAGGCTTCACCATTTTTTTCTACAATGGGAATTCTATCCAATGGTTGTATTCCTAATCCTCTCTTTTCTATCACATATCACATCCAAGCATCCCTCCATTTCATCCACCCTGCTGGATCTGGTGAACAACATCACCTTCTATCTCCCCAAAATTTGGTATGATGTACCCAAGATACTCAAATGAGTAGCTTGTGGTATGTATGAAATAATTACATCTAAGACGCAGCTATTGTGAATCTTGCCAAACTTGCATTCCACATACTTTATTGCCACTCAGGTGAAAGCCATGCGTTTCCAAGGCTTGTTGTCTCCATATCTCTATCTTGCAATTAATTTCTTGTCTCAAACTAAAATTATGATAAAATATTATTTTCCCTGTCTCAACCCTCAACAATGCATCATGTAACTTAACTTGTCATGTTGAATTCAATATAAACATAGTTTTCACATAAAACATTACTGAGAGTAACTCCAAAATACTTTGCTAGAGGAGAAAACTTCAAGTCGTGAGAATCTAAAGAGGAACGTGGATTCACAACTTCAAACATACTTTAGTGTAAGGCATCCAGCACCTCACTTCTTTCAATTTCATTACCAAGTTGCAGACCACAACCTAAGTGACGATAACGGTGATGGTGACAACAAACATCAATTACCATGAAAAACGAAATACCAACTAGCAAGATGCACAAAAAATAACAGCAACTAAAATACATATAAGACGGTAGGGTAATTGGAAAATAAAAATAACATATTAGGGCCATATGCCCTACGGTGGTACCAGTCAAAATCACTCTCCCGAACATTCCCAATTTAACCTAGTAAATTTCAAATCCCAAATTCCAAATCGGGGGTCGGCGCAAGCATCGTAGGTAAAGCGAAAGATGAAGAGTTAGAAACTCACTTTTCGTCGATCTTGTTAAGCTCCTCCTCAGTTTTAGCACGCATGGAATCCAAAAGGGCACGATCCATGTCCAACACGGAATCGGCGACTAGGGTTTCGTACAAAGGAACCATATCTGAACAGAAAGTAGAGTGATAACATATTGAGATGAAGAAGAAGATAGAAAACGGGATTAGAGAGAGAGTGAGAGAGTTACCGTTTTCCTTGACGTGATTGAAAACATCCTCTTTGTAGCGAACCTTGTCAATGTCCTGCACATCGGGTTGGCGGAGAAGGAATAGTTTGTCGGCGAGTACCAACTGTGGCTGCTGAGAACCCTCTTCTCCTTCCATCACTGCCGCTATCGCTTTTGCGTTTTGCGTTTTGCGTTTGCGTTTGCTTGCTTTACCTTCCACCTTCCAAATGCAGTCTTCTTTTTTTCCCCTTTATTTCTGTGTCATATATAGCTCGCAACAAAACGATGCGTAGCTCAACTTACAAGTTACCACCATCGACCTCTTTCATAAATTCAGCAAATTGTTAAATTCAAAATAAGAATATTAATCATTAATTATAAACTATGGATTTATATTAAGATATACAATTTTAAACAAAAATATTCTCAATTTTCGGTACTATTTATATATTTTTTTTTCAATATGAATTATCTTCTAATTGTTAATATTATTATTGTATTATTAATATTCTTAATTTGAAACAAAAATAAAATATAAAAACATTATTATTTTATAATGGAGGAAGTAATAAACTAATAGCAAATACTTTTTTATTTTTAAATATTTGACTTCAATAAATTGCATTCTTCTTTATTTATTGGAGTATTCTAAATTACAACGTTTTTTTTTATTAACATTTTAGTCCAAGCCTAACAAATTCAGCAAGGATTTTTCATTTTTTCTATTTGAAACAATTGTGACAATTAAATTATTTCAATGGTTAGTTATATGTACAATTAATTATAATTAAAATCAGAATTTTTTTTTGTTTGAATAAGTTTGGAAGAAAGTAATTAATTTTGTTTGATGAAAAATACCATTTTTTACGTAAGAAACAATGCGGATGAAATTGAAAAAAAAAATGTTAAAAATAATCATAAACTATCAATTTTCAAATGCAATAAAGAAATTTACTCTTCATAGAAAAATTATAAATTTAAGTTACTATCCCGAATATGTCACTCATTTGAGCATAAAAAGTATATAATTAATTTTACAAAAGAAGTTTTAGTATAAAAAATACGGTGAGTATTGAGATTTAAATTCTTGTAAACGTGTTTTTAATTCAATTAATCTAATTTAATTTTAGTTAATTAAAGTCTGGTCAACAAGATAAATATTTTAAAAAAATAAATAAAAGAGGGTTCAATTTAAATCATATGGATAGAGGAAGATGAATCCATAAATAAAGAGAAAGAAAATGATTTGATTCCTTCTCAAAATACTAGGAAGCATGGAGGACCTCTAAAGAATACTAATAAATCTAGAAGAAGAAGAAGAAGAAATCGCGAAAATTGGTCAAAAGAAATATAAGCATTATTTTTAGTAAATTTTTATAGATTATGGAGTTTTTATCTTTCTTTGAGTTGTTTTTTTTTTACTTTTAAATTTTGTGTTGTTTTTAACCGTTGTTGTCTGAGGTCTTTTTTGAGATATCTTAGGTGGAATTCGTTTTGTGTGTTTTTGTGATTTTTTTCTGTGTAGGGCTTCTTTTTAACTATTGAGTTGGTGCTCAATTTCATTCATTTTTCTTTTAGAAATAGAATGTAATTTTATGACATCTTTGATGTTTCTGTTTCATTAGCTATTGTTATTGGCTTGTGCTTTGAGAAATTGTATGTTAGTGATATTGAGAGTTTTTTTATGAGATTTTTTTATCTTTGGTTATGGATTTTAAATGCTTCTTTCGGAATATTTGAGGGCTTGTTAATACTAATTCTCAACTTGTGCTCAAGAAGTTTATAAATGACCATAATCCTAATGTTCTTATGTTAGTTAAGCATGTAGTTAATTGGTATAAAATTTATTTTTACTATTACTAATCTACGCTTATAGTATTTGTGCTAAGAATATTATAAATATTTTTTTCCCTAATCTTTGGTACTTTGGAAAATCAAATTCCAAGTTCATGTTCGGTTCATTTGTATCTCTTTAAATTTGCACAATAAGACTCTGTTTGTGGTTAAAGTTTATGGTTATAATTTTCCTCTACCTATAAGAGATTTGTGGATGAAGTTATCTTTGTTCATCTCTTCTCATTCGTCCTAATGGAGAATTGGGAATTTTAATGTGATTTTGTATGATCCCTGTTGCTCTATTTTACCATTGATGCTTCTAAGGTTCTTTTAAATTTCTTAAAGTTAAAACTTAAAGCGTGAGTTGCATCAATGTTGTGAATCACTTTTAGTTTATTTTGATTTACAAATGTCTTATATATTATGCAGTACAAAATCAAACTACTTAATAACAATCACATAACTCATAATAAGTAGGCTTTTTGTGATTTAAACAAAAATTGTGGAGACCAAATAAAGGAATCTGGTTGACATTCAATCTGAAATGGTTGTGTCTGTTTTTTAATCTGATTTTATTCTAGTTGATTCCATGTTACAGGCTAAGAAAGAGGCCAATAATAATCTTAACATGGCTCTTGACTTCCAAACTCAATTTTGGAGAGAAAAAACTAGGCTACATTGATAAAAGATTTTTTACTTTATTTTTAAATGTTACTATGGTTCAAAATATATGTCTAGAACAATGTCTATTGGTTAATGTGAGAACATACACCCACACATCCATATATATATATATTAGAAATCTGACGAAGAAGAAGAAAAATGTTCAAAAATTGTGTAAATTAACATTATAAACTTAATAAGTGATAGTCATATTATAAATGTTTGTTGTAACCATCTTATTTCATCAACAACTAGTTTTTATGATTTTTATGCAAAGAATGTAAAAATAACACTAATTTTAATGTATGACTTTATCTAAATCTTTGTTGACATATTTTAATAAATACTTTATTGAATTAGACCTTGTTGCATTATTTTATATTATCATCAACTTCATACCTCGTTAAAAGAAGATATCTATGAAAAAGCATACTACGATTAATAAAAATATTTTTTTCTAAATATAATTATAAGATATAGTTGATTTATGATATAAAATAAAATTTATAAATAAAAAAAATCATATTTATCTTATTTATTATTCAATTATGTTATATAACAAAATTTGTAAATATGTATATTAAATGCTTACCTATTTAACACTTCCAGATTATGTAATCCAGAACCTATTTAACAAATCAAGATACATGATTACATAATCCAATATTGTTAATTGATAAATAGATTTCGAATTACGTAATCCAAAAGTGATAATATTTTACTTTCGGATTATGTAATCTGGAAGTGATAATTTTTGAATTTCTAATTACGTAATTTCGGAGTAAATCATTGCTTCTATTTTAATCTTTTTACTGAAGAGTAATTTTGGGGATTTTGAAATTTATGGAGGTGGTTGAAGAAGGGATGGAGGTGCAGGAAGAAACAGTCTAAGTGTAAATATGTGAAGTGGGCTTGGGGTTTGGGCCTCACATGTGTCCATGGCCTCCCACTGTTGGGCTTTTCACTGTAGTTTGCATGAAAAGTTTGTGATGGGGACAGGTATTTGTGGAAACCGGAGTACGAAATGAAATACTTTTAGCACAAAAAATCTTCCAGAAATCGAAAATTATGGGTTTAGTGTATAATATTTAAAAAATATATTATTTAAAAAACTTATAGAAGCTGAAATATAATTAAAAGATTTGTAAGTAAAGAAACAAAAATGGACTTTTGATAGGAAATGTGAAGGTTGAATAGAATTAATGAATGATAGTAATGTTGTGTCCCAAACGGCAGCGTTGGTCAACAAAGCGCCACTGATGTCTCCAAAGAACTTTTCTCTGTCTGTGTTTCTTGGTCAACTGGCTCAACTCCCAACAATTTTCCATCTCATTTGTCTGTGTTTTATGACTCCATTTATTCTCCACCTTCCTTTCTCTTCATTCAACCTAAGGATCATCACAATCTCTACTTTCACCAATGCAGTATTACCAAATGCTTCACTCACCACCCTCTTTTCTTGATCCCCTCAAGGCACTTCAGGCTGACATCCAACATGCCAATGTGCTGTGAGTTCTCTTTCTCTCTTTCGTATTTCTTGCTTTGGTTGTATCACTTTTTGAACTAATGCAATTCATATTCTGTAAGATATGTGCACCTTTAACACGCCTCTTAAGTAGTATTTTCACAATTTGGATTCTCAAACTCAATTTCTGTAAATTTCTCATTAGGATACAACCAAAATAGTTACTAATTGACTTAAACTTAAATTTAAATTCTCTGTTTTAAACTGTGTTTAGTAATTGTCGTTGAACTTATTTGGTAATCCCCAGTTCAGTAATGCAAATATCACACTCTTTAGTGCAACATTTACTTCTCATACTCTATCCACACGAATTGACTTTTGAGTTTGAGTTAAAATCTAACCAAAAGTTCTAAGGTGATCTTAAAATCATTCTTGTGACTAACAAGATAAGGAAGAAGAAGTTCAGTAACCCTGGCATTGTATCCATTTAATCATTTTAGATGAATTTACTTGCATGCTAATGATATATGGAGCAGGGACCTAAGCAAACTTGTACATTTATGATTATTTGCAGGGCAGCTTCCATTCCAAGGGGGAAGGGCGAGGATTACCTTCAAATGAAGTTAGTATACAGTAAACTGGCACCAATTTTTCTGTTTTTATTTCAATGGCTGGATTACTCATGCTCGTGTTGCTCGTGTCTACCTTCTAGTCATTTAAATCTTTTCCGAGTAGTTATGTATAAGGTTACTTTCTCTCCCTTTCTTTTTTTTCTACGCTGAACTGTTGGCTTCTTTCAATTTTCTCATTTTTATTGATCTGTTGTTTTTTTTGTTTTTAGGTGCACACTAATGGAAAATCAGATATGTATTCTAGTGGGAGGAAAGCAGCCATAAGGGAGTTCTTCAGTAAATACTGAGTACTTACTCTGTTCTTGATGACTTATTTCATATATAATTCTCATACGATGATGTCCTGAAATTGTTAAGTGCATGACTTAAAAGTTGACAAATTTAGATTTGGAGTATTTTGTATTTTGTAGACTGAGTATATATAACGAAGTTTTTTATTTTTTATCAGCAAACATATACAAGGAAACTTGTTTGTGCTTTTATGAAAACTTGATGTCAGACATAAGTTTGTGAACATGTAAGGACAAGACAACCAAATCTGTCACAAAATTGGGTTCATTTTTCTTGAAGTGCTTTTAGTATTGTTCTCTCAGAATATAAGTTTTACCTCAACACTTCATATGTAATAAAAATTTGCAATAAGTTAAACCAAATTTCTGATTAATATTAAAAGTGCTCTCCATTTTTGTACTTAAGTTTCATTCATTGATCTAAAAATGCAGGTGTTATATTACCTTCACTCCAGCGCCTGCATGATGATTCAGTAGAAGCTAACATTGCTAAAGAAAATGATCACAACATTGAGATGATAAGCAATAGGAGTAAGGAGTATAAGAGGAAGGGTTCAGATTTGGACTTGGAGAGAGAGCATGAGTGTGGCATTTGCTTAGAGTCTACCACCAAAATACTTTATGTGAATTAAAATTCTAAATCACTTGATTGAAAACACTATGAGCTAATCAATGCTGTCAAATATAAATAGAATTGTATTGGTTTACATATATCCTTTTGGATTATTATTATTAAGACCGTATGCTTAGGTTGGTATTAAATGTTGTGGAAAGTTGGTAGGAGTATCTGGTTTGGCTTCATATGCTCATTTTCAACTATATATATTTCTTTCCTAAAGACAGGGAAGGAAGGAGAGGTACTGTCCAGAACCATCAGCATGTGCTAATTACTGTTAATCATAGTATGCAGACATGAAGCAGACTTGGAAGGATTCCAGCTGAATTGCATGAATTCAGTAGTATGTGTGGGCCATTAATAGTATTCTAGTTTCTTCCATCTTTAATTCCTTTCACCACTTTCAAGGGACCTACCCTCATTAATTTGGAAGAGGGAATGCCATCAAAATTGGATTCATTTTTCTTAGACCAGTAGAAGTTTCCACTTTCATGTTATTACTACTTAATTCTATTTTTTTTATAAAAGTGGGGTAATTTTTTCTTTTTTCTTATTGAAACGAGGTTATATTTTTTAGAAAATTGCATTTATGAGAAAATGTGAGAAACATAACACAATTTAGAATTGTGAAGAAGTCGTATTAAGGTGTCACGAACTTTAGCATGTTAAGATGAAGTCGTGTCAAAACGATAGGATTTCAATTCAAACTGAGTTGTGTCTATATTTATAATTTTTCTAAAAACAACTTCCTTTCAATAACAAAGCAAAAATAAAAATTTGGCCAATAATTTTAAAATTAATCTATTGAACAAAATATTATTTTCCTTTTTATTTATTGTTCTCGCCGAGATGAGGTTAGTTGGATAGAACATTAAATTCTGTATATATAGTAAATGTAGTGTCAAATATGAGTTGAGTTTACTATTATTTATAAGCTTTCATGGACTTGACCTTTTAGCACTAGTTTCTCTAATTTTAATGTGGCATATCATAATATTATTTCACAAAAATCTGAATATCCTTTGTATAAATCAGACCATTTATGTAATATAATTGGGGATATTGTATTAATAATTCAAAGCATTTATGTATATAATCATGAATATTAGGTAAATAATTCAGAGCATTTATGTAATATAATCGAAAATATTGTGAATAATTCAGAACATTTATGTAATATAATAAGAGATATTGTGTAAATAAAATCACATTAATTGTGTGCTAATAAGATTGATTCCCAAAATATATTTATCCAAATTAATGCTATTAGAATAATTTTATCCCATCATGAACCATCTTGTGGTTGGGATGAGACACTTATAATATATTACATGATTGTTGATATATCATATTTTTTTTTATACACTAAAATATGTAAATTTCTAATATCCACCCCGAACTCTTCATCCTTCTTTCTCTACTTCAAATTTAATTTTTCACACTACCAAATTGATTGTTGAGAAAATAATTACATATTTCTCCATTTTTATAAACATAAGAAATCAAGACATTAACAAAATTGATTAATTTAATTTAAAATATTGATTTAATTTATAATTATAATGTTTTTTCTAAATTTATCTTTAAATAATTAATATATAACAGTAGAGTTTTAATTTTTAAAATTAAACTCTTCAATAAAAGACAATTTATAACATGTATTATTTGTGAACTAAAACAATTAAGAATATTTTTATAAAAAAAGTAATTATGTAATGGATTATTGAAAAATATTATAAAAATAAACAAGAAAACTTTAAATCAAAATTTTATATTTATATTTATATTTAAAAGTTATGAATAAAGTACTATATCTCATATTAGAGGGAAAAACTAGTTGTCCTTACTTTTTTTAAACAAAAAAGAGAGTATTATCTAATTTCCCCCTTATTCCCAATTCTTTATTTTTAGGAGCTTAAAGCATTTATACATATAAGAAAAAAAAAATCAACTAATCTAAACCAGCACAATTTGAAACCAAATTGATGACAGACACAGAAGATATAATACAAATACAGCATAACATATACTCCTTTGAACTTCTCATATATGATGCAGCAGTGAACACAAGTTCTGGTAAAACAGATAAAATCTAATTCTCTCACTCATAGTTACATAATGAGATGCATTAAAGCATTTAGGACAAGCAAATTCCAAACATTATTCTTGGGTGAAGCATTCACCCTGCCTTCTCTTTTTGTGCCAATAAAAAATTAAACGGAGGTTGGGTGAAGTTTCCTTGCAGAAACATGCTAGAAATAACTTTATACATGGCCTCAGTGAGGTGAACACCATCCCAATTGATGTACTGAGAAGGGTTTGTGCAGGCAGTGGCGTTAGGTGTGCCACACGTGCCAAACACACTGAAGTTGTAAGGTGGTTCTCCTGATCCACAACAAACATTGAAGACTTCTTTGAATCCATACTTGGTTGGATTCTTCATGATAGTGCGGTAGGCATTGAAGTAATCTGCATAAAGTATGACGGCTTGGGGGTACTGTTTCCTGAATTCCTGTAATTTGTTTTGGAGGACAAGGTTGTGGTAGTTGCTTTGGTTGTTCACACTTTTCACACATCCAATCTCATCCCTATCATCAGGAGGAGCCAGATACATGGACAATGTCAAACACCCACTTAGAGGTAAACCCTGCACAACTAGGTATTTGGCACCCTTCTCTAGCAATGCCTGCAAAACAACGATTCAAAATAAGGAATTATAATGAAATTGAAATAAACAAAATTTCAATGCTGTTCTATACATTTTTCTTACGTGTCTTCTCTTATTGTTACAATTCCATTCAAGACATGATACTAAGGGTAAATTCCTCCTCCAATGCTGGTGATTTGTATTTTGGTTTATTGTGAAAGACTGATATCATTTTAAATCCAATTTCCATTGGTTGGTGTGTAGATGTTTCATTTTACAATTGAAATTATAATTTTACTTCAATAATTCAGAATACAATATAGATCAACATCATAGATTATGAAGACAAAAAACCAGAAAACAAAACCAAAACCACTTAAAGGATTGTAATTTATTACCTGTAAGGCTCCTGAGACACTGCTGATTGCAAGCTTTCTTATGGTGTCATCTGGGACAGTAGATCCCAAAGTGTAGGCATAGTCGTTGACACCAATCTCGCCAAACCAAAAGAGAGTATCATCAAAGTCTTTGCACTTTGATTCTTCACATTCCTGGCTTTCGAGGTACCTGTTGAACCATATCATCTGAGTTTGGATGGACTGAGGAGTGATGTCAAGGGAGAGGTTGTTCTTGACAAAGAACAAGTGGTTTATGGCGGTAGAACCAGCAACAGCAAAGTTAACACCGTAAGTGTCGTTGCCTTTGCTGTGACGATAAGGCGGCAAGTAAGGGAGAGAAAGATCTTCAGCCACAAAGTCAATCACAAGCCTTCCATCTGAGTACCTGTTGGTGGAGTGGTTGAAGAAAGTGATGCCGTAGGGAGAGTTTGAGACATGGCCAAAGCCACTTGGACCTTCAGCGTTCTTGGTGTTGCCTGTGTCAGTAAAAGAGTCCCCAAAGGCATAAACCTTCTTAAAGGGTCTTGTCCTTCCTTCCACAGATGATGCTGCTGCAGAAGCAACTGACAGAATGGAGGACAGTGTGCAGATGGTAATGAGGAGGATGGTAGAAGAAGACATGGATGTCACACAAGAAGCCATTTCAAAAGGGTACCTTAATTACCCCAAGTGTAGTTGCCGCTTTGCTAGAGTTCATTCATCTTATATATATAACACTTTCATTACTTTAACTTTAATATTCAACATTTTTTTTTGAAATATATATATAAATTGAATCTAATTTAGTATCTTCCTAAAGCGAAAGCACAAAAAAGAAATTTTAAAAAAAATAAAATTAAATAATTTTTTTTATAAGAATCAATTCAGATTATCTCACACTATTTTTTGTATAAAAATACTTTGGATTATGACTTAATTTTATTGAAAGATATAAAGTATAGGCACAATTGAAATCGTATTTTAAATTAGTGTAGTGCATTAAGATTCAAAATTCAATTTAAATATGTTTCAGGGAGGATTTTAGAACAGTAAATAAATAAAATGATATATTTAATGCAAGATAAACTATGTATTTTTAATGGTATTTAAGTTGTAAATTGATATATAGATCGCTTACAATTGAAGCTAAAAGTAAAAATTCCAAGTTAAAGTTAAGATTAATTATTCAATAAATTTATTATTTAGAGTAAATTTTATCGAAAACTATGATTTCAGATTTGATGTTTTTTAACGAAAATACTAAAAACTCAAACTCAAAACTATTAATTAAGTTTAAAACAACTTTATATTAATTGATAAGTACATTAATGATTTAGATTAAATCCTTTCTTGTTTAAAACTAAAAATAAATAAATTTTTTTAAATTTTTTCATTAAATAATCGATTTTAATATTTATTTTCTTAAAGTTCTATTTACACAACTTTTTCTAAAAAGAACAAAAATCAAAGATAACTCCGATTAAATAAAATAATAATTCCTGAAAATATTTCATTAGAAAAATAAAAATTCTTCCAAAAAATAAAAATTTAAAAAATAAGGAAGAATTATTTTTTTAAAAGTAAATGTAGGAAATAAGAAAGCCATAGTCGTATTTTGAAGACTATATTTGTTCCTGAATTGACTTTGGCCCCTATTGTTATGATTCTCATGCACCGTCCTGACGTGTAGATCCAGTGTCCCTCTTACCATTAATATTTCTGCTTAGAGGTAGCTGGGAACCTACTACTCTTCACCACGCATTATTTTCTTCTATTTTATTGAACAATTTTTTGAGACATTTAAATAGTCAAAAATAAAAAACTTTATTTAATAACAGATATAAAATTTTACTGACAAGCAATAATTTGAGAAATATTGGTTCAAAAATAATAAAAGTAAAAGTGTATTATTAGCATTAAATAGCCGCTTATTTTAAAATTTTAATAATATTTTCCATAAATATATTGGTGAGGAGATGGAAAAGAAAACATTTTTAAATTATTGAAATTGAAATTATTAAGGCACAATTTATTGAGTATGTCCCCACCACACCAACGCCTTTGACGGTGATTTTATGAAAGTAAAAAGGTTTGTAAGTAAATATGTGAGCTATATATTATGTTTAGTTACTTTGTTGTGTCCCTCATTAATATCCACCAACCACCATTGTCTCCTTGTTCCACTCATTCTTTAAGACATAGTTTTTTCAAAACATATCACTTAAGATTATTAGCATAATTCTAAAGTCAATATTAAAATGTTAAATATTATGTCAACATTTTTATTTAGTTTCTAATGGATGCTGATATTTAAGTTGGGATGAAAGAGCAGGAGAAGGAGAAGAAAGAAGAAGAGAAGAGAGTGAGAGTTTAGGGACATTTTTCCTTAAAATACTTGGGACCTGTTTGATTTATTGTAGTGAAACGATTATCAAATTTAGTTAGACAAAGGTTAGTTTTAAATATCTATTGAAAAATTATTGATTTTTTTGGAAGATATTGATAAAAAAATATATATTAAAAGTACATGTTATTTCATAACCAGTATTAAATATACTTATTTTGGATATACAATTTAGATAGATAACGGAATTTGGATATATGACTATTTTTTAATTAAAAATAAAAATAATATCATTCGTGAAAAGAGAGATTCAATCATAAATTCAACTAATTATTAAATACATTTGACTAGATTATTTAAAAACTAATATGAATACTCCTAAAATAAATTATTAATTTCTAATGATATACTCCCAACATTTTAATTTTGACTAGAGAAATAGTAATTTTATAAAAAAAAATTCTTATATGTTTTGTCTACCTAATCTCAAAAGTTTCTTAAATGTAGATTTCATACGAAATAATTGTTTTAAATAAAAGGTATTTTTAATAAATTATTATTAATCCATTATTGAGAAAAAAAGTCAATAAATAATAGTTTAATTTAAATCAATCATAATCATATTAACTTATCCAAATATAAAGCTTAAATAGTTAAAAAAAAAAGTTTAAAATATTAATAAATTAAAAGTATTAATAAAAATATGTCAATTATGTCTCTTGTTAAAATCCCCATTTATTAATCCAACTAAATATATATGTTTATTACATCCGTTGTTTCTTTATATTTTTTGGAAAATAATAATTATTTTGTATTTTTCTTATAATTTTACTAACATATTTATTGTCTTATTTTTATAATACTTTTATGTTTTTTAAATTTTAAATGAATTACACATCTTTTTGCATTATAGATGAAGAAAGGAAAAAAAAATGAAATAGGAAATTAGACATATTTTATATAAGAATAAACAAAAATTGCGTCTCTTAATTCTTTGTAAAACCACCTTAAAATTAATTTGTTTGATTTATCAGGTCACCTACTATTGGACCGTTATCGTACCATCCATAACATATATCTTCATGCACGTGAAGAGTGTGTTAGAGATCCCACATCAACTAGAGATGAAGTTATTTCATTGTATATAAGTGGGTTCAAATCTCACCTTACAAACCGATTTTATGAGATTGAATTAAATTAAAAGTCCAATTTTTAACACACCACATTCCAATATCAAATCTTCCTTCCAAAGAAAAACAAATCTGATATAGTTTGTTTTATTTTTTTAAAAATTATATTAAAGGAATGAGAAGAAACAATGTGGAAATAAGGATTAGGATATTAAAGGAATGGAATTGGAATTTGGAAGAAGTTGTGAGAAGATGGATGTCCATGTGGGGGTAGTAATGGCAACCACTTACAGTGTGTGACCTTAAATACTGTGATGAAAATTGTTGTCACAAACAGTTAAGGTGGTTTGAGTTTTCAAAGCTACCAAGTTAAGTCTGGTTGGCTTATGTTCCATGGCTCTGTCTTCTTCAGGCTAAATATACAGCTGTGGCAATAGCGCAATGCCTACTGTCCCAAGAAACTTTATTTAAAATTAAGGTTGGAGTAAAAAATAACTAATGCTAATAAATGTAAAGTATGATCCTTTCCCAAATATTAATACAGTTATTGATCCACTAGATTGTTACCACTTTATTCATTTCACTTTTTTTTTATAGAAACATTTTTTCTTTGCCATCACTATGTTATCATGAAAAAAAATATTAAAAAATAAATAAATAAAAAGGAGAATATACCAGTGTCCGTACAATATACAAACACATTAAATTAAGCAAAACATATATAACCTATATTTATTATGAAAAAAATTCTAAACAAGTGTTAGGTGGCAAACTAGTGTATCACACAAAGTTCTGTTTATAAAGAAAATCTAAATTAACAAGTTATCAACACTACAATTTTCTTTCCTAAAAATGTGAGGAAATTTAAAAGAAATGTTTTTACAATAAATAATGCATTTATTTCATCTATTTCTAACACTATAATTTTCTTTCCTCAAAATATGAGGATATTTAAATGAAATGTTTTTACAATAAATAATGCATTTATTTCATATATTTCTAACACTATAATTTTCTTTCCTAAAAATATGAGGATGTTTAAAAGAAATGTGTTTACAATAAACAATGCATTTATTTCATCTATTTCTAATGAATCAAGAAATTAGAATCCTATAATGAAAACTTAGCAAAACTAAAAAATAATCACTTTTCAACTAGATGCATTTATATCCTCTTTTTTCTTACCTTTTCAATGCAAGATTAACACTCATAACCTAATCATTTGAATTTAATTATAATTTTAGTCCCTACAGTTTATAAAATATGCATTTTTTTTTAATTTTAACCTTTTAATTTTTAATTATATATAACTTTGTTTAATTTTTAATTTTTATAGCTTATATCTTTTTCAATAATGTAAAAAAGTATCATGGATTTTTCTCAAGCAATGCAAAGCTGATTAGAGTTACAGAGAATTTAAAATTAAAGATCTAAATCACAAGCACTCGTGGACCAAAAGATAATTAAAAGTTAAAAGACTAAAATTGCGGAAAAATTTACGACAAAAATTACAGATTTTTGAAAAATATAAGGAACAAAACTACGAATCTTTTAATTATTGAATTTTATATTTAAGTTTTAACAAAAAAACCTTTTCGATATGAAGTGTCAAGTCCAATTTCTAGTCAATAAAAATGTAAAAACAATTAAAAATTACACTTGTCATTTGATGGCTCACTATAATGACTGGATCAAATTTATCTCTTCTCATCTAGTTTTATTTTCTTTATTTTTGTATTTTTTTAATCCCATAATGAACTAAACTTTTATTTTCTAGTCTAAGATTAATCGAATCACAGTTTTCTATGGCTCCTCTTTTACGATTTTTCAGTAGCTATTCTAACAACATTTCTGTCTTTTATCTCTATTCATTCATAGGCATGTTATTGATATATGTTATTGAGATGAGAAGAAAATATGGACATTGTAACAATTATTACATCAATAAATATTTTTGAGCAACCTTCACTCTAAAGTAAAATGCTTAACTTTTTCTCGGAACATCCACGTAATAGAGAACAATCTATTTTTAGTTTAGAAAAGTACTTTATTGTACTTTGTTACGACTTTTGTTTTAGTTGGTACGTATTTTGTTGACTTTTCATGGACCTTATATGCTTCAAGTTATTATTCTTGAAACATATATAATAAGAATGTGCAATCTTATGCATATGAAAGACTCTATGTTGATTCAACGTCAAAGTTGGTTTATGTAATGTTTTACTAGGAGAATAGTCATTTCTTTAAGTAAAAACTTATTCCTTTGTTATTTTTAATTAAAACTTGATGAGAGTTTTAAAAGATGTTATGAAGTAAAACAATAATTATATACTCATGATTGTTACATTATATACTCACGAATCTCTCTTTCTTCATATTCTCTTCTCTCCCTCTCTCCTAATTTTCTTTCCCAAACTTCATCTATTTTAGAATCTGATCATACCACGCGGTAGCCGAGAAGTTAAGAACATTTCTACCCGATCAGATTTTTAAAATGAGTAAGTTCATTTTTACTCTAAATATAATTTGTTCTCTGTTTTTCCTTAGGATTTAATCATCAATCTTGGTGGGGTCAGTTGAGAAATTTAATCTTCTCAACTTATTCTACTATATAGGCCCGTAAATCTTGAAGCTTATCTAGACTGTGGGGAATAAAATTCTAAAAGTTGCTTGGAAAGCAAACAATTGAGGTAAGGGAAGATAAATTTAATTTTTAATAGCATCCTAAGATAGAAGATCTGAATGCGGAAGGGACGTGGTCCCAATATTCAATTTTTCTTTCAGGGATGTTGTGTGTTATATATATTGGGTTGTTTGTTTATATTATTTAAATTTGTGAAAATATTGGGTTTTGATGATTTAGTATTAAAGTGTTATTTTTTTTATGTCAAATAGACTTTTGAATATTGTGGATCACTTTTTGAAAGATATTGTATGACGGAATGGTATGGAATTGAATTCATACATTGGGGATAATGTATGGACTAATGTTTGTTGTGTATTAAGTATTGATGTCTATGTGGTAACAGAGATCTCCGAGCTTCACTAATGATCTAAGTCACATAGACTAAGATATAAGGTGGTGAGAAGCTGATGGAGGAGTTCATGCACACCGTGACATATGAGATGCACGACTTGGGTTGTATTGAACTTACCCTGATCCTTTCTATTGGATTCGCTGGTAATCTTTGGATCAGGTGTTAGTCTTTGGTAGGACTTACTTAATACGGGTCTTCCGGAAGATGTTGTTTGTTGAATATTCTGGATGTGTAGATCCATGTGAGATCTATGTGATAGTTTTATTGTTGAGATTTGAAGAAAATTGAATAATTTGAGAAATTGATCATGTAATTTGGTTTTCTCTTTGGATTTAAGTGTGTGTATTATAAAATTCTATTTTCACTAGCTTACCCTTGCTTTTCTTGCTGTGTTTGAACTGCGATGACTGTACTATGTACACGAGCAGATGACCATACAGGTGCAGGAGAGCTTTAGAGGTTTTAGAGTCTTATTTTGAGTTGTGGATATGTAAATATTTGTATTTCTATAAATCCTAATCATGTATTAGGAATGTTTTGAGAAACTTCAAGTTTGTATAGAAACTGGTAAAACTTTTATTATAATAATTATATGTAAATTATAGGGTGTTACAGAAATCAAATTGGTCACTAAATACAAATCTATCATTATAAATTAGTGATCAATTTGATTTTGGTCGCTAAATTCCTACAAAATCAACAACCAAATTTGATTTTTTTTCATTAATTTGTAATAATTTAGTAATTGAAATCAAATTGATTGCTAAATATAAATATATCATTACAAATTAGTGAGTGAATTTGATTTTGATCGCTAATTTATACTAGTTTAACAACCGAAATCAAATTGATAGTTAAATACAAACAATATACCACTACAAATTAACGATCGAATTATAATTTATTATTATTATTATGATTTTTTTATTATTAGTATAGTAATAATGTTAATTGTAATAATAATATTAATATAATCATAATTATTATTATTATAATAATAAACATAATAATAATAATAATCATATGATCATAAAGATTTTTAACGTAGTAGTCATGGGTTACATAATTAATAATAATCTCAAATTAATTACTAAAAATTATTAAATTTAAATTTATTGAGTTTAATTTTATTGTTTAGATAAAATATTTCAAATCATTACTCAATAACAAAACTACTATGAGTGACATTCGTCGGAAAATATTTCTATCAACACTAGTTAAGAAATAACTTTAACTTGTGTTTTTATTAGCGTTGGTAAAAAAACAACACTAACTAACATCAATTAAAAATTACTCTAACTAATTATATGATATCGTAAGTTTTTATATATGTTAACTTAAGAATTATACATTATTTTTTCGTGAACATACTAAATATGTGTCTTCTAAAAGATATCGAGTCATATAATTACTTGTCTATCATAGTAGGTATTAGAAAAAAATGTGATGCGGTATAATTTACTAATGACTAGAGTAAGTATCAAGAATGAGATGTAATGTGACATATTATTAGATATTAAAAAGGAAATGTGATATGATTTAATTTTCCTGAACAAAAGTAAATATGAAATAATGGGATATGATGTGATATGACTAATTAAAGAATATAATAGATTTAAGGAGGAAATGTTGTTTATGAGTAGACCTAGTAAATGAAATGATTTTAGCTTCCTATAATTAAATAAATTTTTATTATGTTTGATGTATATTGATTTTTTTTAATAAAATAAAGTATTATGAACTATTTATATTTTATGAATTTTAGATTGTCACATTAAAGTTTAGTTGGCCTTGATGTAGTTTAGTTTGATAATTTGTGAGGGTTATATCACAAGAAATAAATGGATAATTTGTTTTTGCTTTTCTTATATGGTTGTTTAGAATAAGCACTTTCCTGTCCTGTCTATTTTTTAAATAAATGATTATTTTAAAAACAATTCATTTGAAAAACACTTAATTTTATGTTTAAACAAACTAGTCTAATGATCATTTTATAGTATTAGAGAAGGAGAGAAGATTTAGGATATAAAGCAAATTGTTTATAGAAATTTAATATAATACGAATGTTTTATCCTTATATTAATGTTCTAGCTTGAGCTACTAAATCACTTATCAAAGTTTAATAATCTTCCAGTTATAACATTTCACTTTTGTAGTTGCAACACTTGCATGTATGGTAATTTGGTAAATAACATTCTATAATTTTTATATAGTCTAATATTTTATTGGATTTTTTTAATACTTCCAATTCTCAAGACCGTCAATACCGAAATGTTTTTAAAAACTTATAAAAAATTCAAGATAAATTTATTAATTAAATTAATTTCTATATTTTTTTATGAATAATAATAAATTCTAGTGTTTCATGACCAGATTCATACTTTTTATTTGACATTTTTTAATCCTACTACTAAAACAAAAGTGGCAATAATTTAAAAAAAAATCGGGTTTCAAAGTAAATAAAAAATAATAGATAGACATTACCTTGAACAAAGGAATCGCACGTTGATGTTATCTGCTTCAATAATTTAGCATCAATTAGTCACTTTCAAAAATCACTTCAAAATAATGCAAATATAATGAGAGAAAAAAAAAAGATGATAAAAAAAAATAGCATAAGAATTATTTGTATATATATATATATATAATTAAATAAAAACATTGGAGCCTAAGGCCATGGCTTAATTAGTCTTTCAATTTATACGTGTTTTGGGTATCTAGATGTAAACATTCATTCTTTATTTCTGTCATAGTATTTTTATTTCTTTTTTTAATCCAAAGCCCACCAAATTAATATTGTTAAAAAATAGGTATATTCTTTCAGTAAAATCATAAAATTTATTTCGAATAAAAAATGTAATATTAATATGTTTTTTCCTTTTTTATTTATAGTCTACTTTACTGGAATATAAAATCTAAATGGACCTGGAGGTAATGTTAGACTCTTGCTTAACAATTAAAGAAGAGGAACACAGAGAACTAAATATTTGTTCTATTAAATTTTTTTAATTCTTTGGGATAAATTAACATTCTAAAATTCAATTTTCAGGGTCTAATAACATCTAGAGATAACATTTAAATTATTTACTAAAAAATATGTTATCTAATTATGTATTTTAAACTTTACTATTCGTCTTCTTTTATTTCTATTTGTAATAAAATGTTAATTAATTCTATTGTAATATGTTTTGCGCTAAAGTTGTTTTTTTACTTTATAATTATTTTTTGCAACTGTACTTTTAATTTTTCCTAAAACAATAGTGAATCTACCCAACACGTCTCATGCAAATCTACAAGTTACCTACTAATTTAACACAAATTTAGATAAAATAAAACATGTGAAAACATAAAATTGTGTTAGAATTAAGCATAAAAATATTTTAAAGCCATATTAAATTAAACTGGGTCAAGACATAGACAGTAATAGGAATTAAGGTTGTGATTGATAGAGAAGAAGAAAAACATGGGGGGTAATTTTTTAAAAAAAGTCAGAAAAATAAAGTGTTAAGTTTAAAGAAAAAAATGAGATGGACAGAAATAAAAAATAAGTAAAAATGTAAGAAATAAAGTTAAAAGAATACTAGTAACTTGTTTTTTAACTATTATTTTCTATTTCTTTCCTATTAAAGAACCAAACCATAAATCTGGCGAAAACTAATAACCTATTATGTAAAAATATTGACTACGAAAAAGGACATCTGTAAGATGTGGATGTGCTAAGGACCACTTTCATTCGTTCGCATCTTTATCAAACAAAACTTCAGAGAGTGTTTAGCTATTTCATACAGTTACCGTATTACCTGTTACACTGAATTATTCTCATAACCAGTTTCATCACTCAGCCTTATGCATCAAACGTGATAAAAGTATAAAATTGAAGGCTATAAATCAACCAGGCCCACTGACAAAAAAAAGCAATGGCTTTACAAAATGTTTAAAAATGTATGGTTAATCTTTTGCAAACCAAACACTGACCTCCATGTGGGTTGGTTATCAATTTATTTTGCTCATCAGATGTGCCACTAGTTGCTAATTATGACATACAAAGGTTCATAACCCCATTGACAAACGTAAAATAAGAAAACCCACAACAACCATTTCAAACCAGACTAATTGTAATCCAAGAAAACAAGCCAAGAATAAAAGAAAATCTACACATGCAAATGTTACTTGTGATAAATACATATAAACTGTTTGACATATATATGTTGCTATTCTTTGCAATGCTTGTGCTGCATTGGACAGTGCTAGGGAAGAGTTAAATAAATTTATCATGTTTAAAAAGAAAACTACAAATTTGGTGATAGCTAGAAGATCCTCGAAGACATGTTTACACAGATTGCTGAATTGTTGCATCAGTTTCACCTGTACTTTCACCTATCCCAGCCACCTCAACACTAGCTGAATTTGAATATGACTGGTCACCAAGTCCAGACATCATTAAGGGCTGCAAGTTTATTGGGTGGTCAAACTTACAAGCTGGTCCAAATTTGCAAATTCCATAGCGACTGTAATGGGAGCAGACACTTTGGTCCTGGATTTCATGACAAATAAAATTTACATTAAATAAGAGAAACTAGCCAATCAAGCGTGTAGTCCCATAGTACTAAACAAATTAAAGGAAATATCTTTCCAAAATCAGAAACAGTCATATCCAGGTAACCATGCCATGCTAATTCCATATATTTTAGAATAACACAACCACATGCTAAACAAAAGAAAACAATATTTCAAGATTTTCAGATATAAAGCCTTACAGGTCTCAAAGGAAGACCCTTGTCACTGAGGTTGCATGGAGGTAATCTTGCAATCCGATTCTTTGGATGGTGAAATTTACAATTAGATTTAAACTTGCAATCCCCAGTTTTTAAGAAGTAGCTACATTCAGGTTCACCAGGCCTTTCTGGAAACTCTTCCACAGACATCTGCTTTTGATGGTGCAAGTAAACATTTGTATCGACTGCTGGGTTGTTCAAGACAAATGTAGAAGGTGGATGCATGTTCCTCTCAGGTAGGTAAACAGATGCCTTTACAAACCACAAATGGGTCAATTTATTAGGAAAACAATCATTTGCATGAGTTCAGCTGACAGAATAGTTAACTCAAGTAAACGAACAAGACCACTCAGTTCTTGCATTGCATAGAGTAAGATGCTTCCCCGTAGAAATCATGGCACAGAAAAAAGAATAACAAACACTAGGGAGGAAGGGAAATGGGGCTGTAGAATGATCACAACAAATCTAATGATTAGATGCCATAATCATATTTTTACTTTTAAAGATCAGTAATAGGTGCAATTTCAAATTCACTTCTAGGCATAAAGGCAAATATGCATAATTCTTCAATACGCTTGCTAGTTTAACAAAATAGATCACACAGCAGATTAACAAAACTGGACACTCTAAATCATAAGAACTTTTTTGTAGTAATTGATTTGGGTATTTATCACTCAAACCTCAAATGGCTTAATATTTATTTTATTAGAGTATTCAACGTACTTATAACAAAACATGTAAATTAATGACAAGTCTGCAATAGTCAACAGGTGACAATGACATTATCTCACAATTTAGGAAGTTATTTAAAATACATAAGGAAACCAATGACAGGACAATATAAAGTTACAAAAAGGAAACAAATGCAAACACAACAATGCCAAAGTATCTGCAGCAACAAAGATTTAACATTGCACTACCTAGTACTAATTACATAATGGATTGCTCCTTGCCATATGCTTACTGACATTGAATCTATCTATTTACCTGGTATCCATTCCAGTCAGAACTTTGGGTAGAAACTCCTTGAGTAGGTGAAAGCATCATTGGCACAAAAGGAGATGCTTCATTTAATGATCTTGGAGAAGACCAGGAGGGTACAGATGGTCGTGCTACACCCTGTAATGAAATAGGCCCTCCATTACCAAACCCTGAAGGAGGTTCACATCCTCCAACAGCTGTAGGGTCAGGATGGTTGAACTTGCAGTTTGCTCCAAATTTACAAGAGCCAGTGCGCATGTAATAGGGGCACTCCCTCTCCCCCTATCATGAAACATGACCTTATTAATATCTAAGAAACCTATTTTAGAGGACTGCAGAAAGAGACAGACATCACACACACACACACACACACACACACACACACACACACACACACACATATATATATATATATATATATATATATATATATTGTTACAGGAAAGTAACAAAGTTGTACCTGACGAATAGGCAGACCAAGAAAGTTAAGTTCAAAAACTGGTGCTGGTGCTGTTGTTGAAAATTTTCCTCTTGTGTGGTTATATTTACAAGATTTTCCAAACTTACAACCCCCAGATCTTTGATAATACTGCCATAAAGATCAGGAAAGAAGTTGTTATGAACATGTCATGAATAGTGATATTTGCTGGTTTTACATGGATTGAGAAAGAGAAAAAATCATATACAAACTTCTTTTCTCCATACATTGTTTCTTCCAATAATTTTTTCAACCGAACAATTGATATCATTTACTTGTAATTATTTTATCCATTCATTTTAATAAAATTAATATCATTGTCATCATTATCCTTGCTAGGGTATGATAAAGCAAAACAGAAAGGTAAATCAACAAAAATGCCACAAAAATAAACCAACCATCCTAACAGATATTTCACTGTTCTCCCTATCCATGTCTAATGTAAACTATTAAGTAGCATAGATCACTACGATCCAAACACAAGTAATCAAAACAGACATATTTTAATTCTCAGCCACAGAAAATATTTATTGATAAAAAATTATAATATAGAATACAATCTATTTACATTACTTTGCCAAACTCACATCCCACAAGTCTAGAAATGACAGAATATCACATCACCCAAAATTGAACATATAGCATATAAATGATCAATGATCTCAATGTCACGGAAGGAAATGAAAAATATAAATTAAAAATTAGGTTGAATCACCTTGAATAGACCTTACAGTGACTTACACACAACCTCCCTTGGCAATTCAAATAGCTGGAGGAACTTGTATTTAAATTATTACAATATGAACATTGAAGCCAAAATGGTAATATGCTGAAATGACAGACATGAAAACTAAAATTTGCTTGGAAGCATAATTGTGACAATAACCTTGCATTCTGTTGTGCTTGATCTGTCTGTGGGTTCTTCTCCTTCTCCCGTCTTCTCTTTAACAGCCTTTGTTGATCGTTAAAACATCAACACAGATAACAGCATTTTAAAGAAGTGAACATTGTATAATAAGTTTCCATGCATAAAATGGTGAAGAGAACCTCATTGATATATTGATATACTCAATCACCAACACCTTACTAAGTCTGAAGAGGTAATAAAGGAGACCTCACAAAAATAGGAAAATTTTGAAGCCTTAATAAGTCCTTTTAGCAATGCTATAGAGTAAAAAGGCCGACCAAAACAGACACATTATAAAATCATAAAAGCAAATTACCAAAAATAGCACTTCCTCCAAAAATGACAGTTCAATATCAAGTACCTACTAGCCATGATGTAACAGTTCTGACCATTTACTAGTCCCTCCAATCAAAAGTATACCTTCAGCAAAGGCAAACTACTCTTGTTCTCAATCCAGCACCACAAATAACACAATGTCACCGTAAAGGAAACCTCGGAGAAAAGATAACCTTTACACAAGTGAATTGATCTAAAGCTTAACCTCCAACAATGCAATATTGATCACTAACAGATATCAATGCAAACAAACATACCATACAAAAACAATAGCATCACTAACAAGCATAGCATCTAAAAGAGGAATACAAAGGAGAAGAAAGACACAAGAAGTACCTGGGTTTTCCTCCTAATAGGGTGATTAAACTTGCAGTTAAACCCAAACTTGCAATTCCCAGTTTTCATATAAAATGCACAATCCTCAGCTTCAGGCCTCAAAGGATAGTGGTGAGTCATATCACTGTTTCTCTCTTCCTTCGTCTCCACTCCATCATCACCAACACCAACATCATCTTCATCTTCATCTTCATCAGCATCAACATCAACATCAACACCCACTTCCTCATTCCAACTATTTGTCTCCGAACCCCTACTATCTCCATCACCCTTAGCAGTTTCTTCGTCGCAAACTCCTCCACCGTCGTTCAAGTCGGAAACTTTGTCCTCACTTTCATCCTCACCCTTCAAATCCAACTTGCTCTGAAGCTCCCCAGAGAGTGTCTCATGCTCCACCGCGTGATTAAGATCTGACGGTGGAGGAGGAGGAGGAGGGGGGGAAGAAGCCCCCAATTGGGGATCTTCGCCATTGGAAATGGAAAGTGGCGCAGAATCGGATTCAGAGCCTTCCATTCTCCCTCCACATTTCAAACCCTAATAACAGAAGGTGGTTTTTGTTCAAAAGAGAAGAAAAGGGGAATAAGACGCACGGAGAGAGCAGAAGAGAAAGGAGGAGGAAAAAGGTTGCGTTTTTATATGAGGGGAATCAAAAACCAGAAGCAGTGTGAGTGAACGAAGTGAGTGTGAACATAAAAAGAGAAAGAAAAAGTGTCCTACTTTCTAATGTTGATGTTCTGTGTACTGTTTTGGAAACCACACTATCTTCTATTCTATTTTACTCCTTACTAATAACAGATTCTCATCACCTAATAATTATGAAGCATTTATATGTTTTTATTTTTTATTAATATATGGTCTCAGAAATTCTTGATTTTTTTAGTAGTTTTTTTTACCATGTTTTCTTTTTCTTTCTGCGAGATTCAAACATGGGTTGTGTGTAAGATGTTTAAATTTAGTTTTACTCTAACCAACATTGGGTTAGTTTTAAAAGAAGTACTATGATTGTGAAAATATTTAAATTTTTTATTCGATCAATTAATACCATAATATTTTATACCACTTTTAAGTTCATGATTATAAAAAGAATAAATTTATAATACATGATAGTTATATTTAGAAAATCATATTTTTTTATGAATAATATATATACACATTAATATTGGAAATATTTTTTTACACTATTCTTAAATAAATAAAAAGACTAGTAAATAATAATGGCAACAAGAATATTAATAATAAATTGTTAGTTTAAATAAAATTGTGCTCAATTTTTAAAAAAATATTTCATATGAATTTTAAGGGTATTTGAAAGTATGAAATTGCATGTCTATTAAAGTCTCCAACTAATAACTCTACAAAAGTGTGATTTGTATGTAGGTTTAGTGTAGTTTTTCACATAAACAATCAATAGTTACAATGATAATTAGTGTGTATTTAAATGTTTAAATGAATCTAATAGCAGTGCATTAGTATGTAAGTGTTTGTCATGGGATATTTTAGGACAAAACAAGTGTTTGTTCTGGTTTACGTTTGCCAAAGTGACCAAGAGGATAATGATAAGTGATAAAGATTGAAGATTTTTTTTTAATGTTTTGTTCATAAATAATTGAGTGTTTGTGCATTGAAGTAGAATATGCCAAGGTAGAATTTTTAAGTGTAACAATGTATGGTGTATAATTTGTTACTATATTAATATATTTTTTATTGGATCAAGTTAAAATAAAAGGTGCATGGAATTTATCAAGCAAAGGAAGAATCTTTCAACTTTGACCATTGTTTTATTTTTTAGATATTTTTTTGCAAATTGTAAATAGAAAGTAAGTAACAGGTGGAAGCTCATAGTTTTTGCATACTCACTTATTTATATTATAAAGTTAAAGCATCTCATTATTAAATAATATGATTTTTTTAGAACAACGATATTAATAATTATTATTTTGGTTATAGGTGAGAGCATCTCAGTGATTGAGTGGTTATTTGGGCATGTCAATACTATTTTTTTTTAAATAAAATGCTTATGATTTTCAGTTTTGGGAACAGTTCATAGTAAAGTCATGTCTATTTAAAACTGCATTTATGTGATTTCTCAAAATAATGAATTGGCAGTGTTTGAATTGGTTGGTGTGCCTCCACTGTTAAAAAGGTTAATTGGTTTATATCCAATAATGCATTACTTAATTTAATTTAAACATCCTCTTTATTTAAATATATAAAATTAATATTTAAATTATTTTCTAATATATATATATTTAAAAATAAATAATATTAATATAAACATACTATCATGTTATATTAAACAATAAAATTTAAAAGAAGCTCATAAATTTCAAAAGAATATAAATATAACTTAAACCAAATGGTAGAAGGTTAGAAAATATAATTTTACTCTTCAAAGTTTAATCCATCAACATTAAATAAAATATAAAAAAAACTATTTTAAAAATTTAATCAAAATTATATTTTATTGTATGAAACATGTTGGTTAATTCATATTATTCCTATGTTAACAATTATGTTAAGGTCACATTTTTTTTATTTGTATGAATTGAATTGACAAAATATTGATACAATATGTTTAGTAAAAGCAACATATGCTTTAAGAACCTTGACTAATCCTCCATTCTAACCTCTAAGTTTGATACACATGTTGAAAATCAATTTATGAAATACCCTTATAACTAAATAATTTGATATGAATTGTTCTTAGCAATTAAGCTATCTGTCTTTTTGGTATTGAATGCGACATTTAATGTTTATATTAGCAAATGGTCTGCTAAGAACTACCTACATATACCAAATCAAATAACTCAAAATTTATATTTTTAGTAAATATAAAAAATTGTGATTATTATATAATACATACATAAGAGAATTATGTTATAAAAGTGCAAAGAAAGTTAAAGAAAATATTGTATCAGTTGCCTCCAATTTATCTACAACAATTATCATTATTTTATTATCATAGTAAATTCTTGATGTAAATTTTCAGCTCCAATTTAAAAGTAAAAAGTGTCAAATTCATTTTTAATTAACATGAATTAGGTTGAGTTCATGTAAAAGTGACTGAAGAATGAATACTTACAAAAAAAATGAACACTTTTCTATTAAGTTACGTGTAACTATGAGAATAATAAAGAAATATTATTTTTCATTAAGTTTCCATATATTTTTGCACCCATATAAAAAAATTAATATTTTTCAAAATTATTCTTCTTGTTCGTGCTAAACAACTTTGTAATTATACAATACTTAATTTTAATATATTTATTATTTTAAGAATGTTAATTTTTCTTTATTTTACTTGACTTTTTACAAAAAAAAACACTTTTTAATCTACAGAACATAAAGAAGTCAGACAATTTCATTGTGAATGATGGGCAGTTTTAATAATTACTGTTAAAATATACTGTATTTTTTTATTTTTGGGGGTTACTAATTGCGACAATAGAAGTCTGGGGAGTATGAGTTACGAGATTTTTAAACTTAAAAGATGAACAGTTTTTTTAACCATGATTATTTTAAAAGATGAATAGTTTTTTTAACCATGATTATTTGCATATTTTAAAACGTTTAAAATTGATTTTTTTTAAGGAAAGAGTGGTTATATGGTCAGGAAAATATTTAAGACGAATTAGAAATAAAAAATTATTGATATTGGAAATTATCACTTAACTAATGCAGTTTTATCAAAACTATATACATTACCGATTATAAACTGCTCAATTATGCTAAACTTTAACAGTTCATGTTACATTACGTTAGAAAATAAAAAACTTCAGACAGATGTAGAAATAAAATAATAATAAAAAATATACATACTTAAGAGTGGAGCTGAAACAACTATAAAGTAAAATTAAAAATAAATATATATATATATATATGAAAAAATATGCAACCAAAAAAAAAATTGAACCACAGTTTTATTAGTTATAAAATATAAAAAAATTTATATCTCAGTTTGGGTGTTAGGAAAGGTAAAAAAACGAAACAATAATTAAGAAGCTTGGGGAAAGAAGTAACAAATTGGTAGCTTTTAAAAATTAAAAAAAGTAGGTAGTTTTAACAATGGTTTACAAATATAAAAATTGGGCATCTCGAAAAAAAAAGTTACTTGACGAGAAAAAACTGGAAATGATCAGTTGACTAATATATACTATCAACAACTAGATACTAGATAATGTAAAACTTACATATAGTATGTTTAACATTATGTTAGAGCATAAAAAACTTTAATTTACAAATATATATATATATATATATATATATATATATATAAAAAATAGAAAATATGCATTCACATGTTAGTGTGCTGCTCAAACATACTTGAATCAAATGATTTGGTTCCACTAACTAATCTAGGAGCTAGTCTTTGAAAAACTGCATCAGACATCTCAAAATCTAAAAGTATAATTTATCCCGTCAAAATGTCGAAGCCGTGAAACGAATGATCCAAACAATTCAAATCACTCTACACCGATTCAAAGGCTAACACTATGAAGTTATGAAGGCATGCAACACGTACTAAACAAAATTCAAGAATAGTAGTAGGTTATTGCTTTGTAATCTGCAATGGAAGATATGTTACTTTTATAATTATGATAAAAACTATAATTAGGAACATAAACAACTTCTTTAGTGGGATCGCAGGTGTAGGAGTCTTTCCTCACCTTGGTAGCTTGTTGGTGAAACCTGCCAGTAGTACCTTTGATCAAGTATCCCCGTCTTTTTGCATTCTTAAATTGTCGCAAACCTGCATTACACCTATAAAAACAAACAACCATTTTTAGGCAACTCTATACACTTAAGTGAAATGAACTTAACCATTTTGGCAGACAAAATAACACAAGTGGAAGAGTCCAATCTAAGGAATTTGGGTAACTTTTACTGGAAGATCAACATATTTGTATGCAAGGCACCATAAAAAGAACCACGGATCATGCATGAGACATGTCGACAAAACAGCTCAAATAATTGTTAATTCAGACAGCTCAGAAGTTTGTGTTGCATTAAAAATTGTTCTAAGACCAGAAAAAAAAAATCAGATTACCCCACCTATAAAGGTTTACCCTCTCCTTGTAGGACAGCGTACAGCATGATCTCCCCTGTCAGGAGCAACATGCACAAGTTCTCAGAAATAGTTTCATCCTTCGATAATAAAGTCCCACTCTCATACTTAAAACGTTTCATTTAACAGCGCTCCATGAAACAACTGAATCCACATTGCTGCTGCTTCAAGACAGCTCTTAACTATACAATACTTACACTTAATAATTGAAAGGCATAATTTCAAATAGGAAAAGAAAAAGAATTCTGAAGCTAATAGTGACCTCACCTTTAACTGAGTATTGTGATTTGAAGTGTTATTGAGAAGGAATAAGAACACCAGCAATCAACACAAGTATCAAGCACCCCATCAGCAGCATCGAATCCAACACAAACACAAAAAAATGGTAAAAGTGCAGATACTTGTTTTGTTAAAGCTCTCCCTCCCATTGTCCATGACTCATGTAGGAATCTACAATTGCCCTACTAACTGGGTCCTGATAAGAAAGTTCCAGAAAGAAGCATCACACGGTTACACTTTATCAAGCAGAAAAATGTAATCAGAAAGAATCTACTGAGGAAGCCAACTCTTAATTCATCAATTTATCATCTTTCATTTACCACAGAGTCAACACAATTTTAATTAAGAAAAGTGAGAATCAGTGGAATAAAAAGAAAAAAAAGGCATAGACACTAGCTTGGTTGTTTGAAAGACAAAGATTGTTGGCCAAGTAAACTGAAAAACACTCAAATGACATTATTAATATAGAAACATATCATGTATCTTTATCATCCTCTTCTTTCCTCACCTAAATCGCCATCACAGATCTTTTTCTGTTTCTACAATTGAAATAGAGTTGGGGTTAGAAATAAAGTACTAAAAGTTGTATGAAAACGGGAGACATAGTAAAGAAAAAGGAACTGTAAGCAAAGAGTATGGAAGAGAATAAATTACAAAAAATGACCACGTGTTGGTCTTAAGAAGATTCCCCATATGCCACTTGTATGTCAATCTATTGGTGATTGGAAATTCGGCTATTCAATGAGTTGGTGTAGGGTAAATAGAAGCCATGACCATGCTGCACAGCAAATGTGCAACTGCTACAATTCCTAAGATCAGATCCAGAAAATTTAGTGAACATTTGGCATCAAAAGAGCATGACTTTGGTATCTCATGAATAGGACCTTCTAGCTTGGAGTATGAATTCCGGACCAAGCAGGAGATAAGCAATGGATTAGAATCATGTTTCTATATCTAAGAAATTGCTTTGCTTGCTACTATAATAAATGGGTACAGAAACACCTAACCAAGCAGAATTAATAGTTATTTCCCAATGACAGATTCCAGGGAATATATCCTAAACAGTTAATTAACACCTAGTCCTAGACGACATCGAGCAATATATTAATAAATTTGTCAACAATGCTACCATCTATCATTATCACACTTGCTATCAACAATTCTTCTTGGTTGCATGACCAGTCTTTCGCTTATGACGACTGAAATCAGAAACAAATCTAAATGTTTGCCCACACCCTGGCTCAGCGCACACATAAGGACGAGCACCAGTGTGGACTCGAATGTGCTCAGTGCGTGCCCATGCCCACTTGAAACTCATCTTACACCCTTTCCAAGGGCACTTCAATGGGCGGTCATCCTCATGAACTCGACGATGCTGCACTAGATATTTGTGTGAAAAAAAATTCTTTCCGCATCCTTTCACAGGACAAATGTTTCTCTTATGTTGCAACAGCTCCTGTTTAGACCCAAAACTCATGGTACAACCCTCAATGTCACACTGATATTCTGATTCCTCATCCTTTGTTTTGGCATGGCCAACTGAAACCTTCGCAGCTGTTGTATTCTTCGCCTTTTCCCTTTTGATTCTCTTTTCTTTCAAGTTTCCTTCAGACTCTTTTTCTAGGACTCTCTTCCTAAGTCGTGTGCGAGGGCCACCATCTTCCTCCTCTTCCACATGTAATGTTAAGTCTTTTGAGTTTCCAGATTGATTCTTTGCCTGCCGAGCAGCCTTTGATTTCATTAGCGTAGGAGCACCTTGTTTCACAGGACGGGATGTCTTGTTTCTCAAATGGAGTGGATTAGTTTGTTTCTTTTGTTGAAGAATCTGAGATTTAGATTGCTTACTTTGAAGAGTTCTTTTGTGCTGCAGATGAAAAATATCCTCTATTAGATCATCTGAATCTATACTGTCCTCATCCATATCTTTAGCTTGCTTCCTTTTACGAGTTCTATATAGCATATAAAAATTATTTTTTGCCAAGTCATCCATAAGATCTTTATCATTGTATTTATTTTGCCTGCTCCTTCGAGTACTTCTTTGGGGCTTCTGAAAGTGATCCTTCAACTGGTCATCAGACATTACATCTTCCTCACCGATGAACTTAGCTTGCCTGCTTTTAGGAATCCTCCTTTGATACTTGAAAAAACGACCCTCCATTTGGTCATCAGAAATAGTATTCTCTACTGCAAGGTGCTTGTCTTGCCTGCTTCTCAGATTCCTTTGTTGCTGTTTCTGCCTATGGTGCTCCCGATTATCTTTATTTTTAGCAGAAAGGGATCTTTGTCTGCCTTTAGATATATTCCCTCTCTGCTTCCAAAAACAAACCTCGCTTTGGTCATCAGAAATCATGTCTTCTTCTATAATGTATTTATCATACTTGCCTTTAGGAGTCTTTCTGCGCAGCTGAAGAGAACAGGTACCCAATGAATTGTCTGAAATAGCATCCTGCCCATTGCTAAGCTCCCCCCTATGCAACCGATCAGACCCGTAGTCCATTGTATCATCTGAAAACACATCACGGCCAACAAATTTAGCTTCATTGGTGTTAGCCTTCCTTCGATGCTGTATACAAGAATCATCAGAAACTGCATCATTTCCACTAGATTCTGAATGTTTGCTTATAGGCTTTTTATGATGTGGCAGAGGAGAATAATCCCCTTGTGAAGTAGTATCATCTCTCTCAATATGCCTGGTTTGCTTACTCCCAAGAATCCTCCTTCGATATTTATTGGATTTTTCTTCAATGGAATTATCTGAAAGCCAATCTCTCTCAGAAAAACTTTCTTCCCAGGTTCCTCCTTTCTGAACAGATTTTTTCCATTTCTTACCAGATTTTCGAGTTGAAGTATTGCTTTTGTGGTTACTTACTGATCTCTCAATTTTCTCATCATCAGGCAATGGCCACCCATGTAAGCTTGTTTCATTCTCAACATCTTCGAAATCTCTTTTTGCTAAAAGGGGATGGACTTGATTGGACATCCAAACTTTGCCACACCATTTCCCAGCAACTACCTTTCTCTGCTTGTTGGTCCTTCTCTGATAGACCTTGGGCTCTATAGGTGAGCTTGCTGGAGAGCTTTGACCAAATGCTTTGTATATAACAGAATTGTAAGGAATCTGCTTAACGTAAAGTGCTGAACGGCTAAGATTGGCACTGTAAAAGAGATTGATTCCCAGCTTTACAGCCCAGTCCCCGTTTCCAGGAATAGCTTCCTCACTATCCAGAGCTGATTGGATCCTCACCTCATCTTCCCTGTTGGCTTGCCTGTATAAAGTATTCTTCCATGTATAACCAATCCTCAGTTCCTCTGCAACAATCTTTGCTTCAGCCTCTATCTTTGGATAATCTGTAGAAATAAGCAAAATAAATCATGAAAGATTGGCAAGGAGGGGAAAACCAGTTACGGTATGCTTTAAACACTGTAAAGACAAGCTCACAAATATGCAAAATATGCTAATAAAGCCAAATGTCAATCAATAGCAATGAGTTCAAATACTCTACACCAATTACTATGGATACTAATTATAGCAGATGTTCACTCAAACCTTGAAATAGGAAAAACAGTACAGTTTGTCCATGTAGAACCATAAACATCAAACTTCATGAGTTTACATCAATCTGACCACTTGAAATTTTCATATTAGTACACTTGAAAGGGGAAAATTTCACACATTTCTTACCATTCAACCTAAATTGAGCAAAAATTTCAACAAAGACTCTCATGCTTAGTGACCAAGGTGGACTTCAAATAAACTAAGCAGTGTGTTTCTCCAACAAACATTTGTGTTCCATTTTTATTAAAAAAAGGGGCGGGGGGGTGGTTGGGAATATCATACCTGGATGACATAGGAGCAATATGTGTGCTCCTCCTATTGGGCGAAGTTGCTGCTCTGCTTCTACAGCATGCTCTAAACAGAAGATATGCATTCTAGACGAGTCTTCATCAGTGTGAGTATCTTGGGAGCGATTCAAGGAGAGATGGGGCACAGCCCTAGTATTTCTAAATGCCACCCCTGAAGTGTTGTCATGATCTTCTGACTTAACAGAGTAGTCAAAAGGAGTCATAATGTGCTCAACTCTTTTATGCATATAATACTCATAATTGTCCATTCGTCTTGAATGAATATCATCTTCTTTATCAAGTCCAATGACTCTAACCATGGGACTAGCATGGGGATCTTTGAAATGAGAAGGCATACTTGACATCTCCTGAGATCCATTAGTGGATGGATGGTTTATTACATTTAATTCATCACCATCAAGTGCAATATCTAATCGCCCCTGGTCTTCCTCAGAGTCAGAAGAATTCCCATACGCTGATGCCAATAAGGCAAGAGCTGTATTTCCTTTATCTCTTCCAGAATTTAAAGCCTCCTTGTAATTTTGATCAGCAATCTGTGCATGGAGCTCAACAGATTGAACGGGAACACCATTTGAATCATGTTGGGCATTTTGCTTAGTCCATCCTGCATTGTCAACAAGATGTGTCACTAGTTTTGCCTAAGTCAAGGAAGATTGAAACTAAGAATTTATGTACAGAAAACATTTTAGAGAAAAAGCAAAAGCGATACAAAACAAAAGGCATCTGGCTGCTTAGAAAGGTAAGTTGCTACTTTTCATATGCACACCATAAAGGCTTTGCATATTCATGCACATTTCTTCTCTCTCATTATGTAAAGAATGACAAGCACGTGGCAAGACAAATGTATAACTAATCAACTCAACTATCTCCCTTGTTTACAAGAACACTGCTGGACCCATACCAGACAGGACTAAAGCCAAACGACTATGCCATCAGCCAAACTTGTTCACAAAAGGAAATACTTGTTTTAAAGAAAAAAGAAGAGATGAAGATAACGTTTTCAAAAAAATAGTTGCAAGAAAAATCTTATCACACCACAACCAGAAGAAGGGAAACAAAAAAGAAAAGAACAAGAACTTAAAAGTGACATAAGAAAACTCAGGTAAAAAACAGTGAGAGAAAAAAATCATTAAACCCCAAAAAATGCACATAACAAAGCCGGATGGCTCTAGCTCATGCTAATGCAGAAGTTATAATTTGGGTTACCCCTCTACAACAGGAAGTTATCAGTATAAACTGTAAGTGAAGCTCTGCTTTTGCATATATTTCCTGATAGGCATGTGACACACGGGAAAAATACATACAGAAGGATGTGTATCCATTAATAAATAGAACCTACCTGTATATGTTCTTGGCTTGGGAATACTTGCATCTTCATGGGCATTTGCAAATTTATTGCTAGTTACTCCAGAACCAACAATCCAATCATTAAAGAAACTACAATCAGCTGACATAAGGTACGTAGCTGCTGGTTCTCTAGGTTGTATAATGGCAACACAGGAAAAGCTTAATATTCCACATGTGACACAAGAAAATAGTCTCTGATGATCTGACAACCCATCTCCTTGATCTGTTTCCTTTTCACTGTCTCCTTGCAGTGTTTTTGAACTTGAAGGGTATATGTTCCCATCCGAACTGAATGGCAAAATCCTGTTCTTTTCACACAACGTAACAAACTTCTCTTTTACGGAATAAAAACTCTTTACTTGTTTGATTCCATGATTCCTGTTGAACATAAGGTCATCAGAAATAAAATCTGGGGAATCCATTCTCTCATAATCGTATACATTGAGAGAAAAGTCAGGGTTCACTTTTAGTTGTTGTGATCCAACGCGTAACTTTGAGCAAACAGAAAAGTCAGAAGAGCTACGAGGAAGAAGTACTATAGCAGACCCTTTGCTGAGTGTGTGAAGCAGATCATTGTTCTCTACCACGTCCTGTACAAATAGTTCTTTAATTACAGTTTCTCCTTCACCGTTTCTCTTATATTTAAGCCGAGAACTTCGTGGTTCAGCTCTAATGCCTCCAGGGATTCTGTATGAAGATCGCACGAGAATTTACAGTGTGCATATATTATAACAATAAAAATTAATGCTTTTAAAATCATACTGATCATTGAACCAGTAAAGGTTAAATGATACCATTGTGGTTGAATCCAGATCAAAGCCACATTAATAAAATAATGGTAATAATACATAAAATAATATTAATGAAACATAATATCATAACTTTATAATAGCAAAGATGAAAAATAGCACATAGTTTTATTGGTTCTTAACATTTAAAGTATATAAAAAAGTTAAAATAAATTAAACTCCCTCCATTTCAATTTATAAGACCATTTTCAAAAAATTTGTTAGAATGATCCATTAATTATTTATTTCTTAAAATAACCTTAATCAATTGACCTAGTTTTACTAAAAAATTAATAAATATTTGAAATAGATAACATAAAAAATTTCTGTCCTAATATGATTTGAGAAAGTACTCACTGAAATCAAAGTCTCATACAACTACTTTAGCTTTAAATATATAACTTCAGAACCACAATACAAACTATTGACCAATTTATTGTTTTCAACTAATTTCGCTAATTTTTAAAAAAAGTGCAAATTAGCTGAAAGAGTCTTATAAATAGGGACGAAGGAGTAATACTTAAGTTGAATTTTAACAAGATACATCAATATTTATTAATAATAATAATACCTTTATATTCAGAATAAAAAACAAAATGGGAAACATTTTACGCCTATCTTTATTTTTTTAAGCAAAAATACTAATATGGTATTATATTAAGCATTGTCATTCGACCGTTATAAACTGATTTTTCTTCATATTCATTTAATGGTTTATTTGAACCATTTACCTGACCAATTCACTGTTTTCCGGTCTAACTGAATGATTTTCAAAACACCAATAAAAACTCATGCCATCAAGAGATAAATATATCTAATGGTCACTATTATTCACTATCAATAACCTATTAAGATATTATACATATATGATGCAGATTTTCAACTAGTGTAACACGGATACATCTTCATCAAGTTAAGAACATTACTAATGATAGCATCAATCTACTACGTGAAGTCCAGCCCATAAAAAAGGAATAAACAATTCTGCTAAGGTATTAGCATTAGCTCCAATAGGTAATAGGGAAAGACAAACCTAGAACAAAAGGCAAGGCCAAGGTCATAAAGCAACTGGAAATGTGACACCATGGGAGGATAGTTAATGGAAGCCCTGCGAATAGCAGCATCCTTAGCAAACCTTAACCATTCAGGCGTCGCAATGTTAGCTGCCTCTCCACAGTTAAACCCTGCAAAATATATATCCAAACTATATTTAGAAACATGCAACTATTGAAACAGAAAACACAATCATCGTTCCCCCAGAAACAGAGAGAGAGAATCTTTAAGGCTGTGGTTCCATTCGTAGATTGAAGTATGAAGTATCTTACCATGACTAAATCCTGTGTGATACGCTCTTGGAAACGTCACAACAAATTCCCCAGCATTTTGAACTAGCCTGACTCAATTCGATCGAAAATTAAATTAAGATACATAGGCAGCTACGAACGTCCTCACTATATATAATCCCCTCCTACACACACACATAATACCTGCAGCAGGGAATACCGGCGCCAACAAAAACCTCCGGAGACATCACCGTGGTTTTCTCGCCAAGAATAGCAAAAGTAACTGTTGAAGGCACACTAAAAGGATAAGTTAAAACAATAATGCATAGCTACGAAAGAATTGAGAACGATACGAACCGAGAGGATTAATCTCTCCGCCGTAGCCATGAATTCTGACAACGTCCTCGAACGCGACCGCAGCGTCCCTAGGCACGCCGTACCAAGTCTTGGGAGCGCCGAAATGGAGGTAGTTCAAGCTATGCAAGTCGTGATCCTCCACGTGCCACGCGAACCAGCTGAACAACATTGCCACATAGACCATGGGTGACGTCACGCCTGGAATTTCCTCTTTCATGAACCTAAGAAGCGAGTCGCTCCCCCGCGAAACCGCCCTCATGTTCCACGCGGTGTCGCCAACGTAATCGGCATCGCGCGAAGCACGGAGGGGGCTAAACGCGGAGCCAGGTATGTCGTTCGCATATTCGACGGAGAAGGGTTTGTCTAAGGTGGCTTTCCAATAGAGCGTTTCGAGTTCGAGAGGTTTGGGTTTGTTTTTGTTTAAGTAGGTTTTGTGGAAGGCCTTAGCCTTGGCTTCGAATTCCCGAAGGGAGTAGTGATGGCCGCTGCGCCATACGCGGCGGCGCACCGGCTGCGCGCGGCGGGGGCAGAAGCCGATCTGCTGTTGGCGCGTGGTAAAGGTAGGCCGGGAGCGCGTGAGGTTGGCAGTTGCGGTTTTCTTGGGAGAAGGGGGAAGCGGTGGAATGATCTTACAGATTCCGTATTGAGAGGCTTCTTTCTCGATTTTGGAGATGTAGGCGATCGGGTTTTGGAACTCCGCCGTGGTTGGGCGGTACTCAGGCGCCACCGGCAGCGATTTCAGCCACGGCAATACTTCCTCCGAACCCGCCATTCTCGGGATTCCTTAGCTCACTATCTCATTTTCTCACTGCTCTGATCTTTTCCCCGACTCAAGAACTTGCTTTCTTCAGATTCCGTTTTTTTTAGCATTTTTTCTTTTCCTTTTAGAAAATGGCTTTTTCTGTGGTGGTTTTGGAACTTTTCAATTTGTTATTAGTATGAACTGTCTCTGCTTTTTCATGTTGTGAAGGAGAATGGAAGAAAATGAGAGCAGAGGATAGGAAAGAGAAAGTAAGTGTGTGGGCTTGAAGATAATTTGACCCTGTTCTGAAGTGTTATTTACTGGAAATGCCACTGCATTTTGTTTTTGAGTGTCACTTTTCAATGCCCTTCTCTACAGCCGCATCCCTAGCGCTCTTTGTCTTTACATATAAAAGTGCTCCTTATGAATTTTGGAAATTTTCGAAACACATGAAAGGACACAATGAATAAGTAAAAGGGATTAATTTAATTTGGTATTATTTAAGGCTAATTTATGAAAGTGACATAATTTTTTCATTAAATTTAATAAAATGAGTAAATTATAAAAAAATTATGAAAATGAGTAAATAGTAAATAGTGTTTGAGAACACAATTTTAAAATAAAAAATTATATTTCTTTTATTGAAGTTGTACTCTTCAACATGTTTTTATTACTTTTCAGAAAAGTGAAGTACGAGTTTAATTTTTTAATTTCTTTTATTAAACTTGTGTCTATAAATACAATTTTGTTGCACAGGTGTTTATAAAACAAACAAAAAAATATCTTATTATCGGAACGAATATCCCAACAGGAGAAATGTTTATATGAAAAACTTCTGATACCACATTCTTTATTTAAATCATTCATCTTTTCAATATTTTTTGTTCAAAATAGTGGTTTATTTATTATTTATTATTTTTTAAATTACATTAAACCAATATTATTATTTTGATCAATAAACTACATTTGCATAAAAAAGTGTGCTTACAAATTAAATACAAATACTAATTTAAAATTAAAATAATATTTTTGAAAACTATTGAAAAAGAAAACATTAGAATCTGATTTTTATTTAAGATGATTTTAGAATTACTATAGCTGTAATTAAGGGTAACAAAACGAGTCGGTGTAATTTATTTTTGTTATAACTTGTTATTAGCCAAACAAAAAAAAAGAATTCATTTAGAAACCGGATTATAGAGTCTCGTATATAATTTCAAATTTAGTTTGAGATTTTGGATTCACCAATCCAATATTTATTTAAAAAATATATATTTAACATTTAAAATTATATGAAGCTTCAGAAAAATTTGGCCACAATTTATAGCCTGGAAGAAGAATTTGTCGATGCACAAACCCACAACAATCAACGAAGGCCCGTCAACCGAGGCACATGATTCAAACGAGGCTAATTCTTTCTGCACCGATGAATTGTGACATGCATCACATCTAATTCTAATTTCGAAACTAAAATCCATAATATAAAAAACTACATTCCAGAAAATAAACCTATAATAGATTTTTGTGTTCTAAAATCAAATTTTATAATAAAATTGAAAATTCAAAATCTAATTTAAAAAATAAAACAAAATCTAAAATTATATCTTGAAAAAAAACTTTAGAATTTAAAAAAGTTTCTAAAAATTAAAATCTAAAAACATATTCCAAAAAATAAAGTCCATGAATATATTTTGATCCACACTCGTCTTATTTAAAGATATTTAAAAAAACATTTTTATCGTTTCACATAAGATCACAGTTGAATTCATCAGAAGTTCACAATTCAATTCATCAGGTGCAGAAAGTAACTTCTTCAAAGGATTCAAGCCCAGGGCTCCTTATTTTGTTTCACTTGTTTTTTCAGTTAGTCAAGTTCTTCCTACACCCACTCATTTTTAACTTGTACTCAACATAATTTTTTATTCCGAAAATGCCCTTTAATCCAGAAATAAAAATCCAAACTAAAAATAATACATTCCAAAAAATATATCTAAAATTAAAAATTCAAAATATGGATAAAAAAAAATGTGTAATACATAAAATTCGTTTGGGAAACATTATGAAAAAAAATATCCATAATATATAATCCTATTTATTTAAAGATATTTTCGTCTTTTTAACTGAAATTGGATGTATCAATATGGTGCAGGTAATGCCTTTCAGTTATTAATTCCGGAATACAAGTGATGAAGACACGTGATGGTCATAGTCTCTCTTTTCCAACTACTTGTATTTATCCCTTAAATGAAATTAAATATGTACAGAAAATATTATTATATGGTGTAGCTGCCTGATAGGACGATTTATTAAAATTCCTATTTGTATACCGTACGAAACAGTTACGATTTAAAGTAAGGGCCACTTACAAATCCATCATGAAAAACGACTTTTGCTTAGGTTCTCTGTTGTACTGATGTACTCATTTACCTACACCTTATGCACTAAACAATAAAATTAGATATTAGAATTTTAATTTTGGAATTTAAAAGTTTTTTTAATAATGAATTTATAATTATAAGGCACAATTAATGAAATTAAACTTAATCATTTGTCATTTCTAATATATCTTTAAATCATAATTTTATAACAGAGTCTTGAATGACATCAAACACCTAGGAAGGTGTTAAGGTGTCTTTCGTAGTGTGTGTTTATTAAGAATTTAATGTTTTAGCATTTCTTCCATGTTAAAGGTCAAGGTTAATAAATCATCTGTTTTGCATACAACTAGTTTGAGAATGTCTTAAGATGTGTTTCCCTAAGAAATTTTCTTCTGATAATAGTACATAATGACTTAAGAGCTGCATTAGTACATTGATAGCTATTTACTAGTACATTCAGAGGATCATTGTATCACTACAGTGTTGTTTGCATTACAAAGAGATATCTATAGATATCAAAATCGGTTCTGATAATTACGTATCAAAAATAATTTTGATGGTTCTGCGAAAGTTACTTTTCTAATTTCCCATGTCTATAAAAAAATCATATACTATAATAACTTATTTACTGAAGCAATTCTACAATCATTTTGGTCAAAAATCAATTTAAAAACATAATTTCTACCCTATCGTGGTGACCAGAAATGCGTGGTGCAACAAAAATAAATAAAGAAATCGCCACGATGCCACCATAGTCGAAGATTTGACTAAATGAAAAAAGAGAACCGATTCTGAAAAATACAATATATGCCCTTCTAAAATACCTCTTGATGCATCATCATCATACGAAAGAGCTGTTAATGGAATAAGACCCACTTTATACAATGGCTGAGATAACAAGTAACTCTGTCGGTGAGATGATTCAGGGAAAAAAGAGTAAGTGAAAAGAACATTAAAAAAGGATTATCAGAAGAAGTCCAAGTGTCCCAGATTTATCCATCACCCATACTCACTATTCAGTGGGGAGCTAAAGGACAACATACATGAGAGAAACAATAAGACACAAACGTCCTCAAAAGCTGGTGCCCAGGATGATTAATTAGACATCTGTAGTAGGCGAGTCAAAAGATGGTAGAAGCCAGCCCTTCGACTGAGCATGCTCCACATAGAAGCTAAATTTCTCCTTTGCGTTTGGAATGTCCAGAGCCAGATCATCAAGACCATCCTTAATTCGGGTGAAACCTTTAGTCATCTGATTAATGGTGATCAGACCCTCACTGTAGCACTCCTGCAGTAGATCTAGCATTCGATCATTCTTTTTCTCCATGGCCATAATCAAAGCTTTCTTCACTACCTCGTGATTAAAGAAAGGCATTCCCAGGTCACGGATACATTGGCAAGCTTCACTGACAACCCCTCCACTTTCGTACTCTTCCAAGAGCTTCATGATCTTGTCCTTGGCATCCTCCACAGCCCATCCCGTGCCTCCACCCCAACATCTCAATAGCCTCTCCCCAGCATGACGAGCAGCTATGAGTGACCGAGCCATACGCACAGTTTCACTACCACTACACTTTGGTGGCAACCTGCTGCCAATTTCTTCCAAATTCAGTGGGGCCAATACATCGTCAATAACAGCCCGAGCTAAAAACAGAGCAAGCTCATTTGAAGCGTCCAGTATATCCAATGCTGTATCTTCCGCAGTTTCCAGAAGCATGACAAAACCATTAACTATATCCTCAGTTGAGAATATCTCTATGTGAAGTGCAGATAGCAGTACAGATGCCATTTCCTTTTCTCTGTTCTTTCGATCCATAGCTAGAGTTATTAACTTCTTCAAAAATATAGGGTTAAACTCAGGAGCTCCAATTTCTTCAAGACTTCGAATCAGTTCAGGAATGTCATCAGAAAGAAAATACTCATGAATTATAGTTACAGATTCCTTTTTGTACTTCTTCACCTGCTCGTCTTCAACTTGTATTTCCCCATCTTCAGTTGCAGGTTTGGTAAGTGAAGCATCAAGCCATCCTTCAGATATTGCCTTAGGGACAAATGACTGAAACAGTGCCTTAGCTGAGGGAATATCAAGAGCAAGATCGTCTAGGGATTCTGCCAAACGAGAAAAACCCTTCACCATTTGGCTGGAACTAACAAGTCCTTCTTCTGCTGCTTCTTTTAATAATTTCAACATTAGAGGTTCTGCTGAACGAATTTCCATGGCAAGTACCAAAGCCCTCTTAACAACCTCGTGATGGAAGAATGAAACCCCCAACTCACGTATACACCTACAGGCTTCCAATGTGTCACCACTACCCACATATTCTCTAAGTAAATCAGCTATCTTCTTCTTCACTTCTTCAACAGTTATGTGAGTGCTACCACCCCATCGCCTTTCCACAAGCTCTGCATGGTGTGGAGCTGAGAGATAACTCTTTTCAGCAGTCTGGATTACCTGAACTCCCTTGGATGAATCTGGAAGTGCCTTCATTGCCCTGGCAAGAAAGGCTGGGGGAAGAATGTCATCAACAACAGCCCGTGCCAAGAATAATGCAAGAATATCAACTGCATCCAGTATATCCACAGCAAGATCGTCGGCAGATTCAAGAAGAATAAAAAACCCATCCCTGATCTGTGCAGGGCTGATGACATCAGCATACAACGCAGAAAGAAGAACAGAAGCCATTTCTTTCTCCTTATCGTGCCTGTCCATTGCCATGGACACAAGGCGTTTAATGAAGTATGGATAGTATTCACTTGAGCCAAGTTCTTTGAGGTCAGATGCTGCCAATTCCACATCCCCATTACTAAAATATTCCTCTATGATGGATACCACTGCTTTCTTGAATTCATCCAAGGGGTCAGTAACAGTGGATCCAACCAGTTGATAGGGTTCCTGTAAAAAGTAAGAGTATATGAACAAATCTGTGTTGCATTTATTTATGCAATCCATTGGTAATATCGACACAAAAAATGGAAAAAATAAAGCAGGCAGCAAATACAGTCCAAAAGAAATTAATGAAAAAGGAATGAGGGAACTATAGTTTTACAGCTACAAGCATTTATCGAATCTTCAAGCACCTATTATTGCATAAAAAATGTTGTCAAAAACAACCAACAAAACATAGAAAGAAATTTACCTCGCCACTGTCATAATTTGGATCATTTCGATCTATGTGAGAAACAATATCAGTATCAAGCAATTTCCCCCAAGTGCCTTTACCACCAGCACCATCTGCATCCCCAAGATAAAGAACATCAAATTACCAAATAAAGACCATTATAACCCAAAAGCAGATTCTATCATCAGATATTTGATACTGCAAAAGAAAGTTGCATGCAAGGAAAGCTCAAATCACCGACTAATATCATGATCTTCAACCCAAAATTTTATTAAAAAAACTAAAACCATCAGTAAGAACCACTAACTAAATTTACTCGGTTATTTCATGCAGGCCAGTTTTTTTTTTTATTTAGTTAATGAAAGTCTATATAGGTAACATTTTTTAACGATATGCATACCAAAGATACTACTGAACGTCTGGGAAAACTTATTTTTAGGAAAATAATATTCTTCTCCCCCAAAAACTTCCCGAGAAATCTGAGGAAAGTAATCAATTTCTAAAACTAAACACAGTCCAAACAAGCAAAATTATAAGCTGATTAGCTAGTTGATGCCAGTGCTGTTTGAAATTTTGATTGATTAACTGAAGCAAAATGAGATTAGCTCCAAATTTTGTAGATAGGAAAGGGGATAAATATTAGATCAAAAAATACCAGTAAAACCCCTTTTTAAACACAAGTATTATTGACTGAAATTTATTATAAAATTACAAACATGTGTAAGTCTCATTCTTTATTTAAGAATCGCCAACTCATGATTTTGTAGTTAGTTTGTAATAAATTTTAAATAATGATAAGAAGCGTATTATAGAGTATGTTAAAAGCTTAAGATATGAATAAAAAGCACAAGGTATATCATAGTTTATCAATATAAGACGCAATAGATTAATATAGTAGGAATTTAGTAACATTTGAATGTAACCGCAGTGTATTTATTCAATGTTAAAACCTAATGATATTTATTATTGAGTTGTATTCAGGTCTACTCACAATGTATAATACTGGCATCCTGTAGGCAGATAACATAATAATTAACTAGGCACTTCACTTAAAAATTAGTGCATAAAGTTCCACCCCAGAACTTTTATCTGTCAATCAGTCCCCATAGGAAGGCTAAACCACTGCAGCTACATCATAATACTTACAAAATTTATATCTTAGCAACCTAGAGCCATAATTCAAAAAATTTCAACAAGGACTACCAAACAATTATGAAATATCTGCCAAGAAAAAATAAATTAAAAACCAATCATCTCCCAAGTCATCTAAATCCCACAAATAATTCAAAATTCCAGACTGTTGTCCTTCTTTTCTGAGTAAATATTCAATAGTCTAAGCCTGTATATGATGTAATTAACTCAACAGAGCAAGCATACACGTGATACACATAGCATAACTAATCCACTCAAAATCAAACATGTAAAGGACATTGACTCACCTTTCTTCACCCGCCCATACTTCGCAGAGTGTGACCGACGCACATGCCTCACAGCTATCCCAGCGGTTTGTGCCTTACCACCAGCTGGGGCTTTCACATAATGGTCAGATAGCAAGGAGGACGGGGATTTTGGAGACGAAGACAGAATCTCCGCATTTTGACTCGCAATTTTTAGCATTTCCCTCTGCCCGTCCGTCAGAAACCCCTCACTCGAAGCCATTTAAACAAAGAGCCAAAAACAAGCCAAACCTATAGACATGCTATTTCACCAGTTAATCCCATCACTTCACAACGCTTCAGTTCAAAACCACAGCAATTTCGCAACGAATTAGAAAACACTCTCAAATAAACAACGAAACAATGCACATAGCCAAATACGAAACATCGATTAACTCCAAGTTATTTATTACAAACTGCGAGAAATAATACCAGATAGAAAAAAAATAATAAATAACACATTTGTAAGCCTAAACCATTTCGTCTTCGCCACGCGTCACTTAACAATACCAACACCAAACAAATCTCGTTTAACTTTCAATACCAAAAAACATACCAAACATCACAGCATGCCATGAATCACATCACCAAAACAATAGCAAATAAAAAAAAACGGAAACAAAAAACGCAAAACAGAAAGATGAATAAGTGAAGAAGACGAACCAGTGAGTAGAAAGTGCAAATAAGAATCGGATTCTTCTGTGCTTGGCCCGGATCTCGAGCCAAGACAGGAGGAGAAGCAAGCGGATTTTGCGAATCGAAGCAAAGGAGGCGAAGTGAGTAAGATCCAGAGAGGAGCGAGGTTGGGAGAAGAAACCCTAAGCGGCGGTGTAATCGGAGAGGGTGAGTGAGTGTGGAGAAGTGAATCGGTGGAAAGTGAGACGCGAGAAGCGAAGAGAAATGGATGAGAACGAAAAAGAATGGGTCGGAAAAGAGAAGGCTTATATAGGGAGGCTACGGTTACCTGTAACACGTCAGCAGTGGGCGAGGTTTTTGGGTTTGGGCCTATTCTATTCAACTATTGTTGTTCCATTCTGTTTACACGTGGCGCTTCCTCTACAGGCTAATGCCAATCTTAATTATGTGCCCTCACTCCCTTCTTCTTCACTTTCCTACTCTTATTATTAACCCTAACCTACGCTCCTCCTTACCCCTTTCGACCATCACACAGAGTCGTGTTCTACTCGCACACGCATAAATCTATTCATGCCGTTTTTCTAAGGAATCTTCTTCTCACATCAATAACTATTATATTTACAAAATCTTATTTAATATATTTACATTTTAGAGTTTCTACATATATATAAAACATATCTCAATTCATTGGACTATAAACATAAATGTTTTCCATCCTTGGCTAACATAAATGTGGATATCATCTTATCTTTTGTGTGTTAGTCAATTAAGGAAGACTTGGAGAATATACGCCTTCTCATTCTTTTAAACATATCTTACTTTATTTTTATTAGCATACATTACAGCTAATTAAGTTAAAGTGATATTTGTTGAAGATCTTATATCAATTAGAGATGAAAATATTTCATAATATATAAATGAGTGTAAAATTTACATATAAATTGATTTTGTAAGATTCAGTTTGGTTTAAAATTTACTTTTTAATATAATATCACAGTTATTTAAAATTTATCATAATGAGAGTTTGTTGGTCTCATCATTAGACCGCTGTCTGATCTATTAGAAAGTGGATTTTAAGCCTACCGCAATCCCATAAAATTGGCTCATAAGATAAGGTTTGCACCCACTTATATACCATGAAATATTCTCATCTATAGTCGATGTGGGATCTCCAACACACCTCTCACGCTGAGACTGCCAACTCATGCGTGGGACTATATATTATGGGTGGTCCGATAGCGGGTGGCACGATAGGCCCAACACAAATACTCGCTAGGATATGCTCGAAATGGCTCTGATACCATATTACAAAGTGGACTTTAAGTCTAACTCAACCCCATAAAACCGGCTCATGGGGATGAGGAGTATTTGTTGGGCTTATCAGACCACCCATTATCGGGCTGCTATCGAACCACCTATAATATGTTATCCCACGCACGAGTTGTCACTCTCGCCGTGAGGAGGGGTGTTGGAGATCCCACATCAACTAGAATGAGAACAATTCATTGTATACAAGTGGGTGCAAACCTCATCCCCATGAGTCGATTTTATGGGGTTGAGGTAGACTTAAAGTTCACTTCGTAATATGATCATGTAATAAATATATCATCATACACGAGTTATCTAACATTTTGGACATTTTAATCGTGATGGAGACCATGAAGAGTGTGAACCTAAAACATTGAAATTTTTTATGCATGAGATGTTTGGTAAATAGAGTTGATAAGCATATTTTTTTCATATAATTGCAAAGTTGCTTGATGATACTAATATAAATTTGAATATAGGATGTAAAAAAACTGTTTGATAAGTGATTTTTCCATTCTATTTAGTAATCTAAGACATCTTTTTTATTGGTCACTTTTAAATAACACTTCTTGCCAACTTTTGTACAAAACAACGTAACTTTACTTATAGAAACATTTAATGACATAGAAACATTTAATGACATGTACATAAATTTTATATCACTTAAAGTGTGTAATTTGATTCGTTAGTAATTTTTTTCTCGTTATTATTTTAAAACATGACTATTATAATTAATCATATATGTGGAAGATCTTACTTCTATTAGAAATAGAAAAATACTTTATGATATATAAGTAGATACAAACTTCACCTTATGAGTTTATCGGTTCGATAAGGTTGAATTAAATTTAAAAAATTACTTTTTAATTCAAAATATACATTTATACTCTTATACGAATTGTTATGCAGAGGGAAACACTAGTTTTGTGTAATATTTCTAACTAGAAAAAATAATAAATTAGCAAATCAAATATAAATTTGAAAATCCACATTGATGCTAATGGCTTGGAAACTTTTTAAGTGTTTTAAAGAAACATTATGTGGAACAAATGAATAAAACATGTGTGCTTCGACTTTGGTTGTTGGTGTGGTTGTTTTGTGAAGACTAAATAATGATGACCACTTATATACACTTCAAACTTTTAAGTGAGTGGATGTTACGAGGGAGTTTTGGTGTATAATAAGTGTCTCTAACTACTCTCATGCTTGTCCTTGCTTATGTGCAAAAAGTAATTCCTGAAACTGCAACGTGGGTTGCGATTTTGAAGGATCGAAAATGAATGTGTTGTCTAGTAAGCTGTGCAAAGTTGCTATAATCATGCCAAAGATAATTAAGTGGCAAGAATAATAGAAGTAACTGTACTCATTACAACAAATCTTCATATCCTTAAATGCCTGCACACTTAAAAACAACAAAAAACAGATAAGATTATGACAACATATCATTTAAGACTATTAATATGTTTTAATGATTTTTTCTTATAAGATTTAGATCTGAAATTTAAGATCGTAATTAAAGGTAAGTTCTTAGAAATACTTAAATAAAACATGGGTATTGGAATGACATTAGCAAATAACACTTTTATAAAACAATAACATAGAAAGAAAAAAATCAGTTGCCATTTTTATAATAGGACATGATTATCTAGTACTAAGATTTGTGTTTCTTGACATGGACTAATCTACAGAGATTTGTTGTGATTAGCCTAATGGGTGCTGCTTAAAAGCTTTTTGTAAGACATTTAAAAAAAAGGAAGAAACCTTATCATCAAACATTGTACAACCTCCATCATATGTTGTTTGTTTGTTTGTTGTATGAGGACCACTATGGCAACCGTAGGTCAGATACCCAAAACCTAATAAATTTGTGAAGAGGTAGAAGCCAAAAAATACAAAGGATTGGGCTTCTGGTAGGTTGGGATTGGTAGTTTTGTTGGCCCTTATTGCACCTATATATTATACGGCCTAAAATAAAACAAATTATCGGTGCATGTGAATAATGTCAAGTAACTTTCTGTTTTAAGTTCTCCTTAATAAATAAATCTCTCCTACTAAACTCAGCATTTCATTGGAATCTTTCATTCCACATCATTTTAGAACATAGGACATAGAAGAATATTGAAGAAAAGTTGTCAATTTCTCCTAAAAAATAAGGGCGATTTAGGAAAAAGTTAATTTAATTTTGCTATTTTAAAAGGTCTATAACTATATTTAAGTCCTAATAGCTACAGTACAAGTAAAATGTCAATAGATTACATTCTGTTGAATCTAAATTATCTCGAATATCTCTATTCATATCTTAATATTCCAAAAAGCGTCAAGAGTTATATTATTTCTCTCTCTTTCAAAAGAGTCTGTATACTTCCAAAGCGAGTAATAACGATCTTATAAAGATACTGAGATAAGAATTAATGATTTATAATTTTATTCCTTCAATTTTCGACTTTTGTTGTAATAATTACTTGTGAATCGTTGTTATGAAATATTGGAACTTAGTTAAAATGCTATTTTAAGAATAAGTAATTTGAAAGAAAAAAAACGAAGTGTACGTTTAACTTGGAATTACCAGTTTTGAAGAAATCAAGCGAGAATGAATTTTCAGTATAGACAGGTTGCAATTTGTGACTGAAACTAAAATATTTGACCCAAAATAAACCACCAAACTGACCCAATCACGGACCACTATATATAAAGCCCGAACAACCCTCATTCGATGCAATCCTTCGTTTCCTTTTTCAATGACGTTCTTCGCTCCCTTCTAAGAACAGGTTTATGTAAGTAGTGTAACAATTAAAAGCACGATCATGAGAGGGAAATTATGTTCTTGTTGACAATATATATTTGAACAATGCTTTAAACCCAAAACAACTTTCAAACAATCTAACATTGACATTTTGAAGCTAGAGATTGGCAATCCTCCACGAAATTAAACTTTCTTCCAAATAGTGGAAGATCACAGGAAACAAACTATCATCATTATGCCCTATAGCAGTTTCTGCTTTGATTGTCAAAACAGACAAACCACAAGCTTCGAAAGGAACCGATTATGCGTACACTTTCCCACATGCTTTTCTTCCTGCCCTTCTGTTTGAGCTAGCAACTGCATAGAAAGCCATGTTAATAACTGTTTGAAAGAAGCTAAAAGTCTAAAGTAGTGAAATAAGATTAACCTCAAGATATTAAGCAAAATATTCCCTATTTAATGATGATAATACTGCAACACAATTTTACATGACCATGCATGCACTTATCTTGATGGGTTTTCAGCTTTTATATTCAGTCTATACGTTGAATGAAGATTTCAACTGATTACATTCAATTAACCTGGGTGTGTAATATAACTGCAGTGTCAAAAAAATGCTGAATAATAAACGAAGATAATAATTGATATGCAAAACAACCTACTTCTCCTCAGAAGCTTGAGTGCAGTTCTTAGAACGGTGAGAAAAGACACAGGGTTCAAGATCATATCTACAAATCTCAGAACATTTTAACTTGGGGATAGATAAAACAAAATCCTTCTGGTGTGGTGCATAAGAAGAACCAAACTTTTTATGAAGCCAGCGGGTTCCAGGAAAACAGTCGGACTGATTATCTAAATCAAGGGTTGATGAAGCTAAGTGTTCATAATTGCATCCCTCTTCCATGCAAGAATCAACTCTCGAACAAGAAATTCTTGGAGTCTCTCCATCTGGCCTATTCATAAACATTTTCCCTGAGCTTAGCACATTTCCTTCGCTACTTCTCAAAGTTGTTATGACCTGCATTCCAATTCCATGGCAGGACTCAAATGGTGGCACCAGGGGTTCACAATCAGAGGAACAAGTTAGAGTTTGATCCTTCATCATGGGCTTTTGAGAGGTGTATTCAGCATAGTCTGATTCACTTCCTTGTTCATTATATGATAAAGATTTCCAACGAATTCTACGGGAACAACCAAAGAAATTGAAGGATGACCTCTTCAATTTAGCATACATAGAATCTGAAGTACAAGAAGGAACATAATGGATTCTGAGCTCAAGGTTACAGCCTAATATGAATTGCAGAGAACTTGCAATCAACTTCCATGACTTCTCAGCCCTACTTACATAGTCACGATGCCGGAACTCCAACTCGGCAACTGCACGGCCTGAAAATTTGAGTATTTTCCATTGAATTACTTGGTATATATAGTACTTTGGGGAGATACATTCATAAGTATAAAAGTATAATTTTTCTCCTCTAAAAGCAAAAGGATAGAATTAACGAAGACAAAATTCTAGGTCAAAGAATATATAAAACCATTCCATAGATACATACTATGTCAATGAATACTAGGTACATAGTGCAATATGTAATTCACATAAAATACAAGGTCAAAGAATATAAAAATGACTGCTCGTGATTAGGGGTGGGCATGGATTGGATTTTTCAAAATCCAATCTAGATCCAATCCAAATCCAAATAAGTGGATTGGATTTAAAATCCATATCCACTTTAACTAGATCAAATATATTTGGATTTTTT